>JACXTT010005657.1_pt1 | contig 18084 bp, 13 predicted proteins | sample 9270951 | NCBI WGS metagenome assembly JACXTT01 (sample SAMN15532306, study PRJNA645909) | rock metagenome | isolation source: weathered quartz diorite | place: Puerto Rico | collected 2017-06-21 | reverse complement strand
GATATGGAACTCTGCGACGCACCGTGGTAGGTCGTCGTCGGAGCCTTACATAAGGCATTGAAAACAATTATTTACAGTCGATTCCACAGAGTCATGCCCTCTTGGCTGACACGCGACCAACATTTCGCCGGTGGGTTCGCAAGATCGACGAGAACGGGAACTCTTCACTGCGAGGCGCGATGAACCAAGATCCCTTCAAACTTAGCTTGGGTAATTTTCTCGCTGCCCGTGAAAGCAACGATCCGCTTCAAGCTCCGCCAAGCTTCACAAATTGGATGCGTGAGCAAGCATGGGCATCCCCACTGTACGAGCCCGAGTTGCTCGCTGCCGCTGACGCCCGCACCACCATCGCTTACAATGGTAAAGCGCACTCTGTCATCAATTTCTGTTCGTATAATTATCTCGGGCTGGCCAATCACTCGGAGGTGATTGCCGCGGCGCACGAAGCGCTCAAGACCCATGGCATGGGTGCGTGTGGGGCGCCGATGCTTTCGGGAATGACCGACCTGCATCGGGAACTCGAGCGGCGTGTCGCGAAATTTCTCGGCCGCGAGGACGCCATGCTGTTTAACAGCGGATTCGGAGGTGCACTCGGCACCATTTCTAGTTTGCTTCGAAAAACCGATGTAGCGATCCTCGACAATCGGTCGCATTTGAGTTTGCGCGACGGTGCCATTCTTTCACGGTGTCGCGCGGAGAAATTCGAACACAATGATCCCGAGTCGTTGGAAGCAGCGTTGAGTCGCCAACAAGGCCGGCGCCGCTTGGTTATCGTCGAAGGGGTCTACTCGATGGATGGCGATTTCGGCAATCTCAAGGAATTAATTGCTATCGCCAAGTCTCATGACGCCAGCGTTTTCGTCGATGAAGCCCATTCGATGTTGGGCTGTGGTCAAAACGGTCGCGGTGCGGCCGAGATGTTTGAGGTGGAAGATCAAATCTCTCTTATTTATGGCACATTTTCCAAAGCCTTTGGGGCGCTTGGCGGATTTGTAGCGGGTTCGATGGAGACAGTTCAGTATCTGCGATATTATGCACATCCGTATGTGTACTCCTGTGCGCTGCCGCCCGTGGTAGTGGCCGCGATAATTAAGGCGCTCGAGATTGGAACACAGCAATCGCAGTTGCGAGAAGAGCTTTGGGAGAATGCCGATTATTTTCGTGCGCAGCTGCGCGGTCTCGGCATCGATACTGGAAGATCGACAACCTATATCATGCCAATTGTGATCGGTGAGCGCGAACGCATGTATCGGCTTTGTCACGAATTGCGCAGTCGCGGTCTTTGGGTCGCTCCGGTCGATTATCCGGCCGTTCCGCTGAATCGAGTTTGTTTCCGCGCCTGCGTGACCGCCAAGCATACACGGGCCGATCTCGACGAGGCCCTTAATATCCTCGAGGACACGCTTGTTCCGGCTGCGCTCCAAAACGCCTGAGGCAGAGTTGGGCGCGATGGTAATGACGGAGCGGATCAATCCCACGCTTGCCCGGCTGGAGACGACCTTCAAGACGCGCGACGTGGAGGGGATTGTCGATCTTTACTTTTATCGCAGGATCGCGTTCCACCTGGCGCGGCTTTTTGCGAAACTAAAGATGACGCCGACGATGGTGACGTTACTCGGGGGCATCGTCGGAATCACAGCCGGTCATTTGTATTTCTATCGCGATCTGCGTCTTAACGTCATCGGGATGGTTTTGCATGTTTGCGCCAACTTGCTCGATAACGCCGATGGTCAGCTCGCTCGCCTGTTACATCAGAAAAGCAGAAAAGGCCGGATCATCGATGCTCTGGTCGATCACATTGTATTTCTGAATATCTACGTGCATCTGACTCTTCGGTGTTTGAACGGGGGCGCGTCGCTGGCCGTGATTCTTTTGGCGATTGCCGCCGGAATCAGCCATGCGTTTCAGGGCGCTGCTGCCGATTATTATCGAAATGCCTACCTCTATTTCGTAAAGGGCCGGTCACGCGCGGATTGGGATTCTTCGCGTATCTTGCAAGACGATTACCGGCAGCTTTCCTGGCGGACAAATGGTTGGGACAAGTTCCTGCTCGCAACGTATCTAAATTTCACACGCCAGCAGGAACTGCTCTCCCCCAAACTGAGACAATTGCGTGACCTAACCGAACGCAGGTTCGTGGCCGGAGTGCCGGATTCGCTGCGACAACTCTATCGCGCCGCGGCCCGTCCCCTGTTGAGATCGTGGGGCCTGTTGATGACAAACACGCGCATGTTTTTCCTTTTTCTCTTTTTGTTCATCGATCGGCCGACCTGGTATTTCTGGCTCGAACTCAGCGCCTTCAATTTTCTTTTGATTTTCCTGAACGTTCGGCAGGAAAGAATGTCGCGTTCTTTTCTGGCGCGGCCGGACTGGACTCCAGAGGTAAGCGCAGCTTTGTCCTGATCCTTGGCCGCGATCGAAATCTCTCAGGTTAGTTCGGATCGCGACCGCGATGCTTTCATTAAATTTCCCTGGCGCATCTATCGGGACGATCCCGCGTGGGTGCCGCCGCTAATCATCGAGCGCAAAGAATTCTTAGATCGACGTAAACATCCGTTTTATAAACACGGCGATGCCGCTTTGTTGCTGGCGCGACGCGACGACCAAATCGTAGGCCGGATCATGGCGAGTGATGATCCCCGCTATAACGAGCTTCATCAGACCAACGTCGGCTGTTTTGGTCTCTTTGAATCGATCGACGACCGCGATGTGGCTGCAGCGCTCTTCGAGGCCGCTGCCAAGTGGCTTCGTGCACGCGGGCGCGACGAGATGATGGGGCCGATTGATTATTCGACGAATTACATGTGTGCGCTGCTGGTCGACGGGTTTCAATATCCGCCGACAATCCTGACTGCGCACAACCCGCCTTATTACGCGGTCCTGATTGAAAACTACAGCTTCGTTAAGGCGAAGGATTGGTACGCGTGGTGGTTCTCGGAGTTTCCGGCAGCGGCCCAGCGATTGCGAAAAATTGCCATGGCTAGAGCCGACAAACTCAAAGTGAAGATTCGAAAAGTAAAATTGAAAAAAATCGAACAAGAAAGCCAGCGGGTTCGAACTATCTACAATCAGGCGTGGGAAAAGAATTGGGGGTTTGTGCCGTTTACCGAAGCGGAAATGGACCATATGGCAAAGGAAATGAAGCCATTAATTGTGCCAGAGGCGATGTTGATCGCTGAGATCGGAGACGACCCGGTCGGGTTTGTCATCGGTGTTCCAGATATCAACGTTGCGTTGCGTCACATCAACGGACGACTGACGTGTTTTGGTTTGCCGATTGGTCTGCTTAAATTGCTTTACTACAGATTCTTCAAAATTCGGACGGGCCGTCTCATTGCCCTCGGAGTCGTGGAAAAGTTCAGGCGCGCCGGCATTGCCGAAATGCTTGTTCTCGGTTTAATGGACGCCGCTTTTAAACGTGGATTCACTGGGGAATTGAGCATGACGCTCGAGGACAACGTCATGGTCAATCGCTTTATCGAGGCGATGGGCGCGCGGAGATACAAGACATATCGGATTTACCGCAAACAGTTGGCCTAACGAACCACAGGACTAGACTTTCGAAAAGTCCATAGGGCCCACATCGCGCGTGGAAGATGCACCACTGCGGTTGCCGTTTCCCACCACGCCATGGTCATGAACGCCTTCGCCGGAGCTCCAACGAGCAGGCCGACCGCGAGAATCCAGACGTAAACATTGCGACGGCCGCCGACAAAACGCACCAACCGGTCGAACGGTCCAAGCTCGTCAATTAATTTCCGATAGGTAAGAAGGACGCTTGCTTTGGCGATGGCGTCGACCCCTTCAGCGGAAAGAAGCAACAGCAAGTACCAGAAGGCCTCAGGCAGTTTTCCAGAGCTGTGAAAATGATAGGCAAGCGCGGTCCACCAGGAAATCTCGAATAGTCCGTCCAACCAATGCTCAAGTTTACCTCCCCTGGTGATCTCGACTTTTATTCGAGCCTGCTTTCCATCGAGTCCGTCGAGCACGCCAACGAACAACGCGAGGATTATTCCAGGAAAGAGGTGTCCTGCCGCAAAGAGAACGGTCGTTGTCCACGCTACGATATTGCAAAGGAGTGTTAACTGATTCGGAGTGATGGAAGTGGACCAGAGCTTGGAGATGAGGAAGTTTTCAATAGGAGCATGGACCCACGCGGGAAAGTCCAGCGCGCCTTTTTGAGCTGAATCCAGGAGGATCCGTTCCGCTGCCCGTTTATTGGCAGAAGATGGTACCGGAAACCAGAAGGGCCTCAGTTCCCGCCGAATCATGCTGGAATAGAAAGGTTGAGCACCGGCATCTAATTGAGCAATCTCCCCGCGTTCGATGCCATTGCGGATGACATCCTCTAAAGAGGTGTTCGCTACTGAAACCGAACTTCGACGGAGCAGGGACGCGCCACCGAATTTCCCGTGAACAACAACCGGGGCTGAAGCGACCAGTTTCCGCAGTGGCGTTGCTACCGTCAGATCGACCAGTGCTGTGGATGCAGATTGCACCGCCAGAATTCGCAGTAGACGGGCGTCGAAAATCGTATCCCCGCGTAGGACTAATGCGTATTCAGCATGCGCTGGCCAAACATCGGCAATCTGCTTCGCCGTGACTGGTCCAGGTGGCCGAGTGCGGACTGTGCATTTCACCTTCGCGCGAAATTGCGACGCCGACCGGAGATACGGTTCAATCGTGTCGGGTGTGCTCGATAAAATGATCGCGGTCTTGAGTTCGCAGTCCTGAAGGGTACGCAACAAACGTTCAAGAACCGAGATACCGCACAACTTGATTAAGGCGTCAGGGCTGTCGGCCAGGATGATACATTCCTCAATCATTGGTCTCGCACCGCGTGAATTCTTTCAGCAAAGGCGGGATAATCAGTTCGCCTTGGCCGCGACTTTGGCTAAGTTTCGGCGTTGTGGCAAAAAATAACGGCTTTGTGCCAGTGGAGAATGGGCACCAGCCTCTTTCTGGCAGTGCACGAGGCATTTTTTCGCGGCTGCGTTTTAGCCCGTTCCTCGCCCAAATGGTCATCATTCGCCGCTGCAATCTATCGTGCGGCTACTGTTCGGAGTTCGACAAGACGAGTAAACCAATTCCGACCAGTGTTTTGGAGGCCCGCCTGGAGAAGCTGAGAAGTCTTGGCACATTCGGAATCTCCCTGACTGGCGGTGAGCCAACGCTTCATCCCGACCTTCCTCATTTAATCCGGAAGTGTCGTGAACTTCGTTTTTTCCGCACGGGTATGATCTCAAATGGGCTTCTGTTGCGGCCTGATTTGATCGAAACCCTGAACGAATCAGGTCTTCAGGAGATGCAAATTTCCATTGACGGAGTCCACGGTAACGAAACGACCCAAAAGGTTTTGGACAACCTTAAGCAGCGGCTGCAATGGCTTCACCAGTATGCGCGCTTTCGCGTCGTGGTGAGCGGTGTTCTCGGAGCATGTCCTCCTCATGAGGCCGAGGAAGTTGTTTCTTTTGCCAGGCAAATGGGCTTCGTCCCGCGCGTTCTACTCATCCATGACAATGAGGGACAGCTGAAGCTGAACCGTGACGAAGTAAAGGTGTTTGAAAAAATTGTCAGTGAATTGCCGAAAAGATGGGTTGATTTCTCGGACTACCGGAAACGATTAGTAAAAAATGGGTCGGCGCCGTTTAAATGTCGCGCGGGAAGCCGATATCTCTACATCGATGAACATGGACAGGTGAGTTGGTGCTCACAAACACGGAAGGTCTGGTCCAAGGACCTGATGGATTACACGTTCGCCGATCTAAGGAACCAATTCTACCAGTATAAGTCCTGCCACGCTACCTGCACGCTAGGCTGTGCGCGCTCCGCCAGCCAGGTCGACAGTTGGCGGGCGCAACCTGGCTTCGGTTCTTAGTCGTTCTTCCGCGTGGCGCAGCATCTCCGGAGTATCGACGTCCTGCCACCAGGCGTCACCAATATCCACGGCGCGCACTCGGTTGTCCGCCGCCATTAGGCGTACGCCGTCGCTGAGACTGCAGTCCCCCGTTTGTTTCGCCCGTTCGAGGTATTTGAAAATGTCACCCGGACAAACAAACAGTCCGGTGTCAATTGCGTCGTAATTTGGCAAGTTCTTCCCGATGTCGATAACGCGATCTCCGCGCGTTTGAACTTTCATGGCATCGTCCAGGTCAAAGATCTTGGTCAACTTTCTGTCGACGGCCAAGGTTAGTTCGGAGAGGTCAGCCGACTTCGTTAACAGGTCGATAAGCGCAGGCTGGAAAAGATGATCGCTCATAGTGAGGAGAAATGGCGGAGTGACAGCGTGAGCCGCAGCCATGAGGGAAACGCCGTTCATCTTTTGCCAGTCAGGATTTTCGATGAAACGCACATTGATTTCGGGAGGAATCAATCGTCTGACCGCAGCGCTGAGACTCTTGCCTTCGAATCCGACAACAGCGTGAATTACCTTTACTCCGGCATTGGCCAGCGCGCTGATAGTGTAGGAAACCAGCGGACGCCCCCTCACCGGAACCATCGGCTTTAAGAAGACATCGCTGGAGCCGCGCAGGCGCGTCCCCAATCCGGCCATTAAAATTACTGCTTCAGTCAACGGCCTTGGGCTCGAGGACGATGTCGATCCCAGCGACCTCCTCATATGCGGTAATATTTCTTCAGGCCCCAGATCCGGACGCGCTGCGGGAGAAAGCGAAAGATAAACGGCGCAATTTTGGATTGAAACGAGTCGCCCACGGTGATGCGCGGTGGCGGATTGGCGGCGTTGATTAATTTGAGAACATGGTTCGCGACCAGTTCCGGTTTCGGGGCGGCTTTCATATTGCGATCAACCGACATCCATGTCTTCGCCACCTTCACTTCGTATCGTGGATCGTGTTCTTCGCTTCTAGTGACCGCGTCATTGAATGCAGTGCAGATATCGCCGGGTTGGAGATCGACGATGTGTATTCCAGAATCGGGCAGTTCGAGCTGCATCGACATGATGAAAAGGGCCATGGCCGCCTTGGCGGAGTTGTAAGCTGCCATAAATGGGACGGGCAAACGCGAAGCCAGGGATGTGACGTTGATGATCAGCCCGCTTCCACGCGAGCGCATCCCCTTTAACGCCAGCTGCATCAATTGGAGATGCCCAAACACCAGAGTTTGAAACTGGCTTGCGATCTCCCCTGTCGTCAGATGCTCCGCCGGACCGAAATGACCGCTCCCGGCATTGTTGATGACGATATCGAAGTGGCCTGCCTCAGAAAGAGCCTGGGCGAAGGCTTGGTCGATTAAATTCGAATCAGACAAATCAAGCTGCACCGGATGTAAGTTTGTCAGCTGCGGGACGCGATTCGGGTCTCGGGACGATCCCCAAACTTCGCAGCCATCGTCGGTTAGTAACCTCGCAATGGCCAGCCCAATGCCTGAACTCGCTCCGGTCAGAAAAACCTTTTTCATGCGCACGCCTCAGCCAGCTTCAAGGTTACACAAATTAGCTCTGGGAAAATGCACGAAAACCCTTTGTCCGCGCGAGCGCAAGCAACCATGACTCATTCCACGCGCCAAAGGGTGAATTGAGCGCGGGTGAATTGAATCTGAACGTTGGGATAAAGAGCCTGAACAACGGGAAAATCGCGTTTGATACAAACACCGATCAGCGGAGGCGGCGGGGGGGACCGGCGAATTTCGTTCACGGTGTATTTTGTTATCGGCGAGCGGAGTGCTCCGTGGAAGAGATAGAAAGAGTCGAAATGCAAATCGCGGCCAACCGTCGACTCATCCTCTCTAATCAGGACCATACGGGTGCCTTCTCGTTGCCGCGCGCCGAGCTCCTCGGCGATCTTTTTTTCGTCGGCAAAGTTTCTGCGCCGGAAATCGAGTTGCAACTTGATTTGGACGAAGCCGGCCAGCAAAAGAAACGCCAGCAATAGTGTACCAACAACACCAGCGGCTCGCCGCCGCTCCAGGAGCCTGTGCAGAACGATCGCGAGAAGCAAACAAAGAGCCGGAATGATTGACTCGATGTAACGAAGATGTCGGAAGTTGAAGAGGACCTCGAGAGTGATCAGCGCCAGACATACGATCGAGAGCTCCCTCGCCGCGGCGATGAATTTTTCTTTTCTCCAGAAGAGAACTGCAAACGGCGCGACTAAAAGAAAGAAGCCACATGCTGAGGTGATAATTAATCGGTACGGGATCTCGAGGTACGGTTGCGCTCCGAGCTTTCCTGGTCCAAGCCAATCGAGTACTTCGGCGTGAAAAAGGGCACGGAGAGGCAGTTCATATTTCAGAACCTGAACCGCCGGCCAGATTGCCATTGTTACGACAGCCCCAAGAATGCTTACAAGAAGCCAGAGGTTTTTAAGCCGCTGACGCTCGGCTGGTGAGACTAACCGCACCGCCAGGATGAGTAGCCAGACCAAAAATGTGAGCGGGATTTTCTGGAGACTGCCGAGCCAGCTTGCAGCCGCTACGCCGAGCCACCACACTGGATTCCTCCGCGCCAGTTGCGCGAAAGCAATCGCTGCGGTTGTAAAAAAAGCCAGACCGGTGTCGAGTAGACCACGGCTTGCTTCCGCGGAAAAGTGCGGGCACGCTGCCAGGACCGCGACAGTTAACGGGATCAGCCAGGGCCGGCGCGGTTCAATCAGAAATGCCAGCCATGCAACGGAAATGGCTGTTAGAACGCCGTAGAACCATGGCCAAATGCGGATGGCCAGTGTCTTGTTTTTAAACCGCGGCAGGGTCAGACTGGTCAGCCAGTACTGTAAGGGCGGCTTTTCGAACGAAGGGCTGAGATTAAAATGGACTTCGGAGCGGCCGAATAAAAGCATTTCGCGGGAGCGTTCGGCCGTCAACAGTTCGTCGGGGCTCTGCGATAAAATTCCCTTCGGAATCTCCCACGCAAGCCAACCGAACACGCTCGCGATTACGAGCACCGTCACGATGGTGGTCTTACGCCATGGTGCATGGACAGCTTGCATACGAATCGCGCATGCCGGGAATGCTAACCTCTGGCTCTAGACAGTTCCAGTTCGCGTATCCATTCGGGCGCGTGTTTCTGGCGATTCGAGTTTAAAGTGGGGGTTGCGCTTGCGATCCCCTTTCCAGTGAAATGAATTGCCTCCTTATGAGCGCAGTCAGCTTCCCCGGCCAGCCCACCGCAGAGCTCGGCGGTTCCTAAGTTCAGCTTGGAGATTACAACAAGTTACCTCTGGAAAGATGCGCGAGAATTTTTCCTGTTGGAGCCCAACCAACCACGACTCATTCTACGCGTCAGAGAATGAATTGAGCGCGTGTGAATTGAATCTCGACGTTGTGGTACACCGCCTGAACAACAGGAAAATCGCGTGTGACGCTAGTGTTGTGTAACCGGTATGACTTGCCAATCGTTGAGTTCAAAATGGCCCGCCGCCAAGGCGCGACGAGGAAGCATGTCCTTTGCTCCGAGCCGGACTGGCATTACCTGTAACCGAGACGCAACGCAGGCGGCGGGCCATTTTCAACTCAACCCTCCGGGCCGCAGTTCTTTAGGCGAATTGCCGCGTCGCTCGCTCGGCCTGTATCGCAATGGATACAGGCGCTTCGCTCGCTCCTTGCAACTCGCCCAAACTCCTTGCGGCGATTGTCAAGCCATACCGGTTACACAACACTAGCGCCGATTAGGGAGGCGGCAAGGGGTCTGCCGAATTTCGTTCACCTTGTATTTTTACTGGCTATCGGCCATCCGATACAGGCGAGCTGGATATTCGTAAACAAAGACCTTACGCCCCGGAAATCGTTTCAGAAGCGCATCTCGCTCGGGCTGGCGGCACCAAATAAAGTACAAGGTGCTGGCCGACGACAGCACAGGCGGATTCCGGGTTAGATCGCCGGCGCCCGAGGAACGGTAAGTTCCGGTTCTGAGCAAAACAATCTTCTTCCCATCGCCGGCTTGCCGCACTGTCCGCTCAAGGTCTCGGCGCCGGTGACTCCTACAGGCCTCGTTCGTCGCGAAGGATAGGCTGCCGACGATCTGGAGAACCAGAGCAATCTTCCACAGGTGGCGGAGACCAGGTGCACGATCATGGCAAATCCGTCCGTAGAGATCGACGATAGCCAGAATCAGGAATGGAAAGTAAACTATGAAGTAGCGCGGACCGGGCCCACCCGTAGCACCGGCATAGAAAAAGTATATCCCGATGTTCATCAAGAATAACGCGAGGTACATCTTGGCCATGGTTGAACCTTGATAGCGCCCCCAGAGAACGACCGGCAGGAGAGCAAGCGGAAAAACCCAAAGAAGACTTACCAGCCGCACACTCGTCACGAGGAATCCAGTCCGTGAGATCATGAGACGGTCGGCAACGTCGCCCGGTAAGCTGTTCACTGCCGTCGGGGTCTGGAGCGGATCGCCTAAAAGAAGGGTATCGTACAATAGGTTGCCACTAGCCAGAAGGCCAAACCCAACTCCGAAGAGCGTCAATTCGGCGAACATCTTGCGTTGCACCAGGCCGATTCCGATCCAAGCGGCTAGCGGAACCCAGTCGATGTAACGGATCATCGAGGAATAGCCAAGAAGAGCTCCGGCGGCGAAAAGCAGCAATCGCGACCATCGAGGGCGCTGCTGCGCAGTTTTGTAGGCTACGAAGGCGGCAAACACAAATAGCGCGGTCGCGATGTGAGCGCGGAGTGAGGCCGCGTAGTAAGAGAAAAAAAGACAAAGTGTCAGCAAGATCCCAGCGACTGTCACGAGGTTCCCATTCATCTCCTGCTCCACATATCGCAGAATGAGAAATACAAGGATCGCACCAAGGACCGGATCAACTAGCCACGGGACTCCGACGAGCTCACCGAGAGCGAGGAGGGCAGGCCAGCCCGGCGGATACTTTGAGAACCGATGTCCGTGATGGTCTTCGAGGCAACCCATCGCGACGTAGTCATTCAGCGGATCCTTGCGGTTGTAGAGAGGATCTTCCGCGTATATTTTTCCTGAAGCGAAAAGCTTCGCTTGGTAAAAATAGGAGTAGTCGTCGCCAGACGAGGGGAACCTCTGCAACAATGCGAAGACAATAAGCAACGCCTCGAGCAAGAAAATCAGGGAAAACAGCAATTTTCGCTCTGCCCTTATGAATCCGGCCTCGCGCTGACGGCCCGGCCTGAACGATCGCATATAGGAGCGAATCACTTGACTTGGAATTTGGCGAGCACAAGTGAGCAGGTCGCGATTGCTCTTTCCGCTCGGAAGTCGTTTTGAATCGGTCGCTGCATGCACAATGCAAGAGCTGCGCAATGGCGGTGCAGCCGTTGCAGACCATTGACATTTTACACCCCGCGACCAATTCGAATCGTCCGATTTCCAACCGTGATTACCGACCTCGAGGTGTAAACTCAATTCGTAAGTATCGATTTCTCAGGATCTTTCGACTTCTTTCGGGCCTATTCAGCATCGCGGCCGGATTTGGACAAGTAGTCCGCAGGCTGATATGATGGTCTTACGCGATCGTGCGTCGAAAACTGATGGACGAGTTGCGCATGCCGGGAATGCTAACCTCTGGGTCCGGACAGTTCCAGTTCGGCGGAACTCAGTTTAGCTTGGAGATTACAACAAGTTTTCTCTGAAAAGGTGCGCGAAATTTTGCCTGTTCGGGCCCAACCTACCAGGACTCATTCTACGCGCCAGAGAATGAATTGAGCGCGTGTGAATTGAATCTCGACGTTGGGGTACAGAGCCTGGACAACAGGAAAATCGTGTGTGACGCAAACGCCGATTAGCGGAGGCTCCGGGCGGAACCGCCGAAATTGGTCCACCGTGTATTTTGTTATGGGCGAGCCTAGTGCACCGTGGAAAAGATAGAAAGAGCCTAAATGCAATTCGCTGCCAACACCCTCGGCTTTGATCAGCACGATCCGTGTTCCTTCTCGTTGCCGCGCGCCGAGCTCCTCGGCAACCCGTTTTTCATCAGCAAAGTCTCTGCGACGAAAATCGAGTTGCAACTTTGTTTGGACGAATCCGGCCAGCAAAAGGAACGCGAGCAACGCTGTCACAGCAACACGAGCGGCCCCGCGCCTTTCCAGGAGTCTGTGCAGAACGATGGCGAGAAGCAAACAAAGAGCCGGAATGATTGGCTCGATGTAACGAACATGCCGGAAGTTGAAAAGCACTTCCAGCGCGATGAGCGCCAGACATGCGATCGAGAGTGCCTTTGCTGCCGTCGCGAATTTTTCTCTTCTCCAGAAGAGAACTGCCAACGGCGCGAGCAAAAGAAAAAGGCCGCATGCCGAGGTCACAATTAGCCGGTACGGAACCTCCAGGTACAGTCGCGCTCCGAGATTTTCCGGTCCAAGCCAGTCGACCACTTCGTCGTGGAAAAGGGGACGCAAGGGCACTTGATAATTGAGGAGCTGAAATGCTGGCCAGATTGACATTGTTACGAGAGCCCCAAGAAGACTGGCAAGCAGCCAGGGGCTTCTAAGCCGATGGCGCTCCGCGGGTGAGGCTAACCGGACCGTGAGAATGAGCAGCCAAACCAAAAATGTGAGCGGAATTTTCTGGAGACTGCCGAGCCAGCTTGCCGCGGCTACTCCGATCCACCACACCGGATTTCTCCGCGCCAGTTGTGCAAAAGCAATCGCCGCGGTGGTAAAGAAAGCCAGGCCGCTGTCGAGCAGAGCACGGCTTGCTTCGGTGGCAAAGAGCGGACACGCTGCCAGGAGCGCGACACTTAATGGAACCAGCCAGGGCCGGCGGGGTTCAATCAGAAATGCCAGCCATGCAACGCAAATCGCGGTCAGAACGCCGTAGAACCATGGCCAAATGCGGACGGCCAGGGTCTTGTTTTTAAACCGCGGTAGGGTCAGACTGGTCAGCCAGTACTGTAACGGCGGCTTCTCGAACGAAGGAGTGAGATTAAAATGAACCTCCGAACGACCCAATAAAAGCATTTCCCGTGAGCGCTCGGCGGTCAGCAATTCGTCGCTGCTGAGCGACAAAATTCCCTTTGGGATCTCCCACGCGAGCCAACCGAACACGCCCGTGGTCAGGAGCACTGTTAAGGCGATGGCCTTAAGCCATCGTGCATCGGATACTTGCATACGAGTCGAACGATGGACGTAGAAGATCGATCCCTTGCTTTACGAAGCAATTAATGGCGACGAGCATGCTGGGAATGCTAACTGGTGGCTCCGGACAGTTCCAATTCGCAATATCGAGCGGCGCTTGTGCTTCTGCGATTCTAGGTCGCGATGAGGACTGCACTTGCGATCCCTCCTTTCCAATGAAATGGGTTGCCTCCGTATGAGCGCGGTCAGCGTTCGCCGCCGGCCAACCGCAGAGCCGAGCGCGTCTTGTCCAGTCCCTGGAGGACAACGTCTCCGGGCGATGGCCGCGGCGAGTCTCGTGCTCGTCGGTGTCGTTAGCTGGCTCGCCTTTGAGATACCGAGAGGAACCTTGACCCATACAGACGAGCTTCTCACAGCGGAACGCAGTCGTGAGATGCTGTTGTCCGACCCGTGGGTGGTGCATTACAATTTTCAGCGATCGTTCGAGAAGCCGCCATTGCAGTACTGGCTCACCGCTTTGACGCTGTCCCGACTGCACAACCGAACGCTGGCTGTCCGCATCTGGCCGCTGCTTTACGGTTGCCTGACAATGAGCGCGCTCGGGTGGTTGGTCTTTCTGGTCGAGCCTAAGCGGCCGTGGCTGATCCCACTTAGCCTTGCGGTCCTTGCTTCATCTCCATTATTTTCACCGGAAGCCAGCCGTGGCTTTCTCGATATTGGGCTGGCCTTTTTTACAACCGTTACGATTCTTTTTGCCCAACTCGCGCGAAACCAGTCTGCTTGGTGGCTGGGAGCGGCGGCCGCCTCCTGGCTTGGCAGTCTGCAAAAGTTTCCGATGCCATTTTTGGTCTGGCTCCTGATCATCCTGGTGCGGCTGACATCTCGCGTCGAGCGACCCAAACTGCGAAGTGGCTGGTTAGTTATCAGTATGCTCCTGGCGCTCGCGACCATGGCGATCTGGCCGCTACTTCAAGTGACAAGATACGGCATGTCGCCTGTTCGTGTCTTTCACGACGAAGTCGTGGTCTGGACGGGGCCGGCTAATCTCGGCATCCGGCCGTACTTTGCAGTCTTGTACGGCTTGAGCACGATCGGAGGGGTATGCGGTCTGCTTTCGTTCCTCGCCGCCTTCTTCGTTCTCTTTTCGAAAAAGGAACGAAGCCCCCCGGCTGTCCGTGAAATTTCCATAGTCGGCCTGGCTGTAATCGGCCTGACGATCGTCTGCAATTTTCGCGGTGTTCGTTACATCGTCCCGATTATTCCCTGTCTTTGTTTTCTGCTCGCGCTGGTCTTTTACAGATTTTTAGAGCGCGGCCCGATCATTCGCTTCCGCACAGCCGTAGTTCTCACTCTCGTGCTATCAGCCGGCTTCGTGCAGTCAGCGATAACGATAGAGCGCCGGCAAAAAGATGTGACCGATGAAAAATTGATCGCTGGAAAACTGGGTGAGCTCCAGGAGGCAGGTACGAGAACGGTGCTAATGAGCACGGACACGGCAGGAGGAGATCTGCTCTGGGATTCGTTTTATCTCTTTCACGGGAATTTGCGATTTCCGGTGCAAGTGGACACGTCCGAACGGATGCGCCGGCGTCCATCGGAGCCGCCCTTAGTTGGCGTTTGCGTGGCACGTGATTTTCCTGTCGTGCGGGAAGTGTATCCAAATGTTCAAGTCGAATTCAGCCGCGCTCAGTTCCTCTGTTGGCGCGTTCCTAGGCAGTGAACATGATCCGTCACCCGGCCAATTCGTTTGAACTACGTTACCAAGCTTTTTCATGAAGATCTTTGTGGACGTGACCAGCTCATGCAGATCTGTGCAGAACACGGGAATGCAGCGGATGACGCGCAAAATTTTCACTGAACTCTCCAAACGTGCGTCGGTAACGCCAATTTGCTGGAACAGGATCGGACGATTTTACCAGCGGCTGGGCGGGGTTGAACATAAACTGCTCACGCGTCCATTCGACGTCAGTTCCCGGCCAACGAGACGTCCGGAAATTCGGGGCGAGAATCCCATCGCCGAACTAAGGAGATTTGCATTTCTTCCTCGTTTCGATTTCGCGACCTCGCTCACAGAAAATGACCTTTTTATCTCACCGGATAGTCACCATGATTCGCGGCGCAGGTATCTGCCAGGTTTGCTTGCAAGGACGCGGGTTCGATCCCTGGCGATTTTTCACGACGCTGCTCGCTTGCGCCTGTCCTCTCTTTATCGGGTCAGGAAAAAGCGCTACCGCGAATATGTCGAATCTCTGGCTGCCTTTGATCGCGTGATCTGTATTTCCCGGGAGGCGCGAGACGATCTACACCAGCTATGGCATCAATTTGGTTGCCGACCAACGTCGGTGACAATTGAGCCGTGGGCGGCGGAAATGCACGGTAATGGACAAGAAAATGAGTCGGCCGCCGGGGATCCTCTGATCGTTTGTGTTGGCTCGCTGGATCCGCGGAAGAATCATTCCGTCCTTTTATTGGCCGCGCGGGACCTGTGGCGAGAAGGGCTCGATTTCCAGCTTCATTTGATTGGGAGGGGAACAAAATTCTCAACGCGTAAAATAATGTTGGAGATACGTAATCTGCAGGGCGAAGGCCGGCCAATCCAGTGGCTGCGGCACGTGGACGACAAAACATTACTGCGCGAATACCGAAATTGCCGATTTACGGTTTACCCTTCCTTGCTAGAAGGGTATGGCCTGCCCATCGTTGAGAGTCTATTGCAGGGTAAGCCGTGCGTTTGCGGTGGAAACGGCGCACTGGGCGAGGTTGCTCACGGCGGAGGATGTTTCATTGTTGATCAAACGAAGGTCGAGGCGCTTGCACACGGCATGAGGCGCCTGCTTTTAGATCAAGAACTGTATGGGCGACTGTGCGCTGAAGCTCGCGCGCGGAAGTTTCGTTCCTGGATGGATTATATCGACCGGGTGCTCGGGCATATGGGTTTGAACCCTGCCGTCGGCTCGATCGAATCGCGCGGATCCGCCTTCATCAAGTCGGTCTCGCACGGTCTCGATTAGTGAAATCGCACCCTCAGCCACATTGGCTTCAAAATAGCGTTTGGAACAATAGTACGGGTTGGTCCAGCATTGCGAGTGCGCTAAATTGTCGTCGAATCTGAGATCGGGCTCGCGCTCCAATCGAAATGTCTTTGGGTGTTACGCTGCTTTTTTTCCAGGTGCGCGCTCGCGATTTTCGGCGCGCGTTCCGACGGGCGTCCCGCGCCTAGCGGATCTTATAAACCACACCCTCGGCGGTCCGCGCCACCGGTCGGTACCTTTCCTCCAAGAGTTTGGCTAGAATTGGAAAATTCTGTATCGGATATTGTGCATTAAAGGCAGGGTGCTGAACATCGACAATATAGACGGGCGGATGTCGGTCAAAATCTTGTTCCAGCGCGTTCCACGCACCGGGGATGATTCTGTCACGGGTGTCGACGCCAACGAGCTGGCCGAACATATAGCCCGTGAGCGGAAAGGTTAGGATATAGCGACAGGCCGGGCGTCGTTGCGCCTCTAGATAGATCCTCGGAGCCTGGCCCCAGACGAAAATCCTGTCTGCGGGACTAGAATGCGTGGCCAGATATCGTCCCGTATCGGACGATTTGCGTTGCGAAGCCAGCTCTCGCCAATGCGTGATGGAGAACGCGATCGCAGTAAGTGCTAGCCAAACATACGTGACGGTCGGTCTGACTAGCCAGTAACGCGGTCGCGCTTTCCCGGACCAGAGTGCTGCGTAATGAGGTGCTGCAAGCAACGCCAGCGGTAAGATCAGTTGAATGTAGTAGTGAGGATGAAAGCGAGCGCCCGCCGCTGTACCGATAGCGGACGCTACGAGTAGCCCCAGCAACGCCGTGCGCTCAGCGCTCTTGCCCGCCCATACGCTGCTGGTATCCCGACACGCCATCGCTGCACCGATCAACAGAGGCAAACAGGCCCCGACGAAAGCCAACGTGATTAGAACGCCGAGTCCCCAGAAGACATGCGGTATCGTATGATCGGTGATCGTCCAGTAGAACGCGGTACGGAGGATACCCCGCTTCCAGAGGACCATGGCCACCAGACCGAGCGTTCCAAAAAACCCAATCGAGAACATGGCGACATGAGTGACGGACGCCGCTCTCGTCAAACCGCGGCTCGTTCGATAGTTTTGAAGAAGGAAATAGATTCCGAGTGGTACAGCTGCAATCGCTGCCGGTTGTTTGAGAAGGAATGCGGCACAGAGAAGCGCGCCCGCCGCGAGAAGCTCGAGGCGCACTCGCGAGAGGCTTGGCCCCAGCGCGATTGCCCACGCCCACGCGATGGGAAGGTTCATCAACATCTCGCCATTGAATGCCAAATTCCTCGCCGTCGCCCACGGTTGGAACACCCCGTAGAGTAATGCCGCAATCAATCCGGTGTCGCGATCGAACAACTGTCTGCCGATTACAAATAGCCCGGCCATCGTGCCCAACGTCCACGCGACGGCCACCGCGTGTAGCGCCTTCCAGTTGAATTTCCCAGCCGCTTTAAACACGGTCGCATACGTCCAAAATAGGAGTGGTGGCTTGCGGTCCACCGCGTCGATGTAAGGTTGGCCCCCATCGACAATCTCGTTTGCTACGATCGAATACACGTCTTCGTCGTTTATCGGCTGCGCATGCAGAAGTGACGGAAGACGGGTTGCGACCGTGAGAAGGACGATCCCAAGCGCGGCACACTGGAACCGTCGAGCGCTCCCGATCAACATGAGCGCGAGGCGCGTGCCTCGATGATCCGCCCGTCTTTCATTTCGTGCACCCAGTCACAGGCATCGGCGACAAATTGGTTGTGGGTGACAAGGAGCAGCGCCTTTTCGCGTTCGCGGACAAGATTTGCGAGCAGCTCGAAAGCGCGTTGCGAATTTTTTGTGTCCAGGTTTCCAGTCGGTTCATCGGCCAGGATAACTTGAGGATCGTTGGCCAGCGCGCGGGCGATGGCCACCCGCTGTTGCTCGCCCCCGGAGAGATGGCGGCTGGGTCGGTCAAGCTTATCCTCCAGATCAACTGCTTCGAGCAAGGCTGCGCTCTGATCACGCATCTCCCCTTCAGTGAGTTGTCCGAGCCGGCGCATC
>JACXTT010005656.1_pt1 | contig 18087 bp, 16 predicted proteins | sample 9270951 | NCBI WGS metagenome assembly JACXTT01 (sample SAMN15532306, study PRJNA645909) | rock metagenome | isolation source: weathered quartz diorite | place: Puerto Rico | collected 2017-06-21 | reverse complement strand
GGTGGTGCTCGAATCGGCCGCCGGCCGGCAGGATTTCATTCTTTTCTGTCTGCCGGCCAACCCCCATTTCGAACTCGCCGGCCGGCTGCGGCCGCATCTGCGCCGCGACTGCCTCTGTCTCAGCATCGCCAAGGGCCTCGACGAGCAGGGCCGGACCGCCGCGCAGGCGCTGACCGAGGCACTCGGGTCGGCCTCGGCCTTCGGCGTCCTGTACGGACCGATGATCTCGGAGGAGATCCGTGACGGACGCCCGGCATTCGCCCAGGCCGGGATGGAGACGGCTGAAGCCTGCCGGCGCGTCCGCGAACTGTTCGCCGGCACCCCGCTTTATCTCGAGCACACCACGGACATCACCGGCATCTCCTGGTCCGCGGTGCTCAAAAACGTTTACGCCATCCTGTTCGGCGTCGCCGACGAGACGGGACTGGGCGACAACACGCGCGGTTACCTGGCGGTGACGGCCGTGGCCGAGCTGGAGCGCATCGTGACCGATCTCGGCGGCCAGCTGGAGACTCCCCGACGACTCGCCGGCCTGGGCGATCTGGTCACGACCGCGACCAGCGCCGGCTCGCATCATCACGAAGTCGGCCGGCGGCTGGCCCGGGGCCAGACCGAGGGGCTCACGGGCGAGGGCGTGCACGCGCTGAAGACGATCCATGCCCGCGGGCTCTTCGACACTCGCCATTATCCCCTCTTCGATCTGATCGGACGGCTGCTCGCCGATCCCGTCTCGGCGCGAGCACAAATGCAAAATTTTCTCGGTCGCTTGTGCCAGTAAAAATCCGTCGCGGCAGGGATTTTTTTCAAAAATCATCTTTCAAAGCGCGCCCAAAAGAGGTTAGAATGCCCATCCAGTTATGACACTTCCAACCACGTTTCAACGGAATTGCCTGAACTGAACCCGCAACAAAAAGCGGCGGTACAGTACATCAATGGCCCCCTGCTGGTGCTGGCAGGCGCGGGCAGCGGCAAGACCTCCGTCATCACCCGCAAGATCGTCTGGCTCATCCGCGACTACGGCATCGCCCCGCGCAACATCGTCGCCGTCACCTTCACCAACAAGGCCGCGCGCGAGATGAAGTCGCGCGTCGCCGACCTGCTCGACGGCGAGCATGGCAAGGAACTCCTGATCTCGACCTTCCACACGCTCGGCCTGCGGATCCTGCGCGAACATCTGGAAGCGATCGGCTACCGTCCCGGCTTCTCCCTGTACGACAGCGAGGACAGCCAGTCGCTGCTCTCCAAGCTGCTGCGCGGCCAGTACGCCGGCAAGAACAACCCGGCCGATGCCGTGCGGCACCAGATCTCGCTGTGGAAAAACAACCTGGTGTCGCCGGCGGAGGCGCCGCTGTCGGCCGGCGGCGAGTCCATCCAGGACGTCGCAGCGCGCGTATACGGCGAATACGAGCGTCATCTCCAGGCGTACAACGCCATGGACCTCGACGACCTGATCCTCAAGCCGGTGCGGCTGTTCCAGGACCATCCGGAGGTGCTGGAAGAATGGCGCCGGCGCGTGCGCTACCTGCTGGTGGACGAATACCAGGACACGAACCTGTGCCAGTACGAGCTGGTGAAGCTGCTCGCCGGCAGCCGCGGCGCGCTGACCGTGGTCGGCGATGACGACCAGTCGATCTACGCCTGGCGCGGCGCGCATCCCGAGAACCTGAAGCTGCTGCAGCAGGATTATCCGTCGCTCAAGGTGATCAAGCTGGAACAGAATTACCGTTCGAGCGGACGCATCCTCAAGGCCGCGAACGCGCTGATCGCGAACAATCCGCACATCTTCGAGAAGGCGCTGTGGTGCGAGCGCGATTTCGGCGAGCCGCTGCGCGTGCTGAAGAGCCGCGGCGACGAGCACGAGGCCGAGCGCGTCGTCTCCGAGCTGCTGTACCACAAGTTCAAGCACAACACCGACTTCCGCGACTACGCCATCCTGTTCCGCGAGAACCACCAGTCGCGCGTGCTCGAGCGCGTGCTGCGCGAACGGCGCATTCCCTATTTCCTCAGCGGCGGCTCGTCGTTCTTCGACAAGACCGAAATCAAGGACGTGATGGCCTACCTGCGGCTGCTGTGCAACCCGGGCGACGACAACGCGTTCCTGCGCGTGATCAACACGCCGCGGCGCGAGATCGGCGCGGCCACGCTCGAACAGCTCTCGGCACACGCCGGCGAACTGGGCACCAGCCTGTTGCAGGCGTCGCTGGACGCCGGCATCGAGCGGCGCCTGGCCCCGCGCCAGGTGGCGATGCTGCGCGTGTTCACGCACTGGCTGACCGAAATGATCGGCCGCGCGGCCGAGGAAGACCCGGCCAAGCTGGTGTGCGATATCCTCGCCGACCTGCATTACGAGGAATGGCTCAAGGACACCTGCAACGACCAGAAGATCGCGCAGCGGCGCATGGAAAACGTGCTGGAACTGGTCGGCTGGATCCAGCGCCTGGCGCGGCAGGATGACGAGGACAAGTCGCTGAGCGGGCTGGTCGCGCGCCTGACGCTGGCCGGCATCCTCGACCGCGGCAGCGAGGACAATCCCGGCGATTTCGTGGCACTCATGACGCTGCACGCGGTCAAGGGACTCGAATTCCCGCACGTGTTCATCGTCGGCATGGAGGAAGGCCTGCTCCCGCACCACCAGAGCCAGTCGGACACGGGCGTGGAGGAGGAACGCCGCCTGGCCTATGTCGGCATTACCCGCGCGCGCCAGACGCTGACGTTCTCGTTCGTCGAGCGGCGCAAGCGCGGCGGCGAGGTCGTCACCTGCGAACCGAGCCGCTTCCTCCAGGAACTGCCGTCCGACGACCTGCGCTGGGAGGAACCGGACCGCGAAGCCGATCCTCAGGCCATACTTGGCCGCGCCGAGGTCTATCTCTCCAATCTGCGGAACATGCTCGGCAACGCCTGATTCCATCCGCGGCCCGGTCTCCGGGTCATGGAAAATCCCGGCTGTTTTCGCTATCCTTGGCCGGATTCGGAAAGATCAATCTGCCCGGGGGTAAAAATCATGGCAAAGGCCGGCCCGGCATCCAGGAAGATGGAGAAGCGGCGCAGGAACAGGATCCGTTCGTGGGAAACGGCGCAGGATTTTTCCGCGCTGAACCTGACTCCGGACAACTTCCACGCGTTCTACGTCAAGTTCACCAATCTGCGTTTCCCGATGATGGTTTCGCACCTGCTCGAGCTGCGCTACCTCATCAACCACACCGTGGACAAGTACAAGGAACCGCCGCTCACGCCCGACTATCGCCAATTCCGCGACAGCCTGCAGGCGGCGATCGATTCCTTCATCGACAAGCGTCGCTACAGCGACCGCATGCTGCGGATCCTGAGCATGTTCCGCGACATCCATTACACCCACTCGATCATGTCGCGCGACGCCGAACGGCGATTGCGCGAGGCGATGGAAAAGAACCGCGCCGACCGCGTCCGGTTCACCCGTTACGGGCTGTTCTTCGTGTTTGCCGGCGTGAGCAGCGGCATCGTATGGCTGGCGCTGCCGGAACCGATGTGGTGGATCAAGGTCCTGCCCGCGGCCTACGGCTATCTTTCCTGGTTCTATTTTCACAAGCTGCCCGGTCTCGATCGGGAGCATGACAAGCTGACGCTCGAGCTCAACGACGTGCTGCGCCGCCGCGTCGAGTCGCTCAACTGGAAAACCCTCATCCACAAACTCGCCCTGGTCCTGGGCTACAAGCGCCTGCCGGGTGTTGAGGTGTTCCACATCGACCACGAGCACACGGATCGGTCGGTTTATCATTGAAATGTAGGGCGCAATAGCGCAGCGTATTGCGCCGTATGCACCGGGATGAAATCATCCTCCCATGCCCGACTACCGCCGCGCCCGGCATCCGGGCGGCACCTACTTCTTCACGCTCACCCTGCTGCGGCGTCACAACAACGATCTCCTGACCCGGCATATCGAGGAGTTACGCGAATCGGTCCGAACCACGTCGCAAGTATCCCTTCGACATCCACGGCTGGGTGGTGTTGCCGGACCATCTGCATTGCGTGGTCCAACTGTCGCAGGATGATTCTGATTTCACCCTGCGATTACGTCTGATCAAGGCCGGTTTCTCCAAATCATGCCCCGGACGGAATGGCTCTCCGCAGTACGCCAACGGCGCGGGGAACGGGGCCTGTGGCAGCGTCGATTCTGGGAACATCTGATTAAAGACGAAGCCGATTACCGGGCACACATGGACTATGTACACATCAACCCGGTGAAGCACGGTCTGGTGAAGCAGGTAGCGGACTGGCCATACTCCACCTTTCACCGGCTGGTGACCGAAGGTGTCTACCCCAGGGACTGGGCCGGGAGCGCCGGGGCGGATATGCTCGACTACCCCGACTGACATGCGGCGCAATACGCTACGCTATTGCACCCTACGCCGACTGTTTCAATTCGTTAACACGTGCTTTGAAAGTGATTTCGAGAATTCGAAACGAGCGTTTAACGCCATTCCCGCTTGAGCTGCGTGGCTACTTGGGTACATAGTTACATCGTTGTCGGGGTTTCACAAACTAAAAAATGACTTTTTTCCACTGCGAAGGAGGGCAACATGAAAACCTTTCGATTCATCTTTTTGGTCGTATCGGCGTTGCTGGGACTGTCGAGCGCCGGCCAGGCCTGGGCTTGGGCACTCGGCGGCAACGTGTACTGTGACGGCGCCGGATTGCCCCTCGCGGGCGTAACAGTGCAGATCGTCGGCGTCGATGTGCAGTTCTCCGCCACGGGCACGACGGATGCCAACGGTCATTACTACATTTCTGTTCTGGATGTGCCAGCGAGCTATCAGGCATCGCTGCCGAACTCCACGGTCGTCAGCCCGACTTCCGGAGCGTTTACGATGACGAATGACAATTACTTTGCATCGATCGACTGGGTTGTCAGCGATCAAACTTGCACGCAACTGGGCTGCTGGCTTACCGGCGGCGGAACCAAGTTCGATTCGATCACCGGCACCTTGGTCGCGGAACACGGTCCGCAACAGAATTTCGGCGGCAACGTGAATCCGAGCTGCAGCCCCACCCCGGGTGACGGCGGCCAGTGGAATCACATAGACCATGGCAAGAAGCTGCGCTTCCAGGGAACTTCCATTCGCGTCACCCGCTGCGGGAACGTCGACGGCATTCCGCCAGGCTCGACCTCACCGGCGACGCCGTACAACTTCATCGAGTATGAAGGAACGGGGACGCTCACGGGAATCAAGGGGAACAAGGCGGACTATGGAACCGTCTGCTTCTCCGCCCGCGCCGAGGATCGCAACGAGCCCGGCAGCAATGGTGCGAGCGACGGCACGCTGAAGGATCGGTATTACATCAACATTACCAATTGCTCCACGGGTCAGACACTTCTGTTCCTGGACAACGATGGTAATGCGGCCACCGTTGACCCGACGCCGATCACGGGCGGCAACCTGCAAATCCATGCGAGCAGCTGCACGCAGTAAAACGTGATTTCGCGGCAAGTGCTGAGGGAGGGCTTCGGCCCTCCCTTTTTTTGTGCCCGACGACCCCGTGGACGCAATGGCGCAGCGTATTGCGCCGTATGTGCTACGTTCTGCACTCACCCTCTCGGATGATGCTGCTCATGCAGGGTCTTCAGCCTTGCCTGAGCGACGTGCGTGTAAATCTGCGTGGTGGAAAGATCGGCGTGGCCGAGGAGCATTTGCACGACACGCAGGTCGGCGCCATGGTTGAGCAGGTGCGTGGCGAAGGCATGGCGCAGGGTGTGGGGTGACAGCTTCTTAGGCTCGATGCCGGCGTTGCGCGTGTGGACCTTGAGGTTGTGCCAGAAGGCCTGGCGCGTCATGGGTCCGCCACGCGCGGTGGCGAACAGCGCATCGGTCGAGCGTCGCTTCACCAGCCGTGGCCGGCACTCAGCGAGATAACGGCTGATCCATGTCACCGCCTCCTCGCCCAGCGGCACCAGCCGTTCCTTGTCGCCCTTGCCGATGACGCGTACCACGCCCTGGGTGAGACTCACCTGCGACAGCGTCAGCCCGACCAGCTCCGACACGCGCAGGCCGGTGGCGTAGAGCGTTTCGAGCATGGCGCGGTCGCGCAGGCCGAGCGGCCTGGCGGTATCCGGGGATTGCAGCAGTTTCTCCACCTGCTCCTCGGTCAGGGACTTCGGCAGCGGCCGGCCGATCTTGGGCGAGTCGATCAGCACGGTGGGGTCGGTTTTGATCTTTTCCTCGCGCACCAGATAGCCGTAAAACCGCCTCAGGCTCGAGAGCAACCGCGCCGTGGTGCGCGGACGCGCGCCCTTGCCGACACAATCGGAGAGATAGTCGAGCAGATCCGCGCGCGAAGCGGCGACCAACGCCGTAGCGCGCGGCGTCAGCCAACGGCTCAGCCCTTCCAGGTCGCGGCGATAGGCTTCGAGCGTATTGGCGCTCAGGCCCTCCTGCAGCCAGATGGCGTCACAGAAGCTCTCGATGACGCCCTTATCCGACGCGCTCATGCTCCAGCAACCGGTGCTTGATACGCAGCGCATTCCCCGAACGCCTGCCCATGAAACCGCCAGCGCCGTTGGCCGCCACGACGCGGTGGCAGGGAACCACGATCGGGACGGGATTGGCGCGGCAGGCATTGCCCACGGCGCGCGCCGAAGTCGCGAGCCTGCGGGCAAGCGCGCCGTAACTGAGCGTCCGCCCCGCGGGGATGCGGCGTAATTCACGCCATACGCGTTGCTGGAATGCCGTGCCCGACAAGGTCAGCGGAAGGCGAAAGGAAAAACAGGGATTGGCGAAATACGACCGGAGCTGGCGGCAGACTTTCTTCGCCGCGGTTGTACGTGGCGGCTGCAAGGCCACGGTTTCACCCAGAAAGCTGACATCGGCCAGCGCGTCTTCTTCCAGAACGATCCCGAGGCGTCCCACCGGCGTGGCGATGACGGCGTCGTATCCTCTGGCTTGGCTGGAAGCTCTCCTGCTCCACATGTTTTCATTATCCATGGACGGGGTGGGCAATGCTACTGTGAGATTTTTTTGGCCGAGCGGCCTGCGGCCGCGTGTACTTGCGGGTGTTTGATCTGGGGAATCCAAGGTAGCGTGCGCTGCGCGCACGATTTAAAAAGCTATGTGCGGGTGGCTCCGCCCCTGCACCCTGGGTGGCTTTCTTTTGTTCGACCAAAAGAAAGCCACGAAAGAAAAGGCCGCCCGGATGGCGCGACCTCTCCCTGTGCTTCGCGCCTTTGCCGTGCAGGTCGCGCAACGGCACGTCCCTGTGCCGTGCGCGACGCGCGGGCTTCCCGCCCGCGCCCCTTCGGGCTGGCGGGCAAAGGCTTACGATGCTCGGGCGCGCCATACGGTGTTTGAAAACACCTCCGCTCAAGGCATGAGGTGTTTTTCTGGAACCCCGTGTCGCGAACCGAGCACTGAGCAAGGCCGGGAGTCTTCGCGAGACTTTTGATCGAGCCCGAGGCACGTATTTTGTGCCCGGCGAGTTAGGTGAGCGCCCGGCCGAAGCGAGGCGCGCAGGGGACCGCGCGTATTGGGCGCGGTGAGCGACCCGGGCGGCCTTTCTTTTCGCCCATTTTCTTTGGCCGCACAAAGAAAATGGGCCCAGGGTGCAGGGGCGGAGCCACCCGCAATTATGCCTTTTTGAGCGCGGCCGAAGGCCGCTCGACTTCACGTGGGAATGACAGCAAAGCCATTCGGCGGGTCACGGCAAAAACCGCCTAACCCGCCCCACAAATTTCCAAAAAAAAAACGGCCGGCATGTTTCCATGCCGGCCGCTTTGTTCCGACAAAAAAGAATCAGACCTTCTCGCGGATACGCGCCGCTTTGCCGGCCAGATCACGCAGGTAGTAGAGCTTGGCGCGGCGCACGTCACCCTTGCGCTTGACCTCGATGCGGGCGATCGCCGAGCTGTAGAGAGGGAACACGCGCTCGACGCCTTCGCCGTAGGAGTTCTTGCGCACGGTGAAGGAGGAGTTGTAGCCGCTGTTGCGGCGTGCCACCACCATGCCCTCGAACGCCTGGAGACGTTCGCGCTCGCCTTCCTGCACCTTGATGTGTACGGCGACGGTGTCGCCCGGGGCGAACGACGGAATATTCTTGTCCGCCATCATCCGCGTTTCCAAATCCTGCATGATCTTGCTCATTTTTCCACTCCTGACACTTTAAAATGTTCCCGCCGGAATTCTTCCAGCAGCTGTTTCTGCTCGTTATCCAGGGGCAGCCGTTCCAGCAAATCCGGCCGCCGCAACCACGTCCTGCCCAGCGACTGCTTCAGCCGCCAGCGTCGGATCTTTTCATGATCGCCCGACAGCAATACTTCCGGTACCCGGCGTCCGGCGTACTCCTCCGGCCGCGTGTAGTGTTCGTGGTCCAGCAGCCCGTCCACGAACGAATCCTGCTGCGCCGAATCCTCGTCACCGAGCGCGCCGGGAAGCTGGCGCGCGATAGCGTCGATCATGACCATCGCCGCGAGTTCGCCGCCGGAGAGGACGTAATCGCCGATCGACCACTCCTCGTCCACTTCGCTCTCGAGCAATCGCTCGTCGATGCCTTCGTAGCGTCCCGCGAGGAGGATCATCCCTTCGCGCTGCGACAATTCCTGCACCCCGGCGTGATCCAGCCTTTGGCCCTGCGGCGAAAGATAAATCACCTTCGCCTCTTTCTCCTGTTCGCTACGCGCCGCTTTAATCGCGCGCGCCAGCGGTTCGATCATCATCACCATCCCCGGGCCGCCGCCGTAAGGCCGGTCGTCCACGCTGCGGTGCCGGTCTTCGGTGTAATCGCGCGGGTTCCACACCCGCAGCGCCAGCAATCCGTTCTTGATCGCCCGCCCGGTGACGCCGTAACCGGTCACGGCCTCGAACATCGGCGGAAACAGACTGATGACGTCAATTCTCATGGCCTAGAAATCCGCGTCCCAGTCCACCCGGATCACGCCGGCGTCGAGGTCCACTTCGCGGACGACCTGCGCCGTCACCGGCAGCCATCGTTCCCGTCCGTTGCTGACCACCATCACATCGTTGGCGCCGGTGTCGAACAGGTGACTCACCTTTCCGAACCGGTCGCCGGCGAGGTTGACCACCTCGAGCCCGACGAGCTGCGCCCAGTAATATTCGCCTTTCTTCAGCGGCGGCAGTTGCGACGATCGCACTGCGATCTCCGCGCCGACCAGTCCGCCGGCGGCGTCGCGATCGTCATAACCTTTCAGCTTGGCGACCACGCCCTTGCCCTGCGCGCGCCCTTCTTCGACCGTGATTTCACGCCAGTCGTTACCGATTTTCACCAGCCAGGGCGAGTAACCGATGATGGCTTCGCGCGGGCGGGCATGGGAAAAAACCTTCACCCAGCCCTGCACGCCGAAGAGGCCGCTGATCCGGCCAAAAAGCACCAAACCGTCAGGGCGTGACGGATTGGTCATGTAACTGTCTCAGGACGCGCTGGCCTGCTTCAGCAGATCGGCCACGCGTTCGGTCGGCTTGGCGCCCTTGCTCAGCCAGTACTGCACGCGCGCCATGTCCACCTGTATTTTCTTTTCCTTCTCGGTCGCGAGCGGATTGTAGAATCCGATGCGCTCGATGTTGTTGCCGTTGAGCGCGCGGCGACGATCCGCCACGATGATGCGGTAATACGGACGCTTGTTTGCGCCGCCACGGGCCAGACGTATAGTCACCATTCCTGCTTCCTCTTTACGTTTCAGGCCCGGTCCGGCGGACAGGGCCTATGCAAGGTTTGCGAAAGGGCGCGATTTTACCCTTGAAACCGGGGGAAAAGAAGGGGCTTGGCCGGCCAAATCCCCTGTTATTTGCGTATCTGAGCGAAGTCAATGTTTATCGGCCGGGGTTTTTGCCATTATCCAGCCGTGCCGGGCCTGCAAGCGCTAATCTTGGATCAGGCAGGCCAATCGGCTGTCACAGGCTGACCGCAAGCCGTCATCAACACATCGCGCGAGGGACACCATGAGCATGTCCTCCCCCATCTCCTCGGGCCCGACGCTCCGGGCCAAAGTGTCCGCCGAGTATGCGCGGATCCTGACCCCGGAAGCGGTCGATTTCGTCGCCGGTCTGGCGCGCGCCTTCGAGCCGGCGCGGCAGCAATTACTGGCGCGGCGCGCCCAGCGCCAGGACGAGCTGGACCGGGGCACGAAGCCGGATTTTCTGCCGGAAACGCGGGCGGTGCGCGAGGCCGACTGGACCGTCGCGCCGGTGCCGGCGGAGCTGGCCGACCGGCGCGTGGAAATCACCGGCCCGGTCGACCGCAAGATGATCATCAACGCGCTCAACTCCGGTGCCAACGTGTTTCTCGCCGACCTCGAGGATTCGCTCGCGCCCACCTGGGACAATATCATTCGCGGACAGATCAACCTGCGCGACGCGGTCGCCTGCACGATCGCTTACGACAGCCCGGAAGGAAAACATTACGCGCTCAACCAAACCACGGCGATACTCTTCGTCCGCCCGCGCGGCTGGCATCTGGTCGAGAAACACGTGCTGGTCGACGGCAAGCCGGTGTCGGCGAGCCTCTTCGATTTCGGGTTGTATTTCTTTCACAACGCCAGAGCCTTGCTCGATCGCGGCACGGCTCCCTACTTCTACCTGCCCAAGATGGAAAGCCACCTCGAGACGCGCCTGTGGAACGAGGTGTTCGTGTGGGCGCAGGACCGGCTGGGGATTCCGCGCGGGACCGTCAAGGCCACGGTGCTGATCGAAACCATACTCGCCGCCTTCGAGATGGACGAGATGCTGTACGAACTGCGCGAGCATTCGGCCGGACTCAACTGCGGCCGCTGGGATTATCTTTTCAGCACCATCAAGAAATTCCACAATGATCCGGCGTTCATGCTCGCCGACCGCGGCCAGGTCACGATGGCGGCGCCGTTCATGCGCGCGTATTCGCTGCTGCTGATACGCACCTGCCACCGGCGCCGGGCGCACGCCATGGGCGGCATGGCGGCGCAGATTCCGATCAAGGCCGATCCGGCGGCGAACGAGACCGCACTCGCCAAGGTGCGCGCCGACAAGGAGCGCGAAGCGAACGACGGTCACGACGGCACCTGGGTGGCGCACCCGGGACTTGTGCTGCTGGCGAAGGAGGTTTTCGACCGGCTCATGCCGACGCCGAACCAGATTCACCGCCTGCGCGACGACGTGCGCGTGAGCGCCGCCGAGCTGCTGGCGTTCTCGCCGTCGGCGCCGATCACGGAAGCCGGGCTGCGACTCAACATCGAAGTCGGCATCAGTTATCTCGGCGCCTGGCTGGCCGGCACCGGCTGCGTGCCGATCCACAATCTCATGGAAGACGCAGCCACCGCGGAAATTTCCTGCTCGCAGGCGTGGCACTGGATCCACAGCCCGAAGGGCGTGCTCGCCGACGGCCGCAAGGTCACGCTCGACCTGGCGCGCCGGCTGATTCCGGAGGAACTCCAACGCGTGCGAACCACGCTCGGGGAAAAGATTTATGCCGCCGGCAAGTACGAACTCGCCGCGAAGCTGTTCGACGAGTTCATCAGCACCGAACCGATGCCGCAGTTCCTGACACTCTTGGGCTACGACTATCTAGACTGAGGCGCGCCGTTGCCGGGAGCCGGCGCCGGAGCGTCGTCCTCGAACAAGCCCGGCGGCGGCGCGGCCTGCGGCGGGTTGCCGTCATAAATCTGGTTGCGCCGGCTCTGGCGATAGGCCTCGCGCACGAATATGTAAGGATCCTGCCCCGCGGCCTGCTCCAGGATGTCGGAGGCGTCGAGCAACTGCGCGCGCTTGTCGATCATCTCTATTACAAACATCTTGTCGCGCGTGCCGCTATCTTTCATATGATTGGGCGGGTAGGTTTCCCAATCCACAATCAGGGATGGACCGTCACGGAAATTGCTCGGCCCGAAGAACGGCAGCACCAGATAAGGCCCGTCGCCCACACCCCAGACCGCCAGCGTCTGACCGAAATCCTCGTTGTGTTTCTGCATGCCCATCCTGGTCGCGACGTCGAACAGGCCCGCGATGCCGACGGTGGAGTTCACGAGGAAACGCCCCAGATCCGAGGCCGCCTGCCCCGGCTTGCCTTGCAACAGGTTGTTTAACATGATCCCGGGGTCGTGCAGGTTGCCGAAGAAGTTGGAGATGCTTTTGCGCACCGGCTTCGGTGTGATCGCGCGGTAACCCTTGGCGACCGGCTTGAGCAGGTAGCGGTCGAACTTGTCGTTGAAGCTGTACATGGCGCGGTTGAAACCTTCGAGCGGGTCATGCGCGTTGTCGCTATCCGCATTTGCTGCGCTGGTTTGCGCCTTGCCCTCAGCCGACGCGCCGTCCTCCGCAGGACGGCTCGGCACCGTGCCACAGGCGCTGAGCGCAAGCAGGCACAGGCCGCTGAACAGCCAGCGGCGATACGGGCGGAGGGAAATAATCCAGGACATCCTTGTTGTTTTATTCGAATCCGGTTCAGGCATGGCTTGCCGCCTAGGCTAACGGAGGCGCGGCGGTTCTGTAAAGCCTGAATCGCCCGACGGTTCAGCGCTTGCGCTGGTATCCGCCGATGAGTTCCGACTGCGCGAGGATGTGCCCGTGCATGGCTTTTTCGAGCTTGGCCTTGGTCGGACGATTCTGATCGGGCAACACCGTATCCAGCGCATAGAGTTTGTGGAAATAACGATGCCAGCCGACCGGCGGACACGGCCCGCCGTAACCGGTGCGTTTCCAGTCATTGATGCCTTCGAGAGTTCCCTTGGGCAAATCCTTCACGGCCACGTCTTCCGCAAAACCCGTCGTGTTGAGAGGAATGTTGTACAGCACCCAGTGAACCCAGGTCATCTTCGGCGCCTTGGGGTCCGGCGCGTCGGGATCGTCCACGATCAGGACCAGGCTCTTGGCGCCGGCCGGCACGCCGGTCCAGGACAGCGGCGGCGAAGCATCATCGCCATCGCAGGTGTAACGCACGGGAATATCCGCGTTGTGACGAAATGCGGAAGAAGTGAGGGTCAATGACATGGCATGTACCTCCGTTTCGCGGGCATTAACGGCGATGGCGGAGACAAAGCCGGCTCCGACCGTTATCAATACCATCAACAGAATCTTCCCTTGTTTCACGGTTACTCTGCCGCCGCTGCCCGGGCTATTTGTAATCCTTCTCCAGGTGACACACAAGACTGACTCATGTCTGTTTCAAAAAACATTACATGCGGCGCAATACGCTACGCTATTGCACCCTACACGGGCTATTCATCTGGTTTTTTGTGGTTATCAAAAAACTTACTATTTACTTAGCATCGCCGCTGTCCTTAGCGTTCACTTTTCGTTTGTTCACTATACGTCCAATAAGGAAGGCGATACCTGTACCTATTGCAACAATAAATCCCGAGAAAAGCCAGAAGTCAAAAGAATAAATCTCGGGAAAATGATGGTCAAACAGAAAACGGACAAAAAAGACGAGCGTAATACCAGTTGTTAAGGATGCAAAAAATGAGTTACGTAACAAAGCATGAAATACAACCGCTAAAATTGCGCCGACATCAAACGTCAGAAATATTGTCGCCATGAGTGAAAATAGAGTCAGAGCAAGCTGACTAAGAATTCCTGTTTCTCCGAGTCAAATAATTTTTCAGAAGTCTAATTCTTTGAGCAGCCTTGCTTGGTTGTCTGTTTCAATAGATCAACAACTTCTGTCTGTTTTGTCGCCGTGGCCTCGTCGATGGCGTTCCTGTCTCGGTAGCGAAGACAGGGATTGGCTCCGGCTTCAACGAGTAACCGTACCATTGCTTTTACATCACCCCTGCCATTTAACCAGCGGATCGCCGTGTTAATCGGCGTACCGTAGCAATTGGCATCTTCACAGTGCGCGTTAACGTTGGCGCCACTTGCGATCAGGGTTTTGGCAATCTTGTAGTTAAATCCAAGTATCGCGGCATGAAGTGGTGTCACGTCTTTTTTATTGGGCAAGTTCACCGAGGCGCCGCGGGCCAAAAGGTGCTGCACGATTTGGTCGTGGCCTTTAAGAGCAGCGATCACCAAGGCCCGGTTCTCAGATGCGTCCTGCGTATCCACCGAAACTCCCTTGCTCAAGGACTCCTTCACTATATCAAGCCGCCCGTAGCGGGCCGCCGTAATCAGTCGCTCGGCCGGCGCAAGGATCGCATAATCGACGTCGGGGGCATAATCCGTGGTGGGGATGGGTCGGAGCGGCTCTCCAAGTCCGATCATGAGAGTATGGTCATCCACGTAGTGATGCGGAGGAATATAGAGATTCCATGCCGGCGCAGAAGAATTCAGCTTAAGCACCCTACCGGCGAGATCATAGAACTGATGTGAGCACTCGTCGTAGAAACCACCGGCCCAGGAAGGCGGCTGGCCCACTGGCATATACCCCATGCCGCAACCCGAAGTGGGATTAATATTGATAAATACGAATATATCCTTTCGATAGGAACGGTAAGGCCTTCCCTCCAAGGTTACTTGATCAAGCTCCAGCAAACGTGGCAACAGGGGATCGACATCAAAAGCGTGAACAAAAGACGATCGCCAGTTCTTCCCCGTCGGGTCACCGAGAATAGCTTTATCATTCTTATTGAGTGCGGCAAGTTCATTGTCAGACCGACGAATGATCCAGACCGGATAGATGCTCCATACCACCACGAGCCGTTCTCCAGGCAGGATGGATCGAACATCGATAATAACGTTCTTCAGTGGGTTACGCAGAGAGTCAGGGTCGGCCTCTTGACTGTCCTTGGCTTCGGCGCTGCTGAAAATCAGACAGGCGGCCAGCAATATAGGCACAACGCTTTTGATCTCCATTAAATCTTGCCTCATATATGAGAACAGTGACTTGGCGAGATTCATACTTATCATTTTTTATCTGGACATGAATCAGTTACTTCCTTGTTGCATTTGGTTATACAGTATTGGCCTTTGAAATATTCCTTGCATCCTGTTTTTGCGATAATGTCGCCTAAGGGATCCTTTACTGCTTTGCATGCCGCTTTTACGATAAACGGCGCATCCTCAATCATGCATTTGATCATGCACTGACTGTTTGTTGCGGGTGGAAATACGTTCGCGCAGTCACCACTGACACACTGCGGCGGCTCTGGTCTATTTTGTCCAACACAGGTTACTATATTTGTGGCTGGATCTACGATAGAAGTACCGCCTGGACACAATGTGTCTGTGCCATCTGGATCAATCCATCGCAGCGGATTGTTAGCAACATAAGGATACGGATTCAGCTCGAGTGGTGGTTCATTGACCGAGAACCTGCTGGGGTCACGCATGCGCATGTGATTTCGTTGCACATGCTCACCCACGCTTACTGGATCTGCCGAAATATACCGCCCCGCCTTCGGGTCATAATATCTCGCCCCGTTGTAATGCAGCCCGGTCTCGGCATCGTAATACTGTGCTTGGGCGAACGAAGCCATAACAGACAGCGCTACGACTAACAACGTGCGAACAAAGACGACAGCCTTCCTGGCGAGATTCCTGTCCATGGAATATCTCCTTTACCTTCCGTGGCGCTCGTCAATCCTGACGAGCGTTTTACATGTAGACTGTTATCCGTTGTCAGGTGCCAACATATCCCTTGGCACGCTTGATTTTGTGAACATTTCGCCGTCACTCACCACGCTTGTCAAGACACCTCCGATGTAAAGCCTTAGCTGTCAGGAGAACAAGCAGTAATGGAACAATGAGTTATTAAATCCGGACGTGACGCGCGGAACGCCCTAAGTTTTCAGGTAACTGAAAAAAATAAAAAAGGGGCCGAAGCCCCTTTTTTAACTGCTTAAGAGCGAAATGCTCAGGCCGACTCTTCCTGCAGCGCCTTCATCGACAAGCGGATGCGGCCCTGCTTGTCCACTTCCAGCACCTTGACCCTGACGACTTCGCCTTCTTTCAGTTTGTCGCCGACATTCTCGACGCGCTCGCGCGAGATCTGCGAGATGTGCACCAGACCGTCCTTGCCGGGCAGGATGGTGACGAAGGCGCCGAAATCCATGAGCTTGGCGACCTTGCCTTCGTAGATCATGCCGACTTCGACGTCGGCGGTGAGCTGCTTGACGCGCCGCACGGCTTCCTGCGCCGCGTTGTTGTCAGCCGAGGCGATCTTGACCGTGCCGTCGTCCTCGATGTCGATGGTGCAGCCGGTTTCCTCGGTCAGCGCGCGGATGGTGGCGCCGCCCTTGCCGATCACGTCGCGGATGCGCTCCGGATTGATCTTCATGACGAGAATGCGCGGCGCGTACTCGGACAGCTCCGAGCGCGGCGTGGAAATCGCCTTGCTCATCTCGCCGAGGATGTGCAGCCGCCCTTCCTTCGCCTGCTTGAGCGCGGCGTCCATGATTTCGCGGTTGATGCCCTCGATCTTGATGTCCATCTGCAGCGCGGTCACGCCGCCCGTGGTGCCGGCCACCTTGAAATCCATGTCGCCGAGGTGATCCTCGTCGCCGATGATGTCTGTGAGCACCGCGAAGCGCTTTTCTTCCTTGATCAGGCCCATCGCCACGCCGGCCACCGGCGCCTTGATCGGCACGCCGGCGTCCATCAGCGACAGCGAGGCGCCGCAGACCGAGGCCATGGAGCTCGAGCCGTTCGACTCGGTGATTTCGGAGACCACGCGCAGCACGTAGGGATAGGTATCCATGTCCGGCAGCACCGCGACGACGGCGCGCTTGGCCAGACGGCCGTGACCGACCTCGCGGCGCTTGGGGCTGCCGACGCGGCCGACTTCACCGACGGAGTACGGCGGGAAGTTGTAATGCAGCATGAACGGTTCTTTGCGCTCGCCTTCCAGCGCGTCGATGATCTGCGCGTCGCGGCCGGTGCCGAGCGTGGTCACGACCAGCGCCTGGGTCTCGCCGCGGGTGAACAGCGCCGAACCGTGGGTGCGCGGCAGCACGCCGGTGCGGATCGTGATCGGGCGCACGGTGCGCGTGTTGCGCCCGTCGATGCGCGGCTCGCCGGAAAGAATCTTGTCGCGCACGGTGCGGTATTCGATGTCGCCGACGAGCTTGAGGACTTTTTCCTTCGTGCCCTCGGGCGCGCCTTCGGCGGCGTGCTTGCCGACCGCCATCTCGCGGATTTCGGCCATGCGATCCTGGCGCGCGCCCTTCTCTTTGATGCGATAGGCGTCGGCGATGAGCGAACCGAATTCGGTCTGCAGCGCGTTCTTGAGCGCGCCGTCCTCGACCGGCGGTTGCCAGGCCCAGGGCTGTACGCCGGCGTCGCGCACGAGTTCGTTGATCGCGTGGATCGCGGCCTGCATCTGCTCGTGGCCGAACATCACGGCGCCGAGCATGACTTCTTCCGACAGTTCCTTCGCCTCGGATTCGACCATCAGCACCGCTTTCTCGGTGCCGGCGACGACGAGGTCGAGCTGCGAGTCGACGAGTTCCTTCTTGCCCGGGTTGAGCAGGTACTTGCCGTCCTTGTAACCGACGCGCGCGGCGCCGATCGGGCCGTTGAACGGAGCGCCCGAAAGCTTGAGCGCCGCCGAGGCGCCGATCATGGAGACGATATCCGGATCGATGTCCGGGTCCACCGAGATCACGGTGGCGATGATCTGCACTTCGTTGGTGAAACCTTCGGGGAACAGTGGACGGATGGGACGGTCGATGAGACGCGAGGTGAGAATTTCCTTCTCCGAGGGGCGGCCTTCGCGCTTGAAGAATCCGCCCGGGATGCGGCCGGCGGCGAAGGTTTTTTCCTGATAGTCCACCGTCATCGGGAAGAAGTCCTTGCCCGGCATCGGTTCCTTCATCGTCACCGCGGTCGCGAGCACCACGGTTTCGCCCATGCTGGCCACGCACGCGCCGCTGGCCTGACGGGCGATCTCGCCGGTCTCCAGGGTCACGGTATGACTGCCGTACTGAAATGATTTCGTGATTTTTGCCAAGACTTTTTCCTCGATGTGCTTCGTTACTTGCGCAGGCCGAGACGCTCGATGAGCGCGCGGTAGCGGTCGCCGTCGGTATTCTTCAGATACTCGAGCAGCTGGCGGCGCTTGTTGACCATCTTCAGAAGACCGATGCGCGAATGGTGGTCTTTCGGATGCGTCTGGAAGTGCGCGGATAATTCGTCGATCTGGGTGGACAGCAGGGCAACCTGGACCTCCGGCGAACCGGTGTCACTTTTGTGAGTCTGGTATTCC
>JACXTT010005655.1_pt1 | contig 18092 bp, 18 predicted proteins | sample 9270951 | NCBI WGS metagenome assembly JACXTT01 (sample SAMN15532306, study PRJNA645909) | rock metagenome | isolation source: weathered quartz diorite | place: Puerto Rico | collected 2017-06-21 | reverse complement strand
AGCAGATACTCGGCGGCCAGTTCCAGGTTGTGCAGGCGGATCTGCTCGACGTACTTCAGGTATTGCAGGGTGACCTGCGCCATCGGGATGTCGAGGATGTTGAAGTTCTGCTTGCGGATCAGGTAGAGCAGCAGGTCGAGCGGACCCTCGAAGGCGTCCAGAAAGATTTCCAGCGCATCGGGCGGGATGTAGAGATCGCTCGGCATGCGCAGCATCGGCTCGCCGTAGAGGCGGGCGGGGATGGCTGTTGCATCGGTGGGAGGGGTCTCGGGAAGGGCGGCGACAGCCGTTCCCTCGTCTGGCGCCATGGTCTGGCCTGCTTGAATTACAGCTTGTTCTGGTAGACGTAAGCCTGCTGTTTGACGCGCGACTGGGCAATGCGTTCCTGCTCGGACAGGGCGGTCGGCGCTTTTTCCCACAGCAGGGCACGTCCTTCCGCCTGGCCCGCTTCGATCTGGGGATTGGCGTCCTTGAGCTGTTTGATGAACAAGGTGTGATCGGATTCGTAGCGGTCGAATTGTTTGGACAGTTTCATAAGGGCTTCAGGTGATGAACGGTGGAACCAACAGGGTATTTTACAGCAGGCCGGACCCCGGCCCGCTGTCGCGCGGCCGGTTTTAAGGATGCAGGGCGTTGAGCTGGCGGGCGATGATGTCGTGGTTCAGCCACAGCACCGGCGCGATCTTCTCGCCCGTGGCGTGGAACATCAGGGGGCCCGTACCTTCCAGCACCAGGCTGGACAGGTGATCCGTCACCAGTTCTTTCGGGTCCTTGTGCAATTTGGTGATGTCGCGCGAGGTGTTGATCATGACCTCGGCCAGTTCGGGCGTGTTGTCCATCGGCCAGGCCTCGAAATTGCGGAAGTGGGCGCTGGTCGCATCGTTGTTGTAGGCCTCGATGCGGTCCAGCAAGGATTGCAGGGAGACGCCGTCTTCCAGCAATCCCTGGCAAATGTCCCACTGCTGCTGGGCCCAGGCGCCACCGTTTTCCTTTTTCAGGGCGGTAAGCAAAGGGAACAGCGACAGCTCCACGCCCACGAACAGGTCGGAGGAATTGGTGCGGATTTCCGGGCAGTTGTAGACGGTGGCCGCGATGCCCTTGTTCCAGGCCGCCTGGGCCACGCTTTCCAGGCGCATCTTGGCGTAACCCTGGGTGTAATTGGTATAAGTCTGCCAGGTGTACTCGCCCTTGATGAGGATCTCGGTGCCGTGGTAGCCGTAGGCCGTGTAGCGGGCGGTGCCGCCGGTGCGCTCGAGGCGCTCGCGGATGCCTGCGCTGGCGTGGATCAGGTGCTGCAGGGTATTGGCCGTGACTTCATCGAAGTTCATCAGGATCAATTTACCCAGATCGCTGTCGAGCAGGGCGCGCGAAGACATGAAGCGCTCGCCCGCACCCTTGTAGATGCGGTTGGCAATTGCCAGGAAGGCTTTGACGCGCGGGATGCCGCCGGCCATGGTGTGGGCAAAGAAGACGTTGGCACCGTCCGGCACCAGCTTGTCGATCTCGCTCATGACGATGGCGCTTGAGGCGGTGAAACGCTGCACGCCCACCTGGCGGCAGGCTTCCACCTTGTCCCAGTCCAGCTTTTCTTCTTCCCAATTTTTCAGGGTCAGGCCGGACAGCAGTTCGGTGGGGTTTTGCTCGCCTTCCGGCGCATCGAGATCGAAGCCGGCCATCAGGGGCACGTTGATGATCTTGCCGCCCAGCTTGGCTTCCGCTTCGGCGTGCTCTTCCGCCGTCAACGCGCGCAGCTTGTTGTCCTCGTCGCGGCGGCCCACCGTGATGCCCACGATGGTCATGCCCGCCTTGCGCGCCTCGTCGATCAGGCCGTTGACATAGCCGCGGCCGAACAGTTCGCCGAACAGGACGAAGACGTCGCCCTTCTTGAAGGTGGTGGAGTGGGGGATGTGGCGCAGGGATTGTCTGGTGGTCATTGGGTTATCCTTTTGGTGAATCAACGAATCCGCATGCCAGGCTTGGCACCCGGCCACGGCTCGAGCACATACAGCCCTGGATCGGCTTTCTCATCGGCCGCCGAGGCGCACAGCACCATGCCTTCGGACACGCCGAACTTCATCTTGCGGGGCGCAAGATTGGCCACCAGCACGGTCAGCTTGCCGATCAACTGCTCGGGCCGGTAGGCGGACTTGATGCCGGAGAATACATTACGGTGGCGGCCTTCGCCCACGTCGAGGGTCAAGCGTAACAGCTTGTCGGAGCCCTCGACCTGTTCGCAGTTCACGATCTGTGCGATCCGCAGATCGATCTTTGTAAAATCGTCGATCTTGATCTCGGGCGCCAGCGGCTCTATGTCGGCCGCGGCCGGCGCTGCGGCCACTGGTGCAGGCGCGGCAGTTGCAGGCACGGCCGGCTTGTCGAACAAGTCCTCCACCATCTTGGCGTCGACGCGCTGCATCAAATGGCTGTAGGCGCCGATGGTGCGGCCTAGCATCGGCTGCCAGACGGCATCGCCCTGGGTGTCCAGCCAGGACAGCTCGCGCTCGCCCAGCATCTCGGCAACCTTGCCGGCAATCTGGGGCAGCACGGGCGAAAGCAGGATGGTCAGCTGGCGGAACAGGATCAGGGCCGTCGTGCAGACCTCGTGCAGCTGCGCCAGTTTGCTCTCGTCCTTGGCCAGAATCCAGGGCTTGTTTTCATCGACGTACTGGTTGGTGACGTCGGCGATCTCCATGATTTCCCGCAGGGCTTTGCCGAATTCGCGGTTCTCGAAATTGGCGGCGATATGGGCCTGGCGCTCGGCGCCGTCCACCGTCAAGGCTTTGGCAATCCAGCCGCGTGCGGTGGGCGAGAGTTCGCTGGCCAGTTTGCCGTCGAATTTCTTGGCGATGAAACCGGCGCAGCGGCTGGCGATATTGATGTATTTGCCGATCAAATCGCTGTTGACACGGGCGACGAAATCCTCGCCATTGAAATCCAGGTCTTCCACCTTGGCATTCAATTTAAAGGCGATGTAGTAGCGCAGCCATTCCGGATTCATTTTCAGATCCAGGTAGCGCAAAGGCGAAATGCCGGTGCCGCGCGACTTCGACATCTTCTCGTTATTCACCGTCAGGTGGCCGTGCACATTCACCTTCAGCTTGTCGATGATGGGGTGCTGGGCGAAATTGAGCATGGCCGGCCAGAACAGCAGGTGGAAGGAGACGATGTCCTTGCCAATAAAATGTACCTGCTCGGTGGCGGGATCGTTCAAGAGCGCGTTGAAATCCTTGCCCGTCCTGGCGCAGTAGTTTTTCAGGCTGGCCAGATAGCCGACCGGCGCATCGAGCCACACATAAAAGAATTTGCCCGGCGCGTCCGGAATCGGGATGCCGAAATAGGGCGCATCGCGCGAGATATCCCAGTCAGCCAGCTTTTCGCCCGCCTCGCCCAGCCATTCGGAAACCTTGTTGACCATTTCCGGCTGCAGGCGGCCCGGTGTGTTCAGCCATTCTTTCAAAAAGGTGTAGCAGCGGGGATCGGACAGGGCAAAGAAATACTGCTCCGAGGGTTTCAGGATCGGTGTCGAGCCGGTAAATACGGAGAAGGGATTGACCAGTTCCGTGGGCTGGTAGGCGGCGCCGCACACTTCGCAATTGTCGCCATACTGGTCTTTCGAGCCGCACTTGGGGCACTCGCCCTTGATATTGCGGTCGGCCAGGAACATGCCTTTGACGGGGTCGTAAAAGCGGTCGACCGTCTTGGTGACGATCAGGCCCGCATCGCGCAGCTTGCGGTAGATGCCCTGCGACAGTTCCATGTTTTCCGGCGAATCCGTCGAATACCAGTTGTCGAAGCCGATATGAAAGCCGTCCAGGTATTGCTGGCGGCCGGCGGCAATCTTCGCCACGAATTCCTGGGGCGTGATGCCCTCCTTTTCGGCCGCGATCATGATGGGCGTGCCGTGGGTATCGTCGGCGCAGACGAAGCTGACTTCGCGGGCGACACCATGATCACGCTGCATTCGCTGAAACCGCACCCAGATATCGGCCTGGATGTATTCCATCATGTGTCCGATGTGGAAGGCTGCATTGGCGTAGGGCAGGGCAGTGGTGACGAACAGCTTGCGGGTCATGGTCGAGACGCTTATCGATTGATGAAAAAAAGCATTTTACCAGCGCTGGGGCGCTTTGAGGCATGGCCGGGCCTGGCGTTGTGACCATGAGCCCTGCGGCCGGCGGGCGTTTTGCGCTACACTGCCGCATCACATTCGGAGACTTACATGAGCATCACCGTAGAAGACGTCAAGGCAGCGTTGGCAGCCGTCATCGACCCGAACACCAATAAAGACTTCGTTTCCAGCAAGGCGGTCAAGAATGTCCGCGTCAACGAGGGCAAGGTGGCCCTCGACATCGAGCTGGGCTATCCCGCCCGCTCCCAGTTCGCCGCCATCCGCGGCGCCGTTACCAGCGCCCTCTCCGCCTTGCCCGGCGTGAGCCAGGTGGACGTCAACGTGCAGTCTAAGATCATTTCCCACACGGTACAGCGGGGCCTCAAGCTGATGCCCAACGTGAAGAATATCATCGCCGTCGCCTCCGGCAAGGGCGGCGTCGGCAAATCGACCACGGCCGTGAACCTGGCCCTGGCGCTGGCGGCCGAAGGCGCCGCCGTCGGCGTGCTCGATGCCGATATCTATGGCCCTTCGCAGCCGATGATGCTGGGCATTTCCGGGCGGCCCGAGACGACGGACGGCAAGACCATGGAGCCGCTGGAAAACCACGGCGTGCAAGTGTCTTCGATCGGTTTCATGATCGATCCGGACGAGCCGATGGTGTGGCGCGGTCCCATGGTCACGCAAGCGCTGCAGCAACTGCTGGAACAGACCAACTGGCGTGACCTCGATTACCTGGTGGTCGACATGCCGCCCGGTACCGGCGACATCCAGCTGACCCTGTCGCAAAAAGTGCCCGTCACGGGCGCCGTGATCGTCACCACGCCCCAGGACATCGCCCTGCTGGACGCCCGCAAGGGTCTGAAAATGTTCGAGAAAGTGGGCATCCCCATCCTCGGCGTGGTGGAAAACATGAGTACCCACATCTGCTCGAATTGCGGCCACACGGAAGCGATTTTCGGCCACGGCGGCGGCGCCAAGATGTGCGCCGACTTCGGCGTCGAGTTCCTGGGCGCCTTGCCTTTGACCATGGCGATCCGCGAGCAGGCCGATTCGGGCCGCCCGACCGTGGTGGCCGATCCGGACGGCGCGGTGGCGCAAGTCTACAAGGACATTGCCCGCAAAGTTGCCATCAAGATCGCGGAAAAAGCCAAGGACATGACGAGCAAGTTCCCCAGCATCGTCATCAAGAACGACTGACCCGTCTGCCGGGCCTGTCATGAAACTTGAAGCAATCCGCGCCCGGCTGCGCCAGCTGGGCGCGCAGCCTTTGCACGAGCAGCGGGTGCTGCGCGACTGGGTGCGCGCCGCGCCCCACGACCAGGGCCGCCGCAGGCCCCAGGATTTCCTGCCCAGAGGCGTGCGGGAAGCCTTGCCCGACATCGATGCGCAGCTGGCCGGCATGGCCAGCCTGATCAGCAAGCATCCCGCCGACGACGGTTCCAGCCGCCTGCTGGTGGGCCTGCAGGACGGCCAGACGGTCGAGACGGTGCTGTTGCCCCGCGATGGGGTCTGCGTGTCCAGCCAGGTGGGTTGCGCGGTCGGCTGCCAGTTCTGCATGACGGGGCGCGACGGCTTGATCCGCCAGGTCACGAGCGGCGAGATCGTGGGCCAGGTGGTGCTGGCGCGCACCTTGCGGCCCGTGAAGAAAGTCGTGTTCATGGGCATGGGCGAACCGGCCCACAATCTCGACAATGTGCTGGAAGCGATCGAGCTGCTGGGCGTGGAAGCCAATATCGGCCACAAGAACCTGGTGTTTTCCACTGTGGGCGACCTGCGCGCTTTTGAACGTTTGGCGGCGGGCGCGGTCAAACCTGCATTGGCCCTCTCTCTGCACACCACCAAGCCCGAGTTGCGGCGCCGCCTGCTGCCCCGCGCGCCGGCCTTGACGCCCCGCGAGCTGGTGGAGCACGCCGAGCACTACGCGCGCCTGACCGGCTATCCCGTGCAATTCCAGTGGACCTTGCTGGAGGGGATCAATGATGGCGAGGATGAGCTGGACGGCATTGTCGAACTACTCAAGGGCAAGCACGCGGTGCTCAACATGATTCCGTACAACACGATTCCCGACCTGGCTTTCCGCCGGCCCAGCTGGGACAAGGCGCGCTACATTGCGGCCCGGCTGCATGCGCGGGGCGTGCTGACCAAGCTGCGCGATTCGGCCGGCCAGGACGTCGACGGCGGCTGCGGCCAGCTGCGTGCAAGGGCGCAGGCGCGCACCATCAACATCATTCGCTCAAGCAATGTATTGACGGCGCACGATTGAATTTCGCTACCCGAATTTCATGGACAGCTTCACAATAGGGGCTTAAACTTTTGCCATGCCTCAAGCGGAGAATGCTGAATGCAACAATCGGAGCACGCGCCTGCAGCTGAGTCCTCCTTCGTCGCCCTGGGGCTGCCCCTGGCGGCGGAAGAAGAAGCGCGCGCCAATCTGTACGGCCTGTTGGCCCGCCTGCTGCTGGCCCCGCCCGATGCGACCCTGCTGAGGGACCTCGCCGCCTCGGCGCCCTGGTCCGCCAGCGATCCCCACAATCCCCTCGCCATGGCCTGGGATAAATTGTCGCTGATGGCCCGCCTGCTGCCACTGGACGTGGTCACGGAAGAATTCAACGACTTGTTCATCAGCAGCGCCGCGCCCCGCATCAGCCCGCACGGCTCGATCTACCTGGCCGGCTTCCTGCACGAAAAACCCCTGGTGCAATTGCGCGCCGACCTGGCCGCGCTGGGACTGGGCCGCCAGGCAGGCGCCCGCGAAACGGAAGACCACCTGGGCGCCCTGTGCGAGAGCATGCGTCAGCTGATCGTGCGGCGCCAGCCCATCGACGCCCAGCAGCGCTTTTTCGACAGCCACATCGCCAGCTGGAGCACTACCTGCCTGAGCCAACTGCAGCGCCTCGACGGGGCCCGGTTTTACGCCGCCGTCGCCGAACTGGCCGCGGCACTGATTGCCATCGAGCGGCAAGCCTTTGAAGTGGCCGACGAGGCCGCATAACACTTTCGGGAAGCACACCATGGACGAGCACAACAAGGCCATCCCCAACCCCAGGCGCCGCCTGTTCCTGCGCACTGCCGGCGGCGCCGGCGCGCTGGCAACCCTGGCCAGCGTAACAGGCGAGGGCGCTGCCGCGGCGCCGGCCGCAGCCGTGGTGCCGGCGAAGCCGGCCGAGCCGTCCGGCTACCACGAGACCGAACACATCCGGCAGTACTACCGCACTGCGCGTTACTGGTAAGCCGGACTTCACCACATGATTACTTCGCTGGAGCATCCTCATGCCCGTCTTTAAGAAATCCGCCGACCCGGCCGCCACCACCGCAGGCAGCGGCGCCGGCCTCAAGCACGGGCTGGCGCGCGCGGCCACCGGCACCCTCAAGCGGCGTTCCTTCCTGGTCGGCGCCGGCCTGACGGCGGGCGCGGCCGGCATGGCCCGCCATCTGCCCTTCAATGTGATCGGCGCGGCCGAAGCGCAGGAAGCCGCCAGCGCGGCGGCGGCGGCGCCCGTCACAAAGCACACCGTCTGCAGCCACTGTTCGGTCGGCTGCTCGGTGGAAGCGGTGGTGCAGAACGGCGTGTGGATCCGCCAGGAAGCAGCCTTCGATTCGCCTTTCAACATGGGCGCGCACTGCGCCAAGGGCGCCTCGGTGCGAGAACACGGCCACGGCGAGAACCGCCTGCGCTACCCCATGAAACTGGTGGCGGGCAAGTATGTGCGGATTTCCTGGGATCAGGCCATCAATGAGGTGGGCGACCGCCTGCTGGCCCTGCGCCAGAAAGTGGGTCCGGATGCCATCATGATGATCGGCGGCTCCAAGCACAACAACGAGCAAAGCTATCTGATGCGCAAGTGGGCCGCCTTCTGGGGCACCAACAACTGCGATCACCAGGCCCGCATCTGCCACTCGACCACGGTGGCCGGGGTCGGCCAGACCTTTGGCTACGGCGCCATGACCAATTCCTTCAACGATCTGCATTACAGCCGTGCGGTGATGTTCATTGGTTCCAATCCCGCCGAAGCCCACCCCATCTCCATGCTGCACGCGCTGCACGCGAAGGAACTGGGCGCGAAACTGGTGGTGGTCGATCCCCGCTTCACCCGCACGGCAAGGTTTGCCCACCAGTACCTGCGCATCCGTCCCGGCAGCGACATCCCTTTTGTCTGGGGTTTGCTGTGGCATATCTTCCAGAACGGCTGGGAAGACAAGAGTTTCATCGAGCAGCGCACCTACGGCATGGAGGACGTGCGCAAGGAAGTGGCGAAGTGGACGCCGGACAAGGTTGCGGACGTCACCGGCATTCCCGAAGCCCAGGTCAAAGCCTGCGCGGAAACCCTGGCCAAGAACCGGCCGTCTTCGGTGGTCTGGTGCATGGGCATCACCCAGCACCACATCGGCACGGCCAATGTGCGTGCCCTGTGCATCCTGCAACTCGCTTTGGGCAATATCGGCGTGGAAGGGGGCGGCACCAATATCTACCGGGGCCACGACAATGTGCAGGGCGCCACCGACGTGGGCCCGAATCCCGATTCCCTGCCGGGCTACTATGGCCTGGCGGAAGGCGCCTGGAAGTTTTTCTGTACGGCCTGGGGCGTCGATTATGACTGGGTCAAATCGCGCTACGGCTCCAAGGAATTGATGGAAAAGCCGGGCATGGTGGTCTCGCGCTGGTTCGACGGCGTGCTGGAAAAAAACCAGTACATCGACCAGCCCGGCAATCTGCGCGCCCTGATCTACTGGGGCCACGCCCCCAACAGCCAGACCCGGCTGCCCGACATGGTGGCGGCCATGAAGCAGCTCGACACCCTGGTGGTGATCGATCCCTATCCCACCATGACGGCGGCCATGCATGGCCGCACGGACGGCGTCTACCTGCTGCCGGCCACCACCCAGTTTGAAACGCAGGGCTCGGTGACGGCCTCGAACCGCAGCATCCAGTGGCGCGAGCGGGTGATCCAGCCCCTGTTCGAATCGAAGACCGACCATGAAATCATGTACCTGTTCGCAAAAAAATTCGGCTTCGCGGACCAGCTGTGCAAGAACATCAAGGTCGTCAACAACGAGCCCGTCATCGAAGACATCCTGCGCGAAATCAACCGCACCTGCTGGACCATCGGCTACACGGGCTGCTCGCCGGAGCGCCTGAAACTGCACGCGGCCAACAAGCACACTTTCGATCCGACCACCTTGAAAGCGGAGTCGGGACCCTGCGCCGGCGATTACTATGGTCTGCCCTGGCCCTGCTGGGGCACGCCGGAAATGAAGCATCCCGGCACCCCCATCCTCTACAACATCAACAAACCGGTGATGGAAGGCGGCATGCCTTTCCGCGCCAACTGGGGCGTGGACCACAATGGCGAAACCCTGCTCGCTGCCGACGGCTCGGCCACCAAGGACAGCGAGATCGACACGGGCTATCCCGAATTCGACCACGTGTTCCTGAAAAAACTGGGCTGGTGGTCGGACTTGACGGCCGAAGAGCAGGTCCAGGCCGAAGGCAAGAACTGGAAAACGGACGCGTCGGGCGGCATCATCCGGGTGGTGATGGCGCACGGCTGCGCGCCCTACGGCAACGCGCGGGCCCGCTGCAATGTGTGGAATTTTCCCGATCCGATTCCCGTCCACCGCGAGCCTTTGATGTCGAACCGGCGCGACCTGGTGGCCGCCTACCCGACCTACGACGACAAGGCCAATTTCTGGCGCGTGCCCACGCTCTACAAATCCGTGCAGGCCGTGGATTACTCGAAAGATTATCCGCTGATCATGACCTCGGGCCGCCTGGTCGAGTACGAGGGCGGCGGCGACGAGACCCGTTCCAATCCCTGGCTGGCCGAGCTGCAGCAGGAGATGTTCGTCGAGATCAATCCGCAAGATGCGAGAAAAGTGGGCGCCGTCAACGATCAGTACATCCACGTCGAAACGCCCACCGGCGCGCGCTTGAAAGTCAAGGCGCTCGTGACGGCGCGCGTGCCGCCCGGCCTGGTGTGGATGCCGTTCCACTTCGGCGGCTGGTGGATGGGCGAGGATCTGTTGCCCCACTATCCGGAAGGTGCGGCGCCCATCGTGCGGGGCGAGGCCGTCAACACGGGCTGGACCTACGGCTACGACGCCGTGACGATGATGCAGGAAACCAAGGTATCGCTGTGCCGCCTGGCGCGGGTGTGATAACAATGACTGCGATGCCAACCAATCAAGAGGGAGTGCCATGCAAGCACGAATGAAGTTCATTTGCGACGTGGAACGCTGCATCGACTGCAATGGCTGCGTGACCGCCTGCAAGAACGAAAACGAAACGCCCTGGGGCGTCAATCGCCGCCGCGTGGTGACGGTGGACGACGGCCTGGCCAGCGAGCATTCCATCTCCGTCGCCTGCATGCATTGCACCGACGCACCCTGCCTGGACGTCTGCCCCACCAATTGCATCTACCACACGGAAGACGGCGTGGTCTTGCACAATAAGGACCAGTGCATCGGCTGCGGCTATTGCTCCTATGCCTGCCCGTTCGGCGCGCCCCAGTTTCCCGAAACGGGCTTGTTCAATCACCGCGGCAAGATGGACAAGTGCACCTTCTGCAATGGCGGCCCGGAGCAGGACCAGTCGCCGGAGGAATTCAAGAAGTACGGCCGCAACCGCCTGTCCGAAGGCAAGCTGCCCGCCTGCGCGGAACAGTGCAGCACCAAGGCCTTGCTGGCCGGCGACGCCAATGTGATCGGCGACATCTACCGGCAGCGCGTCGACCAGCGCGGTTACGGCCCCGAATTGTGGGGCTGGGACATTGCCTACGACCGCAGCAAGCGCAAGCCCGGCAGCACGGCCCACGAGCGCCCTGACGTGCCCCGTGAAAACCAGCTCAAGGACACGCAAAATGGCGGGAGGAAGCCGGGATGAACATGAAAAATCTGATGATCGTAACGGCCTTGGCTGGCTTGCTGTCGGGCTGCCTGGAAGTGGAGCAGCATCCTGCCTACGCCGACGGCGCCTACGCCGGCAAGCGCGATAACCGGGTCGCCGACGTCACCTTTAAAGGCGACAACGCGGCCTGGAAAAAAGCCGTCGACGAGCGCAACCGCGGCCAGAACGAATACAACCGGGTTCATCCCTGAAAGGTCAGCGATGTCTTTTCTTAACTTTATGCAGATGAAGGGATGGCGCCGCGCGGCGCTGGGCCTGCTGTGCGGCATGGCCCTGGCAGGTGCCAGCCTGGCCGAGGTGCCCAACAAGGCGGCCAAGCCGGCCTACGCCGAAGAGCAGACCATCCAGCAGACGGAGCAGCATGATCCCGAGCCGGGTTTTCTGTCGCCCAATTCCGGCAAGGTGCACATGGACCGCCACTACCTTGGCCCGTATGGCGACACGGAAGGCACGGTGCTGTTGCAGCGGGGCGGCAATACCTGGCGCATCCTGCGCAACGGCCCCGTCGCCCTGATCACGGGCGTGGTGGTGCTGGTCACGCCTTTGTTGATCTTCGGCTTTTATTTGCTGGTGGGACCGCAGCGCCCCGTCGATCCACCCACCGGTGTGCGCATCGAGCGCTTTTCGCGCTGGCAACGGACCGTGCACTGGGCCACGGCCTACAGTTTCCTGGCCCTGGCGTTCACGGGCCTGTTGATGACCTTCGGCAAAAAGGTCTTGCTGCCCTGGATGGGGCACGATGCTTTTTCCTGGTTCGCCATCATTTCCAAATACATCCACAATGTGGTCGGGCCCCTGTTCATCGTCTGTTCCGTGCTGCTGTTTGCGACTTTCGTGAAAAACAATTTCTTCCGTAATTGGGACTGGCCCTGGCTCAAGCAGGCAGGCGGCCTGTTCAACCACAAGCACCCGGACGCGGCCTATTTCAATGCGGGTGAAAAACTGTGGTTCTGGGGCGGCGTTGTTCTGCTGGGGCTGTTGATGTCGGCCAGCGGCCTGGTGCTCGACTTCACCAATTTCGACCAGACCCGCTACGTCATCCAGATCGCCAACTTCCTCCACATCGGCGGCGCCACGCTGTACATTTTCGGCGCCATGGGCCATATCTACCTGGGCACCCTGGGGACGCCCGGCGCCTACGAGGGCATGAAGCACGGCACCGTCGACACCAGCTGGGCCAAGGCCCACCACCGCCTGTGGTATGAAGATGCCGTCAACGGCGCGCCCATACCACCTTCACCGGTGGCAAGTCGCGATGCAAGGGGGCGGCCATGAAACCCATGAACCTGGCGATACTGGGCACGCTGGCTTTGCTGGCGGCCTGCTCCCCCCGCGAAAGCACGGTCGCCCAGCGCCAGACCAATTTTCCCGGCATGGTGACGGCCGGCGGCGGCACCAGCGGCGAAGTCATGGCGCGCAATAAAAAGCCGAAGGCGGACGGCAGCTACGCCGGCGGCACGCCATATCACGCGGGCGGCGCCGATGGCACCACGGGCGGCACGGCCACTGCCGGCGCCGTGTCGGAATCGGGCCATGGCCCGTCCGGCAACACCGCCCCGCCGGCGGCCAAGCCCACCTCGAGCGGACAATAGGAGAGGACATGCGTTTGAATCGATTTGCAATCCGTGTCGCGGGGCTCGTGCTGATGAGCGCCGCGCTCAGCGCGCACGCCACCTTGCCCCCGCCGACGCCGGAAGAGGCCCAGGCCCAGGCCGTCAAGAAAGCGGCGGCCGATGCCCAGGCGGCCAAGGACAAGGACGCACTGCTGGCCTCAATGGACACTGTCAGCAATCGCTGGCGCGCCAACGCCAAAGCCAAGGGTCTGAAGATCAATCCGCCCACGCCGCTGCCCGCGCCAACAGCCGCCGTCAAGGCGCCCGCCGACCAGAACGCGCCCACCGGCCAGCCCGACGGCAAGCTGACGGCGGCCGGCGCGGCCGCGCCCAAGACCAGCGAAAAAGCCGGCACCGCCGCGCCCAGCAAGGACGTCAAGCCGGCTCCGTCGCCGCCGGCATCGACCGTCAAGACGGTAAAATAAAGATGGCGGCAATCGAGAGTCTGCCCATCGCCGTGGTGATGCAGCGGCGCAAGGTGTCCCACCCCTGGGCCGACGCAGCCTGGGCGGCCGTGGCCGTGATGCGCGACGAAGCCTGCGCGCCCGCTGTCTCGCCTTTGAGCAGCGACGCCGAGCGGCAATCCTGGCTGGTGTCCGGCCTGGCGCTGGAGCTGTACAAGGACGACAACGAGAGTTACCACGAGAACTGGTTGGCGCCGAGCCCGAAGGTGTTCGTGGCCTGGCGCATGGAGGATGGCCGGGCCGTGCCCCAACGCGCTTCCGTCAGTTATGTGGACGGCACGCGCATGTTCGATTCGGGCGAAGCGGCCGATGGCGTACTGATGCCGCCGGACATCCATGCCTGGCTGGGCAATTATCTGCGCCTGAACTACACGCCGCCCGAACCCGGTGGCGAACGCCGCCATGGCAAGCGGGCGCGCAGTTGAGGACCATGCCGTGAGCGAGGATGGTTTCCTGCGGCGCTGGTCGCGCCTGAAACGGGGAGAAGAGGTCGAGGCCGCGCCCGTTTCCGCTCCCGCGCCGTTGCCGATCGTTGTGGATGCGCCGGCGGTCGAAGCACCGCCCCCACCGACCCTGGAAGACGCCGCGGCCTTGCATGGCGGCTCCGATTTTTCCGCCTTTGTCGGCCGCAATGTCGATGCGGCCGTGCGCCGGCTGGCCATGAAAAAACTGTTTGCGGATGCCCATTTCCAGGGCCATGACGGCCTCGATATCTACATGGGCGACTACAATCTGCCCAGCCCCGTCTCGGCTGACATGTTCGAACAACTGGCGCACAGCAAGCGCATGTTCGGCAAGCTCGATGAGGTGTTGAGCGGGGATGCCGACGCCGCGTCTTCATCTGAAGCACCATCCGAAACACCACCCGAATCGCCCGATCAGGAAGTTGCATGAATTCTCAAGTTTCACCGGCCGTGCAGGCGGCAGTGTACGCAAGTGCGCGCGCGGCTGCCCTGGCCGCCGCGGCCGCCTTACCTCCTCCCGACGACGTTGCCGCGATCGCCTATCATTCCGGCGGGCGCACCCTGATGATCGGCGCCGCCGCCGACTTGGCGCCCTGGGCGGAAGGCTTGTTTGCGCGCCTGCCGCTGACGGTGCTAGTCACGGACGCTGCCGGCGCCGCCGCGCTGGCCTGCCCCAGCCAGGCCGTGTTCCGCGTCCACGTCGATGGCTGGCTGGGCGCTTTCGAGGCGGTATGGGAGGGCGAAAACGGCGTCGAGCGGGGCGCTTTCGACCTGGTGCTCGATCTGTCCGCCATGCCCTTGATCAGCCGCCACGAAAAGCCGCCCGGCTATTTCGCGCCTGCCGTCACGGTGGATGCGCGCGCCGCGGCCGTGCGGGAATTGGCCGAGATGATCGGCGACTACGAAAAGCCGAAATATTTCCAGTACAAGGAAAAGCTCTGCGCCCACAGCCGCAATAAGCTGATCGGCTGCAATGCCTGCATCGAAATCTGCTCGGCCGAAGCCATTTCCGGGCTGGGCGACCGCATCGTCGTCAATCCTAACCTGTGTGCAGGCTGCGGCGCCTGCGGCACGGTCTGCCCGACCGGCGCGCTGCGCTACGACTATCCCGGCGCGCCGTACACGGGCGAGCGCTTGCGCGCCCTCATCAAAGCTTACCGGGCCGCGGGCGGCGGCGCACCATCGCTGCTGTTCCACGATGGCGAAGCGGGCCGCGCCGTGCTGGCTGCGCTGGAAGAGCAGGGCGGCGTGCCGCCCCATGTGATCGCCATCGAGCTGCAGCACATCGCCTCGGTCGGCATCGACGTCTGGCTGTCCGCGTTTGCCTATGGTGCGGGCGCCATCGCCGTGCTGGCCACTGGCGCGGAAGCGCCCGCCTACCGCGATGCGCTGGCGGCGCAGATGGAGATTGCCAATGCGGTGATGGCAGGCCTGGAGTTTGCGGGCACGCGCTGCCGCCTGCTGCTGGCAGCAGACGCGGCAAGCCTGGCGGCGGCGCTCGACGTGGCGCCCGGTCCGGCTGCGGTGCGCGAGGCTGCCACCTTCCACGTCATGCCCGACAAGCGCAATACCCTCGACATGGCGCTGCACCACCTGGCCAGCCAGGCCGCGGCCACGCCGGAGCAGATTGCGCTGCCGCCCGGCGCGCCCTTCGGCAACGTCGCCGTCGACCAAAATAAATGCAGCCTGTGTATGGCCTGCGTGGGCGCCTGTCCCGCTTCGGCCTTGATGGACAGCACCACCTTGCCCCAGTTGCGCTTCGTGGAAAAAAACTGCGTGCAGTGCGGCCTGTGCGCCACCACCTGTCCGGAAGACGCCATTCAACTGCTGCCGCGCCTCTTGCTGACACCGCAGTGGAACCAGCCCGTGATCAAGCACGAATCGACCCCGTTTTGCTGCATCCGCTGCGCCAAGCCTTTCGGCAGCCTGCAGATGATCAACAATATGCTGGCCAAGATGGGTGGCCATCCCGCCTTCGCCGGCCACCTGGACCGGCTGCGCATGTGCGCCGATTGCCGCGTGGTGGACATCATGAAGTCGGGCGACAGCGAACGGGTGACGGGGCACGGCAGAGGGCGCTGAGCCGGGGCTTGATGCGTGCCAGCGGCTGGGTCTGGTTTATAGTGTGCCAAACGCTTGCCTTCATTTGAAAGGAACCGCCCATGCCGCTCAAGCTCTACGGTCATCCGTTTTCCTCGTACACGCAGAAAGTCTTGATCGCGTTGTATGAAAACCATGTCGCGCACGACTTGCTCTCGCTCGATCCGGGCGATCCTCACCAGGCGCGGCACACGGCCGAGTGGCTCGAACGCTGGCCTTTGCGAAAATTTCCCGTGCTGGTCGATGGCGAACGTAGCGTGGTCGAGACCAGCATCATCATCGAGTATCTGCAACTTGCCTATCCGGGACCTGTTGCGCTGATCCCGGCCGAGCCCATGGCGGCCCTGAACGTGCGCTTTCTCGACCGCTTTTTCGATTTGCACGTGATGAGTCCGGTGCAGCAAGCCGTCGGCGGTGCACTGAGCGGCGACGCCGTCAAGAAACAGGAAGCCCTGGCGCAGGCAAGGGACAAGCTCGAGCTGGCTTATGGCTGGCTGGAAAGCCAGCTGGCCGCAGGGAGCGCCGGCTGGGCGGCGGATAGCGGCTTTTCGATGGCCGACTGCGCGGCGGCGCCCGCCCTGTTTTATGCGGACTGGACCCATCCGATCGGCGCGGCTTATCCGGCAGTACGCGCCTATCGGGCCCGTTTGCTGGCCCATCCTTCGGTGGTGCGGGCCGTCGATGGGGGGCGGCCGTTCCGGCATTATTTCCCGCTGGGCGCGCCGGAGCGGGATTGATGCGGGGATTGATGCGGGGATTGATGCCTGCGCTGGGGGCAGGGCGTGGTGTCGAACGGCGCGTTCCCGCGGGCGCGCCCGCGCTGTAGTCATCCCGGCAAGGCTGTAAAATAGACTTCTTTTGTCTCATTCCCTATCGCCATGACCGTCGTCCGCACCCGTTTTGCTCCCAGCCCCACCGGTTACCTCCACCTGGGCGGCGCCCGTACCGCCCTGTATTCCTGGGCCTACGCGCGCCACTTCGGCGGCACCTTTATTTTGCGCATCGAGGACACCGACCTGGAACGCTCCACCCCGGAAGCGGTGCAAGCCATTATCGACGGCATGCAGTGGCTGGGCCTGCATCACGACGAAGGCCCGTTCTACCAGATGCAGCGGATGGACCGCTATCGGGAAGTGATCGGCCAGATGCTGCAGGCTGGCACGGCCTACCACTGCTATTGCTCGCCCGAAGAAGTCGAGCAGATGCGCGAGCGCATGCGCGCGGCCGGCGAGAAGCCCCGCTACGACGGCACCTGGCGGCCGGAGGAGGGCAAGGCCCTGCCCGCCGTGCCGGCAGGCCGCGTGCCGGTGGTGCGCTTCAAGAATCCCCTCGATGGCGAAGTGAGCTGGGACGACGTCGTCAAGGGCACCATCACCATCGCCAACAAGGAAATGGACGACCTCGTCATCGCCCGTCCGGACGGTACGCCCACCTACAACTTTTGCGTGGCCGTGGATGACTGGGACATGCGCATCACCCACGTGCTGCGCGGTGACGACCACGTCAATAACACTCCCCGCCAGATCAATATCCTGCGCGCCATCGGTGCACCGCTTCCGAAATACGGCCACCTGCCCATGATCCTGGGCGCCGATGGCGAAAAGCTGTCCAAGCGCCACGGCGCCGTCAGTGTGATGGACTACCCGGCCCAAGGTTATCTGCCGGAAGCGATGCTCAACTACCTGGCCCGGCTGGGCTGGAGCCACGGCGACGACGAGATTTTTTCAATGGAGCAGTTCTGCCAATGGTTCGACCTGTCGAATCTCACCAAATCGCCCGCGCAGTTCAATCCCGAAAAGCTCAACTGGATCAACAACCAGTACATCAAGCAGGCCGACAATGAGCGCCTCGCTTCCCTGGCCCGTCCCCGCATGTTGTCCGAAGGCGCCGAGTTCAACCACAACCCGCCGCTGGCGCAAGTGCTGGGCCTGATGAAAGAGCGCGCCAACACGGTCAACGAACTGGCCGATGCCGCCATGCTGTTTTATCGCACGCCCAATCCCGATCCTGCCTTGCTGGCCCAGCACATCAATGAAGCCATCAAGCCGGCGCTGCTGCAATTTGCCGAGCGGGTCGAAACGGTGGAGTGGCACAAGCCCGCGCTGGCGGCAATGATCAAGGAAGTGCTGGCGGCCCACAACGTCAAGATGCCTCAACTGGCGATGCCGCTGCGCCTGATGCTGGTGGGCCAGTTGCAGACCCCGGCAATTGACGCCGTGCTGGAATTGTTCGAGCGCGACGCCGTTCTGGCCCGCATTCGCAAATATCTGTAATTTATCGTTGATTTATCACTTTCCGCATTTGCGGAATGCAAGACTTTAGTCTATAATTTTGCTTCTTCACCGGACGGGGGTATAGCTCAGCTGGGAGAGCGCTTGCATGGCATGCAAGAGGTCAGCGGTTCGATCCCGCTTACCTCCACCACGTTGAAGAAGC
>JACXTT010005654.1_pt1 | contig 18093 bp, 22 predicted proteins | sample 9270951 | NCBI WGS metagenome assembly JACXTT01 (sample SAMN15532306, study PRJNA645909) | rock metagenome | isolation source: weathered quartz diorite | place: Puerto Rico | collected 2017-06-21 | reverse complement strand
CATGGGGAGCAACGGCCGGCAAGCCCTGGCGGAAGGAGCAGAAGCTGGCTTGCCTGGCTGCCTGGGTTGCCGTCCAGGGGCGGCCCTGAGGGATAATTCGTAATTTGACATAATATACAGAGTCGGCTGATTTCGCGAAAAAGTCTCCGCACCCGCGTGAGCGGAAGAGGGGCCAAAAGCGCCGATCATTAGCGCCACCCCAGCGGCGAGACTCGCAAGGCGTCGAAGGAGCACCCTGTGCTTCGGTCCGTCGATTGACCCCTGCCGTACTTCAGCGGCAGTACTCACGGGCGGCAACCCCGCGAGGATCGCGAGTTCGCAGGCCTGTTCGAAGGTCGGACACACTTCGCCGCGAATCCATTTTGAAGCGGAAACGTTGGAGACGTTGCACTTGGCGGCAAGCTGTCGCGCTGACGTGCAGCCCGTTTTTTCCATTGCGGCTTGTACCAGTTCCGACGCGTTCATTGTCCGGCCCTCTGTGAGCATGGGTTGACAATACCATTTAACAGTGTGACCCTGTGTTCACGTAGGAACTTGTGTTCACACAGGGATTGTCATGGACGCTCTCGCCGCACTCTGTAGGTTTCTGCGCCCCTTGCGCCGCCTCCGGGCCGGTCGAACCTTCCTCGACCTGATCGCGCCTCTCAAGCGCTGGCAGTTCCGCGTGGACTGCGTCCACCCGCATGGCTGGTTTGATCCAGTGACCTTCTTTTTCGATAAGCGCCTTAGCGCGGCGGGCTACATGGCCCGGATGACGGAAAAGGGCTGGCTGGTGTTCGTGCATGGGGAGCGCTGGGTGTGAGTGGCCCGGTTCGCTTCATCTCGGAATCTGCGACGGCATTCGACCGTCGTCTTTGCATGCACGTGGGGCGCATGCACCTGGGCGATTGCGTGACGCGCGACGCCTCGACCGTTTACGCGGAGGGCGTGGTTGCAGGCATCTCGCTCTGCATCGCCGCGCTACAGCGCAAAGAACGACTCATTGACTACCTGCGCCGCTGGGAACACCAGCTGCGCCTGCGCGAGGAGCGCGAGCATGGCCGTTGATATGGAGCTGAGCGCTCGCATTGCTGCGATGCGTGAGCACGGTGACGCTGCGCATGCGCGCGGGCTCGTGAACATGGAAGCCGCCTATTCGGCGTGCGCCATGATGCTGCTCGATGCCGCGATAGAGGACGGCGTCGAGCTGGACCTTGAATCGCTGGGCGACGTGTTCGGGGTGGCGTTTTGATCGCCGACGGCAAGCCCTCCGATCTGTACAGCCTGCGCGAGGGCGCGGGCATGGTGGTGGGCTCAAGCGCGCTTGAACTGCCGCCGCCCTGCATGTCGTCGCGCACGCGGCGCTGGGCGGAAAGCCCGTTGCGCACCATGGGCAAGATGAAAGCCCGCTCTCTGCGCGAACGGGCAGGGCAGCAAGACGCGATGGATGCCCCCTTCAAAGAGATGGCGCGCGATCGGTTTTTTATGGGTGAAAGCGATGGGCGTGCCTGTGACGCGCACATTGCGAGCGTAGCGAGCGAGGGGCGCGCCGCAGGCGCGCCCACGGAACTTGACCCATATAAAACAAATCAAGCAGCACGCTCGCGAGAGGTCTTGGAAATAGACGTCTATTCCTCGCGAGTGCGGAAACTACAGAAGGCGGTGCGCAATTCGGCGCACATTCTCGACTCGGCCGCGCACTGCGACGATCAGAAGGTTCGCTGGCGCCGTTTGTTCGTGACGCTGACCTACGCGAAAGACGACGCGTACGAGCCTGGGCAAATGACGCTTTTCTCGCAGCGCGTCCGCGACTGGTTCAAGCGCGAATGCGGCGACACGCGCATGCGGATGGTGTGGGTTATGGAGCTGACGAAGCGCGGCCGCCCGCACTACCACTGCATGATCTGGGTGAGGGCGCGCGATTACTTCCCGAACCCTCATAAGGCCGGCTGGTGGCCGCACGGCTTCGCGCACGTGCTCAGCAGCAAAGTGCACATCAATCGCCCGGTCGCCTACATGGCGAAGTACGCCAGCAAGTTCACCAGCGAGCAGGCCAAGCATGTGCCGAAGGGCGCGCGCCTGTATGGCGTGAACGGCGCAACGACGGAAGGGAAGCGGGTGATTCGCTGGTGGCGTGCACCGATCTTCGCGCGCGATCACTTCGGCGGCGCGGCGGATATCCGCAAGGTGACGGGCGGCTATGTGAACCGGACGACAGGGGAATTTCTGGCGTCCGAGTGGAAGGTAACGATCACGCCAGCGGGGCGTGTATTTGCATGGCGGGATATCCCGCCCATTACGGAGACGATCCAATGAACGGTCTGATTTTCAACGTGCTGAAGCGCGAGCCGGAACCGGCCAAATTCGAGCGTGACGGTGTGGTGCGCAATTACTTCAATCAGTGGGCGTCGATGGAAATCGACGGGCTGATTCAGTCGTTCCAGTTCTCGACGGATGAGCCGATTCCGGCCGGCCCGGCAACGCTGGATCCGAAGTCGTTCGGCTCGATGAACGGCAAGCTGACGCTGGGCCGCGTGAAGCTCATTCCGGTCAACAAGCAGGCCGCCCCGGCGTCGCCTGCGCCGACCAAGTAACAGGAGGTCGCCGTGCCGAATCTCATCGCGACGTGTACGCCCGAGAACATCGACGCGGCGACCTCAACGTGTACCCACCTTGAGTGGGTGAATTACGCGGGGGGATTGCCGCCCCTCTCAGCGGCCGAAGGGACCACCATCTCGGGAATCATCATCGGGGTGTGGGCCATCGGTTTTCTCGTGCGGCGTGCCAGAAAGCAAATGGAGAGTACCGAATGAACCTGCAGAAGATGGGCAACGCTGTTGCCACCAAGTACAACGCCCTCGGCCTCGCGCTGTTCGGCATGATCGCTTCGAACTCGGCGTTCGCGTTCGATGCCGATCTGACGAGCGGCCTGACCACCGAAGCCGCCTCGGGCAAGACCCAGCTGTACACCATCGGCGGCATCATCCTCGGCCTGTGCGCCGTGGGCGTGATCATCGGCTTCGCCCGTCGCCAGACGAAGTAAGCCACTCAGCCCGCCTGGGCAACTAGGCGGGCTTTCTCTTTTCTGCCCGGAGGTGTGCCGTGATTGGATATTTCGTGATGCTTGCGTTCCTTCCCTCCGCTTGGCTGATGATGGCGCCGTGATGCGGCGGCTTTTCTCTCGGCTTGTTGTCTGGGCGTCGCTTCTCGTGGTTTGCGCCTCGCCCGCCTCTCAAGCGTGGGCGGCGACGTGCCCGGCCGGCAGCGATACCTACGCTCAGGCCCAGGCGAAGTGTGATGCGGGTAAGGCGAATTCCTATAACCCAGCGCTTTTTCATTGCGCGCTCCACTCGGGTGGCGGTGCCATCGATCTGTTACGAAATTCCGACAATGCCATTGCTGCGTCGTATGCGTTTTGTGCGGGCGATCCCTCGCCGAACGTCTGTTCTTCGTTGCCTTCGGTGACGATTTCCGTGACGGGGCAGTGGAGCGTAGGGCAGGGCTTTCCACAGCGTTACACCGACCCGAACACGGGTTCGGTCGTGGGCTGCAAGATGGTTGCTACGAACGTGGGGGCGCCGACGCTCAACCCCTACGACGGTAAGTGGTATTCGCGGGTTTCCTTCGTGCCGAATGCGAACCCGGTGGGTGGCGATGCGGCGCAGGATGGCGTCGTTAAGAACGCTGACGGCAGCACGCCGAATCCCGCGATTCCTACGGTGCCGACGCCTGCGCCCACGACTTCCCAGCCATCACCCAAGGCCTGCGGCGGTGGCAGCTGTTACGACGCGAACACCGACACGTGGTATGCGCTCGATGGTTCCGGCAATCAGATCAGTGTTTCGGGTAACGCAGCGCGAAGTCCCGGGGGAAGCTGCATAAGCTCGGGCAATGCGACGTTGTGCGCAGGCACGCCGACTGCGCCTTCCCCGATGCCGCCGCCCTCGACGCCGATCACCGACCCGCCTAGTCAGGTCAGATCGTCAGACAAGACGATGCAGATCAACCCGGTGACGGGGCTTCCCGTGACGGTTACGACGGTGACCTATTCCACCCCCGGTGGCACGACAAGTAGCGGCCAGAAGCCCGGCGATCAGGGTCCGGCGTCGTCCAGCACAGCCCCGACGCCGCCCAACACGGCGAACGGTGGCGGTGACTGCGGCTCACCCCCGGTCATGGGTGGTGACGCGGCGCTGGCGATGATTGCGCGGCAGCAGTGGCTCACGCGCTGCGGCCCCGACAAGGCCGACAAGAACGGTAACGGCCAGCCGGATTGGACCGAGGTTAAAGACAGTGACGGCGATCAGTACAACACGCCCACGGTCAACCAAGGCGATGTGTTCAAGAGCGAAACGATTGATGCCAGCAATTTGAACCAAAGCAGCTGGGCCGGTAACACGTGCCCGGATCTGGGCACGGCTCAGGTTTTCGGCACGTCGTGGACGCCGGACACCACGCTGTTTTGCCGGTGGCTTCTCTTCATTCGCGGCGCCGTTCTTCTTGGTGCCGCCATTCTTAGCTGCTTGATTCTGGCGGGCGGAGGTAAGGAGTAATGCCAGCGATTATTGCCCTCCTTGGCCGCATGTTGTCCTGGCTGATTTTCAGCAAAGCGGGCAACTGGATCATCTCCATTCTCATGACTCTGGGGCTCACGATCGGTGTCCAGAAAATGACGATGCCGGCCCTTCTCGCGTTCATTCAGTCCTATGCGACCTCACTTCCTCCCGTTGCCTATCAGGCGTTCGGTGCGGTCGGCATGGATGTTTTTTGCTCGATGGTGCTTTCCGCCTTTCTCGTGCGCGTCACAGGAATGATGCGGATGCGCTTCTCTCAGCAGGGGCTCTCATGATTTATCTCAAGACAGGTCAGCCGGGTCACGGCAAAACGCTGCGCGCGGTTCAAATGGCGCTCGAGTTCAAGGGCAAGGGCAGGGAGGTCTACGCCCACGGTGTGCGCGGCCTTAAATACGCGGACGCCGGTTTCCATGAGTTGACCGACCCTACTAAGTGGCAAGACTTGCCCGATGGTGCGGTCATTTTCATTGATGAGTGCTACACCGTTTTTCCGAAGGGCGGCGGCACGGCCAAGGTGCCCGAGTTCATCGAAAAGCTCGCGACGCATCGTCACCGCGGCTTCGATTTCATTCTCGTGTGCCAACAGGCCAGCAAGCAGCTGCACCCCTTCATCCAAGGCCTCGTGGATCAACACGAGCACATCCGTCGCAAGTTCGGTTTCAAAAAATCGGTGATTCTCTCGTGGGATCGCTACGAGGCGAACACGCGCAACAGCGACAGCAAAAAGCTGTGGAGTTTCCCGGGCGCGCTGATGAAGCGGAACCTGTACGAATCGACCGTTCAGGACACCACGGAGAAGCGCATCCCGTGGTGGGTGTTCGCCTTTCCGATCCTGATCGCGCTGATCGCCTACATGATTCACAACTCCAAGGATTTTTGGAGCGGCAAGGCCCACAGCGAGGAAACGACAGAGCACCAGGTCAAACCCGGCTCTCATCCTTTGACCTCGGGCGGCGACAGCCAATCCAAAAGGCCGGACGATCTGGTTGCGTGGTTCAAGCCGCGCATTGAGGGCCAGCCGTGGACTGCGCCCGCCTACGATGACCGCACCGTCACGGCGGAGCCGGAAGTGTTTTGCGTGGCCGTGGATGACGGGCGCTGTAGCTGCATGACGGAGCAGGGCACGCGCTACGCCATGAAACCCGACCTTTGCCGCACCATTGCGGCGAACGGCGTGTACAACCCGTTCCGTCGCTCCCAACAGCAACAGCAACAACAGCAGGTGCAGCAGCGGCCTGCTGAGGCGCGCCCTGGTGCCACGGATGTCCCCATGGGCGGTGATGGCCTGTCGTCCAACTGGAAGCCCGGGGTGGGTGCACCGGCCTACCAGCCTCCGGGCTCGATGCCGTGGAACTCGGACCCTTGGGGCGGCAGGAAGGGTGGTCGTTGACCGATCCGGGTCCGGTTCATTCAGCTATATTGCGCAAGGTCTGCTTCCGACCCAAAGGAGACCTATGAGGACCAAGGCTTTCTCTAAGCTCCTCTGCGTGATTACGGCTGTGGCTACATGGACATTGCCTGGGTACTGCCCAGCTTCCCAGCAAGAAGTGATCTCTGGAAATGGCGATCTCTATCTGAGTGAGAAGCAGGTTGGCGAGCTTCAGAAGGCAGCTTTAGATGGCGACGCACAAGCCGCGAGCCGCCTTCTCTCCTACTATGTGTATTACCGCAATGATTACGCCAACGGGGAAAAGTGGGCGGTCATAGCAGCGGAGAACGGCGGCGTTATTGAGCAATGCAACGCAGCCACTGTCCTGAAAGCAAGCGACAGCCAGGAGGCGCGCACAAGGGCCGGCTTTTGGCTTAAAAAATGTCGGGCTCCATAGGCGCGACAAAGCATGTCGGACGTCCGCTTCCGACCCATAACGGACATTGGCGAACTGATAGAGCGAGGGACGTATGACTGGACCAGACTATCAAGTTGCTCATGCCTGCTTCAGCCGAACTCGATCTTTCGCGCGCAAGAGCATGCGGCATGCCATCTCAGCGATGCTGCTCTTCTCACTCGCATATGCAATAGCCATCGCAGCGGAAGGCTCTCCTTCACCTGGCAATGATCACGAAAGGGATGAGCGAGGCAACGCCCATCAAGTGCGCTTTAGCCTTAGAAAGGGCCGGGGGACGCCGGTTTGCGAGGCATATCTTCAAAGACTCAATGAGTCGACATATACGAAACTTCCTTATTGCGGGCTCCCCGACGATACCCGAGTGCCAAGCTTTCCTCGTCTAAATCGAGTTTGGATGACATGGCCAGAGATAGAGAAAATCAAGGGCAATCTGGACGACTTTGTCGGAAAGGGCGTCCTTTCGCCAGGAAAGCCACGGTCTTACGAAAATACCGGCTATCAGCCGTCGACATATCGATTCGACCCCAAGATTGACATTGATAATGACGGGACTCCCGATGATGTCATTATGTGGGACTCAGAGAGCCGCGATCACCCGCAGTGTGGCCAATATTACGGGCAAGCGTCGGACTTGGATAAGGGTTCCGCCATTGGCGTAATTTTGAAGAGCGACGGATTAAACATCGACGAAAAGAAGACCAGGGAGGTCTTTGGAAATAAAGTCGGTGGATACATTGTGCCGACTGGTCCGGACGAAATTCCTGTTCTGTATGCGCGCTATGCGCCTGTCGGACTCGGATACAATGTCTTCGAATACCAGCGTCTATTTTATTACTCCACCTACTTGGATGACACAAATATGAGCCCCTCCGAGAGGAGGCGGGTAGTTGATGTTCTCGGAGTATTCCTTAGAAAGAACAGCGTCACGGAAGAGATTTGCGAGTATCACTCCGTCATTTCGAACTGAAGGTGCAGTCGTGACCTAGCCGTTGCGCAAGCTATGGAGAAACTGTCCGCTTCCGACCCGGAGGAGACCTTTCGGAAAAATCAATCGTCCTAGGAGATGACGTGACCGCGCTGGAGCGAATTACAGAACGTGTTACTCGGTTGGGCCACCCGGATGATCCGAATACTCCGAGACCGCTTGTGACCATCGAGGAGTTCTTTGAAGGCAACGGGGAGCGTGGAAGCATTGGCTGCAACCTCCTTCCTACACCAGACCCTTCCGATTTTTACGAATTCTTCCGACTCGTTGCGTCCCGCAGCGATGTCGCGGACATACGGGTTCAGATAACGGCATTCGATACGCCTGAGTGGCCTTTCAGCGACACGGTTTACATCATGACCACGGCCTCGGATGAGGAGGTCATTGGCTGGTTTCCGGATGCTATGAGGCCCGACGAGACGTGGCCGGGCTTCTTTGAGCAGGCCTATGAGGCATACAACGTACCCGATGGATTTCACCCAATCGGGTGCTGGTGGGACTGAGTAAACGAGCGTCCGCTAGCGACCCATTGCGGACATTCCAGCTCGGAAATTTGGTGAGCCTCGGGCCTCCTGGGGTGTAGGGGTGTAACCCCTACGGATGCGCCGTTGATCTAGGACCGCATGGGCTCGGTGTCTCCACCGGCCAGCTAAGTCAAAAGTCGATCAACCCAGATTGCCAGCCTGGCAAACCCCGCTTTTAGGGTTCTGGTGGCGAGCTATGCGAAAGAGCCTCGGGCGTCCAAATTTGGCCCCGAGGCCCTTTGAGGTAGCGACCGCGAACACGCCATCCGGCCCAAGGCCCGGTCAGGTCATGACGATTCGCGACACGATCTTGCAGCCATGTGGCGATTTCGCGGACGGTGATCGTCCAGCCGGACGGCGCGCGAAGTGATTGATTCTGTGAGTCAAAGGTCCATCTAAACGGCATAACCGACTGCATCCATGCGCAAAAAGCTCCGCAGGATCGCAAGAAGTGTGCCTCGACGGCGACCGCGCAAATGGCCGCATCCATAATTTGACATAATATACATTATGCGAAATTTAGGACTGTCCGATCCAGGCACCTTAGCGGGTGTCACAGCCCTCTTAATTCTGTCGTCGGGCCGCTAATCGTGTCATGCCCGCTTATGGCGACTCGAACGGCTATTCAGAGGTGCGTTGTCCGGCAGTAGCCTTTTTGCGTCCGGCGCGCTTCGCCGTTGCTTTGTCGGGCGCGGGCGGCCGCTTCTTAGACTTGGCTGATTTTGCCAAGTAGGTCTCAGAGAGCGCTTTCTCCAAGGCGGCCACTTGGCCTGTTTGGCGCGCGACTTCCTGTTCGAGGCGGCGCACCTGGTCAATGGTCGAGTCGTACCGCTGCTGGATCGCGGTAAGAGCATCTCGATTTATGCGTTCGGACACCTCGTGGCGCTACTGTCCTGCAATTGACTGTCCAGAGTGCCGCAAGCGTGTTCGGCAAGACCCCGGGCCACCTGGGCCTGGGCGGCATTCGCCTCGGCGATTTCCAGGCGAAGTTCCCAATTTCCTCGCTCCTTAGCCAGCTGGGCCCGGGCAGCGTCCAGCAGAGCGCGTTCCTCCGCGAAACGGCCATCTAGGGCGCGATAAAAGAATCACAGGCCTGTCGGGCGTAGCAACCTGTTTAAGGCATTCAAAGGCAAAGGCGTCTGGAAACTGATCCTTCTTCCCTTCCCTGGTAAAAAAAACCGTTCCCTTTGCGTACGCGTCGAGAACGAGCGATGGCTTAACGCCATCCACCGCCAAGGTGGTTGCTTTCAACTTGCCGAACATGGCGTTTGTCGTTGAAGCATGCAGCGAATGAAGCGACTGCCTCAGCTGCGTACGGTTGACCGCGGGAAGCTCGACGTTGGTGACTGTTGTCACTGCTGCGCGAAAATGCGGTACGCAAAGGGCTTTTACGAGATCGAAATCATTCTGCACGTGCTTCTTGATGACCTCAGTTATCGTGAGATCGGTCGTCAGTATCGAAACGATGCCGGCATTGACCAGATCGACGACGCGCGCGATCTCAGGGCCGCCAGGTGGCTTGCCCTGACCGATAATGATGTTGGCGTCGAGGAAGATCTGAGTTTTTGACTTGGTCATGTCGCGTTACACAGGCTTAAAATTTGCTGCGAGGAGATTACCTTCCCGCGGCCTTGGCTGCAGCCTCGATCCAAGCGGGCATATTCTTGAAGCCGCCATCTCGAACCCAGTCGTACGCCTTGTATAAGCGACTAAGGGGAGTCTTCACACCGTTGACATCGATTGACCAGTAGTCAAGTGGATTGCGCCCCTGGACATCCGCGCCCCTCTTCGGCGCTTCAATGCTATGAATATCGATGGCCAGTATGCCCTTGCCGAGCTCATGACTACGCTTGATCTCGTGACGAACCCATTCACGGTCGTACGTTTCCGCACCAAAGAGAACGACGGTTACTGATGTTCCCTTAAGCTGCTGCTCGATCCACTTCTCAATGCCGCCGGCTTGCTTCTTCGCCTCTTCGAATTCCGCTTTATCAAAGAACGGCTGGGCCCCATCCCCGGGGCGTATGACCCAGGAGTTCCGAACCTGCATAGCGCGCATAACATCGCGTTCGTAGTGAAAGCTAAAAAATACCTGTCGAGCCATTTGATCCCCCTCCCCTGTTTCAAGTTGCGACCCTTGTACTCAAAGGATCGCACCCTAAGGAACGTGCTCCCATGCCTTGGCCAGTTGTGCGAGCGCCGGCCATTCTTCTTCTGTTGGCCTGGTGTTTTCGTAAAGCCAGTTGAGCGCATCCTTTCGCCTGCTAAACGATTGGCTTGCCCAGTCGCCAATCATGTCCCCGTTAATATTGCAAAGATGGGCGAGAGGAGCGTCATAAAGAATCTCAAGTGCAGCGTCCTGAACAATCGCGCGCTCCTCAAGCGAGGCTCGCCACGGCAGCGGAGGGGGCTTACGTCCCAATTTTCGCGCAATAAGGCGCGTCATTGTGAGTTCGTGAAAGATCCATGGAGATGCGGTCCGCTCCGCGCTCTGGCTCTTCGCGTGCCTCGCCTCGATAGAGGAAGGCGTGTGCAGAAAAATAACGCACTCCGTACTATCGATCATCTCAGAGAGTGCTGTTGCAAGCATCATATGCACGTGGCTGGTCGAGTAATTTCGTCGGATGTAGACGTAGAAGCCGTTCTCTTCAGACCAGCAATGTGCGTCATCAATGCCTAGCAGAAGCTCTCTGGAGTTACCCCAGACCCGTGAGTCCACGAAGGTCCGAAGGCCCAAATTCTCGTGCAAGAAGTCCGCAAGGTTCAGTGCAAGCTTCTGGTCGGCGTGAGCGTGCGACAGGAACACGTCCGCTTTGGCATTGCCGAACCACTCCTTCTTGATCGCGGTCCCATCGAGCTTCAGGCCGTCAAGCTTCTCCTTCAGGTGCGCAAAGTCGCCCGAAGATCCATTGTTATCTCGATTACGAGGACGAAAGTTTGCGAGCGATTCGCGCTCTTCGTCATCAAGCGTCAGGTTAAAGCCCCTGTACATCAAACATCCCCTGTCTGCTGATTCTGGCATTTGACCGCAAGCAGAGGTTCTGCCCGGCCACACATAAGAATAGCTAGAGAGACGGCGGTTCGAACATAATGCAATGGTTATAGCGTTGGTGCTGTTGCCGGCATCTGGATCCAACAATGCGATTCGCCATTACTAAGACTCGGATGCAATTCGTAAACAGGGGTGGTCAATGAAGAGCTATCAAGTTGTTGTTCTTGGTGATGATGTTGGCGAAGCGGGTCGATTTCGCCACACGTTGGCGCGACATTTCGCTGAACTCCACATTGATACTGCGCTGCTGTCAGTGTTGAGTGGCGCTGACATGGGAAAGCTTGATCCGACCTCTCCTGTGGTTGGCGTGTATTTTGGCGTCACGCCTTTCGATGGTCGCCCTACCCCCGAGGTGGACGAGCTCCTGGGGAAGGGATACGTAGTCATTCCAGCGGTTTACGATCTAGAGCATTACAGCACTTACGTACCCGGATCTCTTGGCCCCATCAATGGTCAGCGGCTACGTCTTGATGACCCCGATCAGGAGGTTTTGTGCAGCGTCGTCCTGGAGAACCTCAGCTTGCTGCGCAAGTCCAGGCGCGTATTCATAAGCTATCGACGAGTCGAATCTAGGAATGCCGCCATCCAGCTCTACGAAGAGCTGGACAGTCGAACCTTCGATGTCTTTCTGGACACGCATTCAATCCGTCCTGGCGACGAATTTCAGAACGTCCTGTGGCATAGGCTCGCGGATACTGACGTCATGGTGCTGCTTGACACGCCGGAGTTCCTTGGAAGCGTGTGGACCTATGAAGAGCTCGCTCGTGCCAATAGCACCTCGCTTCAGATTCTTCAGGTCGTATGGCCTGACAGAACGCAGGAAGCGGAGGCGGCGCTATGCGTCGAATATCCTCTGCAAGCAGGGGATTTCACCGATAAGTCAGTGACGTGTGGAAGCGCCGCGCACCTGCATCAGGCAGTCATCGGAAAGATTGCCATGCAGGTGGAGTCCCTTCGTGCGCGTGCACTTGCTGCCCGCCATGCATTCCTCGTCCAAGAGATTCAGCGCGAAGCTTCAGCTATCGGCCTGGCCTTTGTCGCCCAACCAGGGCGCTATATTGAGCTATCTCGGGAAGATGGGCGATCGGCTATAATCGTGCCGACCGTCGGCGTCCCGGATGCCGTGCGATACCAGGAAATTGAGGAACGGATGGCGGATCACGGCACGACCGAGCTGATATTGGCTTTTGATGCTCGCGGGGTTCTTCAACGTTGGCTCAAGCACCTGGAATGGCTTGAAACAAGTATTCGCGTTCAAAGCGTCCGAATCGCTGATATTCACGATTGGATGCTTAAGAGGTTTTCCTAGTGAAGACGTTCTTTCTCTCAGCCAGCGTGCCGCTTCGCACTCGTCATCCGCGTTTCCATGAAACGATGGACGTCGTGGCGATCCGTGAAAGTCTCCGTGGTTTCCTTGGCGCGGTCCTGCCAGCATCCCGAATCGTTTTTGGTGGCCATCCCGCCATCACCCCCATGTTTCGCCTGATGGCTCAAGAGATGGGGCTGACGGTACGAGATCATGTGGTTCTCTACCAGAGCAAGCACTTTCAGAAGATCTTCCCGCCAGAGAACGAGGCTTTCGAGCGTGTGGTCCTAACGGACGACCTGGGCGAGCGCGAGTCTAGTTTGAGGCTCATGCGGGAAAGAATGCTCGGCGAGAATGAATTCCATGGCGCAGTTTTTATCGGCGGCATGGACGGAGTGCAGGCCGAATGGAAACTCTTCGGCGAAATGCACCCGGGCGTCCGGCGACTCCCTGTTGCGTCAACAGGCGCGGCGGCGAATGAAATCTACGAGCAGGAGCAGATCAACCTACCTGAGCTCAAGAACGAGTTCGCTTATCTACATCTATTTCGTCGTCTCCTGCTCGATGACAAGACCGCGTGAGCGAGCGGCTCTGACCACTCGCTCTCGCTGACGGCCGGAACGCGACTATCTTCCGGCTAGCTTCGCCGCCGTTTCAATCCATCCCGCCAGATTCTCTCGACCATTCTGGGCGGCGAAGTCATACCGCATGCAGTGTTTGGAGAGCGCTACCACCGTGGTCGTAGCCGGCGCCGCCATCCACAGATCTTTTTCTGGAATGGCGGACGTGTAGTCCTTGTAGGCAATCCACTTCCCTTCGCTCCATTCTGCGAAGTAAATGTTTCCATTCGATCGGTACAGGCCGACGGCATCCAGTGGATTGGCACCCTGCTCCGCGGTCTCTCCGTCTGCGTCCTTGACCTTATGGATGTCGACGGTAAGTAGCCCATTGCCTTTGATGACGCTACGGACGATCTCGTACCTCACCCATCGCCTGGTCCACGTGGACTTTCCGGCGAGCACGCAGGTGACCGAAGAGTTCTCCATGCCCTCTCGAAGGAATCGTTTCAGGGTTTCGTCACCCTCCTTCTTTGAGGCCTCAAATACGCTGCTATCGAAGAACCCTTCATCGGTCTTGTCGATCTGGCTAACGACACGACTGTTTCTGACGTTCCATGCACGCCAAACGTCCGGGGCATAGTGGAAGGAAAAGAATGTCCTGCGTGCCATCGCTAGCTTCCTTGTTGAGGGTGAGATGTGTCGACCCTGATTTTGCGGCCTGACCTAGATGGGGTTTGCGCTTTTATACCATCACGACCTGGCCTTACTAGGCCTGCCCGTGATTGATTACTGAAACACTACGTGCAGCCCGAAGGCAGCGCCTAGCGACTCTTATAGATAGGCGGTGGGCTTCCCGGATACCACAACCCAAGGCCGTAGCACTCTCGCGCCGCGACCGATTGAACGGTTAGGGAATAGCCCCAGAAGAAAGGCTGCCGCCTCCCTCGCCGGCTAAGCGCGGAAGGCAATCCTCCCCGGCGCGCGAACGGTTACCGCCGTGTTTCCTCTTTCTAGCCTGGCGATGGTGAAGTCGCTATTGATGGCACAGGCCCGCTCGCGTATGCCTTGTTCTCCCTTCCCTACCCCCGATAACACGGGCTAATCGCCCTTCTCTAATGCCCCCTTGCGCGTATTAGTGTGTTGCGTTGATCAGCTGAAGTTGTAGTCGAAGCTGGATATTCGCCTACCCCCGATAACGCGGGCTATTCGCCGTTCCTTGAGGCCGGCGATGACCAACAGTACAGTTCTCGAGAGCCTGCAAAAGGTCTGCCGACTACGTTCGTTCAATGCGTGTGGAATGTATTCGTCAGGTCCGGCGGTCTACCTACGAGCTTCCCAGTGGCTAGGCCACAATTTCTACTAGAACGTTCCTTTGTCCGATGCCTCGGATTCAATCTGCTGTGGCGGTCTCGCCTGCTCGCTACCTGCCTGCTTTCCAAGTTCATTCGTTTCAGAGTGGTCGCCTAGTGATTGAGAAAAGAACCGGCGGACGATTTGCTGAAGCCGCATTGTCACGTCATACCACCCAAAGCCAGAAAGAAATCCAATTGCAAGGAATCCAAGATTACGGATCTCATCGTTATTGGGGTCACCTCCACCAGACAAGATCAGGAGACCACTTTGGAGCAGCGCGAAGACAATTAGCCCAAGAACCGCCGCAAGCCAGGGTCCTATAAAATACCCCCATATGTGGGCCATTTCGAAGTTTTTTTCAACGGCAACGTACTTGTGAAAACTCACGAGATCTAATACGCCAGATCCAAGCACAGAGCCAGCTACAGAGTGTACGCAGGCAATGAAGAGCGGTGACAATTTAGTGCATAGATCGACACGTAAAAGGCCACGTAGAATCCGCCCATTAAGGGCCCATAAGTCGACCACGAAGTAAAACGTATAGCTCATATAAGTCAGGGCGAAGAGCACTACTAGTAAGCGGACGACGAAGTGCGCCTGGCGCTCCTTGAGCTCTGGCGTCCTGTCAGCTTCAGTCATTGTCAGTCTCCTCTTGGTCCTGCCAAGCCGCGCAGCAGGAGGAAAGCCGCTACCGTTAGGTTTGGGCTCGGCGCCCCGCTATCTGGGGACTAGCCTTGAGCGACGGCGTCCTTATTGAGCTTAGCAACCGTCGGCTTTCCGATTGTTATCCAGTCGCCGAAGCTCTGTAGCCAACCGGGTTTTCGCGCCGTCAGTGTCCAGCCGTCGCTGCCCTTGTCGTAGCTGGCCTTACCCGTCTTGGTCTGTGCTGCAAGGATCGACGCAACGGTATTGGTGTCAAGGGTGAGCGTGTCGGCGATGTACGCGGCCGTGTAGAAGTCGTAGGCCGGATCGGAGATGAGGCCCATGACGCGGCGTTCTGCGATCGACACGAACGGGTAACCGCTGTGCTGCGCTCGCGCAATGAGGTCACTCTTTATTTTCCACTGCGCGTAGTAGAGCAAGTACCGCTTTACACCGACAGTCCAGACCAGCCAAGCTCCTGCTTGAGCGATACGACCGTGCAATCCATTCTGGAACAATGGGAAGAGCGTCTCCGCACGTACTTTGACCTGATCCAGAATGTCGTCGATCTCCGCATCGCTGATCGTTGGCCAGGGCGGCAGGGTGTCTGGCGGGGTCGCACACCTGCCCAAGAGGGGAATGATGCAGCGAAATCCCCTGGAATTAGGCTGCTTTGGATCTGGCAAGCAAAGTGGGTTGGCCGCAGCGGCAGCGCTCCATCCACTCACAACCGGATTGGTTTCCGGGAGCACGAACCAGTTCTTGAGGAAGTCGTAGCAGTTCCTCCGGCCCAGCTGGTAATCGTGGTCGCGGAACTTGCGGTCCACAAAACCGCCGAAACCTCCGAGCAGGCCGCAAGCGATCGCTGTTGCCGAGGCGCGTGCTTGGCCATCAGCAAGTGGTGGCTCCCCGGGTAGGAACGGATCAGTTGTATACCGCACGGGGCCAATCAAATACCGCGTGTACCAATTGTCATCCAATGCAGCGACCAGTTCGGATGCCTTGAAGCGCGCCTGATCTTTAAGGCCAAAAACCATACTTAAGATAATCGAAAGGATGTCACGCTTCTGCTCGTCGCGAGGTAGGAAGTCCGGTAGCTCCGGAAAAGGGTCAATCATGATTACCGCGCTGGAAGCTTTGTCACCCGAACTATTGTTGTGCTCTTGGTTTGGTTGCAGCAGCGCATAGTGCGCGTACTCAAATGGTTCGTTGTTGCAAACGCCGCCATCGACACAAGTGAAGCCAAATTGCCGGCCAGTCAAGTTGCTATCCCCCTTGTATCCATCCGGAAAGTTTGGTCGCAAAGGATCTCCCGGCGCGTGGGGAAAGGGCCATTGTCGACCGGAAAAATCCGTATAGAGCGTAGTGAGCTTGCGCGGCGAAAAGCCCACCGGAAACGCCGATGACGCGAGTGCCGCATCCAGGCAGGACTGCCAGCCAGGGTCGGTGATTTTGGCCTCTTTCGGGGACTGTCCTTCCGGAAGGTTTAGTACGTCGAGCGTGGCGCCAGGATCCAGCAGGCCCGGATGTTGGCCGTCCCATTGACTGACGTAGTCTGATTTGCCGAGATTGGTGACAATGAAATGGGCACGATCAGCATGGTTGAGCATGCCGTAGCCACCGTTCGCAAGCGCACCACTAAAAATCACCTCGTACGGGACGCCGCGCAGGTTGGTAACTGTCATATACACATGAAGGTGTTTTGAGATGTAAGGCAGTATGCGGCGCTGCGCGCTGTCAACAGTATCCGTCATCGCAATAACGCCTATCTTGTCGAGCACTTCGCTATTAAGCAGCGATGTCACAGGCGTACCCGTCAGATCACCAATGGACAGGAGTCCTGGGGCGGCGGCCGAGGGCAGAGTCCGCAAATCCACATTGACGACCCACGCGTCATACATGATCTTCAAGGTGCGAGCTGTGCCACCCGGCGGGGCAATGGCATCACTCGTATGGAAGCGCAGGGATGCTGCGGCGAGGATGGCGGTGATGGAGCCAGCGGATGCGCCGCTTAGCGCTGTGATGACGACATCATGATCGGGAATATCGCCTTGATTGAGGATGTGATCGCCTGACTGAGGCTTGAGCGCGTACCACTCATCGAGCGCCTGGAAGAGAAAGTCGATGACTCCGCCTGAGTACGCACCGGCTGAGATTGCGCCAGCCATCGCAAGGCTTATTTGAAAGGTCGGTTTCGTGTCCGGCATAGCACCCTCCGTCATGGTCAGCAGTTGGGTACGGCCGCTCAGGGCTCCGGTGCGAATCAGATGGTAGCGCTCACGAGCGACCATGCATCGTAAGTGGGCGCGGATCCACAGCGGCCTACTAGACGCGCGTTACAGGCGCATCAATCGGAACTGGCCATCGGAGCCTATGTGTGACAGACGGGCGGCAACAATAGACCATTTAGCAGACGAGACTGGCTAAGGGTCTTCCGATATTCCGCAACCCATGTCCATTTGAGATAAGCGCTTCGCGCAGTAACGCGCGCACGACCATGGCCGCAGTTCGCAGATTCCTCAGTGCTTCTGGGAACTACGGGCTCAACAAGTTCACGGCAACGGCCCGATCCATTGAATGATCGTCCCATTGCAGCCTGCCCCACCCTGGTTCAGGTCAATCACGGCATCGCTGGGGTCGCCGTTCGCACTCGCTCACGAACCGACGCCCACAGTGAGATTCAAAGGTTGGCCGCCACGGAGCTCGGGGAGACTTCGCAACAGACTCGGTGAGTCGTGCCGCACCTCGGTGGATGATGCATGCCACCCATGGCAGCCGCGACCGCACCCGTGCCGCGACAACTTGGCAATAAGCGCAAGAATCTGCGTTGGACGTATCGCCCTCGGCGATCGGACCCGGCGAACATCTCGCCCCGCATCCCTGATAACTTGCCCTAATCATCAGTAATCCGGTTTCCAGAGGGGCGTGGGTGCTAGATCAGTGCGCGTCGTTCTCGAGCATCGCGTCACTGGTGGCTCGCACCACCCTCCTCCACCGCCCCTAACCATGGAGTGCCAGCCCATAAAGTTTGGATGAGGTGGCTCGCCGTGCCTCGCGAGCCAGATGGTACCGCGACTGCAACACCAGCCAATAAAGCGCGGACGTGTCCAAAACGGCGGCACGCCGCATCGCTTGCCGGGGACTCATGGACCGGGTGTCGGTAAGAAGCTCTCGGAGGTGGGCGCCCGGATGCACGTGTGGCCAGCGAGCTGCGAAGAGTTCATCCTCGATGCGCGGACGTCGCCAGTGGCTGCCACGCCCGTTTACGTTA
>JACXTT010005653.1_pt1 | contig 18094 bp, 14 predicted proteins | sample 9270951 | NCBI WGS metagenome assembly JACXTT01 (sample SAMN15532306, study PRJNA645909) | rock metagenome | isolation source: weathered quartz diorite | place: Puerto Rico | collected 2017-06-21 | reverse complement strand
GAACCAGCAGAAAACAGCGTCACACGAACCGCTGCGACCGCAGACGTAGTGCGTTGCCAATCACCGAAACTGAGCTGAAGCTCATCGCCGCAGCGGCGAATACGGGGCTGAGCAGTAGGCCGGTGAACGGGAACAGTACCCCCGCCGCGATCGGCACACCGAGGGCATTGTAGACGAACGCGAAGAACAGATTCTGACGGATGTTCGACATCGTCGCACGGCTGAGCTGGCGCGCCCGCACGATGCCGCGCAGGTCACCCTTCACGAGAGTGATGCCGGCGCTCTCCATCGCCACGTCCGTTCCAGTGCCCATCGCGATCCCGACTCGGGCCGCTGCAAGCGCCGGGGCGTCATTGATCCCGTCACCCGCCATGGCGACGGTGCGTCCCTGGGACTGGAGCTGTCTCACCACCTCGGCCTTACGATCGGGCAGGACCTCCGCATGCACCTCGTCGATCCCGAGCTTCTGCGCGACCGCTTTCGCTGTAGTGCGGTTGTCCCCGGTGAGCATCGCGAGGCGCAGACCGTCCTCATGGAGCTGACGGATGGCCTCGGGCGTGGTGTTCTTGATGGGGTCGGCGACGCCGATTACGGCTACAGCGGCGTTGTCGACGGCGAGGAACATCGCGGTCTGGCCGTCGCCTCGCATGCGGGTGGCCTCCGTTTCGAGCGGTCCAATCGGCAAGCCCAGGTCGCTCAAGAGCGCGGCATTCCCGAGCGCAATTGGCTTGCCCTCGAAGCTCCCCCGCACCCCCTTCCCACTGATGGCAGAGAAGTCGGAGACATTACTCAGCCGGAGATGACGTTCCTCCGCTGCTGCCACGATCGCGGCCGCAAGGGGGTGCTCGCTGCCGCGCTCGAGGCTCGCCGCGAGCCGTAGTGCCTCGGCATCCTGCCAGCCACTTGCCAGGACGATCCGCACGAGCTTCGGCTTGCCTTCGGTGAGCGTCCCCGTCTTGTCGAAGACGAGGGTATCGACGATCCGCAGGGTCTCGATCGCCTCGGCGTTCTTGAAGAGCACGCCCATCGTCGCGCCTTTCCCCGCCGCGACCATGATCGACATCGGCGTGGCCAACCCTAGTGCACATGGGCAGGCAATGATCAACACGGCGACGGCGTTGACGATGGCGTAGACCATCCGAGGCTGCGGGCCAACCACAGCCCAAACGATGAAGGTTAGGATGGCGATAACGACAACGGTCGGGACGAACCACGCCGAGACCTGGTCGGCGAGCCGCTGAATCGGCGCCCGACTGCGCTGCGCCTGCGCCACCATCTGTACGATGCGCGCGAGCAACGTGTCCGCCCCGACCTTCTCGGCACGCATGACCAGCGAGCCCGTGCCATTGATGGTCGCTCCCACGAGCCGGCTCCCGGCCTCCTTCTCCACCGGGATCGGCTCGCCACTCACTAGAGATTCATCGACGGCGCTGCGCCCCTCGAGGACGATGCCGTCCACGGGTACTTTCTCGCCGGGACGCACGCGGAGACGGTCACCGACGTGGACCCGATCGAGGGGCACGTCCGCTTCCGTGCCATCGGACTCGATACGCCGGGCGGTGGTGGGCGCCATGCCGAGCAGCGCCTTGATGGCGGCGCTCGTTTGGCTTCGGGCCTTGAGTTCCATCACCTGTCCCAGTAGCACGAGCGTGACGATGACGGCGGCGGCCTCGAAGTAAGTGCCGACCCTTCCCGAAGCGTCACGAAAGGATTCCGGGAAGATTCCGGGCATGAGGGCGGCCCCGAGGCTGTAGAGGTACGCCACCCCTACGCCAAGTCCGATGAGCGTGAACATGTTCGGACTGCGATTGACGAGGGACTGCCAGAATCGGACGAAGAACGGCCAGCCGCCCCACAGCACGACAGGGGTCGCGAGCGCGAGCTCGACCCAGCTTGCGATCGACATAGGGACGAGTTTATGAATCGGCTGTCCCGGGAGGAGTGAGCCGAGCATCATCAGCACCAGTGGCGCGGTGAGGCCGACGGAGACCCAGAACCGCCGCCGCATGTCGACGAGTTCGGGGTTGTCTTCATCCGTCAGTGCGACGGTCCGAGGCTCCAGCGCCATGCCGCAGATCGGACAGCTTCCCGGAACATCGTGCACGATCTGCGGATGCATGGGGCACGTCCATTCCGTCTTCCTGGCCGGCGCGGCCACATGCACGGGCTCGAGAGCCATACCGCACTTGGGACACGCGCCGGGCTTTGGTTGCCGGACTTCAGGATGCATGGGACACGTGTACTCGGCGACACCGGGAACGGCTGTCGAGGGACCCGTCTGGCTCCTCGAAGCCATATAGCGCTCTGGATCTGCCTCGAACTTTCGCTTGCAACCGGCGCCGCAGAAAACGTATTCGCGGCCTCCGTGCTCCGCGCGGTGCTGACTGTCGACGCGCACGGTCATCCCACAGACCGGATCGCGATCCGCTGCAGTCGCGGAATGCGCGGAGTCGTGTGGATTGGTGCTCATGGTTGGTGCATGTCCCCTGCCCCCTCGTGTCCGAGTCTCAGCGGGTCTCCGTCACCGGCTCCACCATGGTACCCCTCGGATGCTCGTACCAACCCGGATCTTGATAGCTCGTGATGCCGTCGCGGACCTTGAGGACGGTGAACATCCCGCCCATGTCGATGTTGCCGAACGGCCCAGCCCCACCCATCATCGGGATGCTGTTTCGCGGCGCCCCCATGTCCATCATCTCTCCCATTCCCGTCTGGCCCATGAGCATTGTCCCTGGGACCACGCCATTCACCTTCTCCTCCAGTCCCGCGGTCATCACCGCCAGGAGGTTGGGGATGCCGTGGCCCATTTGATTCATGACGTGGTGAGTAATATGGCAGTGGAGGGCCCAATCTCCGGGATGGTCGGCCACGAACTCGATGTCGCGTGTGCTTCCCACGGGGACCATGACGGTCGTCTCGGGCCATCGAGCAGAACTCGGCACCTGGCCACCGTCGGTCCCCGTGATCCGGAAATTGTGGCCATGGAGATGAATCGGGTGCGCGTCCATGCTGCTCAGGTTCCCAAGCCGAATCCGCACTCGCTGCCCCAGCCTGACCACTAGTGGGTCGGTGCCCGGGAACACGCGGCTGTTGAAAGTCAGCAGGTTGAAGTCCGACATCACGGAGGGGTCGGGTGTCGCGGCGCCGGGCTTGATGAACCACTCCGAGAGCATGATCGCGAAGTCGCGGTCGATCCGCTGCTCCTCGCCCGCCGGAGGATGGATGATGAAGAAACCCATCATGCCCATGGCCATCTGCACCATCTCATCGAAGTGCGGGTGGTACATCTGAGTGCCGTGCTGTCGCAGCGGAAACTGGTACCGGACGGTCTGGCCGGGCGGAATGGCCTTCTGATTCAGGCCCGAGACCCCGTCCATCCCGTTGGGCAGGATCAGGCCGTGCCAGTGAACCGAAGTGGGCTCCGGAAGCTTGTTCGTAACGTAGATGCGGACGCGATCGCCTTCGCGCGCCTCGATGGTCGGGCCGGGGGTCTGCCCGTTATAGCCCCAGCAATTGACGACCAACCCCGGCGCGAATTCACGCTTCACCGGCTCTGCGACAAGACGAAACGTCTTGTAGCCGTCCTCCATCTTCCACGGCAGAGACGTGCCATTCGGTGTTACGACCCGGCCAGGACCAACAGGCGCGGATGGGCTGCGCGGTGGGGTCGGTGTGACATGGTCATGCATGTGCATCATGTCTTTCATCGCCGGCTGCGCAAGGATACGGCGCGCTGATCCGAGAAGACCGGCGCTTCCCAGCATTGCCAGTGTGGTCTTGAGCAATTGCCGTCGTGTCGTCATGTCCTTCCCCTCACCGAGTGGCCGGAAGCGGTCCGCCGATCGCGCGCTCGAGTTCGGCGCGTGCGATCCAGTAGTCGCGCTGTGCCCCGATGTAATCGCGTTGCGCCTCGACCTCACTCTGCTTGGACTGAAGGAGCTGAAAGAGGCCGACGAGCATCGAATTGAATTGAAGTTGGGTCTGCTCCACGATCCTGTGTCGTCGCGGCAGGACCACGTCGCGGTAGTACTTCACCAGCTCGCGGGCAGCGACGAGTTTGTCGCGCTGCATACGTACTTCGGATCGGATGGTCACCGCCAGCGCGGCCTCACGATCTTGCGCTTGTCGTACTTGGGCCTTGGTCCGAGCCACCGAGTGCTGCCCGCGGTCGAAGAGCGGAACGGCGAGCTCGACCGCCGGACCCGTGGTGCGGCGTCCTTCCGTGTCCCCCTCGACGTGGATGCCGGCGCGCAGTTCCGGAAATTGCGAGAACCGCGCAAGCGCGATCTGTGCGGAGAGCATTTGCGCATCCGCTGCGGTCGCGGCCAGATCGAGTCGCTGGGCGATCGCCACCGCCTCGAGGTCAGCCAGGTTTCCCTCCGAATCGGGCGGAAAAGGGACTGCGGCCCCTAGCTGCCATTGAGTCAGCTCCCCCCAGGTACCCATGAGCTGGTTCAACCGCTCGCGCGCCACCACCGCATCAGTCTGACTGCGTGCCGATGCGATCTTCGCCTGTTCGTAGTTGGCCTGTTCGTTTTCGAGATCGAGATCGGTGATGTTGCCCACATCATGCTGACGGCGAGCGAGGTCGGCGGCGGCCTGAGCCGACGTCGCCGTCTTCTCCCTCAGCGCCTGCGTCATCTCAGCGGCTTGCGCGGCGAAGTAGGCCGCTCGTGTATCGGCGACGAGCTGGAGCGCATCGTCGGAGACGCGCAGTATGGCAGCGCGTACGCCCAAGGCGGCGGCCTGTCGACGTGTTGGCACGAGGAGGATCGATGTCAAGTCCTGCATGAGGACGAGTTCGCCCGGATTGTGCGTTCCTGAACCGAAACGCACCTCTCCCTCGACCATGGGGTTCTTTGGCAGCAATGCCTGCCGGAAATCGGCTTGCGAGATACCGATCTCCGCCATTTCCGCCTGCAGTGCGCGGCTGTTGAGCAGCGCCACTCGAGCCGCACGATCGGCGGTCAGCTCGCCAACTAGAAGAGCGGCTACCGAATCGGGGGATCCCGGCTCCAGCACTCCTTCCTTGGCCGAGAGCGGCAGATTGATCCCGGTGCGCTGGTGAACCAACTCCGGCACCGAGGGCGGTTGCTCCGCGTACGCCGCGCCGGCAATCAGGCCACCTGAAGTCAGCAACGCCACGAGAGCCGTCTGGAACCTCACGGTTTCTCCTCGCGCGGTTCGAGTGTCATCCCGCATTTGGGACAGACCGAGGCTGTCGTGTCGGTCACATCGGGATGCATCGGACACGCGTAGATCACTCGCTTCGCTGTCGTCGGAGGCTTTGGCGCGGCCTTTCCGCGAGTGTGCCCCGGCGAATGCGTCGGGCCAGCCTTCGTCTTGGCCGCCCTATGGGCTGATGAGTCGGTCGGCGCGCCCAATTGCGCCGGGGCGGCCAAGCTGTCCACCCCGACATCAGCGGGCGAGACGGCTTGATCGAATTCGTCCGGCTGCAGGTGGGCGAACGTGACTGCCTGGGGTGGTGCCGCCGCCCGGGGATCGGTGGGCTGCCGCAAATACGACTGCACGACCTTCTCGCTCGTCGCGCAACCTGTAAGCGCAACCGCGACAAAACAGAGAAGCACCGAAAGACGCTGCATTGATCTCACTCTCCTTCGGCGTGGCTAACGATTTCCGACTTAGCTGAACGCAGCCAGTTCACGTACGCCCAGAGGGCCTCGAGGTCGCCGGGCTCCAGGTGGCGCTCGTAGGCCGGCATCTTGAGAACCGCTCGATCGAGGAAGAACCGGGCGAGTTGGTCGTGCTCGAATCGGCGGCTGACACCGCGCTTCACCCATTGGCTGAACTCGGTGCTGTCCCTCACCAGGTCGGGGAAATCAACACCGTCCCACGAAGGCACATAGCCCTTGAGCGAGCCGGGATTCGAACGGGCGAGCCGGCCGCCGGAGCCATGGCAGCCAACGCAGCCGAGCGACTCAGCACGCTCAAGCCCATGGGAGCTGAGCGAGTCCTCGGGTTCGGGCATTCCCGACATCGCCATCACGTAGGCAACCAGGTCGTCCATCTCGTGTTCGTTCAAGCGGCGCTTGAAGGCCGGCATCCGGAGCGTTCCGCTGTCTCGGTCAGCACGCCATGTCCGGCTTGTGGCTTTCTTCGACGTGACCCCATCGTGGATCCATTGGTGAATCTCGTCAGGGGTCTTGGCGTACATCATCACGTCGCCCTCGAAAGCCGGCACCGTCTTATCGGTGCGGCCGGGGTTCGCGGCTCCACGGATGCCACCAGGGCCGTGACAGGAGAAGCACCCGGTCCGCTCCGCCAGCCTTCGCCCACGCTCGGCGGCCGGCAGGTGGGGCCGAAAGACAACGAAGGCTCCGATGGCACCGGCGACGATCAGCACGGCTACGACACCCGCAAGAATCCTCATGGCGGCGACTCCGCGAGCGCGCGGCGACCACGCGCGCTCTCAGGGTGAACGTCAGTTACTTGCCGGCCGAGGCGGCCGCGAGCTTCGAGCTGCTCACTTCGAGGCCCTTCAGCCCGCCGCGCGCAACCATGGTTCCCGTCACACTGACCGTCTTCCCCGCCATGGTCTTGAGGTCGTTGTAGGGGTCCGCGTTGTCGTGATCCATGGTCAGCAGGTAGAGCGTGCCATCGCTGGTCAGGAGCCCCATCGGCATGCCTTGGGCGATGCACTTCGTGGCGCACGGAATGTGCTTCTCTCCGTGGCCCGAGTGAGCCATGTAGCAGCCGGTGTCCACCAACTCGCCGGTGATGGTCTTGGGTGCGGCAGCCGCTTTCGCGTGTGCGCCCATGGCATGGCTGGCGGCGTGCGCTTCATGCGCGACGGCCGGCGGCACTGTGAAGATGAGAAGGGCGAGCGGGGCCAGAATGCTGGAGATGCGGAACATAGATTCCTCCGATTGAGTGCGGGACGGACGCAATAGCGCTGCCCCAGACGTCTCTGATTAGAAGCGCGAAAACGCCCATGACGCGCGCGGGAGCGCGGCGCGGTCGGCTGCGTTCAGATCAGAGTCGGAGGATCGAAACGAGGTGGGGTGGTGATCCGCGTGGAATCGGCGCAGGGGCCGCCGCGAAAGCGGCGCCTGGCTGGAAGAGCGATCCGGTTACAACGTAGGCGACCGGAATGACCGGAGGCGATTGAAGCGTTGTCGTTGCCGGCGCCGGAGCCCAGGTCGAGCAGCAGATCGAACCCCCCGAACAGTCTTCCCGGCCGCCTCCGCAGCCGTCGTGATCGGCGGGGGCCGCGCACCCATCGTGATCAAGGGTGGCGTCGGAATGGCACCGATCCTCTCCGGCAAATCCCCCGGCGCAGGCTAGGCCACCGTGCTGCGCACATGTCTGCGCAAACAGCAGCATCGCGACAACGAGCAGAGCGCTCACGCCACGAGGCGCTCTCCTGAACTCCCGGAGGACATCCACGCTGGGGATCATCGGCACTTCGGGGACGTCGGTCAAGGGCACCCCGCCTGAGTTGTCAGATGCAGGACCGATTGCTCCGGAAGCTCTTGGCAAGTCCCGGAGCGTGGCACTCCACGACAAGCCAAGGCCGTGCGGGCGCACCCTCTGTCGACCCGCACGAACTGGGCCTGTCCCGCACCGAGCATCAGGCCCTAGCGCCATGCGCGGCAGCCGACGAAGACTTCTGTCTCGAGCCGAGGAGACCGTTGTAAAGCGCGGCTGAGGCGGCGGCGAGAAAGGCCACGAGGACCCACCACGTTATCACCGCCAAGACCAAGCTCTCCCCATCCGACTGCGCGCGTGACACGGTACATGTCGGCGTGGAGCAGGAAATTTGCGGCGCCGGTATAGGCCGCCGGAGCCGTCTTGAAGGCGAATGCACAGACCAGTCCCGCGATCGCCCAGACGGTCGCGACCGCGATGGCGAACCGACGGATATCGAGTTTCACGACGACCTCCCCTCCGCCGTCTCGAGACGGCGGGTCTTGAAGCGTGGAATGAACCCCGGCGTGATGGCCGCGTAGCGGCGGTACGCATCTCCGAACTCAGTGGCGACGTCGCGCTCCTCGTGATGGGCGAGGCGCACGTACGTCGTGACCAGAATCCGGCATGAACGAGAGCCACACCGCGCTCGACGCTCCGCTCGCCCGCATGAGCTGATTCGTTGGCCCCAGCGGTTCCGGGAATCTTCGTAGCGTGAGCGGTCTGACCCCCAACTTGACCCCGTCCCGAATCCCAGCCCATAATTGAAGTGAACTAGCGGGCCAAACGGTGCTTCATGGCCGTTTCCTTCTCCCACGATCGTGTGCCAGGCCGGAAGCGATTGGGGACATCCAACATCCGGCTTGCGGTGAATCACCTGTTCCGACCGGTAAGTCGGCTGGCCCGGATTCTCGGTGCTTTGTGGACCGTCGGGCTGCTGGCCGTAGGCTCCGCTCACGCTGCAATCGGGACCGACGTCATCGTGTCGGCGGACCCCACGACGGCGGCGACGAGCGTCACCTCGCCGACGTTCTCCACGGGCGCTCCCAACGAATTGCTGCTCGCGTTCATTTCGACCGACGCACAGGCGGCGGGCGTCATAGTGACGGGCGTCTCGGGAGCGGGGCTCACGTGGGCGCTCGTGGGCCGCACCAATGCGCAGATGGGCACGGCCGAGATCTGGCGCGCATTCGCCACGGCCCCAGTGTCGAGCGTGACGGTACGCGCGGCAATCTCGCAGAACGTCGCGTCGTCGATGACGATCGTGGGGTTCACAGGCGTCGACACCACGGGTGTCGGCGGGGTCGGCGCGATCGGCGCGACCGGCAGCGGGAACGCCAACCCCGGCGCACCTACGGCGTCGCTCGTGACGACGCGAGCGAATTCGTGGGTGTGGGGCGTGGGCACCGATTGGGACAACGCAATCGCCCGTACGCCAGGCTTGAATCAGACGATCGTCCACAGCGTGCTGCATCCCGTCGACGACACCTACTGGGTGCAGCGCCAAAACGCGACGAATCCGGCGAGCGGCACGAACGTCACGATCAACTGCACGGCGCCGGCGGGCGACCGCTACAACCTCACGATCGTCGAGGTTCTCCCTTCAGCAGCCCCCACGGGACCGCCCTTCTCGATCAGCGGCAACGTCGGGGCGGCCGGCTCGGGGGCCACGGTGACGCTCGGGGGCGCAGGCTCCGGCAGCGTGACATCGGACGCATCCGGCAACTACGTGATCCCGGGTCTCACGGATGGCAGTTACACGGTGACGCCGAGCAAGAACGGGTACACGTTCACGCCTGCATCCCAGCAGGTCACCGTGAGCGGTGCGGACGTGCCCAGCGTCAGCTTCGCGGCCCAGTCGTCCGGGGTGCTCTATCCCGACCTGTCGGACTTCATCCCGGCCTCGGGCATGGCCGTGAGCGGCACGGGCGCCGGCCGCGTGTTCTCGTTGACGCACCTCACCTTCAACGGCGGCCCCGGCCCGCTGGTCATCCAACCCGAGTACCACCAGAACTCCGGGAACTACCTCGGGACGCAATACCTCTATAACTTCGACGGCGCCAACTGGCAGCTGTCACAGCAGATTCCCGTCGGCGGCGCGTTCGTGTTCCATGCCGCTCACGGGCACTTTCATTACCCGTTCAGCGCGTATGGGCTGTACGCGGTAGGGGCTGACGGCGGCATCGGCCCGCAAGTCGTACTGAGCAGCAAGATCGGCTTCTGCATCGCGGACTCCTACATCTACGACCCCACGCTTCCGAACGCCGGCGCCCTTGGCAACCTGGGATCATGCTCCGACCCGCTGTCGCTGCGCGGCCTCGACATCGGTGCCGTCGATGAATACGACAAGACCGACGACGGCCAGTCGATCTCGCTCGCCGGCGTCCTCGACGGAACGTACTGGCTGAGGTCGATTGTCGACCCCGACAACTACCTGGCCGAGGCCAACGAGAACAACAACGAGACCGACGTCAAGCTGGCGATTACGGGCGATAGCGTGACGGTGCTTCAAACCCTCACGCCGGTATTGCCTTCGTTGCCGAGCATCACGCTGACCGCCCCACTGGATAGCGCCGTAGTGAACGGCGTCGTGAGTCTGACGGCGCGCACTCCGGTCACGACGGGCGTTCAGTACATGATCGACGGCTTCCCGCTGGGGGCGGTCGTCAGGGACGGAAGCCAATACACGTATTCCTGGAATACCGCCTCCGTGCCGGACGGGATCCATTGGCTCGCCGTCCAGACCACCGACTCGAACGGCCGGACGAATACCTCAGCGATCGCCAGGGTCACGGTTTCGAATGGGAACCCGACCCCGCCGGTGGTCACGATCACCGACCCCGCCAACGGCTCGACGGTGTCGGCGAGCGTGGCGCTCGGCGCGACGGCGGTCGATCAGTTGCAAGTGACGAGCCTGCAGTTCTATGTCGACGGCACGGCCCTCGGCGCGCCGCTCGCGGGGCCTCCGTACATCTTTTACTGGAACACGCTGGCGTTCGCGGGCGGCCCCCACACCGTGTCCGCCTCGGCGGTTGACGCGGGCGGCCTCGTTGGAACCTCGACGAACATCAGCGTGACCATCGACAACTCCAACCCGGCCAACCTCATCACCAAGGACGTTCAGATCTCGGTTGACGGCCAGGGCACGTTTGCAACGCCGGTCATTTCGGGAACCGGCGCGAACGATTTCGTCGTCGCGTTCGTGACCTACGACGGACCCGCCAATGTACCGCAGACGGCGACCGTCTCGGGCGGCAGTCTGTCGTGGTCGTTGCTCAAGCGCAGCAACGCGCAACGTGGCACGGCGGAGATCTGGGCGGCCCGAGCCAGCGGTGCGCTCAACAACGTGACTGTGACGTGCGTCCCAAGCGTCGTCGACAGCCGCGGCTCGATGACCGTGATCGCGTTCACCAACTCATCGGGGGCCGGGGTCGTCGGTCAGACGAGCGCCCCGACGGGCCCGCCCGACATTTACGTGCCAGGGATCTCGGCAGGTTCGTGGGTGTTTGCCGTCGGCATCGATGCGGACCAGGCCGTGACGCGCGTGCCGGTCTCGGGCCAGACGCTGGTCTATCAGTCGCTGGACGCCGTGGTGAGCGACACCCACTGGGTCCAATCGACGACGGCACCCTCGCAGGCCTTCGCGCTCGTCACCATCCACGACGAGTCGCCGACGACCGACCAATGGAACTACGCGGCCGTCGAAATCGTGGCCACGCGACATTCTCAGACGGGCGTGCCCCCACCCCTCGCGAACCCTTCGGTGTTCGTCTCCGGAGCGTTCCCGAGCCCGACGCGGGAGGGAGTGTCGCTTACGCTCGAGCTACCGCACGACGCCGACGTGAGCCTGGCCATCATGGACATCCAGGGTCGTGAGGTCTGGCATTCCGGCTGGCGGCGCCATGTCGCGGGCCGCACGACGCTCGCGTGGAGCGGGCGCACCTCGAAGGGCGCCTTGTCGCCCGGCTTCTACCTCGCCCGAGTTGCGGTCGGAAGCGATGTGTACGCCCGTTCCTTCGCGGTGGTCCGCTAGCTCAAACGTGTGCTCGTTCATCCCCTACCACTCGTGCACCACCAACACGCCGGGCCGCTTGCCTTTGACCGCATCCTTCCACGCCAGCATGCCGTGCAGCTTGGTTCCGTCTTGCGTGTATTCGACGTCACGCGTGTTGACCGCTGCGGCCGCGACGGTTGCCAGTGTGACCATGCACGGTCACGGGAATCCAAGCGCGGAGCGATTTCATCGGAGCCTCCTATTGCCTCGTGGTCGACAACGACGGCAACCGCCTCGGGCCTAGATCTGACGACTGCCGAAGGGCCCGGAGGAACGTTCCCTCGGGCCCTTCGCAAGAAAGAATTCTCGGTGGACTATCGCTACCGCGCCCAGATCACATGGGTGAGCAGCTTCTGGTCCGGGCCAATCGTGCGCTCGAAAACAATCGGGCGCCCGTTGGCGAAGCGCACCGCCTGCCCCCACGCGCTCGGCTCGTCAAGCCGCTCGCCGTTATCAGCCGCGTTCAGCGCAATGAGCGCGGCACCGTCTGAGTGGTTGTAGATGATCACCAGCTCGTCATAGTCGTGCTGGTTCGGCGTCGTGTTGTTGCTGGGATCGGCGGAATAATCCATGCACGACCCGCGACCGCACGCGTCGAGCAGGTCGGGGTTGTTGAAGTTCTCGTCCTGGTGAGTCAGGCCCAGGGTGTGGCCCGTCTCTTGGTCCATGACGAAGCTGCGCCACGCCGGCGTGTTGTACTGCGGCGTGTTGAAGTAGGTGTCGTTCACCTTCACGGTGCCTTGGGTGATGTGGCAGCCGCTCACCCAAATCTGCGCGATGCCAAGCCACCCAGTGTTGCCGTAGGTGCCATTACAGACCTCGACGCGACCCGCCGTTGGCCGGCAACGGCCTTTCGCCATACCAGCGCCAACCGTCCCCCGCACCGGGTTCTGCGGGTTGTTGCAGGCTCCGGAGGTGATGCTCCAATCCGACGCGGCCGTGCTCAGGAACGGCGACCAGGTCGAGTTGAGATTGTTGCCAAAGGTGACGGTGAACGGATTCGACGGGCGTGACCAATGATAGCAACCCCAAGCGTGAGTGGCGCTCGCCGCGCGGACCAGAAACAAACTGCCCGCCAGACATAGGACAACGGGGAGAAACCTGAGACCTCTGGACATGGGGAACCTCCATGGGTTGGGGACGGGACGACGGGCAAGCCGAATCGTCGTCCATTGCCCAGCGAAGCTGCTGCTTCGCAGGGCGATCCACGATCGCGCACGGCACGAGGGCGCGGCGCTTGGCGGAGTCTACCTCCGGGTTGGGAGCCTTTCCACAAAAAGCTGGCGTGGGTCGAACTCCGCGATCGGATGATGGACGACATCTAGCAGATCGCAGGCTGCGTGGCCCCAGCTCGAACCCTCTCTGTCCTCGACGACGTCGAACACGAGACCGGAATCGGCATGCTGGTCGCACGGGCATATCTAGAGCGAGAAGAGAAGTCGCCTCGGCGTTGCACTCACAGGGCATCCATTCCCACGCCGGCCTGCCCGAATCGTGCAGCCAGATTGTGCCGAAAGTCGTCGGGAGCAGGAGCAAGAGCTGTGACAGTCCCGTTGGCTTCGCCGCAAGTAGCGCGACCCGATTCCAATGCAAGGATTCAGCTTTCATCCTCCTCTCGCCCACAGCCGCGGGCGTCCGACAACGTCAGCCCATGGACGTTCGCGGCGTGAGGTTCGCGGAGCCCCCTCGGCGCCCCTTCGATTCCCAAGGTCCTTCGCGCGAAGTCGTCCGGGCGCTCGAGCTTCAACGGTCCGACGGGCGTTCGGTTCAGGTCCATCGCCAGGCGAAACAGATCATGGGGAGCGCCTTCGCGACTACGCCCCCAATCCATGAGGAAGCTGAAGTCGTTCATCGTTCCTACTACGCTGCGGCTTGCCGTCCGGTCGAATCGGAGTTCCGCCATCTCGCGACGCTCGGAATCAATTACAGCGGCACCCGCACCCAGTTCACGCAAGACCTCGAGAATGGCGTCGGGGATACGCTTCGTCAGGGTCGAAATCTCTCGCGCAGGCAGTACCGCCGCGAGTCGAGTGGGCTCGTTCACAAGCAGGATGAGGTGCGCAGGACGGACCGACAGGATGGTCGCGTACCAGTCGCCGAGCCGAGTCGACGAGACTTCCTCGCCTGCTGGAGGAGCCACCTTGAGGCGTCGGAGCAGTTTGGCGGTGCAGCGGACAGTCAGCATGGGGGCTACTGCAGGCTATGCAGCCTGAACTGTCCAGTGGTCCCTCTTCGTCGCCAGTTTCAACCTCGTAGCTGTTGCCTTGCTCAAGTTGATCTCCTTCAGCCGTTCCGTTGGATAGCTGGTGGTCAGTTTCCTCTCCCGTGAAACGCGTGGACTTGTCGATCAGAATCCTCGCGATCAGTCGGTGGAGTTCTTCGATGTGCGGGATCGAGATCTCGTAATTGTCGCAGCGCGGGCAGCGGGCCACTTCCACGCCGACGAGCGTCACGTGCCTAAGGCCAGACTCGTCGTACCGGTAGCTCTCCTTCCGGACTCTCATCGTGGCTCCACACTCCGTGCACTTCATCGGATTCCCCGTTCGTGTCTTGGGCTTCACCGCCCGCTTCTCCATGCCGTCACGACCACCAGCTCGCGCTCCGAGCGGAACGCGATGACGACCGCAATCTTGCTCGTCTCGACCCGGTACCTCCAGGTCCATGCTCGCGCTCCCCGGGCCGGACGACACCGCCCCGAAGGACATTCTCGCAATCGACCGTTGTCAGATCGTCGTCGAGCATCTCGTCCTTCGCGTGCTTGGAGTACGTGAACCGGCCATTCTGGAGGATGTCACGAATCAGCCGCTTCGCGGCTTCCGGTGCCAGCCGTCAGCGCGTCGAAGCGTCACGTCATCTCTATTCCTTCCGGCGATAGATCTCCACCACCCACATCCCCGTCCCTCGCTGGGCCACGCGTCGCAGGCCGGACTGTTCCATCATGGCAGCCAGGCGCTCAGGCGAGTGGACGAAAGCACGAAATGAATTCCTGGTGACACTCCGCCACAGGTTCTCGAGCGCAATGGACGCGCGCACGTACCAGCGGTCTCTTGGGAAACTGAGGGCCAGCACGTTGGCAGCACGAGCGCAGGCACGCCCAAGCAGAGCCTTGTAGTCGGGATAGCAGCAGACCACGCGGTCGAGAGTGACGACGTCAGCTGCATAGCTCGGCTCGCCCAGCGCGGCGAAGTCGGCGTGCACAGGTTGCCATCGATCGGTCCAGCCACGCTCCATGAACTGCCTTTGTGATACCTCCAAGTACGCGCTCGAAGCCTCGACTTGGACCACGCGTCCCGCCCCGGATGCAAGCAGTTCGAGTCCTAGCACTCCGATCCCCCCGCCCACATCCAACAGCGTCTTGCCTTGGATCGGCAATCGCCGGAGCTCTTCGAGGATCAACCGTGTGCTCGGGTCTGGGCCCTTGCGTCGATAGCGCCGCAGATCCGCCTCGGCTCGATCCGGGCCGAATACGCGCCCGTCGTCTTCACAGCGGAGGCAGCAGTTCATGCGCCCTCACATTCCCTTTGATGGACTTGGCTGGACTTCCTCCCGGTATGTCGTGGCCGGAGAGAATCGTGATCACCCCGACGTCCATTTGTTGCCTCTCAGGCGGACCGGAGATCGTGGCTACGGTCTCAGCGCTCTTTCAATATGGCTACGGTCTCAGCGTCCTCTCGTGTCCAACGGGGCTCGCTGGAGGCTAAGGACACGAAGCGCCTCGACGCAACCGACTCGCCGAGACGCTCCATTCATGCATTTATCGCGACGTTCGTTGACTCGCTCTGCTGCCGAGTTCGTTGATTTTGGCCCGGGAGCGTTAGGAAACCGCTGCTCTATCCGTCTGAGCTACGGGGCCACGGGCGAAGGAAGATATCGCGGGTGCGCGAAGCGCGAAAGGGTCGTAGGTACACGTCGTAGGTACACGATCAGTGCAGTTGCGCTGGCGCTCAGCTTGGCAGTCCTGCATCCCTAAATGCTTCGGCCAGCATCGCCATGCGCTGGGGGTTCGCCGCATTGCCCGAAACCAGTCCGCTGATCGTGAAGCCGGGCTGCAGTGAGAGTACGACCTTGGCCATTGCACTCGCCTCGTCGAGCCGGCCGAGGCGGACTAAAGCCGCCGCGTGCAGATAGCGAGGCACGCTGAACCGAGGGTTCGCGGCTGACGCCCGGCCAGCGGCGCTCGCCGCTTCGCTGAAGCTGCCGCCGAAGAAATGTGCCAGCGTAAGGCCCACGTACGGCAGATAGACGAGAGGATCGAAGGGACTGAGGCGAATCCCCATCTTGGCATGTTCGATCGCCGTGTAATCCTCACCCCCATAGGCGCGGATGATCGAGCTGAAGCCGAATGCGAGAGCCGAGGAGGGGCTGAGCGCTAGAGACCGGTCGATCGCCTCGAGCGCCGTCTCGTAATTCCAATCCAGGATGCCGACGACGAAACCTCCCATCGCGAGCGCCATGGCATCGTCTCCACCCGCCTGGATCGCCGCGTGGGCGTGCTCGAGCGCGGCGCGCCGCGCGTCGGCGTGAAGCCCGCCACGCAAGAAACGTTGCTCATGGCACCAGGCCAGGAATCCGTGCACGGCGGCATAGTTGGGCTCGAGCCGGATCGCCTCCTCCAAAAGCGAGAGCGCTTTTTCCGCGCGGTCCGGCATGGCGGTCGTGACGAAGGATAGGGCGCGCAGGAAGAGATCGTACGCATCCAGGCTGTTGGGCCGCTTGCGCCATGCCCGCTCGACTTCGGCCTTGCGCAGTGTTGGCTCCACGGCGCCGATGACGCTCGTGGTCATCTCGTCCTGGAGCCTGAAGATGTCGCCCAGGGTGCCGGTGTATCGATCTGCCCAGACGTGAGTGGCCGTCTCGGTTTCGATCAGTTGACCCGTCACGCGCAGCTCGTTCCCGGACCGGCGTACGCTGCCCTGCAGCACGTAGCGCACGCCGAGGTCGCGGCCGACGGTTTTCACGTCAATCGACTTGCCCTTGTAGACGAACGTCGAATTGCGCGCGATCACGAACAGCCACTTGATGCGCGAGAGTCCGGTGATGATCTCCTCGACGATGCCGTCGGCGAAGTACTCCTGCTCCGGGTCTCGGCTGAGGTTGTCGAACGGCAGCACGGCGATCGAGGCCCGGCCAGACGGTCCGTGTGCCGGTGACGACGACGTCTGGGCGGTTCCGACTTCGAGATGCTCGAGGGAGTGCCTCAAGCCGCGCAGCTCGTTCGACACAGCCGGGGCGGTCTGGAAGCGTTCTCGAGTGTGCTTCGCGAGGCATCTGACCACGACACGCTCGAGATCTCCCGGGACTTCCGTTCGCAAGCGGGTGAGCGGCGTCGGTGTGTCGCGCAAGATCGCGGAGCTGATGTCTGCGAGGGTCCCACCCGCGAACGGCCGTCGCCCCGCGACGAGCTCGTAGAGTATGATGCCTAGCGAGAAGAGATCGCTCCGCGCGTCCACGGCTTCGCCGCGGATCTGCTCCGGCGCCATGTACGGCACCGTGCCCACCATTGCCCCCTCTCCTGAGATCGGGGGCGCCATCGTCGGGGCCGTCGAAAGCATCGGGTCCGGGTTCGGCGCTGCGAGCTTCGCGAGCCCAAAATCGAGTACCTTGACCCGCCCGTCCTTGGTGAGCATCACGTTGGCGGGCTTGAGGTCGCGGTGGACGACCCCCTTGTCATGTGCCGCCGCGAGCGCGTCGGCGAGCGCGATACCCAGCTCGATCACCTGGGGGATGGGGAGCCCTCCGGGCACCAGCGCATGGTCCAAGCTCTGGCCTTCGACCAGCTCCATGGTGAGGAACCGCACGTCGCCGTCGTCCTCGATCGAGTGCAGCATGACGATGTTGGGGTGGTTGAGCCCGGCAATGGTACGTGCCTCGCGCTCGAAGCGGGCGAGGTGCTCGGCATCGTTCGCCATCTTGGCGGGCAGCACCTTAAGCGCGATCTCTCGGCCAAGGCGGAGATCCCTCGCACGGTACACTTCGCCCATCCCGCCCATGCCGAGCGGGGCGAGGATCTCGTAGGAACCGAGGCGAGTGGAGGGAGTCAGCGTCACCGGGCGAGTCTACCCGAGGAAGCCGCAAGGGTGAGGTGGCCGGAGTGATCGCCTGTGCTTCTTCATCGGAGAGCCGATCGGGAGCCTGTTCCTGGATCCGGGGCATAATCTTCTTCCGCGGGAACGGGCAGCGGTCCACATAGCCCACGTCCTCGCACCAGCCGAAGAAGCATCGAACATCCGAGAGGATGTGCACGGCTGTCTCGGGCTTGACGCCCTGCTTTTCTGTCGGATAACCCGTCCTGGGACAAGGGGTGGATCGGCAGCCGTGCAGGCGAGGACTCGACACAGGGAGGCGGACGATGAAGGCAATCGTTGTGACGGACCAGTCTGAGGGAACGGCTGGGATGAGGCTGGTGGAGCGGCCCGAGCCGCAGGCAGCGATAAACGACGTCGTCGTTCAGGTTCATGCGTCGGGATTCGTCCCGACAGAGATGGCGTGGCCCTCGACCTGGACCGATCGCCTCGACCGTGACCGAACACCGTCCATCCCTGGGCACGAGCTGGCCGGAGTGGTCACCGCCCTCGGCTATGGCACGAGGGGGCTGTCGGTGGGACAGCGGGT
>JACXTT010005652.1_pt1 | contig 18094 bp, 21 predicted proteins | sample 9270951 | NCBI WGS metagenome assembly JACXTT01 (sample SAMN15532306, study PRJNA645909) | rock metagenome | isolation source: weathered quartz diorite | place: Puerto Rico | collected 2017-06-21 | reverse complement strand
CCGACAGGGGTCGTGCCGCCGACGAGCACAACATCAAACTCGGCAACATGGAATAACGTGCAGAACGCGTCGGAGTTGACGAACGTCCGATTCGAAGTCCAACCAGTCCCGTTCTCAATCATAGGCTTCTTGACATCAACAGCTGGATTCATACTGGAAGGAATCATCGCCGTCGCAGTAATTGCGGCCATTGCACTCCTCGCTCGCAGGAGGAGATCACGGATGTCAACATCCCTAAGAGGAGCGGGCCCTACTCCCTCGCCTGGCTTTAGTCCGAATCCGGGGCCGCCGACTCAGTAAGAATCAACCTTACAGTATCACGGACCAGCCGTAGATTCTAACCCTATTTCTTCGCTACCATCCTCTGATCCAAGCTACTGTATGCTTCGAGTAACCTGCGGAGCTTCGTACCCTCTGCGGTTAGAGAATAACCCACTGCAAAGGGCTGGGTACCTAGAATCTGTCGGTCAGCAAACCCCTGAGCTACCAAATGCTTCAATGCTCTCGAAAGAGTCCGGGCGTTGAGAGAATCTCCTTCTCCCATCTCCAGGATTTCATTGAAGCGTCGGGGTCCATCCAGCAGATATGCAGCCACAATCAAATTCCAAGGCGAGCCAGCGTTCTTGATGCCTCTTACAAGAGAGCAGATTTCAGGGCGGCAAGTGGATGTTTCCCTGGGCGGGGACATGTATGACAGCTAATGCTGATCCTGTTAGCTCGTCCTTATAAGCTAACCATGTGTTAGCTAATTACAGAATGATAGCTCAAACCAGAAGCGAGAACAGAATCAAGATTCTTGGAATATCAGGAAGCGGGCGAAAGGGATCCTACAACACGGCCCTCTTGAATGCCGCCAAGGAGCTCGCCCCCCCAAGCTTACTCCTTGAGACATTCGACGTTTCCCATCTTCCCCTATACAACTCCGACTTGGAAGACAAAATGCCCCTTGAAGTCGAAGAATTCAAGAGAAAGATTCGAGAAGCCGATGCAATTCTCTTCGCAACACCCGAACACAACTACACCATCACTGCAGTCATGAAGAATGCCATTGAATGGGGGAACAGACCATCAAACGATAATTCTTGGGAAAACAAGCCGGCAGCCATCATGAGTGCTTCATCGGGACCTCGTGGAGGAGTAAGAGCACAACTTCACCTACGTCAGATCTTAGTCGACCTAAACATGCACGCTTTGAATCGGCCCTTGCTGCTCGTCGCCAACGAGGAAGACAAATTCGACCTAAACCTGAAACTGACAGATCCTCAAATTCGCGAGACTATACGGAACATGCTGGTCCGGCTTGAAGAGTGGACGAGAAAGCTCCAGCCGATCTTACAGAAGACTAGCATGTAGACAATTCTCACGTAGCCGAGCCGGCCTGCGCCTTCAATAGAGCATGTTTCACCAGAACAGACTTTCCCCAACCATGGTGAGCGAACTCATCATCTTTTGGCAACTCTGTGATCTCGAACCATTTCGCTTCCGAAACCATAGGACCCAGTGAGATTTTCACTGTTCGCGGAAACGCGAGATAGTCGAAGATCAAGTGCCAACTTCCATCGTTTCCCGAGAAAGATTCGACCTCTACAAGTTTGAGCGTAGCATCGGTAATTCCCACATGTTCTTTCAGAACTCGTTTCGCGGCCTGTTCTGGATGCTCGAGATCGTGTAAACCGTCGTTGGGTAGAAACCAGCCTGGCTGCTGATCGTGACCTACCTCATATTTGACAAGCAGCGCAGAACTATGGTGGAGGACAGCTATGTGAGAAACGAGAGTGTGCCTGGTACACCCCATGTTTCCCAATTAGAATTGAACACTGTTATTACTTTCGCGGTTTTGACGAAGTTATGGAATCACCACAATGATAGGTCACAAGAACGCTAATTTCACAATTCGTAAGGCCAACCGGTCAGATTCCGAGCAACTGATCAATCTCATCATCGGTCTGGCTGAATTTGAACGGCTCAAACCACCCGACAAACGGGCGAGGGCCAGGCTTGCCCTGGACATTTTCGAAAAAGAGAGGGTGAAAGTTTTCGTTGCAAGCGAAAAAGGAAAACTCGCAGGATATGCATTATACTTCTACACCTACTCTTCGTTTCTAGCACGCCCAACATTGTACCTTGAGGACATTTTCGTCCAGGAAGAGAGTCGAAGAGGAGGGATTGGAAAGGCTCTCTTCGTCAGATGCGTCAGGGAAGCAACCAAGCAATGCTGCGGAAGAATGGAGTGGCAAGTTCTCACTTGGAACCGTAAAGCAATGGGTTTCTACGAATCGGTCGGGGCTAAGATGCTTGATGATTATCGACTCTTCAGACTAGACGAGAAAGAACTGCATGATTTGTCGAACGTGACGTGATATTTACTATGGCTGGATATTACTCAGATCTAGTCGATTGAGTTGCTCGTTACGACAGTCTCCTCAACACTATCTACATCGCCGAATAATGGAGCTGGACTGTCGCCTGTTGCGGCACGTCTCTGGTAGATCTTAGCAACCTGCCGGAATATCTCCGATAGCTTCTCCGTTTTCACATTGATATCCTTCCCGAGCCTCCTGCTGAGAATCTCTGCACAATGATTGACCACCATACGGCGTCCGCTCCCAAGAATCTCCTTCAAAGCAGAATCTAGCTCGTCGATTCCGGCCGGCAGCTCTTTCATGTCTACATTGTGTCTTCTGCGAGCATAGTGAAGAATGAGCTCCGCTGTTGCTCCACCCAGACTCTGAAAAGCCTCGTCCACCGAATCTCTTAGCTGCCTTGCCAGGTCCGGCGGCAAGTGAACAAGGCGGAACATGCTATCGGGCATGGCAATCTTTCAAAGGGTCCCGGGGTATCTTACGAGTGCCGTAACCGGGCAAGTCCACTCGAAGTTGCACGTGAGCGGCGAGGCTCTATCCAACAGTCAATGCACGGACCGGTGGCACAAGTCGCCCAACCAAATCCTCCACAGCGCTCTCGAAATTCCAGAATTTTGAGAAGTTCGCCGAATACTCTTCGAAAATAGGGAACAACACATCAGCGAGTGGATAGTTCCGCCTGTTCGGTCTGAAAACATCCTTCTCGCGAGATGATATCGAAAAAAACTCTCGGATACTGAAGTAGGCGAACATCTCGACGAATGTTTGAGTGATTCCAGGATTCAACCCTGATTTTCGAAGCTTCTCGATGAGAACAGGTTGGGTTGTGATTAGCTCCGACAGCTGCTGAGCCAAGGACATTTTCTGTGCGTCCATGTCAGGAAGAGCCGCGATACCGATACAATCGTCCCACACAAAATCCTGTTTCAGACAGTCGACGTAGTAGACGAAGAGCTTGCCTGTTTGCCAGTGTGTTCGCGTCAGATCGCGAAGCTTCAACAAGACACGATCACTTATCGGACTCCAGTGAGGAGAGAATGCGTACTGGTGTTCCACAAGTCGGTCTCTTTTCTCTTTCCAGATAGGCTCGAATCCGGTCGCCTGTCGCATTCGAAGATCATCAAACAGAATTGAGAATCTCGTGCGCTGCGAAAACGAGCGGAAACCACCAGTGTGGTCTCTCCTCGTGAGACCAACGAGGAACTTGTACCAATGGGACGGGGTTGGAAAAAGCTCAGTCTTCTGGAGCGCTAAACGAACCGCATCATCTCTAAGATGATGATACCTTTCCTGATAGGATCTATTTGCGAGAAGCGTGCTTGCCAGTTCCGGTGGCATCAGCTCCGAATAGAGAACTGAGAGATGGCAGAAGGAGTTGACAACCTTCGATACGTCAAACTCGACCGTTGGAGCCAAAGTGAGAGTTGATGGTCGAGTCTTCGAGATATACCGCAGAGAAATCTGAAAGTGTCCCCGGGCCCGCGAAGGCCCATCAAACAGATGCTATTCTTTGAGTTCCCGAATAAGCTGCTTGGCTATCGTCAATCGCTGGATGTCATTTGTTCCCTCGTATGTCTTGATGATCTGAGAGTCTCGAAGATAGCGCTCGACAGGATACTCAGTCGCAACTCCATAGCCTCCATGAATCATCATAGCAAGCAAAGCAAGCTTCTCAGCCGCCTCCGTCGAAGTAACCTTAGCGATCGAAGCTGCCTTGACAAACTCCTTGCCCTGATCTTTGAGGGAGGCTGCCCAGTAAGTCAACAGGCGAGCAGTATGCAGACTCATGGCCATCTCAGCAAGTTTGTACTGCACTTGCTGGAATTCAATCAAGGGTTTGTCGAAACTGGTTCTTGTTTGCGCGTAGCTGATAGCCGCTTCATAAGCGGCCTGAGCGATACCAACGCCTTGCGCAGAGACATCAACCCGGCCTCGATCGTAAGTCTTGACCCCGATGTAGAACCCGTCTCCCTCCTTCCCAATCAGGTTCTCCTGCGGGACCTTGACGCGATCGAGAATTAGTTCTGAAGGTTGGGACCCACGCAGTCCCGTTGTCTCGATATGGTTGCCGACCTGGAAGCCTTCAGTGCCCTTTTCGACAATGAATGCGCTGAGACCTTTGTGTCGTTCCTTGTGGCTTGGAGCCGGGCTGGTCCTCGCGAAAACTAGGTAGAGGTCCGCGATCTGACCGTTCGTGATGAAAGTCTTTCGTCCACTAATCTCCCAGTGGGTCCCATGCAGTTTTGCGGTAGACTTTATTCCTGCAACGTCGGACCCGGCACCCGGCTCGGTCATCGAGTGAGCGCCAATCTTTTCTCCTGAAACCATTGGGACAAGGAAGCGTTTCTTCTGTTCCTCAGTCGCCCACTCGTTCAATGGTTCGGAAACTAGATGACTAGCAACGAAGACGGTAGAGCATGCGGCTGAGACTCGAGCCACCTCTTCAAGAGCGATGACCATCGAAAGAAGGTCGCCGCCTAGGCCACCGTACTCTTCCTTGTAGGTGATAGCTGTGAGACCTAACCCCGCAATTCGTTTCAACAGATCTCTCGGAATCTTGTTGGTCCGATCGATTTCAAATGCGACTGGACGAATCTCCTTCTCCGCAAAGTCCCGGATTGTATGCCGGAGACTTTCGTGGTCCGGCGTTAACTTCACTTCATAATCAGCAGAACGAGGCATCATAGTGCTGGTCAAGGTATTTCAGACATTTGCTGTCGGTGCAATCATTCCTTTAAACTTTGGAACTAGCAGCTAGCTTTGGGACGACGAGACTCGACTCGATTTATTCAAGTGTCAACAACTGTGAGTGACCGAAGAGTTGCGGAGAAGATCGCCAAAATTCTCCTTGAGAAGAGGCTCTCAAGTTGTGTTCAAATTATCGGACCCTTGACAAGCAACTACTGGTGGAAGGGAAAGATAGAGCGGGCGAAAGAGTCGTTATGCTTGATCAAAGCCCGAAGTAATGACTATCCGGAGATTGAATCTGCCATAAGGACAATTCATCCTTATGACACCCCAGAAATCCTAGCCGTTCCTATTCTGAATGGAAATCCTGAGTACCTGCGATGGATTGCGGCAGAAACCAACCGTAGTCCTAAGCGCAACACCGTTCGTCGCTGACTAAGAGAAAGAATTAGAACCAGAGTCAGAGAAGTGCTCGGTCAATAATGTCCATCCAAATTGTTAACGGTAATGTCGAGAGTTACATGCGCGGACTGCTTTCAGCTCGCGACGAGCCGGTCCTTCTTGAAATGGAGAAGCTTGCGCAAGAGAAAAACTTCCCGATCGTGAACAGGCATGTTGGTGTCACTCTAGAAATCCTAGCGCGAGCAATCGGGGCCCGCAAGGTCTTCGAGCTGGGCTCCGGATATGGATACTCTGCATATTGGTTCTCAAGAGGCGTGGGACCTAAAGGTGAAGTTCAGTGCACTGATGGTGACGCAAAGAACGCAAAGAAGGCTGAAGAGTTTCTTACTCGAGCCGGTTTATGGAACAGGATCAAGTTTCACGTTTCTGACGCGGTTACCGCGCTAAACAAGACTACTGGAGAGTTCGACATTGTCTACAACGATGTCGACAAACATGGCTATCCCGATGCTTGGGGTGCTTCTCGCGACCGTGTCCGGGTAGGAGGCTTCTACATCTGCGATAACGTGCTCTGGTCAGGCCGAGTCGCGGAGAAGAACGAGAAGGACGATCCGAGACCTACATGGACCCAGGCTATAAAGAAACATAATGAAATGATCGCGTCCGACAAGGATTACCAGTCGAGCATTCTGCCGATTCGCGATGGAGTCATGCTCGCGTTTCGTCTGAAATGATCTTACGTTCTTATCTCAACCACTTTATCTCTGGATCTCAATCCGCCTAGGATTGTAATTCTAGATTTCGGAATCTCAAAGTGTTGCGATAGAATCTCCAAGAGTCTCTTGTTGGCTCGGCCGCCCTCAGCTCTCGCATCAACCCTCACTTCAAAACTCGACTCGCTAGTTCTAGTTACACCTGGCTTCTTCGCGTTTGAAGTTACACGAACACTGATCTGCAAGTTGCTCCAGAACCACTGATGCTGCTGTTGAGTTCGCTGTTATAGTGGGGCGGGTGGGATTTGAACCCACGATCACCTGGGCCCGAGCCAGGTATGTACTCCTCCTGGTCTTCCCCAAGAGTCTTAGACCATGCTGTCCCCACGGTTTAGGTGGTCTGGACCACCGCCCCTAACACGCGGAATTCGGGAGGGAAGATAAACTATTCAATTCTGAACTTGGGACCCAATGTCCGTTAGTCTTCAGGTGGGTTCTTTTCCACAGCTCTGCTGCCTGCAACCTTCCGAGCCTCCGAATCAGATCGATTGCGACCGTAATCGCTTCTTGTTTCCGCCGAATCGCAAAACCAACCTCATCGACAAACACACAAACGTCGGCAAATTTCTGAATTCGAAGATCGAAGGCCGGCTTTCTGCACACAATAACTCTTCCATGGCTTAGAGATGATGCTCCCTCAACTTTGTCGATGTAAATTATTGAATGGATTCTGAAATCACGCCTCAGGATTCCGCGAACATGTTCAAGCAGCCGGCGGTCCGTATTTGATAGGATGACCTCGGCTCTTAATTGACTGTTACGCACAGAGACGGATGCACAACCGTCAGCTGAAAAAAGACCGCGAAGGAAAGCCGCTGGATATGCTCCAATGAAACGATTCAAATTAACGAGAGGCTTTTCCAGAAAGACCCCCAGAGCTTTAGAGGAATATTTTGTCTCGTAGTACACATTACCCTTATTTTTCACTAAGATTATCCTGTTTGCTCGCCTCGACAGAACTTTTGCCACACTTTGGTTAAATTCCTCTGCGAAATCTCGATCTCGAACGATCATCTTAACGTGATGATGATGACAGTCAAAGTTCTCTACGAAACTACCGTCCCCCAAGAACGCTCCTAATACAAAACTGATATCGCGCGAAGCATCGAAACCCAAGCTTCGCTATGCTGGACCAAACCGAATAAAACATGGTGAGAGCAGCGAGACTATTGATCGCGAACCGAACTATCTTGCTTTCTTGACGGCTATCTCTTTCATGTGTCCGTTGAAGTATTGACGGATCAGCTTCTCGAAGAATATGCTGAATCCACCAGTTCTTCCAAAGTATAGTTTGTCAACTTCGGTTCTAACAAGATCTTCGGCCTCGTCAGTCAAAGAGATCATTACTTTTCCCATGGTAGCTCTAGACAGAGAGAGATAGCCTGTTTTTCGGTTTTATAGTTATCCCTTTGAAATCGAAAACTTTTCGGCAAAGATTAAGAGTTAAGACCGTGCAAAACATATTTCGGCGCGGACCCGAGCGTTTCCGTGTAACGCATCCGCGCTAGCACCCGTACGAAACGACCAGACCTCGTACACGCGACCATAGTATTGGAACATATTGCCAACGGAAATGACACGATTGTTTTCAGTTTTTCACTCACTCTGTTAAGAGATGCTGATGAAATTCAATAGTTTATTGAGATTCTAGACCAACATGACATCGGACGTGAAGCTGTAATTTTCTGTCCGTGGCATTCCTCGACTTCCGAAAAAGCCTAAAAGCGCAATTCTGACGGCTCGTCAAGAAATTCCCATGGGCACGATTAGTGCGGACGACTATTTCGACAGCGTTCATCGAATAGTTTCACTTCTCGACGAGGAAAACGTGACAATTCTACGAACCATGAAACAGCACGGCCCCAGAAACCTGCTGGAGATCGCACGAAAAGCCAAGCTTCCATACACAACCGTCTACAACCGAGTCACTAAACTCGAGAGCCAGGGAGTTCTGAAGACTTGGGTCTATCCGAATTATTCGAAGCTCGGGCTTAGTCGTGCGGTGGTCCTAGCGACTCCTCATCCAGGAAAGGAGATCCTAGCAAGGGAAGCGTTGAAGGTTCCGGGATTCTGGTTGAAGATCGCTCGATGTCTTGGAGATACGAATGGTTACTATTCGCAACACGCTGTTCCTACGCCAAACAGACAGGATTTCGAGTTGTATCTTGAGCAACTGGTTGAGCGGGGGCTGGTGAAGAAGTACAAGGTCTTCTGGATCGGAAACTCAGAGTTTCCGCTGACAAACTTTGACTACTTCAAGGCGAAGGATAAGTCTTGGAAGTTCGATTGGAGGGGATGGCTCGAAAAGTTATCCACGGCTCGAGCCAAGGCTGAGTCAGGTAGACAATCGATAACTCATACTGATCAATTCGACAAACGGGACCTTGTCATACTCAAGGAGCTTGCTAATGATGCGAGGACGACTCTCGCCGACCTCTCAAAGCTACTTGGCCTGACGTTGCCAGCGACGAAGTATCGGTTCGACAAACTAGTTGCGCGAGGATTGATACAGGAATACGTTATCGACCTCTTGCCGTTTGCTCCCCAGATATCCAAACTCATCGACCTACGACTCGATTTCAAGAGCGAGAATTCGATGCGGGCAGTCGAGAACGCATTACCAGACATCCCGATCGTTCAGGGATACTCCGTTATCGCAGGACTAAATTCGATGACCGTCAGAGTCTACATTCCACAGGTCGAAGTCAGCAATCTGTTCGCTTTCATTTCACTAATGGTGACCAGGGGAGTTTTAACGAACTACTCTTACCTGGTTATCGATCCGATGACCATTCAGGCGCAAACCTTCTCTCACAAAGAATACAACGATGGGAAAGGATGGAGTTACGATAGCAGAGAATACCTGAAGACTGTCGATAATCTCGTGCCGAAATGGACCAAGACAGAGATCGAACCAAACTATCAGACAGTACCACAAGTCTCGATCCAGCTATAGAACGGGACTCTCGCCGGGGAAACCATCTCAGTTTAAAAGCATCGGGACCAAGCAGTTCTTGGTCTCTTTGCAAGAAACCGATTCTGGGGCTATGGCGCTAGTAGTTACCGGCCATGAAACAGAGTTTACAGACCCACTGACAATGAGTACGGGAGACGCGCTGAAGATCTTGCAGAGGAAGAGTGAGGAATGGCCCGGATGGGTCTTCTGCGAAAGCAAGACTGGGAAGAAAGGCTGGGTTCCAGAAAGCATCGTCGCGATTAACGCCGAGAACGCTGTCGCGCAGCAGAATTACGACGCGCGTGAAGTCTCTGTTATGGAGGGAGAAATTGTCAGGATTGAAAGGACTGAGAGTGGTTGGGCCTGGGTGACCAATATGACGAACGAGGCGGGCTGGGTCCCATTGAAGAAACTGAAGATTGTCGAGTAGAGAAATCTAGCCTTTCAGAGGCACCCACAATATTGTGAGCATGGTGTCCTCATCGGTTTTGTGATTGCTGGGTTCACAGACATAGACATCGCCCGGTGGACCCGCTGTGGGCAGTGAACGCGTCTTCATCATGAAATCGCTCCAACCTTCGGGAAGCCTTCGGTAGGACCCTTTGAAGACAGCCCATGCAACCTTTCCGTTAACATGCATCCAAGCTGGAAGTGTTCCGGTCTGGACCTTCCCATCCGCTTGCTTGTCGTACTCTTTGTGAGCCTCATAGCAGGAGCGCATCAATGCATCGTTCAACCTGAGCACGAACTAGACGAAAAGGATTCCTCTATGTTGTTGGTCGACCAACAGGGGCCCTACTCAACTTTTTTAGTGTAAATCAAACGGCCTTCAGACGAGTTCCGTTCTTGCAGCGCTCATACGAACGTTTCAGTTCTGATGTTCTTGACGCTGCGTCGGCACCCGTTCGACTCCACGTTCTCAAGCTTCTCGTCTCGAAGGGACCGCTTCCCTATACTGAAATAATGTACGAGGTTAAGCTCGATCCCGTACGGGATGCTGGCAAGTTCGTTTACCATCTCAAGACGCTCAAGAAGGCTGGTCTTCTTTCGATCGAGAAAGGTACGAAAAAGTACGGCATCACTGAGCTCGGTACGATTCTCGTCAAATTCTCCCGGGACCTAGAAGAGTACATCGCGGTAAAACGGGGTCGAATGTTCGTTCGCAGTTCCCGAATGACCATTGAGGAATTCGACCGGAGTCGAATTGCCCGCTCTCTCGTGAACGAGGCAGGTATGCCGCAGACTCTGGCGGACGAGGTGGCTGCGGAAGCCGAGGATCGACTGCTCAAATTCGGGATAGTCTACCTAAGCGGACCCCTCGTCCGTGAGCTGGTCAACGTCATACTCATCGAGAGAAAACTGGAGGAGTATCGTCACAAGCTCACTCGGCTTGGACTACCCGTTAACGACGTGACGATGCTTCTTCGCGAAGCTGGTCAGAAACAGCTTGACGCTGACTGGGTCCTGCGATCAGCGGGACAGAAGGTCGCGGAAGAGTATGTTTTGATGAACAGTCTCCCGCGAGAGACAGTCGACGCTCATCTCTCAGGCCAGATACATCTCGAAAACTCATCTTCATGGTTTTTGAAACCAGCAATCCTCTTCCACGAGACAAGCGCTTTCTTCCACAAAGGAACACCCGGAAGCAATCCTCCAACATCAATTGAAGACGCACTAGAATCCGTCCTGAGGATTGTTCGAACCGCAGAACGGGAGATTTCGAATGAACAAGTCTTCGACCACTTCAACCTCGCCCTAGCACCGTTCATCCGTGGATTGCCGCGACAGCGGGTCCAAGAGGCAATCAAGCGATTCATGCTGGCACTCAACTGGGACGGATTCTCTAACACGATACCTGCGCAAGTAACTTTGGTACTGGACCATCGGATCCCAGACTATCTCCAGATTGGCAAAGCAATCGGTTCAAATGGAAAGTTCGAAGGCGTCCTCTCGGACTATTCGAGAGAAGCTGAAGAAGTCTTCACAACAATACTCGATGCCACTCTCGAGATTGGACGACAACAACCCATCGTCAACCCAGCGATGATAATTCGGACGCAAGATTCGAAAATGGACCCGTCAGATGCGCTCCTCAACCTCGCCTTTGAAAGTTCAGCAAACAATTCGGTTCCAAACTTTCTGATCCAGTCTCCCCAGCGGAAGTACTCGATGTCTTCTGAAGGGCCCGTTCTCGCCGTGGAAAATGACGGAACTGGCCTGGCGGGTGCCGTGGTCGGAACCGTCCAAGTCAACGTCCCCAGAACAGCTTACGAAGCGTCAGGAAAAGACGACCGATTTCTACAAGCGATACAATCCGCGACTACAGAAGCAGTCAAAGCACTCCAACTGAGACAACAGGCGATCAACGAGAGAATCGCCGAGGGCATGTTACCTTTACTTGGATGGCAACCAAATGGCAACAGTTACTACGATTCCGGCGTGGCCCACGGCGAAATCGGTCTTTTGGGCTTGTCTGAAGCAGTCAAGTATCACACAAAGACTGAGATTTGGGAAAAATCCAATACAGCGTTTTCCGAAAAGGTTGTCGAAGCCGCAAGGCGAGCCGTTGTGGAAGCTGACGCTCGCGATATCAAAGTAAGAATTGGAACTCACAGCTCTCCAGAAGCTTCGTCAAGACTAGCATCCATAGACGCGGAGAAGTTTGGATTCTCAACAGTTGTTTACCAAGGATCCAAAAAGTATCCCTACTACAATGACGTGCCAGTAATTCCTCTTACCCAGAAGGTTTCAATCGAGACACGTTCTTCAGTTGAGGAAGAACTCCAACGAACATTCGACGGCGGATCATTGTTACCACTCATCAGAGCTCCCAAGACAGAGAGGACAGCACTCCAGAAAACCGCAAGACAACTCGCGGAAGCTGGCGTACGACACTTCACATTCTCGACTTTCTACTCTCGCTGCAGACGATGCTTCAAGACCAGTGCGGGTGTCCAGGTGCGTTGCGGCAGTTGCGGATTCGAACACTTGACACTTTTTTCAAAAATTGGCGGTCGAATGATGCCTTTGGACACGCTGCCTGAGGCTCGAAAGAGAGACTTAGATCATCTCGTACAATACGACTTCTCGTAGGCGGGTCCGATGATAGAAACCATGTTATCAAGGCTTAGTCCTTTCACGGCAAGGAACAGCGCTTGACACTCGCCCAGACAATCACCCTAACCAATCTCGAACTGACACGGTTCTTCATAGCTCTAGTACTCCTCCTCTTCTCAGCCCACCTCTTTGCATTCCTATTCGACAAGATTAAACTGCCACGCGTAATAGGCGAGATATTTGGCGGACTCCTCCTAGGCCCTACCGTCTTCGGCTATCTATTCCCATCTGCCGAGTCCTGGATCTTCTCCGCCTATTCTTCCGAGGGCCAGCTCCTCTTCCTAATCTCAGAGTTTGGCCTGTTGTTGCTAATGTTTGTCTCCGGTGTCGAGATTCATGGGACATTCAACCGAGATGACAAGAGAACGGCGATATCTTTTCTGCTTGGAGCGACCATTCTCCCATTTCTAATCGGACTGGGACTTTCGCGAGTCTACGATTTCAGCGCCTACGCGGGTCCCAATAGTAACTCAATTTCCCTGTCGCTGATCATCGGGATCGCCGTCGCAGTTACCTCGATTCCAGTCATTTCCAAGATTTTCCTCGACCTCAAGATCATGAATACTCGCTACGCCAGGATAGTTCTCGCAATCGCAACCGTCGAAGACAGCATTCTCTATGCGGGACTTGCCATTGCGACTGGCATAGCAGGAGCCTCTGCACCATCAAACTATACGATTGCCACGGTTATTGGCTTCACTGCTGCATTCCTGGTCACGGGACTCCTAATCGTCCCGCGGGCCCTAAGATGGCTGAGCGAATCAAAGGGACGTATTCTAATGGAACTGTCCCACTCAAGATTCGCAGTCTTCATACTCTTCCTATTTGTTGCCGTAGCGGCCTTTCTCGGAGTCAATGTGGTCTTCGGAGCGTTCCTAGCTGGAATCGCCATCGGTACGGTTCCTCAGGACGTGTTCTCGAAAGCGACAAGTAGCATCCGAAAAATGTCTTTTGCACTTTTCACTCCCGCATACTTTGCGATCGTTGGGCTTGAGCTTGATCTCATCCACCAGTTCGATGTGGCCATCTTTGTAGGATTCCTGCTCCTCTCATCCGGTCTGAAAATCGCTGGCGCCCTTGGCGTCGGAAAATTGATCAAGAAGAGCTGGCTGGCAAGCGCAAACCTCGCAATCGGGCTAAACGCAAGGGGAGGACCCGGAATAGTCCTTGCCACAGTCGCGTTCAGCGCGGGGCTAATCTCAGAACCATTCTTTGTGGCGCTGGTACTAATTGCGATCATAACGTCGCTTGTCACAGGATATTGGTTGAGATACATCCAAGGGAAAGGGAAGCCCTTGCTAGAAGATGAGCAGACGGAAACAGCAAAGGCTGCAATCTTTGGTTAGATCAGAGAACTCCGAAGATTAGTCCCAAAAGTCCCATTCTCAGAACAACCCCGTTCCCGACCTGCTGGAAATATTTCGCGCGAGGAGTAGAGTCGACGCTCGGGTCCACCTCATCGACCCGTGGCAATGGATGCATCACTATCGTGTTCTTCTTGGTCTTGTTCAGATCCTCTGCGACAAGACGATACGACCCCTTGACCTTCTCGTATTCCTGAAGGTCGGCGAATCTTTCCTTCTGAACCCGTGTCATGTATACGACGTCAAGCTCCCTCAAGTGATCCTTGAGTGAAGGGGTCTCAGAAACCTCGATCTTCTTCGCGACCTCTTCAGTTACTTCTTTTCGCATCTTCAGAATATCCGGGGCGATCAGCACAAGCTTCACCTTGTAGAGAGAAAGCGCATACGCCAATGAGTGGACCGTACGACCGTATCGCAAGTCGCCGACAAGGCCAATTGTTAGACCGTCAATGGTCCCGAGTTCCTTCTTCATCGTGTACAGGTCCAAAAGCGCCTGCGTAGGATGCTCTTCAGCACCGGACCCGGCATTGATGACCGGGACAGAGGCAAACTCAGCAGCCATCCGAGCAGCCCCCTCCAAGGGATGCCTAATCACCAAGACATCAGCGTACTTTTCCGTCACACGAACAGTATCCGCGAGGTTCTCTCCTTTCTCGACCGAGGTCCCTTTAGTCTCCGCAAATCCAAGCGCGGTCCCTCCCATCCGAGTCATTGCGGACTCGAAGCTGAGCCGTGTCCGAGTGCTTGCTTCGTAAAAGAGAGACGCCATGATTTTTCCATGGAGCACGTCGGACCCTTTCTTGAGAAGGGGCTCCATGACTTCAGCAATGTCTAGAACATGGTCAATCTCAGGTCGAGAAAAATCGCGGATCGAGACAATGTCGCGCCCGGCAAAGGAGGGGCTTCCAGACATGGCTCTTGGCTAGTCTTCGAGAAGAAGCGTTCTATAACACTGTTTGCGAAAGAGGATTGAGCCTTGAGACTCGTCACCGTAACCTCAGATCTATTCCTACAGTCACGGATTACTGAGCTTGCGAAACAAACAGGCGCGGATTCATTCTTTGCATCCGGACCGGACGAATTGAGAAAGTTAGTCGCTCAGAACCGAGCTGAACTCGTCATTCTGGATCTTACAACCACCGACTTCGATCCTTTCTTGATCGCTCAGGAGATGAAGTCCAAGTTCAACACTGTATTGTTTGGCGTGTTTCCTCATGCGAAGACAGACCTGAAAAAACGAGCTAACGAGGTGGGTTTCGAGTATGTGGTCCCGAATTCAGATTTCCTGCCAAGTTTGAGACGGATCCTTCTTGAGAGGACTGAGGATGATTGAGCTGGATTGTCAAAGACCTCTGGTCAAAGCTTGAGGCGGGCCAAGGCGACTATGCAAGGCTGCTTGACAACGACAAATTCCGAGCGTTTGAGGCAATCAATAGTATTGCCCACCAAGTGGGCGAAAGCTATGGGGTCCTGCTTCAACTAAATTTCCCACCGGGACATTACGGCCTAGAAGTCCAGAATCTTGGACATAGAGACTTGTCGATTCTCGCTTACCAAGGAAGAAAACATTTCGAGTCAACATCCGAAAAAGAGATCGAGACCGTCTTCAACAGCTTGGGCCCACTAGGTTTTGATTCTCTGAGACCTGGCCACGATGGATTCCGAGCGAGACTCGTCAACGGGCGAATCGATTGTTTGCCAAGTGGAGTCCATCTCTGGTGCGAGATAACGCCCAATGTAATGGAAGTTCTCGACTGGCTATTCACGAAGGAGTATGGTCTGAAGCCCAGCTAAACAAGGCGCATCTGATGGACAGCTTGAATGAATTTTGACCTAGCCAAGCTTAGTGTCCTTGAAGACCGGAGGCTTTGGCTCCGGTTCGCGCTTCGGAGCGTGATCTGGATAGCGTTTGTCGACTTCTATCGTCAGAACCATCATTAGCTCCTGGACCCTTAGTGGAACCTTGCCCTTGCTCTCCCAGGCCTCATATGCCTCAAGCACTTCTCTGGCGTAGCCTGGCGCTATTCTGATGTATTCAAAATTCAAATTGAACCTCTTATGCTCGAATTGCCGCCCGTGATTTAGACAAGAGATCCCTGAAACTGTTCATCCAAGTATGGCGGAACTCTGGTGTCCAGCGAAATCCTTGGAGCTTAATACTCACTTTCAGAGAGGACGGATTGAAGAAGATTGAGTGCTTCACAGGAGATTCTCAGCCAACATGTGAGACTGTTCAATGAAGGAGTCCGCAATGGGAATTTCGGTCCCATGATGAGCCTCTTTTCGGAAAACGCTGAGATGCGCTTCGAAGGAATCCCCGTTGGTCCTTTCAAAGGACGTACAGCCATAATGCAAGCCTATGCCATGCAACCTCCCGACGACCAGATCGTCTTACTCTCATCGAGACGAAAAGCAGACGAGAATGAGATCATCGGCGAATACGCATGGTTGAAAGATCCAACGGTCAGAGCCGGAGAGCTACGAATTACTGCAGCTGGAGGTAAGATAGTGAAACTGACCATTCATTACGAACGAACATGAGATTCCGGTTTGGACAGTGAAGCTTTAGCTCTTGATATGATTACTTCGACCACAGCTGATTTTGCGTCAGCATAGTTCTGCACATAGTGCCATTTCTCGCTAGCTAGTTTGTGCTTGGTTTCAGCATATAATTTTCGATCCGTCTCGTTCACTCTCAGCCAGTCACGAAGTAGAAGGTGTCTTTCGATCTCCGGGGATCCAGAGGAGAACACATGAAGGTTGATGTTGATATCAGGACCCTTGAACAGGCGATGCTGATGCCATTCAGGCTCTCGAATCTTCAGCACGTAGCCCGCCGCCTCCATAGCTGGAACATAAGAAGGCTCGTCTCCAGAATCCGCAACAACTAGCAAAATATCGATGATTGGCTTTGCGACTAATCCAGGGATTGAAGTCGACCCAATGTGTTCCACTTGAAGAGCTCGTTCGCCTAGGGCCTTCCCTATCCTTTCAGCTTCTCTGGCAAACTGCTGAGGCCATTTCGCATCATACTCGACCAAAACGATCGGAGCGTCGTGAGGTTTCACCTCGCCAACTGTAGACTTCCGAATATCCGCATCAGTCCAACGCTCCTTATGCTCTCTTGAGTCGGCTTCTGGCAAGGACAGAACTTTAGGGCCTCGGAGTCAACCAAAAACATTTCCGGCAAAGAGTGAGTAGGATCCGAGGAGCATCATTTGGGACAACCGGGTCGGAAGAGAGCGCATTGGACCAATACGTTGTTCGTGAAACATCCTGAGGTATTTCTTCCGTGGATGCGGGACATGAGATCCCTCGCCCCAGCTCAAGCTGAAGGTCTTCGAAAGATTTTTGCTAAACACGAAGTCAAACGAGGCGCACGGATTCTGGACCTTCAGAGCGGAATAGGTAGAATCTCAATTTATCTAGCAAAGCTCGGATACGAAGTTGTGGGAACCGACTTTTCCCCTCTCTATCTTAGCGAGTCTAAGAAATGGGCCGCGAGAGAGAAGCTCGGTGACAAAATACGATTCTACAGACTGGACTCGCGCGAGGCTGCTCGAAGGCTTCGAATAAGCGAGAAAGGGTTTGACGCTGTCATTAACATGGGCACATCGATGGGATACTATGGAGAAGAGACGGATCTCCGGACATTCGCTGATATTCGAAAGGTCATGAAACCGAAAGGGTTGCTCGTTATTGAGACAGTGAACCGCGATTACATCATACGAAACTTCCAACGTGTTAACATCTCCAAGCTGGAAGGAATAGAATGGCATGAGACTAGAAACCTGAATCTGGAAACGTCAACCATGGAGAGCCGATCGAAATATTTCAAGCAAAGAGGAGCCTCACTGCGACTTGTTGCGGATATTCCTTTTGTAATCAGAGTCTACTCCATTCATGAACTGAAGAAACTGGTTGAATCCGCTGGATGGAAGTATCTCGAATCCTATGGGAGTCTTTGAGGACTAGCTCCTCTGGCTTTTGACTTACCAAATATGACCCACATGACTCTCGTCGCTCAGAATCAATGAAAATATTTCGAAAATGACCCGGGAAGCTCTGTTCGTGTCTGTTTGAAAAATGATGGAGTTTAAGCCAGTACGCCGCTAGCCACTAACGGCTAGGATGGAGGCGGCCACTGCGATGGTTGTTTCCGGTTTTTTCGGATGTTTCCACATACTGTCGAGTGCCTCCTGACACTCGTCACAAGGTTGGGAACGGGCCAGTATAGAGTTTGTCCTCAATCGGTCATGTTAACTTGTTGCGGGGTTGAGGTTCGACCGTTCCAGGCCGAGAAGAAGCCTTATGCGGCTTCTGAGGCAGAAGGGCTCTCAGGTGAAGCAGTGAAGGGGAACCCGACGACGACGGTAATCCTCAGAGTCGATGAGAGCAAGTAGCTTATCCCACGATAAGTTAACAGAACCC
>JACXTT010005651.1_pt1 | contig 18094 bp, 14 predicted proteins | sample 9270951 | NCBI WGS metagenome assembly JACXTT01 (sample SAMN15532306, study PRJNA645909) | rock metagenome | isolation source: weathered quartz diorite | place: Puerto Rico | collected 2017-06-21 | reverse complement strand
AGAAGATGCTGACCGATGTTTACAAAAATATAGGTATTGTATATTTTAGTAGGGGAGAGCTTTCCAAATCGATGGATTATTATTACCAGGGTTTGTTTTTAGCGATTAAAAATCATTACAATGTCCTTTCCGCCGAACTCTATAATGATATTGGGGTGATTTTTAAAAACATGGAGGTATATCCTAATTCCCTTGAGTACTTCAAAAAGTCGCTGGGGATTTTTAAACAGGAGAATGACATCCAGGCAATAGGCATGTTAAACCAAAATGTTGGCGAAGTATTACTTAAAGAAAACAGGTTCGACGATGCCATTCCTTATTTTATAAAATCAAACTCAACAGTAAAAAAGCAACATGATCAGGATGGTTTAAGCGCTGTTTACACCGACCTTGGAATTTGTTATGCCCATAGTGGCAATTTCGGGCAGGCTATCCGCTACATGGATACTTCGCTCTTTATAGCAAAAAAGTATCACATAATTTATAACGAAGCCTATGCCGAGATCGGGTTTGCAACCATTTATAATCAGAATAAGTTGTACCGGCAAGCCTATCCACACGCTGTTGCTGCCCACCAACTCGCGGTTAAACTCGGAAACTTAGCTATTTTGGCTAGTGCAGCAATGCAACTGAATGAAACGCTAAATGGTTTAGGTAAAATTAATGAGGCATATAAATCACTCAAAGAATATATTGCTATTAAAAATAGCTTGAAGGATAATGAAAGTATTCAAAAGCTGACGTCTTATAATTACAATTTAAGTTTCTCAGTCCATCAGCGTCTGCAGGCTCAGGAACAAAAAGACAGGGATCAAATCTATAAACAAACAGTACGCTCGCAGCGATTAACTATCTTAATTTTCTTTGTTTTGATTATTGCCATGCTTGGGACAACAATAATCTACTACACGCAAAAGAAGAAACAACTTAAGATCAATGAATCGCTCGACGAACAAACAGGAAAGCTTAACGACCTGAATACATTGAAGGATCGGTTGATAGCTATACTTGCACATGATCTTCGTGCGCCGTTGAGCACCTTAAGAGGGTTGTTCGATTTGTTGCAGGATGATACCATTACACATCAACAATTGCTGGAAATGATACCCCAGGTTTTAAAAAAACTGGAGCATACTTCCGATTTTCTGGATACACTGCTTTTTTGGATAAATAGCCAGATGGAGAACTTTCAGAATACTGTTAAAAACGTATCGGTTAATGAAATTGTAATTCATGAGCTTAAACAATATTCTGAACCGGCAAATCGGAAAGGCATAATGCTGACCGGAGATGTAGACCCGGAATTGATAGCTATAGCCGACCCAAATTCTGTTCGCATCGTTCTTCGCAATCTGATAACTAACGCCATCAAATTTTGTAGTACAGGCGATCAGATAGAGGTTTCGGCGCACCAGGAACTTGATCAGATATTTATTAGCGTACGTGATACCGGTGTCGGCATGACCGCTGAGCAATCAGCGCGGCTGTTTAAAGGTAAGGTCGATAGTAAAATGGGAACGCAGAAAGAAGCCGGTACGGGAATGGGGCTGCTATTTTGTAAGGATTTGGTTGAAAACTCAAACGGTAAAATATGGGTACAAAGTGAGCTGTCGCATGGCAGTAAATTTACTTTTACGGTTCCCGTTGCAGTTAAACATTCAATAATAGCTGCTGAGGTTTGATTATAATACGACTATCGGGGCGTTGCCGTAGATCGGACATCATAAAACAACCCGGCACAGAGGCCGGGTTGTTTTTAATATTTTACCGTTTGATATTTACAATATCTGTTGAAGCAGGTATTAAGTACCACGCCGGTTTCAATCGTTCAATACAACTTTTACAGTTGCATTACTAGGCGGAGGTATTCCTAAATGAGCAAGGTCCTGAACATCGATTGTAACATCTCCTGTGCTATGGGTAAAGCTATATGAGATGTCGTTGTATACTTCCGGAATCTGTTCATATACACCGTTGCCGAAACTGATATAAACGGATACTTGTCCACTTCCATTAAAGTAATTGGTAATTTCAGGGACATTGATCGAAACCGAATAGGAGTCGCCATTGTCATATGCAACCCAGGCACTGCTCGGCACATCATACAAAAGTGTTTGGGAAGAATTGGCATCGGCGATATATTCTTTCTTGCATGAAGAGAAGGCAATCGCGACTATTGCTAAAAGTAAAATAAGCTTTTTCATATTTCTATATATTTTTTAATTAATAGACTTTATGATATAGCAATAGTTTATTCAATATAAGCTTATTATTTTATTATATAACTTATTCATAATTTGGAGAGGCGTGATGACCTGGGCCTTGTATATAATTATGGGGCATTACCTGTAAAACCAAACGCCCGTTGCGATTGGCAGCGGGCGTTTGGGCTTTATAGGAATTGTTGATTTAACTATTTTTCAGTGATCACATTTGCCGCAAGGGTTGCGCTGGTGGCGCCCGAAAAGTATACGGTATAAATATGGCCGGCCTGCGTTGAAGCAGGAATGCTTAATAATACTGTGGAAGAACTTGATACTTTTAAAGAAAACGATGTGGCAGGATCTATATCATAATAAGCTGATGCCGCTTTATATGTTAACCCTGATACCAGGTTTGCACTTCCTGTAGCAGCAACATCAATATTCGATTTTAATGCCGAACTTAAATTAATGAACCGAACCCGCGATTTGCCCGATTGAGGAGCGGTCCTGTCATCTTCGGCAGCTGTAGCGGAATTATCATCGGCGTAAAATACATCGTAATATTTACCTGCCCCAAGCGAAAGGTTTGTTGTGGCGTCTACCGTACCGCTACCCGAAGCTTTAAATTGGCCCAGGTGGCCGCCTTCTTTGGTGCTTATAAAAGCTGAGCTTTGTGAATAAGCTATTGCCGAGCTGTTCGCTTTGCTGTTATCCAGGTAAAAGTCCTGCGGGGTTGACGTTTGGGCCGCGTTTGTAATCATTAAATTAGCCGAAAGGCTGGCGCTGCTATCACTCTTTTTGCATGAAGAAAAAGAAACTAATAATGCCGTCGCGGCTGAAAGGGTAAATAATAAACGTTTGTTTTTAACACTGTTTTTCATAATGATGTTTTTATAGGTTAATAAAACAATAAAACGTCGATATTATTTAAATATTTTACATATTATTTCAAATATTAATCAAAACGGCTTAACCCAATGATTATAAAATAGTTGACTTTAAAGAAAAATTGGCTAAGCGCGGCTTTTAGTTCCGTTGGTTACATTGCAATGTGCTGGCCGGGACGGGGATCGTCCGGTAAAATTTCCATTTCGGGGTATTCGATATATTCAGCATACCATTGTATCGCACCTACAACGTCGAGCGCATCTTCGGGGGTAATATTGATTGTTTCAAATGCGTACAGTTTTCCATTTGCATAACCATACAATTGTATTTCACTGCTATTAGGATTAAACTGATCGTCGTCCAGGCATATCACTCTTATTTTTAGGCTTGTATCTCTAGAGTGAATGATGTCTCTGCAGGCATTATTCGGATCGGTGGCTAATAAATATACATTGTAATCCATAAAAGTGTAACAACGTTTGATGTTGATAGTTTCCTTCCCACCATATAATATTTGGATAATATCTGTCAAAAAACCGCTGGCAGGATCACATTAACCAATAATAGACATGTATTTCTTAATTAAACCATTTAATTGATGGTTTAACCGGTATTAATCGGTGGCGTTGTTTTTAGTACAACCACAGCGTTTAAATAAAGTTTCGTTATCGTCGGATTTTGAATCCAAAGGCTGGTGGGCTAGCGTACATACGTTTAAAACCATCTAAAAAAAACTAAATAAACATTATGAAAACAGAAACACAGGAAAGCGTTAGCAAACCAGACATGGCCCGAAGGTCATTTTTGCGTTATGCTGGTGCAGGAGCAGCCTCAATAGGGCTATTGGCTGTAGGTTGCCACAAAAATGAAAAAGGTTTAGGCGTTGGCGCCAATGGAGGAGTTGATATTGGCTCTGGCGATATAGGTTTACTGAATTTTGCTTACGCTCTGGAGCAATTGGAGGCGGCTTTTTATATTCAGGTAGTAGCCACTCCCTATAGCGGAATCAGCAGTCAGGAATTGTCATATCTCACATCTATTCGCGATCACGAAGTATTGCATCGTGAATTCTTTAAGGCTGCATTAGGCTCAAATGCAATCAAAGCATTGACACCGGATTTTAGTTCTATAAATTTCAGCGACCGTACAAGCGTGCTTGCGCAGGCAAAGGCATTTGAAGATACGGGCGTTGAAGCTTATGATGGAGCCGGGTATCTTTTTCAAAATGCTGACTATTTAACAATTGCCGGTAAAATTGTATCGGTTGAAGCCAGGCATGCGGCATTGATTCGCGAGTTAATTTCACCAAATACTTTTGCAGGAAGTGATGTTGTAGACTCAAGCGGTCTAAATGCAACGCTTACTGTTGCACAGGTTCTAACTATCGCTAATAAATATCTAAAAACGAAAGTTAGCGCATCACACTATAATTACACAGCTTAATCACAACGCCATGAATTTATTTAAAATAATAGAAGAAATTGAAAAAGTTGATCCGGAACTGTCAGACCGGATGAATCCGCGCCGCGCCGCAATCAAAAATATAACCAGCTTTGGCTCGAAGGTAGCTGTTGCTGCATTGCCGTTTGCATTTGCAACCATGTTCAAAAAAGCGTACGGCGCAACTCCCACCGTGGCTGTAAACGATGTGTTGAATTTTGCACTGAAATTAGAATACCTTGAATCATACTTTTATAACCAGGGAGTTGCTAAGTCCGGTTTGATACCTTCCGGTGACATGGCCTATATTACCACCATTAGGGATGACGAAAACGAACACGTTACGTTTTTAAAATCAGTATTGGGTACTGCTGCGGTCGCACAGCCAAATTTCGACCTCACCGCAAAAGGGACTTTCCCAACCGTATTGACAAATTATGATACTTTTCTTGCGGTAGCTAATGCATTTGAAGATACCGGGGTTCGGGCCTACAAAGGGCAGGCGCCTAATTTACTGGGTAACCAGGTTGTATTAACAGCTGCTCTTTCAATACATGCCGTTGAGGCACGTCACGCTTCGGCGGTACGCAAACTCAGAAAATCGCGTGGGGTTAATATTAACCCATGGATCACTGGCAGCGCCAGCATGTCAAACGATACCGGTGTTGCTGCTGTTGACGGTAATTACGCAGGCGAAAATAATGTTACGCAAGGCGGAGTTAATGTTACCTCGTTGCCGTCGGTTTCGGGGTCAACCACCGCTTACAATGTAGCTGTTGAAGCCTTTGATGAACCGTTGGATATGGCTACTGTGTTGAACCTGGTAGGTCCATTTTTTGCATAACGAATAGTAGTTGGTAATAATAAATATGGCCGCAGCCTCGATAGGTTGCGGCCTTTTTGTTATTGTTAAATCCGCTGGTAACTTTAAGGATATTGTGAAAATAAAAATGCCCGTACAATTATTGTACGGGCATTTTTATTTTCAAATTTAACGCTGATTAGGCGGATTTTGCTTTTTCTGCTGATCCTGCTGTTGCTGACGCTGAGCAGCTTCCTGGGCAGCTCGCTGCTGAGCCTGTTGCTGTTGAGCGGCCCTTTGTTGAGCTTGCTGCTGTGCCTGTTGTTGCTGAGCGGCCCTTTGTTGAGCTTGCTGTTGCTGTGCCTGCTGTTGCTGAGCGGCTCTTTGTTGAGCTTGCTGTTGCTGCGCCTGCTGTTGCTGAGCGGCTCTTTGCTGAGCTTGCTGTTGCTGCGCCTGTTGTTGCTGAGCGGCCCTTTGTTGGGCTTGCTGTTGCTGCGCCTGCTGTTGTTGAGCCGCCCTTTGTTGGGCTTGCTGCTGCTGGCGCTGTTGATCTTGCTGCGCCTGTTGCTGGCGTTGCTGTTGCTGCGCCTGTTGTTGCTGAGCGGCTCTTTGCTGAGCTTGCTGTTGCTGGCGCTGTTGATCTTGCTGCGCCGGTTGCTGGCGTTGCTGTTGCTGCACCTGTTGTTGTTGGGCAGCCCTTTGTTGGGCTTGCTGCTGCTGGCGCTGTTGATCTTGCTGCGCCTTTTGCTGGCGTTGCTGTTGCTGCACCTGTTGTTGTTGGGCAGCCCTTTGCTGAGCTTGCTGTTGCTGGCGCTGTTGATCTTGCTGCGCCTGCTGCTGACGTTGCTGTTGCTGTACCTGTTGTTGTTGGGCAGCCCTTTGCTGAGTCTGTTGTTGCTGGCGCTGTTGATCTTGCTGCGCCTGTTGCTGACGTTGCTGTTGCTGCACCTGTTGTTGTTGGGCAGCCCTTTGCTGTGTCTGTTGCTGACGCAGTTGATTTTGCTGAGCCTGTTGTTGGCGTTGCTGCTGCATAGTCTGCTGTTGTTGACGCTGCTGGTTCTGCTGTGCCGCCTGTTGCTGCTGTATAGTCTGCTGCTGACGCTGTTGGTTTGACTGTGCAGCCTGCTGTTGACGCTGCGCGGCCTGTTGCTGGCGTTGCTGCTGTATTACGCCTTGTTGTTGACGTTGTTGCTGTGGCTGCTGATTAATTTGCTGTTGATGTTGCTGCCTTTGTGCTTGCTGAACGCCGGGCTGCTGACCTTGCTGCTGACCTTGCTGTTGTAAAGTTTGTTGCTGACGTTGCTGCTGCTGCTTTATCTGTTGCTGCATTCTTGAGTCGTTAACCTGTTGGCCCTGGCCGGGGGCTACTGCCGGTCGGCCATTAAGTTGCTGATTATCCTGCCTGTTTTTTACAGTATTTACCCGGACCAAATGGTTGTCCGGAGTAGGACTTTTAGCTACCATAGCCAGTTTTGAAACATTATTATGATTCATAACAGGCGCACCAGTATAACCGCGGGTGGCAATTGCCTGGTTAGGATTTTGCTGTTTATAAGCCACCGCATTAACAACGCGTTGAGGATGCGCGTTTTGCGTTTGTTGAATTGCTGGCCTATAAATATTCAGGCTATTGTTGCTAAATGTAGCATTGCCGGGCGCACCGGCGTTATTTACACTGTAAACCCTTATATTTTGATGTGTAGCCTGCCGAATCTCCTGCGGGCGCGGCCCGGCAATATAGGTTTGATTATTATTGACATAGGTATTGTTAATAATAGTGGTGTTATGTATGATAGTAACAGACCTTGAAGGCGGTAAATAATAACTGTCAATATTGGGACTGTTAATATACGACTGAGGCGCGCATACCCAATAATTATCCGGCTCGCGATAGCCGCTGCCAAATGACAGACTAATGCTAATTCCAGGCATTAAAGGAGCCCATCCATAATAGCCATGGCCGTGGCGCCATCTAACCCAGGCCGGTGCCCATTCATGGCCCGGAATCCACTCCCAGCCGTAATATGAATCATAGCGCCAGCGGCCGTAATGAAAAGTTAACCAACCCCACCTGTATTGTGATACCCATACGTTTCCATAATCGGTCAAAATCCAATGCCCGCGTGAAGCATACGGTCTGAAACTTTCGTCAACATCAGGTATCCAGACGTCGCCGTATTCCGGATCGCTTACCCAGGTGCCATAGGGTTGTAAATAATCGTAATATTCCTGGTCTGACATGAAACGACTCTGCCTGTCAGATGCATAGTGGCCATATTGGGCCTTACTTATTTTCGGGTTTGCTATCAGCACGCAGGCTGCTAATAAGCCTGTGCACCAAATTTTATTTATTATGTTCATATATATTATCTTTAAGGAACTGGTTAGTTCGACGATTGAAATGCATTAAAGTTTAAGGTTAGGTTTTAAAGATTATCAAGTTTACTATAGGAATTAGTGTATTCAAACGGTAATATTTTTACACATTATTATACAACTGTTTTTAAATTAAATAGTTTTACAACCTATTTAAATATATAGCATGAGTATCATTAATATACCGCGGCTTGATATCAATCTTTACATTAATGGCAATGCAGCCGAGCGTAAAAAGTTTTCGGATGATATCGGTAAAGCCTTTAATGAAACAGGCTTTGTTACCATTACTAATCATGGTTTGAACAAGGAACTGATCGATAAGCTTTATGCAGATATCAAAGCCTTATTTAATTTACCTGATGAAGTTAAATCAAAGTACGAAATACCGGGATTAGCAGGGCAGCGCGGATATACAGGGAAGGGGAAAGAAACCGCGAAAGGCTTCACACAACCCGACTTAAAGGAATTTTGGCAAATTGGCCAAACGGTTACAGGCGACGATACCCTTAAAAACGAGTACCCGGATAATTTAGTTGTACAGGAAGTGCCGTCGTTTAATGCGACAACACTCGAAGTTTATAAAAAATTGGAGCTTGCAGGTATATACCTACTTAAAGCAATTGCTGTTTACCTGGGCCTTTCTGAAAATTATTTCGACGACAAAGTGCATAACGGAAATTCTATTCTCAGGGCGCTGCATTATTTCCCGATAACTGATCCCGATTCATTACCTGCCGACGCGGTAAGAGCTGGCGCCCATGAAGATATTAACCTGATTACACTACTGATAGGCGCGAGCGCCGATGGGCTTGAATTGCTCACCCGCGAAAACGAATGGCTCCCGGTTAAAGCCCACGGCGAAGACCTGGTGGTAAACGTTGGCGATATGCTGCAGCGACTGACCAATAATAAATTAAAATCAACAACTCACCGCGTGGTAAACCCGCCACGTGAGCAAATGAAAAGCTCACGGTATTCGGTTCCGTTTTTCCTGCATCCAAAATCAGGCATGGACCTTACCTGTTTGGAAGAATGTATAGATGAAGCGCATCCTAAACAATATGACGATATCACCGCCGGTGAATATTTAGATGAACGCCTGAGGGAAATAGGGTTGAAAAAGTAATAAGGGGCTAGTTACCAGGCAAAAAGAAAGCAAGAACGATCATTGCTGATCTAATTTCTAATCGAACTCTAATCTCCACTTTACCCTTAAAAATGTAAGTTTACGCCTATGAAACAAAATTTGTTTGTTTATAATACTCTAACACGCAAAAAGGAAAAGTTTGAACCGCTTAACGCGCCGTTGGTGGGTATGTATGTTTGCGGCCCTACGGTGTACAGCGATGTGCATATGGGCAACTGTCGTACCTATATTTCGTTTGATTTGATTTTCAGATACTTGCTTAAGCTGGGATATAAGGTTCGTTATGTACGCAATGTAACCGATGCCGGACATTTAGAGGGCGACGCAGGTGATGAGGGGGATGATAAGATATCAAAAAAAGCTAAATTATCGCATCTCGAACCCATGGAGATCGTTCAGAAATATACTGTGGGGTTTCACGATGTGATGCAGATATTTAATTTGCTGCCACCCAGTATTGAGCCCACTGCTACCGGCCATATTATTGAACAAATTGAATTGGTACAGGATATACTTAATAAGGGCTATGCTTACGAAGTAAATGGTTCGGTTTATTTTGATGTTGAAAAGTATAATAAAACACAGGACTACGGGGTTTTAAATGGGCGCAACCTGGAAGATATGCTGAATAACACCCGCGCCCTTGGCGGTCAGCACGAAAAGCGGGGTAAACTGGATTTCGCGTTGTGGATAAAAGCCAAACCCGAACATTTAATGAAATGGCCCTCGCCGTGGAGTGTCGGCTTCCCTGGATGGCACCTGGAATGTTCGGCCATGAGCAATAAATATCTTGGCGGCCAATTTGATATACATGGTGGCGGGATCGACCTGATGCCCACTCATCATACCAATGAAATAGCCCAGAATATAGCAGCGTGCGGAAAAAACCCTGCAAACTACTGGATCCACACCAATATGCTTACGGTAAACGGACAAAAAATGTCCAAATCATTGGGCAATAGCTTTTTACCACATGAGCTTTTTACCGGCGAACATTCCATTTTAAGTAAAGCGTACAGCCCAATGACGGCACGCTTTTTTATGATGCAGGCACATTACCGCAGCACGCTTGATTTTAGTAACGATGCAATGGAAGCATCTGAAAAGGGTTTTAAGCGTTTAATGAATGCCTTCGGATTGCTTGATGGATTAAAAGCGTCTGCCAATACAGGAGTGGAAATCCAGCCGTTGCTTGATAGGTGTTATGCCGCTATGAACGATGATTTTAACAGCCCTGTTTTAATAGCGGAGTTGTTTGAAGCATCGCGTATTGTAAATTCAATACACGACGGGAAACTGAAGATAGATGAAGCCAACTTGCAGATATTGAAAGATTTGATGAATTCATTTATTACAGATGTACTGGGGCTGAAAAATGAGCAAGCTGCAAATGATGACCTCCCTAAAATATTAAACCTGATTGTGGCGTTAAGAAACGAAGCCAAAACCAATCATGATTATGCTACTTCGGATAAGATCAGAAATGGCCTTCAAAAAATAGGCTTCCAATTAAATGACAGCAAAGAGGGAACGACCTGGAATAAAATTTAATTGGTTAAATAACGTTACGGTAAAGGTATAACCGCATCCCACTAAAAAATATTGTTAAATTGGCCCACTCTTTAAAAAAATAATGAAAAGATTAACTTTTGCCGCAATTATATTAGTTAGCTCAATCAATGTTTTACTAGCTCAATCTGTTCCTGCCGATGTAAACCGGGTTGTAGAGGCTGACAAAAACTTCAATAAATTAGTTGAGAGGAAGGGCATAAAGGATGGATTTTTAGGAGTAGCAGATCCTGAAGGCCTTGTTTTTAAGCCGAATGCGATTAAAATCACCGATTTTTATACTAATATTGATAAACAGCCGGGTTTATTGAACATGCATCCCAATTTTGCCCGGATAGCCGTAAATGGCGACCTGGCTTTTACTGCAGGTTCTTATATATACCAAAACGGGAATAATGATACCGATAAGGTTTTCGGAGATTATGTTTCTATATGGCGCGCTGAAGACGATAATCACTTCAAGTTACTGATGAACCTGGGCATTCAGCATCCGGAAGCGGAGCAGGAAGCATTAACAGATTTTAAAAGCCCCGACTCTGCCAGGCGGATAGCTCCGAGTAAAGATCCATTTAGCGGGAAACGCATTATAATGGCGACCGACAACTTATTTAATCATTCGTTATCTATTTCAACGCTGGCCAGTTATAAGGAGTTTTTAAGCCCTGAGGGAAGGTTTTATTTCCCAGGTTTTGAGCCTTTGACCGGTCAGGATAAAGTAATGAAATTTATCAATAACGAAGATATCACCATTACCGCGCAAACGACCAATGCCGGGCGCTCAACCAGCAACGATTTGGCTTATACCTATGGCAAAGCTCGGATCAAAAAGGGGAACGTTGTTAGCAATTACAACTATGTGCGTATTTGGGAAATTGACGCCAGCCACAAATGGAATATCTTACTTGAGGTTTTTTCAGCGATAGAAAACGAGTAAAGTGGATTAAGCAGGCCGATGGCGTTGATTCGATCGAATAAATCACTCAAATCGTCGGTTCAGTTTTAATTGTTATCACCATTCTCATCCAGCTAAACTGTATCACATTAATATACAATCGCTGTTGTTTGATTTAGTCGGGCAACAAATTGAATGCATTTCTTTTATGTGCTTGCTTGAGTTAACGCCCTCACACCCATAGGTTTTATCCATTAATTAATCGAATATTTCTTTTGTGTTTTAATAAACTTGACAAGTTAATTATTCATTAATTTAATAAATGAAAGTAGGCCGCTTTTAAAAAGATAATTTTTCAGCGAATGAAACCGTTATAGGTGTAATTATCGTATGTGTGAATTGTATTAATTAAAAATTAAACAAATCTGCTTTTTAAACCATTGTGGATGTATATTTGATTATAATTTTTGAAACATAAATGTAAACAGCACGTAAAACAGGTTAATTTTTAGTTATGGCTGATCTGGACAAATTTAAACGGTCGAGAGCGATGATTTTGGAAATGCAAAAGACATTGACAACGACAAATAGCACACTCGGTAACGATGAAATAAAATCGTATATCAACACACTTCAAAAGTCAATTAAGCTAATTGACAATAAAATAAAAGCATATAAGGTTAAAAAGGAAACTAGCAGTTCCGGAAGTATTCCCTTCGAAGATGAAATACCTGATTCATCCCTCGCTGCTTAACAATTAATATATCTTTTATCTTAATGCCTTTTTTGAAGACATTTGAAAATTCGCGTATCCCGCGAATTTTTTTTGTTTAATGCTTCCCGCTAAACCAGCACTGCACCTGGTAAATGTTAAATTCCCGCTTTTTTTAGTTAAAGTTTGTTAAGAGGTGTTAAAGGCCAATGCGGTTTAAAAAATTACATGGAAATTGTTGAAGATTATATAACGCTTATCGACAATTTTTACCAACCACTCCATGTATTACAGAAAAATCAACAACCTGTTAGGCTGGCTTTGCTTCGCTATAGCCGCCACTACGTACATCTTAACTTTAGAGCCATCTGTAAGTTTTTGGGACTGCGGCGAATTTATTTCGTGTGCTTACCGGTTGCAGGTATCGCACCAACCCGGATACCCGTTATTCGCCATGCTGGGAAAAGCGTTCTCGCTATTGTCATTCGGCGACAAAACCAAAGTGCCTTACTTTACCAATATGATGTCGGCGCTGGCTAGCGCAGCAACTATTATGTTCCTGTTTTGGACGATAACCATGCTGGCGCGGAAATTGTTGGTTAAGCCCGCTGAAGCCATCAGCCGGCAACAATTTATTTTAATTATGGGCGCGGGTTTAGTCGGAGCGCTCGCATTTACCTTTACCGATACCTTTTGGTTCTCCGCTGTTGAAACCATTGTATTTGCGCTTTCATCACTTTGCACCGCCATTGTTTTTTGGGCCATATTAAAGTGGGATGCCCACTCTGATGAGCCGGGCGCCGATAAATGGATCGTTCTCATCGCCTATATCATCGGGCTTTCCATAGGTATCCATTTGCTCAACCTGCTTACCATACCAGCTATCGCGATGGTTTATTATTTCAGGCGTTATAAAAATATTACCATTAAAAGCGGCATTGTCGCGTTCGTGGTAAGCATAATTATACTTGCCATAGTGCAATTCGGTATCAGGGGATATACCGTTTATTTTGCAGCGTGGTTTGATTTCTTCTTTGTCAACTCGTTAGGCCTCGGTTTCGGCAGCGGCGCTGCAGTATTTTTCATCATCCTTGCGACTGCACTGGCCGGCGGGATATGGTACAGTATCCGTAATAAAAAGCCCGTACTTAATTTAGCGCTCGTTTGCCTGGCCTTTATCTATTTTGGATATAGCTCCTTTGTGTATATACCTATCCGGGCATCCGCAGGCACCGACCTTAATAATGCTCACCCGGATAACGCTTATACCTTATATGGTTACCTGAACCGCATCCAATACGGAGAAACACCTTTACTTTCGGGCCCTTATTTTGATGCGAAAATTGTTGATGAAAAGGAGGGCGGCCCAATCTATCAAAAAGGTAAAACGCAATATGAAAAGGCCGGTAAAAAGCTCGATTACGTTTATGATCACACAACATTGCTCCCGCGTATCTGGAGCACAGAATCGGATCCGTATTATGCGCAAAACCTGCAATTTTATAAGCAATGGCTGCAACTGGCCGATGGACAGGCACCCACGTTTTCGGATAATTTAAAATGGCTTTTCAGCTGGCAGATATACCAGATGTATGGGCGGTACTTTTTATGGAACTTCGTGGGGCGGTATAACGATATGGACGGCCAAACCAGCATGGCCGGCGTTAACGGGAACTGGACGAGCGGCATATTCGATGGCGGTAAACATTTGCCGCAATCGGTAATACACGGTACATCCTATACGCCATTATATGCGCTCCCGCTGGTACTGGGTTTGCTTGGCGCGATATACCATTTCAGGCGAAGGAAAAGAGATGCGCTTGTAATTGGCCTGCTTTTCTTTTTTACAGGTATAGCAATCGTATTATATGTTAACCAAAATTCGGTGCAGCCCCGTGAACGGGACTACTCCTACGTGGGCTCATTTTATGCTTTCGCGATATGGATGGGATTGGGTGTAATAGCTATTGCAGAGCTGGTAAAGAAAAAGCTAAATGCGCAGGTTGCGGCTTTTGGTTCAATAGCGGTATGCTTGGTAACCGTGCCATTGCTGCTTGCAATTAAAGAATGGAAAGGGCATGACCGGTCGACTAAAATGACGCCGCATGATATGGCGTATAATTTTTTGATATCGTGCCCGCCGAACGCTATCTTGTTCACCAACGGCGACAACGACACCTACTCGTTATGGTACGATCAGGAAGTGGAAGGCATCCGCCCTGATGTGCGCATTGTGTGCTTAAGCCTTTTCAGCGGCGACTGGTATATCCACCAGATGCAGGGCAAAATGAACAGCTCAGCGCCGCTGCCCATTACGTTGCCGTATGATAAATACAAGCAGGGTGTAAGGGATGTTATTTATTATAACGATGCAAAGGTTGCCGGTTCGGTTGATGTAAAGGATATATTTGATTTCGTTACGTCCGATGACAATCGCACCAAAGCGCAGTACCAAAATGGTGAAACATTAAACTACCTGCCAACCAAAAATTTCAAATTAACAGTCAACCCGGACGAGGTAGTTAAAAACGGCGTAGTTACACCTGCCCAAAAGAGCAGGATCGCGCCGACGATGGAATGGAAATATCCTTCTAATTATATCACCAAAGATAACCTGGCAATGCTGGATATACTGGCACATAACAACTGGAAGCGCCCTATATGTTTTACTGTAACTATGGGTAACGAAGGAATGGAAGGCTTACAGCCCTATTTATATAAAGAAGGTTTTGTTTATCATTTGATACCGTTTAAACCGGATACTGCAGCCGGGCGGGAGGCCAAAACCAATAGCCTGGTGATGTACAACAACGTGGTGAACAAATTTAAATTTGGTAATTTCAAGCACGCGAAATATTTGGATAATGTTTCAACAACACAGTTTTATCTCACGATGGAGCTAACCTTCGGCGACCTTACCCAGGGGCTTATAAAGGATGGACACCGCGATCTGGCGTTAAAGGCGCTGCATAAATTCGATGAGCAAATGCCCGATATCAACCCCGACATTGATACCGCCGCCCATAAATTTTTCCTGGCCGAAATGGCATACCAGCTGGACGATGTTAAACTTGGCAACAAATATGTAAAAAGCGTGGACAGTTTTATTACCGACCAGTTGGATTATAACTACGCCCTGTTTCAAAGCAACAGGGAAAGCATAGACGACCGCACGGTGCAGCTGGGCGTTCAACTGTTAAACGGCATGGCCGATACCGCGAAGAACAATAGTCAAACGGAGTTGGGCAATAAAATAAAATCCCAGCTAAAGGATTATGAAAATAAGTTTGCGGTGTTGCAGGGGCGGTAGGTGATAAGAGCCATTTCAATAGAATCAAAAACTTAATACGGCGGGGTGTTGTTATCAAACCATGAAAGACATCGCCAAACGTTTTCCGGAAAACCCCATATTGTTGCCAAAAGATATTACGCCCAGCAGGGAAGGTTTCCAGGTGATCTGTTTACTTAACCCCGGAGTTTTTACTTACCAGGGTAAAACCTGGCTGCTGGTAAGGGTTGCTGAAAGCATTGAGCAGAAGGAGGGGGTAGTATTTTTCCCTGCGTTGAACGCCACCGGTAATATTGAAATTGTAGAGGTGCCGCTGAACGACCCGGACCTGATCGCCACCGACGCACGGGTAATTAATTATAAAGGCCTGGATTATTTGACGACGATATCGCACCTGCGGCTGTTAAGCAGTGATAATGGCATTTATTTTACCGAGAGTGCCGATTATCCGGGATTATTTGCGAGCGGCTATCTTGAAAGCTTTGGCATTGAGGATTGCAGGGTATCGAAGATAGGCGATACCTATTATCTTACATACACGGGCGTGTCACACAATGGCGTGGCGGTAGGGTTGCGCACTACCAAAAACTGGCAGATTTTTGAACATAAAGGTTTAATATTCCCGCCGCACAATAAGGATTGCGCCATATTTGAGGAGAAGATCAACGGCAAATATTATGCGCTGCACCGCCCAAGCAGTCCTGACCTGGGCGGTAATTTCATCTGGCTGGCCGAATCGCCTGATGGTTTGCATTGGGGTAATCACCAATGTATTATTACAACCCGCAAAGATTTTTGGGATAGCGCCCGGGTAGGGGCAGGAGCAGCACCGATAAAAACTGAAAAAGGCTGGCTTGAAATTTACCACGGGGCCGACATCAAACACCGCTACTGTTTGGGTGCGTTTTTAATGGATTTGGAAGATCCATCGAAAATTATCGCACGGTCGACCGAGCCGATCATGATACCCACCGAAACCTACGAACTGAGCGGCTTTTTCGGGTTTGTAGTATTTACCAACGGGCATATTGTGAACGGTGACGAACTAACCATATATTATGGCGCAGCCGATGAATTTGTATGCGGAGCCCGTTTTTCAATCAAGGAAATACTTGCAACACTGATGGTTTAAATAACATAACCGAATTTTCCATGTACGCAAACAACCTTTTTGAATTTTTGTACGTAACGCAATTACGTACCACGTAATTTGGTTTGCTATGTTACGTTGTTAAGGGTCCCTGTTACATTGTTAGTGATCGGTGTTTGCTGGGCGCAGTTCAGCAACCCGCTGATCACATTTTTTGCCAAAGCACCCAGTAAGCAGGATTCATTTTGCAGATGACGTCTTCAATCTTGCTCTTTCCCAAATTACTTTATCCTGCCATATTTCCGCAAAAGCTCAACTACTTTTTTATGGGGCAGGGCGTAGGCTTTGTTGCCATTTATGCCCTCCATATTATCTGCAGCTACCATCGCGTTGATAATTGCTTCTTCAACCGCCTGCACAGTTCCTTCAAATAACGGATTTATCTGGTCGTTCGGAAACTGGCTTACGGTAGCTACCGATTGCCGGTTAAACGCACCCGGATTGGCTGTAGAAAACGCGATAAAAATGTCGCCGGAACCATTTTCGCCGCGGCCGCCCACCTTGCCAACGCCGAGCGCAATTCTTGCGGCGATACGCTTCAGTTGATGTGGCAGTAGAGGCGCATCAGTCGCCAGCACTACGATGATGGAGCCATCGCCTTCCTGCACATGCGTTTGGGCCAGCTTATGGATTTCGTAATTGAGGGTATCCTTCAATTCAACGCCAACCGGTACGCCGGCAATAGTCAGGTTTTTTTTACGGCCGAAGTTGGATTGCACAAGCACGCCGATGGTATAGGTGGAGTCTTTAAATTTTATTATTCTCGACGCTGTGCCCGTACCGCCTTTAAACCCAAGGCACATCATGCCAGTTCCGCCGCCAACGTTACCTTCCTGTACCGGGCCTGATTTTGCTGTGTTTAGCGCCTCGTACGCGTTACTTTCCTTTACGTGAAAACCATAAATGTCGTTCATTATGCCGTCCCAGGTCTCGGCTACGACAGGGTAAGTGTACCAGCCTTCTTCCTTAATCCAGTTTTTCTCAACAAACCATTTCAGCATTGCATCGCGGCAAACGCCAACGCTGTTGGTATTGGTGATGAGGATAGGTGTTTCCAAAAAACCGGATTCCGTTATCCAGGTGGTGCCGGTCATTTCCCCGTTCCCGTTAAGGGTATACCAATTGGCGTAAACGGGTATGCTTGATTGACCGCGCGGGAAAACGGCCGTAACACCCGTCCGTGCCGGACCTTTGCCGATGATATTTTTACCGTTGCCGGAGATGATGGTGCTAAATCCGACCTCCACTCCTTTTACATCGGTTATGGCATTGTATTTTCCGGGCGTACCGTCGAATGGGATGCCAATGTCACGGGCGCGCGGCTTTTGCGCAAGCACGGCGGATTGGAAAAATATTAAAACCGCAATAGTTAAGGCTGTTCTCATAATAAAAATTGTAACGACAAATAAAATTAACGTTTTTTATGGGATGATACCTGACATAAATAAATGAGTTGAACGTTAACATTTGGCTCATAAGGTTGTTATCAAACGTGTTAAAGCCAACTTAAAACTAAACCGGCCGCATTTAGCTGTAACTTATAACAACAAGCAACCGAAATCCTGTCAATATCGTATATCCAAATAAATACTATGCCCTATATTGCATCCGCATCAAAAATA
>JACXTT010005650.1_pt1 | contig 18096 bp, 15 predicted proteins | sample 9270951 | NCBI WGS metagenome assembly JACXTT01 (sample SAMN15532306, study PRJNA645909) | rock metagenome | isolation source: weathered quartz diorite | place: Puerto Rico | collected 2017-06-21 | reverse complement strand
AACAGGAACTCTTTCCAACGGCGATTCGATCGCGCGCCGCAGGTTTTGTGTATTCGTGGAGCCGGATTTCTGCGATCTTCAACGCATTCATTATCGAGTTCTTCCTCTCACGCTTCGGAGTCACAGGCGTGTTTGTCTTCATTGCGGCAGCGATGACGGTCGTGATGGCGACGATCGGCCGGATGGGCCCGCGCACGAAAGGCCTCGCCCTGGAACAATTGTCGCGTTAAGCGGAGGTTTCGATATAATGCGGCACCGATAGACGATTCACTCCCCACGAGGTGCAACGATGACTATCTCGCGACGTGACTTGATTTGGATGTCGGGATCGACGCTGGCAGGCTTGTCGCTCGGTGCGTTGAAGCCCGAGTCTCTTGCTGCGCAGGGTGCGGCAGCATCGCAGGAGCCGTGGCCGGACCAACTTGTCGAACGGCCGATGCGGCCGAATTTCCCGGTGCCGCTTCCACTCAACGCAGACGGCACCGCTCCAGAGCATCAGGCAAGCGAGGCCGGTCCCATCTCCGACCCGCTCATGTGGCGCACTACCGATCGTCAGGCGCCGCCCATCGAGTACGACTATCAAAAAATGAAAATCAAAGTCGACACGCGCCAGCTCGGAAAGCTTGCCGGAACGATGCATTTCTCGGACCTGGAGAAGCTTCCGAAGGTTTCGCACACCTATCTCCTGCAGTGCGGCGCACAGAACCCGCGCGGCGTGGTGAAATGGACAGGCGTTCAGTTCAGCGACTTCGCGAAAATGCTCGGACTCGTGCAAGGCGTGCACTACTGCCGGTTCATTGCCGCCGACAAGCATTACGTGGATGAGTCGATGGAAGTCTTAACGCGTCCTCAAGTGATGCTCGCGTGGATGATGAACGACGCGCCGCTGCCGCCCCGGCACGGCGCTCCTCTGCGCCTGGTCGTTCCGTTCCGGTACGGCAATCGAAGCATTAAGGCCATCACCGAAATCGTGTTCGGCACTCCCTCACTTCCGCCTCCGCCGGCGGCGTAGGCTGCCTCTTTGAATTGCGTAGCACGAAGCCCGTCGCTACGCTCCGGGTTCTGTCAGTCTGCGACGTCATGTGCAGAACCCGGAGCGCCGCGACGGGCTTCGTGACGTCATTGTTGACTCGAATGAAAGGCCGATGTACAAGCTAGATACCTAATCAACGAGGCCAACATGAACAGCGCAGTAACCGACGAGTCGTTGATCGCGTCTCATGAGCGGCTGATGAGCGCACTTCGCAAGAATGACGGTCCGGCGATAGTGGCGCAATACACCGACGACGTCGTCTTCATGCCACCGAATGATCAATCCATTTACGGCAAAGAGGAAGTCACCGAGTGGTTCAAAGAATACATATCGAACTTCTCGATCAAAGGCCTGGTGGAAACCGACCGCCATGTGACGATGCTGGGAGACTGGGCGCTTGTTCGCTGGACCTACCAGGTCGCCATCCATCCCAAAGGCGGCGGCGACCGCATCCTTGATGAGGGCCGAATGATGCACATCTGGAGCCGCTGCGCGGATGGCGAATGGCGCATCGCGCAACAGATCTGGAACAGCACACGCCCGATTGGTTCCGGAACCAGCCGCTTCATGAGCCTTCTGAAACAACGAATGAACGCGGTAACTCCCGAAACTTAAGATCATGAAACAACATTCGCGCAGGAGTTTCCTGAAGAATTCTGCCGGCGCCATTGCCGCGATCGGCACGCCGGGTGTGGCCATCACCGGCGAAGCGCAGTCGCGACCGCCCAAAACGCCACTGGCGAAAGACGTGCTGCAGGCCGTCGGCGAAGTGATGCTGCCGCAATCGGCATTGAAGCCTGAAGGCGTCGCCCGCGTCATCGGTGACTTTCAAAAGTGGCTCGACGGTTTCGAGCCGGTCGCCGAACAGGATCATCCGTATCTGACGTCGTCCGAGATCGTTTACGGACCGCCCGATCCGCGCGGCCTCTGGCAGTCTCAACTCGAGGCTCTGGACCTCGAGTCGAGGAAGGAACTCGGAAAGCCGTTCCGCAACCTGTCCCTTCAGGAACGGCGCCGAATGATCGAACGCGCGCTGCGCGCCGAACGTCTCGATCGACTGCCCGCGCCTGCCGAAGCGACACACGTTGCGATTGGAGTTGCCGCATTCTTCTATTCAACTTCCGAAGCCAATGATCTTTGTTACGAAACGTCGATCGGCCGCTGGCAATGCCGCGGACTCGACTCGAGCACGCAAAAACCGGCGCCGTTGAGCTCAAGGAGAGACTGAGATGCCGCGCGTCATCGAATCGGACGTTTGCGTGTTAGGCGGAGGCATCACTGCGGCAATGGTCTCCGAGAAACTCAGCGAAACGCGTAACAGTTTGCGCATCGTCGTTGTCGAAGCCGGAAACAAGATGTTCAACTTCAACGAACGGCAGGAACGCCGGCGCCGGTTTCTGGAGTACGGTGAGAATCCTTACCCGAACGATCACATCCGCGGCCAATCGGCGCGCGGCATCCAATCGCGGTCGATGTGCGTCGGCGGACTGGCCATGCACTGGGGCGGCACCACACCGCGTTTTACTCCCGAAGACTTTCGAATGAAGTCGCTTTTCGGCGCCGGTGACGACTGGCCGGTCAGCTACGAAGAACTCGAGCCGTTCTATCAGGAAGCCGAAGAGCGCATCGGTGTTTCCGGACAGCCCGGGCCCGCCGAACTCGATCCGCGTTCGAAGCCATATCCCTTGCCGCCCTTGCCTCTGTCTTACAACCTGACGATGTTGAGGGAGTGGGCGGAAAAATCCGGCATTCCGTTCTGGCCCAATCCGGTAGCGAAGCTGTCGCAGCCCTATCGCGGTCGCGGCAAATGTCTCCGCTGCGATACCTGCAACATCTGTCCGACGGGAGCGAAGTATTCCCCCGATTTCACATTTCAGGATTTGCTGGCGAAGAAGAGGATCGAGTTGTATGACCGGACGCTTGTTCGCAAACTCGTACCCGCGGCAAATTCCAATCGCATCGAAGAAGCGATCGCTTTGGACCGCGATCGCCCGGATGACCCGGTGCGTTTCCGAGCGAAGACATTTATCGTCGCCTCCGGTTACGCGTGGAGTTCACACCTGCTGCTTTTGTCTTCGAATGACCGGTTTCCAAAAGGTCTCGCCAACCGCTCCGGACTGGTGGGCCGCTATCTGACGGGACATCGCGGCGTGAATGCTCAAGCGGAGGTTCCGCTGCGCCTATATCCGGGAATCTACGGAACGGACAGCCTGCTTTCGAAGGCATACCAGCGTCCGGGCCGCATCGAACGTTATGTTCGGCACGATCTGCGCGTCTGGGAATCCAGCTTTGCCCGCCAGCCGCGGCTGAAAGACGACGCGGGCATCTTTCTATTGGGCGACGATACTCTGGCGGATTGGCAGAAGCGCTGCGTCACAGGAACCGCGCGATTGAGATGCTACTACGATGTTCCGCCGACCCCTGAGAACGCACTCACCCTCGATCCATCAACGAAGAACGAATGGGGCGACCCCCTTCCTCGAATCGAATACGTCGATCGTGACGAAACGAAGACGCTTCGGGACGTGGCGGAAACCCAGATCCGTGGAGTGTTTGACAAGATTGTCAAAGCAGGCGGAGGCAGGATCCTCCAGATCAGCCCGGAACGGTTCCACGATCATCCCGGCGGCGGATGCCGCATGGGAAAGGATGCTGAGAAGAGCGTCGTCGATCCGGCGGGCCGCACTCACGATCACGAGAACCTTTGGGTCGTCGGCGCCCCCAACTTCGTCACCGGCGGCTGCTGCAACGCAACGCTGACCATGGTCGCGCTGACGCTCCGTTCCGCAACGGAAATGTTGAAAACAATCTGAATGTCGGCACCTTCGGACGGTAGGCGTCAGAACGAAACAGGACTATCGTACCATTCGCTCCGCAGAGACACTGCCTTAAGGTTCTTTACAACCAAACAGTGATTGAAGCGGACGGGACGTCCGAAGGAACAAAGAGTCACTCGATCGACCTGTTTGAACAAGAGTGGCTACAGCAAGGAGGCTGTGATGAGACATTACGTAAGGCATGAGTACGACAACCGCGATTCGGAGCAGATGTACGAGTACATGGAATCCCGCATCGAGGCCTTAAAACGGCACATTATGTTACTCGAGTCCGAAAATGAAGCGCTGCGACAGAGGTTCCTGGAACCCACGGGGCTGCGCACCTCCGACTACATGCATTCCGAAATGCAAGGTCACACACAGAGAGTTTGACCTTCGGCGCCTGAGCTACTCCGCGCGCAAAGTTCGTGCCCGGTCCACCGCCGTTGCGCGGCGCGCGGGAAGTAGCAGCGAACAGGCCCGCCGCCAACAACACAAACAATTCCGACGGCACCTGCCGTTATATAACGCGCCCGGTTTCTTGCGTTATTTATGTCCCATGGTTACGGTGGTTCCACTAAAAGGAGAACATTATGGGATTCTCGGGATGGCGCGCGGCCACTCTGGTCGCGGTTCTGATTGGGCTAGTCCTCGCCGTGACTAAGTTCAACCTTCCGGGTTGGCTGCTCCCGGTCGGCGTGCTCGCCACCGGCGCTCTGCTCAGAAACGCGGAGAAAGAAGCTTCCAATCAACTGAAGTAAAGGTCGCCTGAAGTCTCGCCGCGGATCGGCGTACCTTTCAGTAGGTGTACTTCACTCCGAATTGCAGCTGACGGTTTGCACCCGTTGCCGTGGAAAGCGTGCTGCCGACGGTGGAGGTGATCAAACCAACCGTCGTTGGACTTCCGTAATTGGCAGCGGGGTTTGCGAAGTTGGGGTGATTCATTACGTTAAATCCTTCGACGCGAACCTGCAGTACGCGGTTTTCACTTCGCATTCTGATTTCACGGAACAATCCGAAATCCATGTTCTGAAGGCCCGGCCCGCGCAAACTGTTTCTGCCGGCGGTGCCGAAGCTATATATGGTGCTGGACGTTGTCGCAGCGTTTGCCGGATCGTTGGATCGAAATGCGCAGGTGTTGAACCATGCCTGAGGCGTCCGCGTGCGCACGCCGTTGCACGTGGTATCGACGTTTGGATCCGCACCGGCCACCACGAACGCACGATCGTTAGCTCCGGTGTTCGAGGCCAATGCATCGTTCGTTGTTGCCGAGAACGGACGGCCGGTCTGGAAGGTTGCAACGCTCGTCACTTTCCAGCCGCTCAACAGCGCCCCGAGGACGGCCGAGTTGGTATTCCATCGACGGCCGTCGCCGAAAGGAAGGTCGAAGATCGCAGTCGTTACTGAGCGGAGTTTCTGATCGAAATCGGACGGCCCCCAGTCCGCATGGGGTTGGAGCGGATTTTGAGGGCTCACAAAATTATCGAGAGACTTCGCGTAGATGATGTACGAATTGAAGCTCAAGCCATTGTGGAAGCGCCTTTCCGCGCGAATCATCAAGCTGTTGTACCCCCCACCGGCTCCAGCATCCAACACCGAGATGGCTCCCCATCGTGAGCCCGTTCCGATCGAATTGAATGGACGCAGCGCGTTAATCGATGAGGTTGGATTGGCGAGTCGCGTCTGCAGCGTGGGGTTGTTGATCGCGTGTGTGTTGTTGTAGTGAATACTTTTCGATCCCTGATAGTTTGCCTCGACCAGCATATTGCTGCCGAACTGGTGCTGGATGCCGAGGCTCCACTGCTGTGTGTACGGCCTGGGAAGGTTGGGATCGATCGTCGTGATCGCTATCGAATTCACCGGCACGGTCGCGGCAAAAGGCGTGGCCCAGGTCAGCGGGTTTGCTTTCGCGGTGATGAACGTTTTGCTCAGCACATACGGCGCGCCGAGGGCAGTGGCACTGTTCCACGTCGAAACGTTCAGCAGGTTGTAGAAGATGCCGTAACCACCGCGGACCACCGTTTCCGCGCGGCCGCTCACGCGATAGGCGAGCCCGAATCGCGGCGCAAAATTCGCCGACGTTTTTGCATAAAGACTGCTGAACTTCGACCCTGTGCCGGCGTCCTGGAGCAGGCCGGTGGAATTGTTCAGAGCGATGATCTTGCCTTCACCGGTGTGGAGTGTGTTGGCGGCAGCGTCGAAAAAGCTGATCTTGTCGAAGCGTTCAGTGTGAGGCGAGAAGTACTCATAGCGCAAACCGTAGTTGAGCGTTAAAGCGGGTGACACTTTCCAGGCGTCCTGCAGGTATAGGGCGTAGCTCTTCTGACGCGGATACTGCTGCGTATTCCCGTTCCCGAACGCGAGCTGAGAAAAATATCCAAGCACGAAGTCCGCAAAGAAATCGCCCGAAGTCACCGACTCGGCGCTTGGGCCGAACGTGAAGCTCCCGCGTCCGTTGCTGACGAAGTAGGAATGTTTGAAGAAATTGATGTAGTCGCCGCCGAACTTCGTCGTGTGATTGCCCTTCACCCACGTCAGGCCGTCGGCCAGGTGGATGGTGTTGTCACCGCGCCACTGAGGATTGTTGCCGCTGCCGATGGTGTTGTATCCCGAGATGCTGATCAGCGGAACTCCAGTATTGCTGCAGTTGTCGCGCCCGCACTTCTCGACTTGCGCATCCTGCAGCGCATTGGGTCCCTGGGGCAGCCCCAGCTTCTCGCCAACGATGTTGCCCAGCGTCATGTCCTGGTTGTAGTAGCCGGCAGCCATGCGGTTGAAGCCCGCTCGAACTTCATTCACGAAGGCCGTAGAGAAAATGTAATCGTCGGTGAAAGAAACATGCTGGTAGGCGTGCGGTCCATAAGATTCGAAGCCCGGAGTCGTTGTGGTTGCGACAAAGTCGCCGGAAGTTCCCCGGTCTCTTCCGGCAAGAGTGGTGTAGACCGCGCTCAGATTGTGTTTGCTGCTGACCACGCGATCGAACCGGCCCGTTACCTGATGGTTGCGCTGCGTGTTCTCGACGTTATTCACAAAGTTGCTCGTGACCTGGCCAGGCAGCGTTGGCATCGGAAAGTATTGCAGGAGGTACGCGCTTTGAGCGCTGACAGGAATTTGGTTGTTCGAGTAGTTCACACCTGTCACCGGGTTTCGCAGTTGGATGGGTCTTGCCTGATTGAGCAGATACGAAAAATCGCCGCTTCTCGCGGCTCCGATCTGCTGCGCTGTCGGAACCGTGAGGGCGATACCGGGATCGGCGGAAAGAAACGTCCCCTCGTAACTCAAAAACAGGAAGGTGCGATCCTTTCGAATGGGACCGCCAAGCGACGCGCCGAGCTGCTTGCTCTGTGACGAGGGCTTGATGCCCGTGGTGAAGAAGTTCTTCGCATTGAATTTTGAATTCCGGTAAAACATGAAACCCGTTCCGTGCCAATTGTTCGTGCCGGATTTCGTCGTCAACTGAACCTGACCGCCTGCCCTTCTGCCAAATTCCGCCGGAGCAAGGCCGGTCTGAATGCGAAACTCACGGATCGCATCCTGCGACGGACGCACCGTCGGCTGACCCGTTGTCCAATCGTTGTCGTCGGCGCCATCGAGAATGTAGTTGTTGGCGGCATCGCTGACACCGGCCACGATGAAACCGCCGCGGGTCAAGAGACTGGAACCGGTCGTCGGCGGGCTGACATTCGGATCGAGTTGAGCCAGCTGCCAGAAATTGCGCGAATTGATGGGCAGCTCGCGGATCTTCTGCTCATCGAGAACTGCGCCATTCGCCGCGTCCTCCGACTGGATCAGCGGCGCCGCCCCTGTCACCGCAATTTCTGCCGAAAGCGCGCCGATCTTCAGGGTGACGTCGAGACGCGCTTCCTGCGACACCTGCAGGACAAATTTATCGAACGTTTGAGTCTGAAAACCGGCAAGCGAAACCGTGATTGTATAGGTCTGCGCCGGCAGCTGTGTGATGACATAATCGCCGCGCTCGTTGGTCAGAACCGTCCGCTCAATTCCCTTTTCTGTGTTGGTCGCGGTCACCGTCACTCCAGGTACGGCCGCGCCGGCCGGATCATGCACGGTACCTCGAAGGGTTGCCGTGACGCTTTGCCCGAAACCGGGATACACCAGAACAAGCATTGCAAGCACGATACGAAGATGACGGCGGACCATGGGCCTCTCCTTTTGCAAGTCGTTTCGCTGAAGTGGACACTACTATTAATGGGTTCGGGGGTGCGGGCCAACGCTACCACAACTCGCCGCAAATCTCGTCAAAAACTGGCGCGATTGCATTTAAGATCCAAGGCATGAAACGTATCGTCTTCATCGTCGCAGCCTTTGTTGTGATCGGCGCTCCAGTGCTGCATGCGCTGCAGGACGTGCCGTCGAGCCGCGTCATCGACAGCCGTCAATTACTTCTGGATTTAAAGACGCTGTCCGCGGACGAAATGCAAGGCCGTCAGGTCGGCACTCCCGGAAGTGAGAAAGCGCGGGCTTATATCATTTCGCGATTCAAGGAGTCCGGCATCCTGCCCTTCGGAACATCCTACGAGTCATCGTTCACATTTGCGGGCCGTGGCGCCAACGTTGCGGAACGGCGTGGCGTGAACGTCGTCGGACGCATAAACGGGACAAAACAGCCACGCCACTACATCGTTGTGAGCGCGCACTACGATCATCTTGGTGTACGCAACGGGCAGGTATTCCATGGCGCCGATGACAACGCGTCGGGCACGGCTGCCTTGTTCTCAATCGCGAAGTACTTCGCCGCGCACAAGCCGGAAAACGCGATTCTCTTTGTGGCATTCGATGCCGAAGAAGTCGGACTCCGGGGATCGCAGGCCTTCGTCAAACAACCGCCCGTCGAGGCCGCATCCTTGTCGATTGATCTGAATGCCGACATGATTGGCCGCGAAGCCAACGACAAACTGTTCGCCGTCGGCACCGCCCTGCAGCCGTTCCTGAAACCGATGGTGGAAGCCATCGCCGCGGGGGCGCCGGTAAGACTTCTCACCGGTCACGAAGACCCCCAACAGCCTGAGGACTGGACTCGCGACTCCGATCACTACTCTTTCATGCAGGCGAAGATCCCCGCTCTCTACTTCGGTGTCGAAGACTTCGACCAACACCACAAACCGACCGACGACTTCGAAACAATCTCATATAACTTCTACGTGCGAGCGGTCGAGACACTCGTGAAAGCGGCGCAGTATTTCGACCAGCACCTTGTTGAAGTGGACAAGGCGAAGGCCGGCCTGAGGTGACACGTCTGAGGAACGAGGTTCAAAACCCGGAGCTTAGCGGCAGGCCTCGTGACGCGACGTATTTCCTGAGCGCGGCAGTCCAATGTTACGATCGGTGGCGTGAACAACTCTGAAGACGCCTCAGACGAGAAGGCGGCAAGAAAACACGTGGTTGGATCGATCTCACCGTTCGATCCTTCAGCGTCCGTGCGCGCAGCTGTCGCTGCCCTTTCTGCCACGGGCGCTCCCTTCGCTCTCATCGGTGGTTTAGCGCTCGAGGCATGGGGAATAGCGCGTGCGACCAAGGATGCGGATTTTGCGGTGCCCGTGGGTTGTGCGGAAAAGGCTGCGGATGAGTTGGCGGCTGAGAATGTCGAGAGGCGCCGGCTGCGGATCGGTGGAGTCGCAGTACGCGATGATGCGCGCAACCTTCGCATTGACTTCATCGATCGCCGTGTTCATCTGGCGGAGTTGTTTCGCCAGGCAATCGAAGAAGCGTCCGCTGCCCGTCGAGTAACCGCTGTACGCGAGCTTGAGGTCCCGCTTGTCTCACTCGAGCATCTGCTCGCAATGAAAATGGCCTCCGGAGAGCCCAAAGACGACGCCGACGTCCGCAGAATCCTGCGCCTCGAAGAGCTCGACTATGGAAAGGCGCGAACGATCGTCGATGAGCACCTCGGCTTCGCTACGGCCAATCGCCTCGACACCATGGCGCGCGATGCTGGACGTCCTGAAGTCCCCGCGCGTCGACTGTACAAAAACGGCGATCACACAGAGGAGGACTGACGGCCAGCGAACAGCCGTAGACGCCCGCTTCAGCGCCTTCAATCAGTGCCCGATAAGGGATCTGCAGAGTCGGGTAAGGAGTCGAAGATGAAGTTGCTCTCGATTGTGATCATGGCTGCCCTCCTACTATCCGCGTGCTCCAGGCTGGACCGGCCGCGCATCAACGCGGGAGAAGGGTTCATCGATGTTCCCGGTGGGAAGGTGTGGTATCGAATCGTCGGTTCCGGCAATGCCACGCCGCTGTTGCTTTTGCACGGCGGTCCAGGCTTCCCCAGCGACTATCTCAGCCGGCTGAGCAAGCTCTCGGACGAACGGCCGATCGTCTTCTACGATCAGCTTGGCTGTGGCAAGTCGGACAGACCAATCAACAAATCATTGTGGAAGACCGAGCGATTCGTCGAGGAACTCGTCACCGTCCGTCAGACGCTGAAGCTCGACGATGTTCACATCCTCGGTCACTCGTGGGGGACCATGCTCGCCACCGACTACATGCTCACCAAACCACGCGGCGTCCATAGTCTCATTCTGTCGAGTCCCGCCATCAGCATTCCCCGCTGGCTCGAAGACGCGAACAGGTTCCGTTCCGAGCTCCCCTCCGGCGTTCAGGCTACGCTCAAGAAACATGAAGACGCCGGGACGACGCAAAGCGACGAGTATCAGAATGCCGTGACGGAGTACTACAAGCTGCACCTGTGCCGCGTGTTTCCGTTTCCACCCGAAATGGAAAGCACCATGAAAAATGCCGGCATGGACGTGTACCTGACAATGTGGGGGCCAAGCGAGTTCTTCGGAATCGGAAACCTGAAAGACTACGATCGAACGTCGCGCCTCAAGGAAGTTTCGGTTCCCGTCCTGTTCACGGCGGGCCAATATGATGAAGCGACGCCCGAAACGACACGGTTTTATCAGAGTCAAATCCCAGGTTCCTCCATGGTTGTGTTTGAAAACAGTTCGCACATGGCGATGCTCGAAGAAACCGACCGATACATTCAAGTCGTTCGTGATTTCTTGAAAGGAAAATAGTGAACGGTATGTTTTCCCTAACACGTCGTCGAACCGCATTTGCAGTTCTCTTCGCGCTTACTTTAACTGCGTGCAATGCTTCCAAGCCTGCCGCTGTGCCGGCCGGCGAGAAGTCCGGGCTGGACACAGCCGGGACGGATAAGTCGGTTTCCCCCGGCGACGACTTCAACGCATACGCGAATGGCGGCTGGCTCAAGACAACGGAGATTCCCGCCGACAAATCGAGCTATGGCCCCGGCAATATCCTTGCCGACGAGACGCGCAAGCGAACGGTGGCGCTGATCCAAGACTCTGCTGCCGCCGGCGACAAGGCAACGGCGGACGGACGAAAAGTCGGCGACTTCTATGCAAGCTTCATGGACGAGGCCGCCATCGAAGCGAAGGGCACGACACCCCTGCAGCCGCAATTGGACGCCATCGCATCAATCAAGGATAAGCATTCTCTTGCAAGCGCCATTGGCGGCACCTTGCGCGCGGATGTCGATCCATTGAACAACACCAATTTTCAGACGGAGAACCTTTTTGGTGTCTGGGTGGCGCAAGGACTAATCGACCCGTCGAAAAACTATCCGTACATCCTGCAGGGCGGACTCGGGATGCCCGATCGCGATTATTACGTATCGAATGATCCGCACATGAAACAGCTCCGCGATCAATATCTAACGCACATCGTGGCAATGTTGAAACTTGCCGGAATCGCCGATGCGCAAAGCCGTGCTTCGCGTGTGTTCGCTCTCGAGTCGAAAATTGCCGGTGTGCACGCCACGCGGACAGAGTCGGCGGATGTGCAATCGGCACAACTCTGGAAGCGCGACGAGTTGGAGAAGAAAGCGCCCGGCCTCGACTGGGCGGCATTACTGGACGCGGCCGGACTGCAGCAAAGTACCGACTTCATCCTATGGCATCCCAAGGCAACTACCGGCATCTCGGCGCTTGTGGCGAAAGAACCTCTCGACTCGTGGAAGGACTGGCTGACCTACCACACGATCGAACAATCGGGCGGTGTCCTGCCGAAGGCGTTCGTTGACGAGCGTTTTGAATTTTTGGGTAAGGCTCTCTTTGGAATTCCCGAACAACGGCCGCGATGGCAGCGTGGCGTGGACTTGACGAGCGCTGCACTCGGAGAGGTCGTCGGAAAACTTTATGTCGAGCGTCACTTTCCCGCGGAAGCGAAAGCCAAGGTTCGCGCGATGGTTTATGATCTGACGAAAGCGTTCAATGCGCGAATTGATGCTCTTGATTGGATGTCGCCGGACACAAAAGTGAAGGCCAAGGAAAAAATTGGAACGCTGTACGTCGGCGTGGGCTATCCCGACAAGTGGGCGGACTACTCGACGCTTGAAGTCATCAAAGATGACGCCCTCGGCAATGTCCGGCGCGCGGAGTTGTTCGAGTACCACCGGCAGCTCGCAAAGCTGAACCAGAAGGTCGATCGCCAGGAGTGGTGGATGACACCTCAGACCGTGAACGCCGTCAACCTCCCGCTTCAAAATGCGTTGAACTTTCCTGCCGCCATTCTGCAGCCGCCATACTTCGATCCCTCGGCGGACGCGGCTCACAACTACGGAGCCATGGGCGCGATCATCGGGCACGAGATCAGCCACAGCTTTGACGATCAGGGGAGTCAGTTCGACGCGCAAGGACGGCTGGCCAACTGGTGGACCAGGGACGATCTCGCTCACTTCAAGGCCGCGAGTGAAGCGCTGGCGGCCCAGTATGACGCGTATCGTCCATTTCCGGATCTCGCCGTCAACGGGCATCAAACCCTGAGCGAGAACATCGCCGATCTGGCAGGTCTGGCTGCCGCCTACGATGCATACAAACTTTCGCTGCAAGGCAAACCCGACCGGGTGCTTGATCGATTCACAGGCGATCAACGATTCTTCATCAGCTTCGGCCAAAGCTGGCGCCTGAAAATCCGCGAGGCCGCGCTGCGCAACCAGATCGCAACCGACGGCCATGCACCCGATGAGTATCGCGCCGATACGGTTCGAAACCTCGATCCGTTCTACGCCGCATTCTCACTGCAGCCGGGACCCAGGCTTTACCTCGATCCGAAACACCGTGTTCGCGTCTGGTAAAGGACATGAACCAGGACGATCTCAAAGAAGAGTGGCGCCGGCTGGCACCGGAATGGATTCGCGAGGCAAGGACCGGAAGAAACGCGACGCGCGAGGGCCTGCTGGATCCGCCGATGCTGGAGGCCTGCGGAAATGTGCAAGGCCTCAAGGTCCTGGATTGCGGATGCGGCGAGGGGCGCTTCGTCCGCAAGCTTCTACGACAAGGAGCTCAGTATGCGCTTGGACTGGACCTTTGCGAGCCGATGATCGAAGCCGCGCAGGAATTGCAATCCGAGCGCGATGAGTATCGTGTCTGCGATGCTCAGAATCTCACCTTCATCGCCCCCGAGACCTTCGATCTCGCGGTTTCTTACTTGAATCAGTGCGACCTGGCGGATTTCAACGCCAATAACCGGGAAGTCTTTCGAGTGTTGAGAAAAGGAGGCCGCTTCGTTGTCGCGAACCTCCATCCGATGCGGTCCGCCGTCGGCAACTGGGCGAAGGCGAATGACGGCACCAAGCAGCACGTCATATTGGACAATTATTTCGATGAGTCCGCACGACTATGGAAAATGCTCGGAGCTCCGTTCACCAACTTCCATCGAACGCTGTCGACATACATTCGCGGATTTACCCATGCCGGCTTCCGAATTCTCGGAATTACCGAGCCGACCGTGTCGCCCGACAATTTGAGATCGTTTCCAGAACTTGAGGACGAACTCCGCGTTCCGAACTTCATCATTTATATTCTCGGGAAAGCTTGACCGCATGTTTCGTTCACCCGCAAGAGAAGTGTCTTCCGAAGAACGTGACGCCTACGAGCGCGATGGTGTGGTGTGTTTGAGAAAGATTTTTTCCATCGACTGGTTCGACTTCCTTGCATCCGCGATCGAGAAAGTCATGGCGGCGCCGGGCGTTCATGCTGAGGAATATGCTAGGGGTCGCGGACGGTTCTTTGGAGACCTTGAAATGGCGCTTCGAGTTCCGGAGTTTCGAACGTTCGTCACCGACTCACCGGCCGCCGAGATTGCGGGTCGAGTGATGGGCGCGTCGCGCGTGAATTATTTTTACGATCAGTTGCTCGTGAAGGAACCCGGAACGGAAGAGCGAACGCCGTGGCATCAGGATCAACCGTACTGGGCGGTCAGCGGATATCAGGTGTGCTCACTGTGGCTTCCGATCGATCCTGTTCCCGAAGACGTTTGTCCCGAGTACATCCGCGGAAGTCACCGCTGGCCGGAATTCAGTCCGTACCACTTCGCGGACGGCAGTCCTTACAAAAACACCGGCCTGCCTCTTTTGCCGGACATCGAAAGCGATCGCGATAAGTATCCGGTCGTCCGCTTCGCCCTGGAGACGGGCGACTGCCTGGTGTTTCAGGCCATGATCGTCCATGGTTCTCCGGGAAACAAGAGCCCGAGCCGGCGTCGCGCTCTCTCCACGCGCTGGACCGGCGACGACGCTCGATTCTGCCGACGCCCTGGAGAAGTCGCGATACCCACGCAGGATCCGGGTCTGAAACATGACGCTGTTTTAGACAGCGAACGCTTCCCTGTTATCTGGTCAGGACCATAGACGGTCTACACAGAGCCGTCGATCATCACATCGAGTAGCGCCGGGCGGCCGGATTCGAGAGCCGTCTTCAAGGCGGGAGCCAACTCCGCAGGGTTCGTTACCGCGTGTCCTTCGACGCCCATCGCATTGGCGATGGCGGCGAGATTCAGCGGAAGATCGAAATCCATTCCCACGAAACTGGACACTCCAGGCTGCCCGAGGATCTCGGTTTTATAGATGTTCATGTTCTGCTTCAGAATCCGATAGGAACGGTTGTTGCAAACAACGTAGACGGCCGGAATCTTGTAGTTCGCCGCGGTCCACAGAGCCTGCGCGGTCATCATCGCACTGCCGTCACCGACAATGGCTACAACCGGGCGTGCTGGGTTCGCCAGCTTGATTCCAAGAGCGGCGCCCATTCCCCAGCCGATGGCTCCGACGCGTTCTCCGTAGAGACTTCCCGGCCGGTTGAACTTCATCGCGCCATGCAGAGCGTCTTTGTTGCTCAGCGAATCGTCGACGACGATCGTGTCCGCGGGTAGCGCGCCGGCCAATTCGGTCATCATGCGTTCCGGTGATATCGGGCGTGAGTCCCATCGCCGGCGCACACGTGCCTGCCACTCTTCGTCCTGCTGTCGATGCTCGCGCGTCGTCGTCTCGGCTCGCAACCTTCCTTTCTCCTTCTGCTCGGACGACATCTCATTGCGCAAGGTTGCTGTCAGCTGTTGCAGCGCTTGCCTGGGATCCGCGAGCATCGCGACCGCCGTTGATTCCACCTTACCGATCTCCTGCGACGCGGAATCGATGTGAATCAGCACCGTCGACGGCATCAGGCAACGTGCGGAAGAGTAGAAGAATCCACCAAACACATTCGTACCGACAGCCAACACAACATCGGCTTGCATCAGCTTCTCTCGACCGGAACGCAGCGAGGGATTGATCCGGCCGAGAAACTGTGGGTGACCGGTTGGAAAACAGAGTTGAGCGTACGACATCGTGTAAACACAGGCTCCGATCAGCTCGGCCAATCTCACCGCTTCGGCTTGCCCACCGGACTGTGCCAACCGGTCGCCCACGATGATCACCGGTTGACGTGCGTTCGCAAGCAGCCGAGCAGCGTCCGCCAATGCGGCGGCGTCGGGGCAAGTGCGAGCATAAATGCGATCGGGCGCATCGATGACGGCATCGGTTTCATCTTCGAGGGCATTCGCGGCAAACCCGACGAACGCTGGCCCCGTGGGCGGCCTTCGCGCTTCGTGAAATGCCCGCCGTATGATTTGGGGAATCTGATCCGGATGGGTGATTTCACCGCTCCATTTTGTGAACTGGCGCACCATCTCCACCAGATTGCTGCGGCCTTCCACCAGTTTCCGAATATCCTTATTGCCGGCGGTCAGCACCAGCGGAGTGCCGCCGTCCCAGGCGTGATGCAACAAACTGATGCCGTTGGCAAGGCCGGTCTCGATGTGGAGATTCACGACGGGCACAGTTCCGGTCGCGCAGGCATAGCCGTCGGCCATCCCCATAGCAACGCCTTCCTGCAGCGCGAGAATGTAGGTAAGGTCCGTGTATTCGGCGAGAATCGACATCAAACCGCTCTCGCTGGTTCCCGGATTGCCGAAGATGTAGCGCACTCCTTCGGCCTGAAGCGACTTCACCAAAGCGTGTTTGCCGGTCATCCGTGTCATGAGCTCTTTGAAGCGATCCGCCGCTTTATCAAACAATCGAACATGAGATGGTATCCTCTTTTCTTTGGTGCTCTGTGCATTTATCGATCGATCAATCCCGACTAGCCGCGGAACTGGAGGCGCTCGGTAATATCTCGGAAGCGGCACCACCGGTCACGACGCGCGTGGTTTTTACGGAAGCGGATCAGCGGGCGCGAGCGTTCATCAACCGTCTGTGCCGCGAGGCCGGACTGGAACTGCGCGATGATCCCGTCGGAAATACGTTTGCGCGATGGGCCGGCAGCGATCCCGGTCTTCCCGCCGTTGCGACCGGTTCGCATATCGACGCGATTCCCAATGCCGGCCGGTACGACGGTACGGTTGGCGTGCTGGGTGGTCTGGAGGCGATCCGTTCGCTTCAGCGGAGCGGTTTTCATCCTCACCGCTCCATCGAGCTGATCATTTTTACTTCGGAAGAACCGACGCGCTTCGGGATCGGTTGTCTCGGAAGCCGATTGATGGCAGGGGCAATCGATGCTTCCGCCGCCGATCAATTAAAAGATCGCGACGGTATAACGCTCGAACAGGCGCGGATGGCCGCGGGCTTTACAGGTTCGCTTTCAAACGTTCGACTGTCGGTGGCGAGTTATTCCGCTTTCGTCGAGTTGCATATCGAGCAGGGGCCCATCCTGGAAGCGCGCAACCTGGAAATCGGCGTCGTGACCGCTATTGCGGCCCCGGCGACGCTGCGTATCTGGATCGAGGGTGAAGGCGGACATGCAGGAGCCGTCCTGATGCCCGGGCGGCGAGACGCATTTCTCGGAGCAGCCGAAATCGCGCTTGCCGTGGAATCCGCGGCGAAGTCCACCGGAGCGCTCGACACCGTCGGAACTGTGGGAGTGTGCGAGGTCTCTCCAGGCGCAGTGAACAGCATTCCGAACCGGGTTCGAATCGAAGCCGATGTTCGCGACATCGATCTAACCCGTCGTGATGGCGTCTTGAAGAGAATCTCCGAAGCCTGCATGGACATTGCTTTGCGACGGCGGCTTCAGGTGCGAATCGAATCGTTGAACGCGGACGCTCCGGCGCAATGCGCTCCGAACGTCGTGGATGTTGTTGCCGGCGCCTGCGAGGAACATCGTCTTCGCCATGATCGGATGACCAGCCGCGCTTATCACGACTCTCTTTTCTTGTCTCGCGTCGTCCCGACCGGCATGATTTTTATCCCGTGCCGGTCCGGATTCAGCCATCGGCCCGACGAATATTCATCGCCGGAAGCGATCGGCAGCGGCACACTTGTTCTGGCCGAGGCGCTCTCACGGCTTGCGGGCGCGGCGTAAACGGATCGATCGAATGTGGTAGGATGCGCGCCCATGGACAATTCCTCGAAACCGCTTCCGCCCGGCAAAACGGGGCTGCCGTTCCTCGGTCAGACACTGACCTTTCTCAAAGACGAGTTTCGCTTCGTTGCCGAAGGCGTCGCCACACACGGTCCCATCTTCCGTTCAAACGTCTTCGGCCGCAACGCTGTCATTCTCGCCGGTCCTGAAGGCACGGCATGCTTCAACAATGAAGCGGACGTCCAACGGGCCGATAGCATGCCCGGCTTCGTCGAGCAGTTCTTCGGAGGCAAGAGCCTCCCGCTTCTCGACGGAAATACCCATCGTGCTCGCAAGCAGCAAGTGCTGGGCGCCTTCAGCCGCGAGGCGCTCGAGTCCTACCTTCCTGCAATGCAGGCCATAACGGAACGCTGGCTGGAGAGTCTGAAAAACAGCGGGGAGTTTCGCGCTGCGGAGCAGTTCAAGAATCTGGCGCTCGAGACGATTGCCCGAAACATGATGTCGATCGAGCCCGGTCCGGAACTCACGACCATTGCGGAAAGCTTCAAAGTTCTGGTTGCCGGATTTGCCGGCCTGCCGATCTCGC
>JACXTT010005649.1_pt1 | contig 18096 bp, 14 predicted proteins | sample 9270951 | NCBI WGS metagenome assembly JACXTT01 (sample SAMN15532306, study PRJNA645909) | rock metagenome | isolation source: weathered quartz diorite | place: Puerto Rico | collected 2017-06-21 | reverse complement strand
GGATTGCGTGTCTTTGCGTTCTTGCTGGCTGCGCTGGCGGCCTCGGCTCAACAGCGTGTGGAAGAGTACGCGCTGGTTCTGGAGGAGCCGCCGGTGGCGGCTCGGATCGCCTCGCGCCAGGAGCTGCAATCGGTTTCCGCGCGGGCGCACTTCCAGCGGATTGAGCAGGGCCAGGGCGCGCTCCGTGCGGAGCTGGCACAGCGCAACGTCCCGGTGACGGCAGCGGCGCAGATCCTGGTCAACGCGATCTTCGTTCGCGCCACGGCGCAGCAGGCGGCCGGCCTGCGCGGGCTTCCCGGCGTCTCCCGAGTGGAGCTGCTGGTCCCCCTCAAGCGGCACATGAACAAGGCGCTCGATCTGGTCAAAGCGCCGCAGTCGTGGAACCTGGTGGGCGGCATCGACAGCGCCGGCGCCGGCGTCAAGATCGGCATCCTCGATACGGGAATCGATCAGACACATCCCGCGTTTCAGGACCCGTCCCTCCAGCCGCCCTCCGGCTTTCCCAAAGGACCTCCCGAGTTCCGGCAGGCCTACACCAACGGTAAGGTGATCGTGGCGCGCAGCTACGTCGCGCAGCTCCCCTTCGCCGACGTGCAGGCTGTCGACTCGCGACCCGACGACACTACGCCGCGCGACCGCGTGGGCCACGGAACCGCCGCCGCTTTTATCGCCGCCGGACGCCGCGTTCAGGGACCGGCCGGCGTCACGGTCAGCGGCGTGGCGCCGAAGGCCTGGCTCGGCAGCTACAAGATATTCGGCTCGCCCGGCGTCAATGACACGACGACCGCGCCGGTAATGATCCAGGCCTTGACGGATGCGCTCAGCGACGGCATGGACATTGTCACGCTCTCACTCGGCGGTTTGCCTTTTTACGCCCCTCTCGAGCGCAACCCCGATTGCGGCGACGGGTCGATTTGCGACGTGCTTGCCGACGCGGTGGAAAACGCCGTCAAAAAGGGCTTGGCCGTGGTCGTTTCCGCCGGCAACGACGGCGACATAGCTCTCCCCCACTTTCCGACGTTCAACACCATCAACACGCCCGGCACCGCGCCCTCGGCGATCACGGTAGGCGGATCAACCAACGCGCACCAGTTCTTCCAGTCGGTACGCATCCCGGGCTCGGGCGTGCCTTCGAACTTGCAACGCGTCAACGGGTTGTTCGGCAACGGGCCGCGCCCCGACGCCCCGCTTTCGGCCCCGCTACGCGACGTGCGCGGCTTGCAGGACGACGGCTTCGCTTGTTCGCCCCTCGGCAACGGAACACTGGCCGGAGCCATCGCCCTGGTCCAGCGCGGGGGTAATTGCTTCTTCGACGACAAAGTTCACAACGCGGAGCGCGCCGGCGCGGTGGGCGTGGTGATCATCCAGTCCGACGGCGTCGACAGCGTGTTCCGGGCTAACGGCCTGGCCGAAACCGGAATTCCGGCCATTCTCATCGGTAGTAGCGACGGCGCGGCCTTGCGTAATTTTCTCAGCGGAAATCCGGACCGCAGCGCCACCCTGGATGCGGCGCTGGTGGAGCAGAATTACAACTTCCCCGACGAAGTGGCCTCCTTCTCGTCGATCGGCCCCTCGATCGGAAGCAGCTCCCAGGCGCCGATCAAGCCCGAGCTGGTCGCTGTGGCCACCAGTCTCTATACAGCCGGGCAGTCCTTCGACCCGAACGGCGAGCTCTACAGCAAGGACCGGTTTGTGCAGGCGCAAGGAAACAGTTTCTCGGTGGCGATGGTGGCCGGCGCCGCGGCGATCGTCAAGCAGCGAAACTCCGGCTTCGGGCCGGCGCGCATCAAATCGGCGCTGGTGAACACCGCCAATCCGGCGATCAATGAAGACGGCGGAGCGCAGCGGGCCAGCGTCGCGGAAATCGGCGCGGGCAAGCTGGACGTGAACGCGGCGGCGCAAACCGTCGCCACGGTCGATCCGGCCGTGCTCTCCTTTGGCGTCGTGCCCCCCGGCTCTTCGATTTTGCCGGTCTCGCTGACGCTGACGAATACGTCCAATGCGTCCACGACCTTCACCGTCACCGTGGAACGCCGCACACCGGACGGCCGCAAGCAGGTAACCGTCACCCCAACCAGCCTGACGCTGGCGCCTGGCGCGTCGGGTCAGATTTCCGCGCGGCTCGAAGGCGCGCAGCCCGTCCCCGGATTCTACGAGGGCTCGATCGTCATCAACACGGGCAACTCCACGCTGCGGGTGCCCTACTTGTACGTGGTGGGCGACGGAGTGCCATTCAACGTCTTCCCTCTTTCCGGCGACGGCTTCCTGGGCATTGTGAATGAGACTGGCTGGCTGATGGCTTTCAAAGTCATCGACCAGTTCGGCGTTCCCGTGGCGAACGCCCCAGTCCGCTTCCGCGTGATCTCGGGAGGCGGAAAAATCAACGAGGCCGATGCGACGACCGACGTCGTTGGCATCGCCGCCGCAAATGTCACACTGGGTCCGACCCTCGGAACCCAGCAGTTTCGCGCGGAGTTGACCGGAAGCTCCAACCTCACGGTCGATTTTCTGGGCTCCACGCGGGCCAGTCCGCTGATTGACTCGAACGGAGTCAGCAACGCCGCCAGCTTCCAAGTGGGCGGCGGCCTCGCGCCCGGGTCTTACATCACGATACGCGGACAAGGCTTCAGCCAGTCCACGCGCGTGGCTTCTACCGCCTCTCTCCCGGTTTCGCTGCTCGGCGTCAGCGTCAGCTTTGACGCGCCGGGCTGGAGCCTGCCCGGACGATTGCATTTCGTCAGCCCGAATCAGGTCAACGTGCAAATCCCATGGGAGCTTCAGGGTCTCAACTCCGCGCAGATGAAGGTGGCTATCGGACCTGGACCGAGCGACGCCACCGCGCTTTACACGGTCCCCCTGGCCGACGCTTCCCCCGCGTTCTTCGAGTACGACGACGCGGCCGGCGGCCGCCGGCTGATCGCGGCACTGGACTCTGGCTTCAACCTGCTGACCGTCGCCAATCCGGCACGGCGCGGGGCCATCGTCTCCCTTTACGCCAACGGCCTGGGTCCGGCGGACAACCAGCCCCTGAGCGGCGAGCCCTCGCCGCCGCCGCCGCTCGCGACCACCAAGGCTTTGCCCACGGTCAGCATCGGCAACGCGCAGGCCGAGGTGCTGTTCAGCGGCCTGACCCCGAACAGCGTGGGCCTCTACCAGATCAACGTCCGCATTCCCTCCGACGCCCCGGCCGGCCTGCACCCGGTGGTGGTCAACGTCAACGGGGTGTCCTCGAAGACCGCCACCCTAGCCATCCAGTAATGCGGTTATCCTGGTAATAGCGGATTTATTGAACGCATGGGCAACCGCGGCTGGGTAATCTTTCTCTGGGCGGCGCTGGCCGCGGCCGAGACCGTACCGGGACGGTACATCGTTGAGCTGACGGGGAGTACCGCCCTGGCGCGAGCTTCGAACAACCGGCGTCAACTGGCAGTTCACCGGGACGCGGTACGGGCGTCGCAGCGCGCTGTCTGGACGGCGCTGGAGCGGCGCGGCGTGGAGGTCCTCGACAGCGTCGACACCGTCGCCAATGCGCTCCTTATCCGCGCCGACGACTCCGTGGCGGCCGGACTGGCCGGTCTGCCCGGCATCCAAAGCGTCTATCCCGTCCGGCGGCACAAGCTGTTCCTGAACGCGGCCCTTCCGCTGCACAAAGTCCCCGAGGCCTGGGCGCTGATCGGAGCCGGCAACGCCGGCGCCGGCGCGAAGGTCGCCATCATCGACACCGGCATCGACACCAGCCACCCGGGAATGCAGGACGCGTCCATGACTGCGCCCGACGGCTACCCCAAAACCAACGCCGACTCGGACACGGCCTTCACCAATGGCAAGGTGATCGTGGCGCGCAGCTACGCGACACTGTTCGAGAAACCGGAGGACGATCTCTCCGCCCGCGACCGCATCGGCCACGGCACCGCCGTCGCGATGGCCGCCGCGGGAGCCACCAACACCGGCCCGCTGGGACCCATCAGCGGGGTCGCGCCGAAAGCCTGGCTCGGCAGCTACAAAATCTTCGGCTCCACCGGTGTAAACAGTTCGACCAACACCAACCTCATCCTCAAAGCTCTCGACGACGCTGTGGCCGACGGCATGGACGTGATCAATCTCTCGCTCGGCTCCACGCTGGCCCCGCGCCTGTCGCGGGACATCGAAGCCCTGGCGGTGGAAACGGCGTCCCAGGCGGGCGTGATCGTGGTGGTGTCGTCGGGCAATGACGGCAACGATCCGAACACCGTGGCCTCGCCCGGCACCGCGCCCTCGGCCCTCACCGTCGGCGCCTGGCGGAACAGCCGGTTCTTTTCCGCCTCGGTCCTGGCCGGCGACGCGGTCTATTCCGCTGTGCCCGGCAGCGGGCCCAGGCCCCGCCAGGCGGTCCGCGGCCCACTTACCGACGTGGCGGCCCTTGACCAGAACGGGCAAGCCTGCTCCGCATTGCCCGCCGGCGGCCTCACCGGCAAGGTCGCGCTGATCTTTCGCGGGGTGTGCTTTTTCGAGGACAAGCTCAATAACGTGCAGCAGGCCGGAGCCATCGCGGCCGTCGTTTACACCGACGAAACCCGGCCCGAGCCTTCTACGATGGGCGTCGGCCAAGCCACGCTGCCGGCGGAGATGATCAGCTACGCGGATGGGGTCGCCCTGCGCGGGCAGCTTGGCCGGCAGCCCGATCTCACCGCAACGGTCGATTTTTCGCTCCGGCCATTTCCGGCACAGAAGAAGATTGCTGCATTTTCCGGTTCCGGCCCCAGTGTGGAACTCGGCATCAAGCCGGATCTGGTGGCGGCCGGCACCGATATCTTAACCGCCGGCCAGCAGACCGTACCGGAAGGGGAACTGTACGCGGCGGCAGGTTATCTACTTGTGGACGGAACCAGCTTTTCCGCTCCCCTTGCCGCGGGTGCGGCCGCACTGGTGAAGCTGGCCCGTCCGGGCCTATCCGGCGCGCAGTACCGCTCCCTGTTGGTCAACGGCGCGGCGGCTCCCGAAAATGGGGGAGTCCAGCAAACCGGCGGCGGCGTGATGGACGTGCTGGCGGCCCTGCGCTCGCGCATTGCGGCCGAGCCGGTTTCGCTCTCCTTCGGCTCCGGCGGCGGCACGCTCGACACCCCGCGCACCCTGAGTGTGTCCAACGTCGGCAGGACTGCCGCGGCACTGGAACTGTCCGTGGTCCCGAGAATCGCCGGACCGGCTCCGGAGCTGAGCGCCACCCAGCTCAGTCTGGACCCCGGCCAGAAATCGGACCTCACCCTGCGCTTCCGGGCGTCCGGGCTACCTGCTGGCGCTTATGAAGGCTACGTCCGAATCTTCGATCCCGGCACCAGCGTCGAGACGCGCGTCCCCTACTGGCTGGCCGTCGGTCCGGACGCGCCGGCGAATCTCACGATTCTGGAATCGAGCGATTCCGGGGCCCCCGGCAGCCGCCTGCGCGAAGGCATTGTCTTCCGGATCACCGATGCCGCCGGCGTCATCGTCCGGGACGTTCAGCCGGTGGTTACTGTCGCTGGCGGGGGCGGATTGGTGCTCAGCGTGGCGTCGGCCGACCGGGACGTGCCCGGCGCCTGGGTCGTCAGCGTGCAACTGGGCGACGCGGCCGGGTCGAACCAGTTCAAGATCGAAGCCGGCGGCGTGGAAAAGACAATTCTGATCGTCGGCCGCTAGGCGAATCGACCGGCCGGGCCAAGGCGGCCTGCCGCCGCCCCCTACGTCCAGCGGCCCCGCCGGGCGTATAATGGGGAAACTGGAATGGAAGAGCTCAAAAAGAAGCTCCAGGTCGATATCACGCAGCTCGAGTACGAGTTGAACGTTGAGTTGCCGCGGGAGATCAAGAAAGCCCGCGAACACGGCGACCTGAGTGAAAACGCCGAGTACCACGCGGCAAAAGAGCGACAAGGCTTTGTCAATGCGCGCCTTGGCCAACTTCGCAAGCGAATGGCGGAGCTGTCCCGCGTGGATATGTCGAAAATCCCCCATGACCGGGTCGGCCTTGGGTCGGTCGTCGTGGTGCTGGACGTCGGCAAGGACGAAGAGTTAACCTACAATCTGGTAACCAGCGAAGAGGCGGATGCGGCGACCGGCCGCATTTCCACGTCGTCCCCCATAGGCCGCGGGCTGATCGGCAAGGAAGTGGGCGACTCGGTCAAGATTCAGATTCCGGGAGGCGTCAGGGAATTTGAAATTGTAAAGGTTACGACGATACACGACGTTGCTGCTGCTGAGTAACAAATGACATTTACCCGCGCCATCGGGCTTGTCTGCGGAAAGATCATTTCCTGGATCGTCCGCATGCTGGCGCTGTCCCGAATTCATCCCAACGTTCTCACCTTCATCGGCCTGCTGGTGAACATCTGGGCGGCGTTCCTGTTCTCGCAGGGCCGCTTCCGGGCGGCGGCAGTGGTGGTGATCGGAGCCGGCCTGTTCGATATGGTGGACGGCCGCGTGGCCCGCGAGACCAACCGCGTCACACGGTTCGGCGGCTTCTTCGACTCCGTCCTCGACCGGTACAGCGACCTGGCCCTGCTGATGGGCCTGCTGGTCTATTACGCATCCATCAACCGGTTCTTTTACATTGTCATGACAGCCATCGTCATGACCGGCTCGGTAATGGTGAGCTACACGCGGTCCCGCGCCGAGAACATCATCCCGACCTGCAAGGTCGGCTTTCTGGAGCGGCCCGAGCGCGTAGTCCTGATCATAATCGGCGCCCTGGCCGACCGAATGGCGCCCGTGCTGTGGGTGCTGGCGTTCTTTTCCAACATCACCGTGGCTCACCGCATGATATACACCTGGCAGGAAGCCAAGCGCCTCGAGGACGCGCAACTGCGTCCCCCGGCGGTGCGCACGACGGCGGCGAATCACTAGTAGATTCCGCACCGAACGCCCACTCCTGGTTTTCTTATACCGTGTACCGTTCATACCGGCTAAGAAATTTGGCGCGGCTCGATCCCGGCTCAGCCTACCCCTCCAGGATCACCTGCGCCATCCCCAGGTCCGCCGTGTGCGTGATCGACAGCGTGATCGCCTTCACGCCCATCCCCTCCGCCACCTTGGCCGCCACGCCGTGCAGCTTCAGAGTGGGCCGCCCCGAAGCCAGATTCGAGACCTCGAAATCCTGCCAGCGCACGCCGCGCTTCCACCCCGTCCCGATCGCTTTCATCCCCGCTTCCTTGGCGGCGAAACGTCCGGCGTAGCGTTCGTACTTGTTGGCCTTGCGCTCCACGTAGGCGATCTCGCCGGGTGTATAGATGCGATCGACGAAGCGGCCGCCGTAGCGCTCGATCGCCTCGCGAATGCGCTTCACTTCGGCCAGGTCCACGCCCATCCCGAGGATCATTTCAGCTCCGCTCCGGAGGTCGTGATTGTGAGGCGGCCGTGCTTCACGCCCTTGGTCGAAATCAGCGCATCGGCGATCTTGCGTACGATACCGGCCTTGCCACGCACGATCAGGACCTCCAGGCAGTTGTCGTGATCCAGGTGTACGTGAAGCGTGGAGAGAATGGCGCGGTGATAGTCGTGCTGCAAGTCCATCAGGCGGTCGCTCAGCATGCGGACATGGTGGTCGTACACCAGGGTTACGGTGCCTACCACCGGGGAATCCGGCGATTCCCACGTCTTCTCCACCAGCTCGTCGCGAATCAGGTCGCGAAACGCTTCGGAGCGGTTGGAATAGCCGCGCTGGCCGATCAATTCGTCGAATTTTTCGAGCAAGGTCGCGTCGATGGCGACGCCGATCCGGCTGAGTTCGCTCATGTGCGCTCCTCTTATACTAAGAGAATACGATGATGCGCACTCTCCTCGCTTTTTTTCTTGCCTTCTCTTCCGCCTTCGCAGCGGGGGAGCTGTCGAACCGGCGCGCGCCGAGCTTCACCCTCTTCGACTCCTCGCAGAAGGCCTATGACATCCTCGACTATCGGGGTAAGGTTCTGCTTATCGATTTCATGCAGGTGGCCTGCCCGCACTGTGCCAAGTTTTCCGCCGTCCTGGAGCAGATCAAAGCCAAATACGGCCAGCAGGTGGCCGTGCTCTCCGTGGTCAATCTGCCCAGCGACATGAACGGCGTGAAGAAATACATCGCCGACAACAAAGTCACCGTGCCGGTCCTGTTCGATTGCGGTCAGGCCGCTTACTCCTACTTGATGCCGAAAAGCGGCTCGGTCAACGTGCCGCATGTTTTCCTGGTGGACCGCGAGGGCGTGATCCGCCATGACATCGGCTATTCGGAATCGCTGAAGGATATCTTCGAAGGCCGCGGGCTGTTCGCCGAAGTCGAGAAGCTGGTCAACGCGAAGAGGTAGCCAGGTAGCGTTCCCGCAGGATGGAGACGTGGTGCCGCTCGTGGCCGGCGATGATCCAGGCCAGCGCCCGCACGGAGCACTCGCTTTGGTTGGCGGTGCCGCGGCGGGTCCAGGCGTCGGCATCCAGGCCGCGAAACAGCGTAACAGTCGCGCGGCGCACGGCTGCGTACTCGTCCGTAAGGTCCGCCAGAGTTCGATTGTCGAAGCCGCCTGGAGCGATGTAGGTGTTCTCATCGAATCCGCACAGCGGGGTCGCGTCGGCGCGGGCGAATCGCAGCGCCCGGTAGGCGAAAATACGCTCAGCGTCGCTCAGGTGGCCGATGACCTCCCGGATGGTCCACTTTCCCGGTGCGTAGCGGTGGCCGCCTTCCGATTCGGGAATGGAGGCGATCAGCGCGCGAGTCTCGCCAATCTGCCCACCCAGCACGGCGAGAATATCGCCCCCGCTTACGCGGTCGATGTACTTCTGAAAGGCAGGAGCATGTTCGGAAGAGGCAGGACGATGCATTCTTCTGTTATACCCCTCGATCAAGCGAGCAGCGAAATCTTGGTAAGCCACAGCATGGCTGCGAAATCCGGTGTCCGGTTCCGCGCTCTTTTCTTCGGATCATTCAGCCCCTCGTTCCGCACCCCCCATTGCGCCACCCGGATGGTGTGTGATAAGACATACCAAACACTCGCCTCAGGTTCTGTCTGGAGCGAAATCGGTTTGTGAGGTTAACGTTAACTATGGCACGTTTTGAGAGATTCTCAGCTTGCGTGGCCGCGCTGCTCTGCGCCACCACTGCCGGATGGGCTCAAACCACCAGCGCCACCCTCGTCGGCGACGTTTTGGACGCGTCGACTGCGGTGGTCTCCGATGTCCGGATCACGGTAAAAAGCGTTGAAACGGGGGCGCTCCGTGAAGTGACCACCAACAGCCAGGGAGCCTACCGCATCGCTCCCTTGAATCCCGGCATGTACGAAGTCACTGCCACCAAGGCGGGCTTCCGAAGCCAGACAGTCTCCAACGTCAAACTCGACGTAGCCGCCGTAGTCAAGCTCGATTTCAAGCTGGACGTCGGCGCCGTTACCGAAACCGTCAACGTCACCGCCGCGGCTCCGGTCCTGCAAACGCAGGAAGCGTCCACCGGCAACCTTGTTACCAAGGAAGATGTGATGCGGATTCCCGTCAACGGCCGCAACTACACGCGTCTCATCCTGCTGATGCCCGGGTCGAGCGACCAAGGCAGCAGCCAGACCCGCGGCGTCAATGAGTCCGGAACAGCGCTGATTTCCGTCAACGGCCAGCGGCGTCAGGACAACAGCTTCACCGTCGACGGCGTGGACAACAACTTCATGATGATGAACTCGCCGGGCGCTTCGCCGCCGATGGACTCGCTGCAGGAATTCCGCGTGGCCACCAACAACTCGGCTGAGTTCGGCCGCTCGGCCGGCGCGAACGTCAACATGGCGGTCCGCTCCGGGTCGCGGGACCTGCACGGCTCGGCGTATGAATACCTTCGAAACAACGTCTTCGACGCCAACGATTTCTTCGCCAACCGCCTGTCGCGCGGCAAAGTTCCGTTCCGCCAGAACCAGTACGGCGTTTCGGTGGGCGGCCCGGTGATTATCCCCAAGCTCTATCACGGCCGCGAGCGTACTTTCTGGTTCGTCAACTGGGAAGGCTTCCGCCGCCGGCGCGGCAATACGCTGAACACCACGGCGCCAGTGCAGGCGCAGCGCGACGGCGACTTCTCCGGACAGTCGCGCCCTATTTACGACCCGCTGACGTCCCAATATGACAACCGGCAGCAGATCGTCCGCCAACAATTTCCGGGTAACCGCATTCCCGCCAACCGCATAAACCCGGCGATGAAGCTGATGGTGGATACCTATCTTCCCCTGCCAAACCTCCCCGGGCTGGCCAACAACCTGCTGAATACGGAGTCCGTAGCCAATGACCGCGACCTTACCGTCATGCGGCTGGACCACAACGTCTCCTCCAAGGACACGCTGTTCTTCCGCTACCTCTACCAGCGCGCGGGCCTGTTCAATCCGAACTCGAACCCGTACTTCTACACCGAGTCGCGATACGACGGGCATAACCTCGGCGTCGGATGGACCCGCGTGATCAACCCGACCACGGTGCTGGAGCTGAAGTTCGGCTACAACAATCCGGGCAACCCCAACCAGAACTATGGCCGCAGGCTGAACCGGGCCGACTTCCTTAAGCAGGCCGGCATTTCGCTCTACCAGATCGACGTGCTCAGCACCACGGTGCCGCCGAACTTCACCGCGGTAGGCGAATTCGCCGTCGGCGGCGGCGCCGACTTCACCGAGGACAACATCTGGCAGGGCATCGCCACGTTGGGAATGCAGAAGGGCAAACACTCCCTCCGTTTCGGCATGAACTATAGCTGGCGGCATTTCTTCACGAACACGGCCAACCCGATGAACGGCGATGGGCTGTTCGACACGCGCCTCACCTCTACCGCGGATATCGCCAACTCCGGCCACAGCTTTGCCACTATGCTGCTTGGCTTCCCAACCGAAGTCCGCCGCGGCCAGGGGAACACGCTGACCCAGGGACGCGTCAACGCGCCGCAGTTCTTCTTCCAGGACGATTGGCGCGTTTCCAGCCGGCTGACCGTTAACCTCGGCCTGCGCTACGAATACGCCAACGCGCCCTACGACACCACCGACCGTCTGGGCAACCTCATGATCACTCGAGACCCGCAGACCGGGAAGTACAAGGGCAGCCTGATGTGGGCCGGCACCAATCCTGAACCCGACCCGGACACCGGGCAGCGGAACCAGCCGGCGAAGACTTTCGGCTACGGCCGGGCGCTGAAGCGGAACAACTACACCGACTTCGCTCCGCGCATCGGCCTCGCCTACACCTTACGCCCGAAGACCGTCGTTCGCGCGGCGTACGGCATCTTCTACAACTCCACCTTCGTCCAGGAATTGCAGGATCTACGCAAATTCTGGCCGTTCACGGTGCAGCAGGTGTTCACGCCGAATACCGGCCTGATCCCGGACCTCTCCATTACCGGACAAGGGCCCAGCTTCTCCAACACCTCCGCCATCGGCGGATGGCCGCAGAATCCGGAGAACCGCACGCCCTACTCGCAACAATGGAACTTCACCGTTCAGCAGCAGATGCTGAATGATCTGTCACTGGAAGTCGGTTACGTCGGCAATGGCAACCGCAAGCAGATCGGCTACACCGCCATCAACTCGCCGGCCAAGCCGGGTCCGGGCGAAGTGAACCCGCGACGCCTGGTGCCGGAATTCAGCGACCTGGACGGTGGATCAAACCGCTTCTCGTCGAACTACCACGCCCTGCAGACCAAGCTGACCAAGCGGTTCAGCAGCGGCATCCAGTTCAACGCCAACTACACCTGGGGCAAGGTGCTGGACTACCAGTCCTCGCTGGCCGAATGGAAAACGCAGGATCCGTTCAACCAGCGCGCCGACTATTCACGCGCCAGCATCGACCTTCAGCACGTCTTCAACCTGTCCTACGTGTGGGACCTCCCGTTCGGCAAAGGCCGCCATTGGGGCTCCGGCTGGAATAAGGCCACCAGCAGCGTGTTGGGCAACTGGACGCTCGACGGCTTCGTCCGCGCACAAACCGGCCGGCCCTATAATGTCCTCAGCGGGCGGGATGTGGCGAACGTTGGACGCACCTACCAGCGGCCCGACGTCACTGGCGACCCGAACAACGGGCCCAAGACGCCGGACGCCTGGTTCTCCACCGGCGTGTTCAAGTTCCCGCAGGCATATACCTACGGCAATGCCGGCGCCTTCCTCGTCGAAGGCGATGGAAGGCACGAGTGGGACATCTCGCTCGGAAAGCGGTTCCCCATCTGGCGGGAATCGCACATCGTGGAATTCCGCGCGGAGTTCTACAACCTTTTCAACACGTCGAAAATGGGCGATCCCAATACGACTCTGACGAGTGCGTCGTTCGGCCAGGTAACCGCGGCCGGCCAACCCAACCGCCAGATCCAGTTCGCCCTGCGCTACACGTTCTGATTTTGGTCAACCCGCCGGACGCTTGGGTCCGGCGGGCTGAATCGCACGGCCGGTTTCCTTTGCGGGAAGCCGGCCTTTTTTTGCTTTCGCTAAGGTGGCGCAGACTTCAATCTGCCCATGGGTTGAAACGGCACCCGCTGTCGCGCGATCGCACGGAGCCGGGGAGTCCTAGAAGTTCAGTTTCTTGAGGTACTCGTAGCTCTGCCGCAGGCTGGCCAGCGGATCTCCCGGCGTCTGGTCCTGCTCCACGAAGTAGTGCTTCACATGAGCCGCCGCCGCGGCTTTCAGCACTGCCGGCATGTCGATGGACCCGCTGCCGACTTCCTTGAACGCGGCCTTCGGCACCGTCTCGTTAAATTGCGGCGCGACGCTGCTGTCAACATCCTTCAGGTGCATCAGGTCGATGCGGCCGCTGTACTTCCGGATCAGCGCTGCCGGATCTCCGCCCCCCACCTTCACCCACATGACGTCCAGTTCCAGAGCCACCAGTTTCGGGTCGGTGTTCTTCATCAAAACATCCAGCAGCGTTCCACCGCCCGCCGGCGCGAACTCGAAAGCGTGGTTGTGGTAGCAGAGCCGGAGGCCCGTGGCGCGGCAGCGCTCCCCGGCCTTGTTGAGCGTCTCCGCCAGCCGCTTGATCACTTCCTCTCCGCCGCGATCCTTCGGGGCGATGTAGGGGCACACCACTAACGCGAACCCGCGCTCCTTCGCGTCCTCCAGCGCCGCAAGCAGTTTGTCCTGCTCCTGCATGAAATGCGCCGGGTCCAAGTGCAGGCTCACCGGCTTGAGCTGGGTCTGCTTTAGGCTGTCCCAGATCTTGTCCATCCAGGCGCGCACCACTTCCACCTCGCGATAGCCGATGCTTTCCAGGCCCCGCAGCGTTTCTAGCGGCCGCTCCGGCAGGACGCTCCGTAGCGTATAGAGTTGCGCGCCGATGGGAGAAAGCGTCTTTGCGTCCAGCATCGAAGCCGCTCCGGCGGCGACAAAACTGCGTCGGGTAAGAACCGTCACGCACTCATTGTATGCTCTTCGCGCATTCGTCAAGAGCCCGGCCGGCGGCCGCTTTTTCTCAGCGTCGCCGAGTCCACCACCTGGCCGGTACGCGAAACCGCCTGCAAATAAAGCTCGTCGCCGGCGATCTCCACCAGCAGAAAGCATTGATCCTTGTCGAACCCCTTCTCGGTCCGCTCCACTCGCGTCAGCCCGTTCGCCCTCAACTGGCCCCCGCTGCCGGCCACAAAATAGTAAATTCCATTTTGCGGCTTCAGGCGCTGATACACGTGATCGTGGCCCGAGAACACCACGTCGACGCCGTACTCCATGAACAGCGGCTCCAGCCGCGTCCGCAGGTCCGTGTCCGACCCGTGGAACCTGCCGTCCGAGTACATCGGATGGTGGAAAAAGCAGATCTTCCAGGCCGCGGACGATCCCCGCAGGCTGGTCCTTACCCAATCCAGTTGCCGCGGGTCCATGTACGTGCTGTCCAGAGCGAAAAACTCCACCCCTCCGTTTTTGAAGCTGTAGTAACGTTTTCCGCCCATGTTGAACGGCTTGTAGAAACGCTCGTCGGGAGTGTCGTGGTTGCCCAGCGAAGCGTAAAATTTGACGCCCCCCGCCAGCAGTTCCCGGTACGGCTCTTCGAATTTCCTTCGGAAGTCGGCCGCGCTCTTGCTCCCGTACAGGTTGTCCCCCAGCATGATGACGAACTCGAACGGGAATCGGCTGCGGCTTTGCGCCATCCTCTGGCCGACCTCGTACTGCGGGGAGCGGCCGGTCCCGGTGTCGCCGATGACCGCAAACCGCGTCGACTTCGGCTTCAGCGGAAGGCCGGCAACGTCCGGCCGGCTTTGGGCCAGCGCCAGAATCGCCAGCGCCGGCAGGAAAAAGGCAGGTCTTCGCATTCGTTTTCCGGGCGGAAGAGGCTGGAGAATTACAGGATAACGCCCGGCAACAGGTCCACTACCAGGTTCGCTTGTGTGTCCCGCAGCACCAGGTCCTGGCCCGCCACCCGGTATTCCAGTTCATTCGGAAGCTTGGGCAGATTCATCAGCAGCGTCGGCGGAGTGGACTGCAGAGGAACGTCCTCCGGGTATGCCTGGTTCACCTGAAGCCGGAGCGCGACCGGTTCGGCCCGCCGCAGGCTCTTCCGGACCGGCTCCTTCGACGGCTCCCGCATCGCGATTCCGATCAGGCGCCGGAATTCCTCGCCGATCGCCGGGGAGAAGATATCGCCGCGTTTCGCCGTCCGCCGCGCCTCCCGGATGCGGCGCGCCAGTTCGCGCTCGCGGTCACGGGTCACGCCGGGCGAGCTGGTGGGCTTCAGCCGGGGCAGCGTTGCTTCCAGCGGCTTGCGCATCTTGACGTATTCCGCCACGCGCCTTTCGAAATCCTCGATCCGGGCTGCGTCCGGATTGATGGTCTGCTCCTGCCCCGCCAGCGGCAGGCTGATCAGCGCGATGAGGAGAACGAGCATCATCGCCTGTCCCTATTTCAAGGCCGGCTCCGGCACGGACTCCAGTCCGGCCTCGCCCTCCACCGCCTCCGCCACAACCTCTTTCACGGCCTGCTTCACCGCGTTCTTCACACTGTCCTGCACCTCTTTGGCATTTACTTGCAGACCGGCATCTTCCAGTACCGGCGCCAGCGGCGGCAGGCCCTTGGCGATGGCTTTCGCCACCCGGCTGGCAACCTTGTCCGCCGAGTCTTCCTCCAGCTCCGGTTCCGCCGGCGACGCGGAGGGCTGCGCGGCCCCTTCCCAGTCTTCCTCGAAAGTTCGGATCAGGGAACTCACCGCCTTGGGATCGCGAAAGAGGATACCCACTTCCCGGCGCCCGTCGAGCTCGATCTGGCGCAGGCTCTGGCTTCCCACGAAAGCCTGACGGCCGTCGCGGATAATGGTCCGCGTGTGCAGCCTCATTCGCGGGGTGCGCACATGGAACCCGCTGTTGCGACGCGTCTTCTGGCCGATGATGCGGATGTCGACACCCGCCTTGGCCCGCTCCTCCAGCAGCCGGGCCATCTCCGGGTCGCTGACTTTCAGATCGTAGATCAGCAACTGGCGCTTCGCGCCGCGGATGAATGCCGCCAGCTGCTTCCGCGCGTTCACGGGGCTGACGATCAGCTCCGGCAGTCCGGGCTCGTAAGGATAGCGCTTTGCATCCGCGGCGAACAGCTTTCCGGCTTCCTGCACCAGCTTTCGGTTCCTTGTGACCACTCCGAAGGTGCGGCTTCGCTCGATGTCCAGGTGGGTGAAGTTGAAGCCCAGCACATATAGCTCGCGGCGGTCGACGATCATGAGCTTGCCGTGGTAGCGCACCAGGTCGTCGGCGGTGCGCGCTACCGTAACGCCCGCCGCCAGCAGCCGCAGCTCCAGCCTGCGCAGCATGTCCTCGCCGGCGCGGTTGGTGTGCGCGATCAGGGCGTTCACAGCGACTCCGCGGCTTACTGCGTTGGCAAGCGCCTTCTCAACTTCTCTGCAATCGAAGCGGAAGATCACAATCTCGACGCTAATTTTCGCGGTGCTTATGCCTTTGACCAAACGCATCACGCCATCTCCCGGCTGAATCAGAAGTCTCACCGTCTCGCCTCCCAGCCCATTTTGCGTTTCCCCAACGCCACGTGCCGTTTCCCGCGCATGGCATCACTCTTGCACTTGAAGTCCCGTTGGCCCGCCCGGCAACCAGGAAGGAATTGTATGTCTCTGAAAAAACATATGGTTTTGGCTTTGCTTGCAGCTCTCGTGCTCACCGGACCGGTGGCCGGAGTAGTGAAAAAAGAACACGGAAAGCGCGCCGGCCGCGGAGAAACTGCAGGGGCGGTGCATGCCGTCCTGTGGCGCAATCCCGTGGACCTGGAGTCGCGCAACCTCTTTTATGGTCCGGGCGGAGAGAGCCGCCAGCCGCGGGCGCCGTTCACCTTTATCAAGGAAGATCTGGACGGATCCAATCCTAAGTTCGTCGTCCGCGATGCCGCCGGCGTCAAGTGGAAAGTCAAGCTCGGCGCCGAAGCGCGCCCCGAGACCGCGGCCTCGCGGCTGGTCTGGGCCGCCGGCTATTTCGCCAACGAAGATTACTTCCTTTCGGACATGCAGGTCCGGAATATGCCCAAGCTGCATCGCGGCGCAAGCCTGGTAGGGCCCGGCGGCGCGATCCGCGACGCCCGCCTGAAACGCCAGCCGGAGAGCGAAAAGAAAGCCGGCATCTGGCGCTGGCGTCACGACGCATTCACCGGCACCCGGGAGCTGAACGGGCTGATCGCCGTGATGGCGCTGATCAACAACTGGGACCTCAAGGACGTGAACAATGCCATCCTGGAAAAAACCGGCCTGGAAAAAACCGGCCTGGAAAAAACCGGCCTGGAAGAAACCGGCCCCGGATCGCCGGACCGCGAGCGGATCTACATGGTGAGCGACCTCGGCGCGAGTTTCGGCTCGCCGCGCTTCGAGCGCCCCATCGACAAATCCCGGGGGAATCTCAAGGAATACCGCCGTTCGCGGTTCATCCGGAATATAGACGGCGACGGCGTGGACTTCGAATCGCCCGCCCGGCCCAGCGCCGTACTCCTGGTGAATCCCTTCCAGTACTTCCGCCGCGCGTCGATGCGCCATATCGGACACGACGTGCCGCGCCGGGACGCCAAGTGGATGGGACAGCTTCTGGCTCGTCTCTCCCCGCATCAGATTGAGGACGCCTTCCGCGCCGCGGGCTACGGGCCTGAGGATGTGGAAGGCTTCGCCCGAATCGTTGAGGACCGGATCGACGCGCTGAACAGCCTCTAGTTTGACCACTCCTTACCGAGCCGCGAACGTCACGGAGCGGTGCGACACGCCCGCACACCACTCCCTCACGGCCGCGGCTCAGAATCGACGCAGTCGCGAAAGTTTTGCCGGCCAGTAAATTCACCTCGGCACTCAAGCCACTGTTTCCCAAGGGACGCCCCAATTGGCAGCTTAGGTGCTCTTTCATCTCGTGGAGGCAAGCCTGTGACAGCGCCAAGCCGGATTCGCCTGATCGCCGCACTCACCGTTGGCCTGGGAACCGCAACGCCCGCTACCGTTCCCGCGCAGCGCGAAGACAAGTCTTATCGCGAAGCGACGATCGGCAAACGGGCCTGGCCGCGGGCGGCGGCCGGCGCGGCGCTGCTGCACCTCCGAAACAGTCCACACGAGTGGGGGAGAGGCGCCGCCGGCTTCGGCAAGCGCTTTGGTTCGGTCCTCGGCAAACAGGCGGTGAACAACTCATTGCGATACGCCGTTAGCAGCTTGCGGCACGAGCAACTCGGGTATGACCGGCTCGGAGAAGGCGGCTTCAACCCGCGAATCCGTCACGCGCTGATTCGCACTGTGGTTACGAAGAAGAAGAACACAGGCGCGCCCACGGTCGCCGCGGGCACCCTCTCCGGAGCTTTCGGAAGCGGTCTTGTTTCGCGGTTGTGGCAGCCGGCCCGGCTGCACACATGGTCCAGCGGCTTCACCTCCGGAGGCTGGTCGCTGGGCGTCACCGCGGGAAGCAACGTGGTCCGGGAATTTTGGCCCGAGATCCGCCACCCGCGCGCCAGCCGGCAGCAGTAAGCCGGGACCTTCATCACCGCCCGCGATTTTCCCGTATACTACCGGACATCGGTTCCGCGTCCGCCCGATCCGACCAAGCATGAAACACACACCTCCGTATCTCCTCATTGCGCTGGCGGCATTGCTGCTGTCGGCCGGATGCAGCCGAAAACAGCCGCCGTTCTCTCCCCAGGATGCGCTGAAGACGATTCAGCTCGACCCGGCCTTTCGCATCGAGCT
>JACXTT010005648.1_pt1 | contig 18099 bp, 17 predicted proteins | sample 9270951 | NCBI WGS metagenome assembly JACXTT01 (sample SAMN15532306, study PRJNA645909) | rock metagenome | isolation source: weathered quartz diorite | place: Puerto Rico | collected 2017-06-21 | reverse complement strand
ATTCAAGGCCTTCGCCTTGCGATCCGGATGCGCCCGGCGCAGTGCGGGATTTTCGTGCATGGCCATCCTGTGCCTGACACTGGGTATTGGCGCTACGACTTCGGTGCTCAGTTGGATCGAGGGGATCCTGCTCCGGCCGTTCCCGCTGGTACGTGATCAGGTGCGCCTGGTCGCCGTCACCGGGCTGGATCGGACCGAACGCGACGACGTTTCGTGGCCGGACTTCCAGGATCTTAAGAAGAACTCCACGCGCCGGCTTCGCTGTAATTTCCTCAACGAGCGCCTCCATCGCTACTCCCTTTGCGATAGAGCGCGCTCCTGCCTGATTCATCGCCTGCAACAGGCATCGCCCTGCTTTATCGATCCCCGTTCCCTCATGTCGATTTCGACTGGTCTGCCGGAAACCGGTGCGGAACGCCAGGTGTTTTCGGTTTCGGCAACCTAGGCGCCCGCTCGTCTGCCTGAGAGTTGCAACCGGGAAGCCCCGATCCCTCCAAGCGTTCGCCCGATGAATGCGACCGGCCCTGCGTGGAAATGCCCAGGCTCGGTGCGATAACGCTGAAACGCCTGACGATCGGAAGATCTCGGAAGATCGAGGCCGAGCTCATTATACCGATGCCTGCACAGCTAATCTCTCGAGCGATCCACCCCCATCGCACTCGGATGTGCGTTTAACTGCCTTAGCTGGTCCCGTCGAGATTGCCAGTCTCCGCATTTTCGTGATGAGGGTTGTCCGCTTGAGCCCAAGCCTCGCGGCAGCGCCATTCGGTCCACCGACAACCCAGTTGGTTTGACGAAGAGTCTTGATGATGAGTGCCCGATGTGCGTCGTTCAGCGTGCGCACAACGCCGTCATGCGTTTCTTGGTTGGTTAGCTCTTCGATCGGTGCTCGCAGTTGCCTACCGCTCGTCAGAATCACGGATCGCTCGATAAAGTTCTGTAGCTCCCGTATATTCCCCGGCCAGTCGTAACTCATCATGGCCGACATTACCCCGTCAGAAACGTGGTCGATTGATTTGCCGTAGCGACCGCCAATTGTCCGAAGGAAGTGATCGATGAGCAAAGGAATATCGCTTGCTCGTTCGCGAAGCGGCGGAAGCCAGATCGGAAAAACGTTCAGCCGATAATACAAATCCATGCGGAACCGCCGTTCCGCCACCATCTGCTCAAGATTCTGATTTGTCGCGGCAATTATCCGCACATCGACTCGAGTCGTTTGCGAACTTCCTAGTCTTTCGAACTCTTGCTCTTGAATCACGCGCAAGAGCTTGGGCCGAAGCTCGATCGGCAATTCGCCAATTTCATCGAGGAAAAGCGTACCGCCATCGGCGGACTGAAAGCGGCCTATTCTATGTGTCAGAGCTCCAGTAAAGGCGCCGCGCTCATGTCCAAAGAGTTCGCTCTCGATCAGCGAAGCGGGAATGGCCGCGCAGTTGATTGCTACAAACCGTTGCTGGCGGCGGGCGCTTGCATCATGAATGGCTCTTGCGATTACTTCCTTCCCTGTACCCGTTTCACCTCGAATGAGGACGGCACAGTCCACGGACGCCACAGTCCTCAGTTGTTCAACTACGCCTAGAAAGTTGGGACTAGATCCAATGAGGCCAGAAATCGCCGGGGTTCTTTCCGTAACCAGCGTCGGCCCAGCATTGGCCAAATGACGATCCAGGCCATCACGGTTCGCATTAAACATCGTCGATATCCTCTCTTCCTTCTAGTCCTTGCTCCGACGGGCGCTCAGGCATTTCCGCCCTCTCCCTCGCGACCCATTCACGGATATAGGGCGGACAATTCCTGAGTTCCGTTCCGTTGGCCTTGCTCAGAGCAAGGAGTTTCACGGCTTCTCGGTCGACAAGAAGAACGTTTTTGAGATCGATGGCGAAGCCGCCCGATTCCTGTTCCAGTACGCCCCGAAGCATGTCGACATGTTCTCCTGTAATTCGGCCGCTTACGAACAACACCACGAGATTTCCAGCGCTAACGACTCGATCGATTCTGCAGCACATTGTGGTCAGCTCTTAACGCACGACTCACGCCGCAGCAACCCTATTGGTTTCCCAAGTCTCCCAGGCGTCGGTTTCACGGAAGAATGTTAGGGACGGAGATTCGCCGTTATGTGTAATGCGAATCCGATCATGACGCTGAATCTGGCCGGTTGCCATTAGGTTCGAAAGCGGATGGACCAGCAGACGTTCGATGGCGCGCTTCAGGGGCCGGGCACCATATCTGAGATCGATGCCCTGCGTCAGCAGGAACTTTCTGGCACTACCCGTCACATTGATAAAAAATGGCTTACCGGCGGCAGCGGTGACGCGCTGTTGCACGAGTTCGAGCTCGATATCAATGATTCTGTTTAGTTCCTCATTGCCTAGAGCCTTGAACACGACGATTCTGTCGAGACGATTGAGAAACTCCGGCGTGAACTTCCGACGCGCTGCTTCTACGCCGGTGCGCGACAATTTAGCTGTCAGTGTGGGTGCGCAATTACTGTCGTCCGGAGTGGAAACATGGAAGCCCAGCTTCGGACTGACGAGCGAACTCATCTCCGCAGCACCGATATTGCTCGTCATGAAAATCAACGCTTTCGAAAAGTCCACTTTGCGGTTATCGCCCAAGGTCAGCGTAGCTTTGTCCAGGATCCCGAGAAGAAGGTTCCAGAGCGCATCACTCGCCTTCTCGATTTCATCGAACAGAACGAAACTGAGCTTCACAGTTTCTGTTTGGTACTGATTGAGAGCATCTTGGGCAAGCAGCGGGTGGGTTTCGCGATGACCGAGATATCCGGGGGGGTGAGCCGACGAGTTTGGCGATTTCATGACTGTGCTGAAACTCGCCGCAGTCGATCTTGATGACAGCGCGCGGATTACCGAGAAGTGCCTCGGCCGTGGCCTCCACTGCGCGTGTCTTCCCAGTACCCGTAGGCCCGAGGAACAAGAAGTTTCCAATCGGTCGGCCCTCCGGTGAGAGCCCGGCGAGATAAGTCTGATAAGTCCGAACGATCTCGTGGATTGCCTCTTCCTGCCCTATGACGAGGCGATGAAGCTTTGTCTCAAGATCCTTGGCCTTCGTTCCAGTCACGGTGGCATCCAGCAACGCTAGCCCCGTCTGGCCGTCTGGAATGCGTGAGCTAATTCGTCTTTTGATGACCGCTAAATCCTTCATTTCGTGACTCCTTTCTCGGACCAGACGCTCTCGCGTGACATTGGGGATTCGACTTGTCATCCCTGCGACTCCAAGCACCTTCATCTGTCGGAGAGAACCCAGATCCTGCCACGATCAGCGCGAATGCTCCGACGCAGGCGAGTTCTAGTTTTGTACTCCTCATTGTTCCCCTCCTGTTGCAGCGACTATGCCGTGCTATCTCAGGATCGATCTAAGAGAAAGCAAGACTCCTGCCATTTCCAAATTTATGAAAATAAAAGAAGACGGCGATAGATTGCCAGTCCTGCTCCCGTGAATCGCGCGTATTCCACGAATTCCACGAATCCAGCGAGTCGGAGTACTGGAGAATCCCAGGGATAGACCTTTAGCCGAATTTGAACTGTTGTTTGTTGATTTTCAACGCCTTGATCCTGGTCTCGAGGGTCGATGGTGGAATTCGAAGCTTAGCCGCTGCTCCGGATGGTCCCGAAACCCGGCCTCTAGTCTCAGCGAGCGCAGCCTCGATAATCTCTCGCTCGCTTCGCGGCTCAACGCTCAAAGCCGGCGACGCCTCAGCCCGAGATGCCTGCGGAGAAGTCTTTTTGGAAAGCCACAACTCATCAACTGAAAAAACATCCGTGGAGCTCAGGATGATGGACCTTTCAATTATGTTCTGCAACTCACGGATGTTGCCGGGCCAGTCGTAGGACTGCAACAGATCCAGGGTCTTCTGGTCGATCGATCGGATATTTCTACCCGCCCGGTTGGCGTAGCGCTGCACGAAATACTCGACCAGCATCAAAATGTCGTCTTTCCGTTCTCGCAAAGGCGGCATTTCGATGGGAAACACATTCAGACGATAGAGGAGATCTTTGCGGAAGGTCCCGTTCGCTACGGCGGCGTTCAAGTCGCGATTCGAGGCAGCGATAACGCGGACGTCGACTTGGACAGGCTGCCCTCCCCCCACTCGCTCGAATTCCCGTTCCTGTAGCACTCTCAATAACGCGGCTTGGGTGTCGGGCAAGAGCTCACCCACTTCGTCCAGGAAAATCGTTCCGCCGTCAGCCATTTCGAAGCGGCCAAGCCGACGCTCCGTGGCACCCGTGAAGGCTCCCTTTTCATGGCCGAACAACTCCGAGGAGACCAGCGTGGGCGGGAGCGCGGCACAATTCACACTAACGAAGGGACTAGCAGATCTGTGGGATCGTTTGTGAACGGCACGAGCGATGAGTTCTTTGCCTGTGCCGGTTTCCCCGGTAATCAGAACGGTGGAGTCGGTCGGAGCGACTTTGGCAATCCGGGAAAGAACGTCCTTCAGAGATTTCGATGTGCCGACAATTTCCTCGAACATCGAAGCCTTGTCGATCTCCTCACGAAGGGCGACGTTCTCCTGCTGAAGTTTCTGTTCGGCCCGCTTGCGGTCTTCGATATCCGTAAGCGCAACATACCATCGCTTGACCTGTCCCTTGTCGTCGTGTAGCGGATTGTAACGAACTAGGAACCAGCGATAATTCCCATTCGCTCCCCGCACGCGCAACTCCAACTCGTAAGCGGAGCCACTGGAGCGATTACTATCCGAATAAGCGCGTGCCGCCCGTTCCCGGTCATCAGGATGAATGAACCAACCGGAATGAAAAAAAGTTTCGGGTGTTTGCCGCCACTCTTCAAGACTAAGGCCGACGTAATCGAGCCCAATGCGGTTGGCATAAAGACGTTCACCATCGGTTCCAAATACCGCAACCTGTTGGGGCGCGAGGTCCAGTATTTGACGGAGCTCCATTTCCTGCTCCCGGATCTTTTCTTCGGCGCGCTTTTGTTCGCTCAAGTCGAGGACGAAGGAGACGCCCTCGTTCGAATTTTGAAACAGCCCGCCTCCCAGCAGCACGGGCAAGCGGCTGCCATCTTTCCGGAAAAACTGCTTCTCGTATGGCTGAAAAAACCCGGTTGCCAGTGCCTCTGTCACGGCTTGTTGGTCGCGTTCGCGCAATTCAACCGGCGTCATATCCTCCCAGCACAATCGGCCCGAGACAAGATCCTGACGGTCGTACTGAAACATTTGCAGAAACGCCTGGTTGGCCTCGACGATCTCACCCTCGAGGTTCGCGATGAAGATCCCCAGAATGCCGGCGTCGACCAGGCGCTGGATCTTACCCTCGGTGGTCTTGCGTTCGGTGATGTCGGTCACCGCCCCGACAACTTCGACGTTGCCGGATGAATCGGGAAGAGCGTGCGCTTTCACGTGGATGTGCTTGATTGCCCCGCCTGGCATAACCAGACGATACTCGTGTTCGAAGTCTGTACTCCTGGATCCGCCTTCGATGACCTGTTGTGCAAGCGCCCTATCGTGCGGATGTATGCGCTGGAACACCATGTTTAGGGTTGGTTTCTCGGCGCGGTCGTACTCGAAAATCCTGTAGGTTTCGTCTGACCAGACAATCTCGCCGCTGTCCGGCTTCCATCCGAAACTGCCCGTGTGGCTGAGTCTTTGGGCTTCGGCCAGATAGGCCTCGCGCCGTCGGAGTTCCTGGGTCACAAGCTCGTGCTCCGTGACGTCTATGGCGCTGCCAACGTACTTTTTCGGGCTCTCGTTTTCGACGGCAGGAGCGCCGACGCAGCGAATGTACCGGACCTCACCATTGGGTCGCACAATTCGCTTGGTGGTATCGAAGGGCGAAGCTTTCGCCGAGAGTCCATTGATGAGGTTCGCCATGGACTCGCGATCCTGTGGGTGGATCCAATCCAAGTATTCCTGAATAGTAGGCGGTTTGCCGTCCGGATCGAGACCGTAAATCCGAAATAATTCAGGAGACCAGTAATCGAATCCGCCAGGATCGAAGGCCCAGCTACCCATGTGGGCAAGCCGCTGCCCTTCGGCAAGATAAAACTCGCTTCTTTGCAGCTGTACTTCCGCTCGCTTGCGATCCTCAATATCGATACTCGATCCATACCATTTAACAATTTGGCGACACCCGTCCCGCACTGCTACTTTGTGGTGCAGCATCCAGCGATATTCGCCGTCTGCGCGCAGGACGCGAGCTTCATGCAGGAAGGGTTCGCCACTGGCCAGAGACGCGCGCCACTTTTCCAGGATTCCCTCGACATCCTCGGGATGTATGAACGCTGTCCACTTCCAGCCCTGCAAATCCTCTAGTGCCCGCCCTACGTACCTGAGCCATGTTTGATTGAAGAAATCGAGGTAGCCGTCCGGCGTACCGGTATGAATCAGGCTGGGAGCCGAATCGACAAGGAGTTGAAGGTCCGAGGTTTGATCCCGTCGGACTGCGCCATCTCCACTGGTGCCCATGGCTCGCATTATATTCCTTTCACACGTATTCGATTTTCGATTTCTCCCTGGCCGGGTAACGCGAAATGCGGGCGTGCCCTTGGAGAGTCGCAGTCGCTCAACTGTCAAAGTGCGCGTCGAGCAATGGAGCGCCAATAAACCGGCTGGCGACCGTCTCTTCTTAGTGAGATCAATCCGGAAAAGAAGGGCAAACCGCGTTCCACGTTGGGAATGAGTTGAAGACAGATCAGTGGCAAACAAACGTGCTAACGGGTTGGATCGAAGCGTGGGCAATCCAACAGGAGGTCAGATATCTCAATAGCAGCAACCTACAGGCGCGCACTCATCGTCACCGGTTTCATAGCATCGGTCGCTTTCGCAGACGATCCAACGACAGCCACAGCAAACTACTTGCCTTCCGAACAGCACGTGCTTACGTTTATCGCCGACACGATCGACTGGTATCGCCATCTCCCGACCGCTCAACGAATTGGAGCCCAACCCGCCGATTTATTGTTTATAGAAGACAATCGAGCGACCACTACAAACATCGTGCGGCTTTCGTTCGAATTTGGTAAAGCCATGGCCGTGATCGATCCGCTACCGAATTCTCCAGAGCCAGGAACCACACGCGACCCTCCCGCCGCAAAGTTGGAATTGCAGCATTTGACCATGGCGAAGACGAAGGTGGATGCGAACACTCAGGACGCTGTGAATCAACTGAAATCTCTTACCGAGGCGACGATGACGGCGCGCGGTGCGGATCGGGAGAAGCTGGACACACAAATGGCTGAGGTCCGAAGCCGCATCCAGCTTCTGGAGTCGATGTCGGCGAACTATCAAAACCTGCTTGACTTCGTCCGAACCGCGAGCGCCATTCCGGGCCGGTCCGCTAATATGGCCGCGCTGGTGGAAAACCTCGAGCGAACCGTGCCTGAGGTATCTGCCGCAGGCCTTGCTTCACAGACCATGAACGACCCCGCCGACCCTTCGCGCCCATCCTACGGCATTGTGGGTATAATCTCTCAGGTGTCGACTATGGCTCGCAAGGAGCGGGTTATAGACGCAGTGATCGAGCGAACGGACGCGCTGACAAGATCCTTGCAGAGCCTGCGAACCCCTTTTGAGGCGCCTTTTCGCAGACAGTTCTCGACGTTCACCGTTGATGCAAGTAGTCTCGCTAGCTTGCAGCAGCAGCAATCTCGGTTGGCCGATCTGATCGCCCAGGCAAAGACGGCATCTCCGGCTATCGCTGCGCTGATTAAGCAGCAGACGCTGCTGAACCTCTATTGGACGCATCTCACCGAGAGGCGCTCTGAAATCCGCATGGAGAATCGCGCAGCCTGGAAGGCGCTGCTGGGCCGTCTGGGGGCTCTTGGGTCTGCCATTGTAGTCCTGCTGGGAATCCACGTCGTGGTGCGTAGACTGACGTTCAGGCATGTGCGCGACCTCGACACACGACAGATGTTTCTTGCGGGCGAACGATTGCTGTTGTGGCTGATCATCATCGTCCTCGTTCTCTTCGCGTTTGCATTTGATCTGAGTTCATTGGCGACGTTTCTCGGGCTGTTGTCCGCCGGTCTGGCGATCGGTTTCCACGATGTGTTTCTCTCAATCGGCGGGTACCTAGTAATAGTTCGAAGGTACCACGTACGGATTGGTGATCGCGTGCAGATCGCCGGTGTAAGCGGGGAAGTGGCAAATCTTGGGCTATTCCAGCTTGAGCTGAGCGAGATTGATGCCGGGACCGAGAAGCGGACGGGCCGCATAGTATTTTTCTCAAACTCGTACGTCTTCGTTTCACCGGCCACACCCCTTTTCAGGCAGCTTAACGTTCCGACGGGAACAAGGACCTGATCCAGCGCAGATGTTATATGACATCAGGGCGCAGATTATTGCACTGAAGCGAATGGTCTTTATAAGTACAGTTCCACGCTTTTGCCGATAACGCAGGACACATCAAGCTATTGGCATTTGTCGATCTGATTGATCTACTGGCGCGCGGAAGGAACCCACGCCTGATTCCATGAAGCCGTGCCTCCGTGAGTGTGGCTGTTAGTCAAAGCTCAACGTAAATGACAGGGGATAATGGTCTGACGCCTTGACCGAGCGGTGGACGGTGATGTCTTCCGCGCGCACCGGTCCGCGCACCAAACCCCTATCGATTGCCCGGCCGGGGATTTCGAGCTGCACCTTCGTCTCGGTTGTCTCGCCCGCTGCAATCGTGGCGACAGTCGAGCCCATAAGACCGGGCGCTGTCGCCTCGATTGAATACACACCAGGAGGCACATCAGAGAGGGAGTAGGAGCCAGTCCCCTCCGCCTGAATATCAAAGGATGACGGGCCGGAGACCTTGACGTGGGCTCCGGGCACCACGAGTTGCTCTCCGCTTGAGCCAGACGTATAGACCGTTCCATGAACGGTTCCAGTAGCCGGATCCGCAGCACCGAGCCCGGCCTTAACCGCGAACAAGACGAATATCAAAGCCAGTTTGCGTTTCACTTGATTAGGGCACCTGCGTTAAAGGCTTGCTGCTGTCCTTGGCACACAGTAACAACTACCTTTTGTTTGATGTGAATCCAGGCGATTCTTATCGGAAGCCCCCGCTAGTGCATCCCGCTTACCAAAGGGGCGCGCGCCGGCGTCATAACTTATCCAATGAAGAATCAACAACCGCGTGCGAAGGCTGCCGCAGGCATCAGTAGCATTTCCGACAAGGAGCCATCGAAATCCGACACCGGGTTCTCTGAACGCCTCGGCATAAGGCGACACGGCCAAGAGCAGATCAAACTGATGGCAGCAAGTTCAGAAAGCTATCCATGGGGGAAAGTACGCCTTGCGCAATCCGTAGGCGCTGCGAGTCTGAAGGGCCCAACGCCCATCTAGGTGCTTCTCATGAGCAGAACAATGCAAATGCCATCCCACGTCGTGTGCCCTGTTTGGTGGGGCGGTGAACTCTTCAGCGCGACGACGCCCACATTTCTCGGATCAAGTTGGAAGTGAGCCTGAAGGTATTGCTTGACCATCATGGCTCGGCTTCGTGAGAATCGAAGCTGGTCCGCCGAAACGCCGCCGTTCGAATAGCCTTCGATAACAACGGGACTTTCAACGACTGGATCGCCGTTTTCAGTGAGTGCAGCATTCAATAGCGACATCCCCTTGGCAGACAGCTCCTCGCCGTTCGCGCCTCTTTGGAATAGCTCAGATCCTGATAGCCACACTCGATTGTTTTTGGGATCCGTGAACGCTCGGTCTTGGCGATACTGATCTGCCGAAATGTCGGCTAAGTTGTAATAGCCTCTCTTTTTGAAGAAGCCACGCGTTAAGAAGTTGTGTTTCAGAGCCTCGGTTGCATCGGCGAGATTGGCTGTCGCCGTATTTGCATTCATGAGCGATTCTCTGATGTTTGCGCCGCCACTCATTCCGTATTGGTCCGCCTTGTTGATTTCCGAAATCAGCTGACGCACTTGCCGGGCGCTGTCATTCAAGTTGTCGATCACCTCGCCGGCCTTTTTCGATATCTGGCGCGAATTCAGATCCGATACCAGCGCATCGGCCTCTCGCGAAGCATGACCAAGATCGGCGGTCGCTTGCTGCGCATTGCTAACCGTCTCACGAATCCGGCTCGCCAACGCTTCGTCCCGAAGCAGCATGCCCGCCGGACCGCGTCCCGCCTTCAGATCGGCTACGATGTCCTGGACGTCCGTTGCAGTGGTGGTAACAGTCTGACGAATGCGGTTCGCCAGCTTATCGTCGTTGAGAAGCATTCCCGCGGTGCCATGGCCTTGCTTGAGGTTCACGACAACGTCATTGACGTTCGATACGGTGTTCGTGACTCCATCGAGCGCGACGCCGAGTTTGCCGCCGATCTGTTTGAGCATTCCATCGGCGTCCTCAAGCAATCCGTTGACCCGAGTCAGCAACTCGGTAAGCTCAGTCGGCTCTTTGCTAGGAATGGTTGTCAGCGCGTCCGCCTTGAGCGCCTGAGCACCACCGGGGCGAACCGAGAGGTAAGTGTCGCCTACGACGCCTTCAGTGCCTATGGTTGCGACAGAATCCGCACGTACCAGGCCGCGCAGCCTTACGTCGATTCTCCATTTGACTCGAAACCGCGATGCCGGGGAGTCCGGCACCGCGATGGCAAGCACCTGCCCGGCATCCATTCCCGCCACTCGTACCTTGGCCCCGTTTGCGAGACCGGCGATATTCACGAACTCAGAATAATACTCAGTGTGGCGCGCGAATACCTGATGGCGGTCGCCGATCACAAACATCCCGATTCCGAACAGTAGCAGTCCGCCGACCACGAACAACCCGATACTTACGTTTCTATTCTCCATTTGTATTACTCCGTTACCAGGTGCCGAGCGATCTCATTTTCGCTGTGTTCTATTTGCACGAACGAACCATCGGCGATTAGCCGGCCTTTGTCGAGCACCACGATGCGATCGCCAAGGCGCCGGGCACCACGCACGTCATGTGTGACGACGATTAACGCAGTCTTGTGCTCCTCCTTCTGCTTCAACAGAAGGTCATCGATCTCCGAAGACGTGATGCGGTCCAGGCCGCTGCTCGGCTCATCCGCAAGCAGAATCTTGGGTTCCAGCACGAGCGCACGGGCCAGCCCGGCGCGCTTCCGCATGCCCCCCGAAAGCTCCGAAGGCATTTTCTTCTTATCGCCCGCCAAGCCGACCTGGCGAAGAACCTGGTCGATGACGAAATCCACTTCTTCCTGCGATTTGCCTGTTAACCGTATAAGAGGCAAAGCCAGATTTTCATAGAGGGTCAATGAGTCGAAGAGCGCCGCATCCTGGAAAAGAAAACCCATTTTTCGCCGCACTCGCGAGAGCTCGGATTCTCCCAGATGCGTAATCTCATCCTCTTCAACCCAAATCTTTCCCTGGTCCGGCTTAATAAGCGAGACAATCAGCTTCAAAGTTACGCTCTTACCGGTTCCGCTGCGCCCAAGAATGCAAAGCGCTTCTCCTGCGCGTACGTCAAACGAGACATCGTGCAACACCTGCTTTGTGCCAAATGATTTGGACACGTGCTCGAACGCCACCGCCGCACTGCGGACGTCGATCATAAAGCGCTCTCCGGAAATATGAAGAAGATGAACTTGATCAAAAGCACGTCCAGGAGAATAATCAGCAGCGATGAGACCACTACGCTTTGCGTCGCTGCTCGCCCTACACCTTGTGACCCCTCATTCGTCGTGTAGCCGAGAAAGGAGGAAATCGTCCCAATGGTGAATCCAAACACGGCTGTCTTGAGCGTCGGCGCGTAAAAGTTCGACCACACAAAGGAAGAGAAGGATCGAGAGATGTAGAGCTGAAACGAGAGCCGCGACGACGCGTACTCGGAGAGGAAACCTCCGAGCAGGCCCGAAAAATCCAGAAACAATGTCAAAACCGGAAGCGCCAGCGTGCACGCGACGATGCGTGGTACGACCAGAAACTTGAACGAGTCGATGGAAAGCGATTCGATGGCGTCGATCTGTTCGGTCGCCCGCATGTTGGAAAGGACTGCTCCGATCCCTGAACCGACTCGCCCGGCCACTAGCAAGCCAGTAACGAGCGGGCCGATCTCTAAGAAGAAAGCCAGCGCCTGAACGGTGGGAATCCACGCTGTGGCACCGAAGGTGACCAGCGTACTGCGTGTGTGCATTGTCAAGACGGCCCATAGAGCAAAGCCGGAGGCAATTACAAGAGGAAGTGATTTCGACCCTATTTCGGCGAGCTGCCGCCGGAATTGGTCACCTTCAAAAGGACGCCGGAACAGGCCGGTGACAGCCCGAAACCCGAACGCACTGACTTCTCCCGCGATTTCGAATACGTTACTCATCTACGCTAAGCTGTCACAATGCCAGACATCTGCAAACCGGTCACCTTGACCTGTTTTCTCGATTCACGAAGCCCTTCGACTCCCGGTAACCTAAAAGAGCTGCACTTGAGGCAGTCCATCCGCTGTTCCCAAATCGAAAAGGCGGGACAACCGGCGCGGTGGTGCCGCCCGAAGATCAAGCTGCCTGGGTGAGTCGGGCTAAATCCCTCCGAATCGCAACACGACACCACCGGAGTAGCGGACATCGTTCTGATGGCTGCCAAAGCCCTTGGTGCTGTCGATCTGAGTCATAACGTACTCAACCTGGATCGGCTTCAGGGCGATGTGCTTGGTCAAGGTATAGTCCACACCACCTCCAGCCGCCATGGCGAACGCGTTCTGCGTGGTCGAGCTGGTATCGAGATCGTTCCAGACGTACGCACCCCCGAACAGGAACTGCACGTAGGGCGTTAGGCGGGTGTGGCGCCAACTGAATCGCGGGACGAACATGTAGGTCAACAGCCTGTCGTCGATCCTGGTGTTGGCGTAGCCGCCGAAGTCCGCGACCAGGCCGACCACGTTGTTGATGTTATACGCAAACGATCCGGAGCCACCGTTACCCGTGCGCTGCCGATCCTGGTTGGCCGAGTTCACGTGTAACCAGGAATAATTCAGACCAACCTCATAACGCGGTGTTTCTTCTTGCGCGCTCAGTACAGCACCGGATGCCAGAATCGCTGCTAAAGCGAGCTTAACTGCTTTCATAAGTGTTGTCTCTCTCCTTTTTGAACGTCCACCAAAGTTGCTGATGGCGCATTGACCCCCCAACGCTCCGGACGACAGGCCTGTTTGGACCGCCGCTCCGGTTCGGTGACATTGTTCTCATCAAACAAGAGGAGCATTGCAAAGGTTTTATTGGCCTTTGGATCACGTCAGTGGACTTCGTATCAGCGGACTCCTAGAGGCCAGGTGTGCGACCTACCGCCTGTTGGAGTTCTGCCCAGGCCAGCAAATATCCCAGATCCGCTTGGAGAAAGTCTGCTTGCGCTTTGTAGTTGGCGGCCGTGGCCTGCCGTCTGTCGGAAACTAGAATCACGCCTTGGTTTCTCTGGTTTTCGGCCAACCGCTCACTTTCCTGCCGCAACTTCACGACTTGGTTCGCAACTTGAACCATATTCCGCGTCCGTTCCACCTTGTTATAGCTGCGCTGAATCGTGACTGCGACTTCGTCCTTAAGCTTGTGCAGGTTTTCTTCGGCTTCGGCAAGCTGCGCCTGACGCTCGCGTACCACCGCCCGGCGTTTTCCGAAATCGAATATTTCCCAACTCAAGTGCACACCGAATTCGCCAAAATTGTGAACCAAAAACGGCACGCCGTTCTGATAACTGTGTCGCGCGTACGCGGTTACGTCCGGAATGTAAGCCGTTTCGGCGGCGGCGACAGCCGCTTTCGCTTTCCGGACGCTGTCCTCGGAAGCGCGAATGTCGGGGTTCTCGGCCCATGCAGTCTGCACAAACTCCTCGCACGAGTGCAGATCCACGTTTGCCTGAACAGCGGGATCGAGCACCAGTTGTGTATCGAGCGGAAGCCCGAGTAGATCGTTCAATTCCGCCGTCAGATCGGATAGCTGCAGCTCCGCCGTGAGCACGGCCTGCTGACCCTGCAGCAATCCGGCTCGCCCATCGATCGCGGCGACCTTCAGCGCGCTCCCGTTGCGGATGTCATCTTCACTTTCCCGAAGTCGCTCGCCCGCGTACGCCGCCTGTTGCTCGGCCGCTTGCTTTTGCAGACGAGCGATCAAGATGCCGTAATACAGCGTGTGCACCTGAATCGCCACCTGGTTCTCGGCCCTCTTTAGCTCGTTTCGCGAAGTAGCAACCTCCGCCGCTGCGATACGATTCTGGGCGTGAACCCGGATTAGTTGTGTGAGCGGCTGCGCGAGCATGGTGCCGCTGGACACGAACGTGCTCTTGCCCTGGCCCAGCGGGAGTCCTTGCGCCGGAATTGCCGTTCCATTCACGATCCCGAATGCGCCAGCTGGAATGTCAACCTGCTCCAGCTCCGTAATGTGGAGGACGTTCGACTGGTTCGTCAGGGCCGGAAAATACCCAGAATGCTCGCCGATCTTCTTCTGCTCATTCTCCAGTACTTTCAGCCGCGCGATCTTGAGCGCACGGTTTTGCGCAAGGGCCAGGTGAACAGCTTCGATCAGCGTGAGATGGCGCGTATCGGCCGCATACTGCGGCGTCGCGGCCAGCACGCTGAGCCCCGCGGCGATGAGTGCGCGCTTCCAGTAGAATCTCATTGCATTTTCCTCAAATCTTTGTAACTGTATTTGGCCGGTCGGAGGAAGAGCATCAGCATCAAGTAAGCAACCACCATCCAAGCGATCACAATGAATCCGTCCGAAACTGCCAAGGTGTAGGCTTGGGCTTGCACCTGCCTGCTCAAGATTCCTGACGCACGACTTTGCGCTTCGTCAGGCCCCGAGGAACCGGGTAGGAGACCCGCAGCAAGCATTCGCAGTCGTTCGTCCGTCAACCAGTTGCCGAGCTGCACGTGAAGCCCGAGAAGGTTGGAGTGAAACTTCTCACGGGCCGAGATAAGGTGTCCCATGAACGAAGAGCCCACCTGGCCGCCGAAGAGGCGGAGGAAGTGCATGAACGCGGAGTACGTCGCCGCTGCTGTGGCATTCGTCAGCGCACCCAGTTCCAAGCCCTCCAGAACGATGCTGGCCAGCAGGCCAATGAAGGAACAGGCGAATCCGCACGAGAGCAGCAACTCGACCTTCTCAAAATTGTTTCCAGCCCATGAGCTATCCAGATGGGCGAATGCCCAGCTCCCCGACGCGACAATGGTCAGTCCGGCTGCCAGAATTACCCGCGAGTGCGTCTGAATCACGATTACCGCCACGATCCAGACCACGCCGAACAGCGGCAACGCGACCCAAGCCAGAGCGTGACCTGTCTCCAGCGGCCTGTATTGCTGAATAGTACCCAGAAAGGCCGGGATCAGCATTGCCGTCGCGAGTAATACAAAACGGAACGTGAAAATCGAAAGCGCGAGCACCACGACGTTGCGCCTGAACACAAACGAGAGATCGAGGACGGGATTCGGTCGTAGCATGCGCCGGACCAGTGCGGCCAGCAACAGGAATGCCCCGCCAGCGAGCATGGCGACGATCACTCCTGAGTTCAGCCAATCCAGCCGCTCTCCCTGGTCCAGCGCACCGTACACAAGTGCCAGTCCGAGACTGAAGTAGGCAAAGCCTCGCCAACTCAGCCCGGTGTCCCTGGGCGGGCGCGGTGGCATCCCGAAGTACACCAGAATTCCCATCAGCGGCGTGACCGCCGCCGCCGTCCAGAAGATCCAGTGCCAGGAAAGATGCTCGATGTACCAACCCTCGATCAACGATGCGATATTGGTGACGAACACAATATCCGCGGCATACGCCGCTATGCCGAAAATAATCATTCGCTTCGGGAGAGAGAACAGCACGAACGTCATGGTGAGCGAATAAAACGTGCCCGACGTTATACCCGCAACTACAATCAGCGCCAGCATGGCGCCGTAGTTCGGCGCGAGCGGCAGCAGCGCCGATGCGCCGGCGAAAATCGCAGCACAGGGAAGCAGAATGCGCCGGGGGCCAAACCACGAACTCAAAAAGACGACGAAGCAGCCACTGAACATCATTGCCATGTTCAACGCCGTGGTAAGCCAGGAGGCCTCATCGAAGCCCAAACCCATGGCTCCCCGCAAATCAGGAAGCCCGACGGTGAGCAGCCGCCCGTTGAGCGTTGCGATCCCTGCGCCCAAGAAAACTCCTGCGATTCCCAGCCAGGGGTTGGTGACGAGTTTGGACGCGCTCCCTTTCAGTGGTGCGCCAGGCGGAGTATTGACCGCTGTGGCGCTCACAGCAAAGCCCTCACCGTACGCCTTCTTGGGTGCGGACGGTCGCGATTACGGACATGCCCGGGCGCAATCGGGCGGCGGCCGGCTGGCCACGATCCAACACAATCTTCACCGGTACACGCTGCACGATCTTGGTGAAATTGCCTGTGGCATTGTCAGGGGGAAGCAGTGCGAACTGCGATCCACTGGCCGGGGACAACTGATCGACCTTGCCCTTGAAAACGACTCCGGGGAAAGCATCCATACGGAGTTCGGCCGGGTCTCCCGGGCGGATGTGGCGCACCTGCGTCTCCTTGTAATTCGCCTGCACCCATACGTCACTCTGCACCAGGGAAAGGACCTGCGTGCCCGGGCTCACCAGTTGGCCGGCGCGGACCTTGCGTTCGCTCACGATTCCATCCTCAGGGGCGGCGATTCGCGTGTAGCCCAGATTTGTTTGCGACAGCATCAGCGAAGCCCTCTTCGCGTTCAAATCGGCGTGGAGCAGCAGTTCCTGCGAATCCAGCAAGGCGCGTTGGCGTTTTTGCGCTTCCAGTTCGGACTTGCTGCTGGCCAGCCGCGCGCGCGTCCGCACAAGGTCGGCCTGCCGGCTGGCCAGTTGGGCCTCCGATGCGGACAAATCCGCCTCTCGACTTCCCAGTTGTCCTCGGTAGCGCTCCTCATCCGCCACCACTTGCTCCAGCTTTTGCCGGGTGGCGGATTCCGACGCGATCAATGCTTCCTGGCGGCGCCGTTCCAGAAGGGTCCGCTGCACATCCGCCCTGGTTGCCTCGATTCCACTGCGAGCGTTCGCAATGGATGAATTCGCGGCAACGATTCCAGCCTCGGCTGCCGCGATATCGGCTTCCGCCGCGCGAATTCCGTCGGCGGCTTGTGCGATTCGTGCGTCCTGTAACTCTTTCTGCCGGCGGTTATTAATCAGCGCGGCTTCCCCGGCCGCCACTGCGGCCGCTGCTTGCTCTACCTGCGCGCGAAAGTCTGCGTCCTGCAACTGGACGAGCAAGTCTCCGGCCTTGACTGTCTGGTAGTCGGCGACTGCGACTCTCGCGACCAGACCGGCCACTTTGGTGCTCAGCGGAGTGAGATCGGCGCGAACGTTTGCGTCGTCAGTCTTCTGCTCGACTCGCTCGCTTGTCCACGTATTCCACTTCCCGGCGATCAACATAACGATTCCGCCGGCCATCAGCAGAATGATCACTGGCACGGCAAGCTGGTTTCAAGCGCTGAATCCAGCGCTGACGCTTCTCAGTAGGATTCGTTTTATCCGGCATGTCCGAATTTCCCGTTCGAGCGGTCCGGAGCCGAAGCACGCGATCCGGGGTAGAGAGTCCGTTTTTCGATGGCGCCCCATATCACGCGACTTGCCGGCTTCTACGTCCGCAACCGAGTAGTAGTGCCCTTTCACCTTTTTTCGACGAGGCACCTTCCTGGATGGCCTCGCCCGTCCGCGTGCCGAGGCGACGGCCAATGACCCCTACTCGGCAGGCCCCGTTTCTCGCGGACACGGGAACCGGAGGATTCAGTATTAGGTCGCGTACCGGACCGCTACACTCAACCGGCACATCTGTTCCCGTTATCCGCGAAGCCAGCTTCCCTGGCTTCCAATAAATAGGAGGGGGCCGAGTGACGTTTTATTGGCATCTGCAATTTGCTGCAGCATTCGCCAAAACGTTCGCTAGGTCGGAGCTGGCGGTACCTGTATCGTGCCGTTGATTCCACCGGCGCCACGATGGACTTCTGGTTCTCCGCTGAGCGAGACCCGGCTGCGGCCCAGCAGTTCTTCCAGAAAGCCTTGCAGGCTCCTGGTCATCCCCGGCCGCCAGTCTCCTGTCACAGAAATAAGTGAACTAAGTTCCGGGTCCGATTCGTCTAAGATTTAGGGAGATCTTAGATGCGGACTGGGCGACCCAAACAGCCGTTGATATTGACCGAGGAAGAGC
>JACXTT010005647.1_pt1 | contig 18103 bp, 14 predicted proteins | sample 9270951 | NCBI WGS metagenome assembly JACXTT01 (sample SAMN15532306, study PRJNA645909) | rock metagenome | isolation source: weathered quartz diorite | place: Puerto Rico | collected 2017-06-21 | reverse complement strand
GGATGCCAATCGCCATGGATACCGCAGCGCTCGAGAAGGTCTACCGTGAGGCCTGCCGCAAAATGTTGATGTCCATCGACTTGCGCAGCAAGATGCACGTCGTTTCCGGTGAAATCGCCGAACTGCACCGGGCGCTGGCGGAGCAGGGGGAGGCGATACTGGCCGATCCGCACAACGACGCCGCGCTGCAGGTCTATCGCGAGCAGGTCGCGGCAATGGTCTCGAAGCTCGACGAACGCGCCGAAATCTGCGAGAAGGACGTTTTCGGCGATACGCTGCACCAGTTACTCGAATACGGTGAAGAGCTGGGTTTCGCGCGAAGGGCGAGTGGGATTGCCTCCTCTGTCGTCTTGCCGAAGTCCAACAGTATCCACCTCGCCACGGCGCCTCCTGGGCGTCCGGTGGCGGAGCCGAACCCCGAGCCCGGCTCGCCGCTCTCGGAGGTCGAGCGCGAACTCTCCCAACTCCAAAGTCAACTCGCGACGATCCAGTCCGGCGCGACCTGAGCCTGGCAAACTACGGTTTCAGGTAGCGGTCCGCGAAGGAAAGATATTGTGTCCAGTCGTATTCCGTCACGTCATGCTTGCCGCGGCGGATGTGGTAGCTGATCCGGCCGCGCACTGGTTCTTCGAGCCCGGGCATTTCCGTCGCAGCGGGAGGCAAGCCTTCCACTCCGAGCAGTTTGTATACTGGCGTCGCAAATTTGCCCGCCAGGAACTCGCCCTTGGGATCGGACCATTGGTCCCCTTCGGCGCTCGCGATGTAAACGGGACGCGGCGCGAGCAAGGCGATCAGCTCATGCTGATCCACGGGCATCTCGCTCTCCTTGTCGTTGTACTTCTTGAAATTCGTGCAGAACCAGTGCGGAAATGAAGTATTGATGCGTTTGGTGGTTTCGCCGTAGTTCCGTCTGGCAATCGCCGCTCCACCTTCGCCGCTCTCGTTCGAGATCAGCATCGCAAACCGGGTATCGGCCGCGCCCGCCCACAGCGCCGCCTTGCCCAGTCTGGAATGACCGATCAGCGCGACCCGTCTCGCGTCCACGCCCGGATCGGTTTCGAGGTAGTCGAGCGCGCGGCTCGCGCCCCATCCCCACGCCGCAATGGCGCCCCACTCATCTTCCGCGGGCCGCGTCTGCCCGGATTTGTAATACAGTTTGTGGACACCATTGTCGAAGCTGTCGAAGTCCGGATCGATGTCGCCGTAGTAGATCGTGGCGAGCCCGTAGCCTGCCGCGAGAATTTTTTCGAGCTGCCATTGGGACGCGTTGGTTCCCCGCGAGGCCTCGGTGGCGCGATTGTTGACAATACCGTTTTTCGGGTTCTCTCGCATCCAGGATTCGCTGATGCGAATGGCCGGGTCGGCATGGACGGCGTGGTTGCCGTAAAAGTTCAGGCCGAGGAACACCGGCGCCTTGACCGCAGAGGTTTTCCGGGGCAGGTACAGCAGGATGTCCATCCGCAGGGTCCGAGCCTTGTCGAAATAGACCGCGATCTGCTTGCGGGAGGCAAGTCCGCCGAGGGCGTTGGCCGATTTTTCGAAGACTTCAAACTGCAGGTCCGCTGGCCTGCCCGGACTCTTGCCGTAGACCTGCGATTCGAAGAGCTTGAAGATTTGCGCGCGCCGTTCCGGCCACTGCGCCGCTGAGCGGACCGGGGTCCCGTCTGCAAATGCCAGCACGTCGGGGAGAGTGTACGGGGCGACTTTGGATTCATCGCAGTTGAATCCGGCCGGGCATTGCCAAGCGACCATGGTGGACAACAGGGTGACGGTGATCGAGAGCATCACGCCGAGTATACATGAGAAAATTTGAGGCATGCGTGCAGCGATACCGGCAATCTTCGGAATTCTTCTTGCGGGTTGCGGCGGGCTCCTGGCTCCGAAACAACCGGTCACGCCGATGACAGAACAGGCCAAGGTCGAAGAGGTGCTACGGCAATACTCCGAAATGCTCCTCGCGATGAACCATGCCGGTATTGCCGGGCTGTTCGATCCTGTGGAGGGGGAGGTGGTGAACCCGGGCCAGCCGGCCATTCGTGGGCAAGCTGCGATCGAGCGGTTCCTGCGCGGTTTTTCAGACTACAGAGTCCTGGAATACAAGACCGGCAATGTCCGGACCGTAGTGGATGGAGAGAAAGCGACCGTATCGGCCAGTTATGAGCAGAAGGTTCGGATTCCGGACGGCACTGTGGTGGAGCCGAAGGGCTGGATCGATGCCGAACTTCGGCGCGATCCACGGAGCGGAGTCTGGTTTATCCGACGTATGGGTACGAGGCAGTAGGCGGAAAAGCCCGCCCCTTTGTCAAATGGTAAGGGCCTTTCTCTTCTTTGGTTTTAACCGTACGATCCAACGAACTTATTGAGGTGACGGGAAAGTCTTCGAAATGTGGTCGTGCCAGGTCAACTGCTCTTCGTCGACCAGCGACCACACGAGCCCCAAGCCAGCCGATAATACGCCGAGCACGCCACCGAACATCCGGTAGATCCGCTGTTCGCGATCAGGACGGCGGCCATCAAAATTCACCAGCTCGAGCCCCATCCAAACCAGGCCCGGAGTGTCCGCGCTGCAGATGCCGAACATGGCGCGGTAGAAGAACCAGAGAACGGCGTAGATTCCGGCATACAACACCGCGGTCGTCGAGTTGAGAACCACTGTGCCGCCACACAGGTAGAAGGTGGCGAGAAAAAGGCCGAGGGCGATCAGGATCATGCTCGAGTCTAATGCCGCGGCCAGCAGGCGATGCACGGGCTGTGCGACCGGAGAATCGCAATAAATGCCATCCTGCGGCATGAGCAGTTCCTGCTCTTCGACAAGCTGGAACTCGAAACTCTGCTGTTGATGATTCGATTGGACGTACCGGCGAGGCTGGGCTGGGCCGGATGCCTGCTGCTGGGGGCGTTGCGGCTGCCGGCGCCGGCCGCGCGATCCGCCCGCCGGAATTGGGAACTGCACGACCTGCTGGTCGAAGAGCGACTTCTGGTACGAGACTCTGGCCCTGGGAGGCTCGGCCACGGCTACCGAACTCGTGTGCATGACCGGGGCTGCTTCCTCGGTAAGCCATGCGTAGTCGCGAGCGGTTGCCGTCGTAGTGATGGGGTAGAAATCTGCGGCTGCACGGGCGGAACCCGCAAAACGACGCCCGCACCGTACACAGCGGTGCGAGTCAGTTAGATTGACGGCTAAGCAATGGGGGCAATTCATATAAGTGCCTCTTTAATTTCATTTGCTTCCGACCCTTGCTAAAGGTTGTCCCTGCGTGCTAGGGTGCTCGTTTGGCACCCATTTTTAGTTCTTTTGTTTTGGTGGTACATCGGACTCTAGTACAAAAGTTTTGCACAGAGCCCAGTACTTCTTATACCAGAATCGTCGGACCATGTCACGAACTTTATGGGGTTTCGGCTCTAAAGCTATTGATAACCCTAGTCTTACTGCAGGTGGTACTCCTCGCTCAGGCAGTTCCTGACCCGAATGTCTCAACCAAGCTTCCCCGTCCAGCCGTCCCGCAAGACGAAATCTGGGTCCGGGCGACGCACCAGGTGAACGAAGGGTCCATCTGGAAGGGTCGCGGCATGGTCGAGATCCGAACCACAGACATGGTTCTGCGCGCCGATGAGATTGATTACGATCGGGACAAGGACTATGCGGAAGCGCGGGGAAACGTCGACTTCGAAAGCTTCAAGACCGGTGAAAAGCTGGCCTGCGAAAAGGTTGAATACAACCTCGAAAAAGGGACCGGCAAGTTCTATAAACCAAAGGGCAGTTCGCCTGCCAAGATCGATGCCAGGCCTGGACTTCTCGTAACCAGCAACCCGTTTTACTTTGAAGGCGATTGGGCCGAAAAGTTCAAGGAAACGGTAAAAGGTGAAGAGAAGGACCGGTTCGTACTCCATGACGGCTTCATCACCGATTGTAAAGTACCGGATCCGGCGTGGATGCTGAAGGGCCCAAAATTCGACATCATCCCTGGCGAACGCGCCTTGGCCTATAACACCGTATACCGGCTGCGCGGCGTTCCCATCTTCTATTCGCCAATCTTCTACAAGTCGTTGAAACGGTTGCCGAGGCGCAGCGGTTTTCTGACGCCAAACATCGGCAATTCGTCGCGCCGGGGCTTCATGGTCGGCGGCGGCTACTTCTGGGCCATCAATCGCAGCTATGACTTGATGTACCGCACGCAACTCTTTACAAGTAGAGGCCTTGCGCACACTTTCGATTTCCGCGGCCGCCCAAATGAGCGCGCGGACTTCAACTTCAATCTCTACGGCGTTAACGACCGCGGCGTCAAAGTCAACAACGAGATCCAGAAACAGGGCGGCTTCCTCTTTACTTTCAATGGGAGAGCGAAGTTATGGAAAGGGTTTACTGCATTCACCCAGATCAACTACTTGAGCAGCTTCCTGTTCCGGCAATCGTTCACGGAATCCTTCACCGAAGCTATCTACGCCGAAAGTCATTCCACCGCCTACATTGAGAAGCACTGGTCCACTCTCGGATTCAACATCATATTCCAGCGCGACGAGAACTTTCAGAGCCCGGCCGCCGGGGACCGGATTCTCATCCGCAAGCTTCCCCAACTGCAGTTCCTGTCGCGCGACCGGGAAATCAACCATAAGGGATTGCCGATCTACGTCTCGTTCGATTCCACGTTCGGATTGCTGCACCGCGATCAACCGCAATTCCAGACCCGTCAATATGTTGACCGCCTGGACTTCACGCCGCGTGTGAGCACTGCCATCCATTTCTATGGCTTCGCGCTGATCCCAAGCATCTCGGCCCGTACGACGCATTACGGATCTAGCCTGAACGACGGAAAGATCACGGGCGAGGGCTTTTGGCGGGTCACCCATGAGGAAATTCTCGAGTTGGTGATGCCGTCCCTGGCGAAGATCGGCAACGTGCCCAAGGTCTTAGGTGGCGGACAGTATAAGCACGTCATCGAGAGCCGGGCTAGCCTCCGGCATTCCGACGGCGTCGAAGATTTCAACAAGCTGGTCCGGTTTGACTCAACCGAACTCGTCGCGAACACAACCGAGGTCGAAGTCTCTCTTACAAATCGCGTGTTTCTAAAAGATAAGGACGGTAATGTGAAGGAAGTGATGAGCTGGCAATTGTCGCAGCGCCGGTACCTGGACCCGACATTTGGTGGCGCGCTGGTCACGGGAATCCGGAATGTGCTCGACAGTTCGGTCGGACTCACTGCCTTCAGCTTCCTCGACGGCCCGCGCAACTACTCGCCAATCGTTTCCGTCTTCCGGCTGCAGCCCAACAAGATCGGGTTCGAATGGCGCACCGACTACGATCCTCTGCGCCAACACATTGTAAACAGTTCACTTACGGCCGATTCCAGGTGGTCGAAGTATTACTTCTCAGCCGGGCACAACCAGATTCGTAGCTCGGATATCCTCACTCCGAACTCGAACCAGTTCCGCGTGTCGTTCGGAATCGGCAACGAAAACCGCCGCGGAGTGAATTTAGGTGCACTCGCTTTCTACGACTACCGCATCCAACAATTACAGTATGTGAGTACGCAGCTCACCAAGAACTGGGATTGTTGCGGCCTGAGCGTGCAATACCGGCGGTTCAACTTCGGCACACGCCAGGAGAACCAGTTCCGGGTCGCATTCGCCATCGCCAACATCGGATCGTTCGGGACCCTGCGTCGTCAGGAAAAGCTATTCTAATGTCAAACCTGCAATTTAGCGACTCATTCTTCGCCCGTCGCTTCAATCTTATGGAGCGGGATCTGGAACGGTATCTGTCCGCCGCCCTGGAGTCCGGCGGGGACTACGCGGACATCTACTTCGAGTACCTGTCCACCACCAACATCACGTTGGACGAGTCGATCGTAAAGAGCGCCACGCAGGGCGTTTCCATGGGCGTTGGGGTCCGAGTCATCTCCGGCGAGAAGACGGGGTACGCCTACTCGGAGGATCTGAGCCCGGACCGCGTACTACAAGCAGCGCGGGTAGCCGCCCGCATCGCCGGCGGGCCGTCTAAGATCGACAAGACCGGGCTCGATGAGGCGCCGCGTCGCGACCTGTATCCAGTGCTTGCCGCCGCGAGCGACGCAAGTCTGGCTGAGCGTGTGGCGCTGGTGAAGCGGGCGGATACCGCGGCGCGGAACGCGGATCCCAGGGTCTTTCAGGTGACGGCGATTTACGCCGACGCCCTCAAGCATGTTCTGGTGGCGACCTCGGAGGGCGCCTTGAGTTTCGACCGCCAGCCGATGGCTCGCATGAACGTTTCGGTGTTGGCCCGCGAGGGTGACGGTGTTCCGCAACAAGGATACTCGGGCGGTGGAGGCCGGGTCGGACTCGACTTCTTCGAGACCAAAACGCCGGAGGATTTCGCGCTCGAGTCGGTACGGCAGGCGGTGGTCCAACTGGACGCAGTGGAAGCGCCGGCCGGAGAGATGACCGTGGTGCTGGGACCGGGCTGGCCGGGGATCCTGCTCCACGAAGCAGTGGGTCATGGCCTCGAGGCCGACTTTAACAGAAAGAAAGTTTCGGCGTTCTCGGGCCGGATCGGCCAACAGGTGGCGAGCCCTTTATGCACGGTGGTTGACGATGGGACGATGGACAGCCGGCGCGGTTCGCTGAATGTCGACGACGAAGGTATGATGACGCAGCAGAACGTTCTCATCGAGAACGGAGTCTTGCGCGGCTACCTCACCGACAAATTATCCGAGCGGATCACGGGCGCGAAATCCACAGGCAGCGGACGGCGGGAAAGCTTCCAGCATATCCCAATGCCCCGGATGACGAATACGTTCATGCTCGCCGGGCAGAGCGATCCGGCGGAGATCATACAGTCGGTGACCAAGGGCATCTATTGCCCGAACTTCGGCGGCGGTCAAGTCGATATCACCAGCGGCAATTTCGTGTTCGACGCAACGGAAAGTTACCTGATCGAAGACGGCAAGGTGACGCGGCCGGTTCGCGGCGCCACCCTCATCGGCAACGGCCCTGAGGCGCTGAAGTGGGTGAGCATGGTGGGCAACGACCTCAAGCTGGACCAGGGCGTCGGGGTGTGCGGCAAGGATGGGCAATACGTGCCAGTAGGGGTTGGAATTCCGACAGTGAAGATCGATCGTATGACAGTGGGCGGGACAGCCCGATGACCCAGGCGGAACTGGAACAGATCGCAGCCAGGGCGGTCGGGCTGGCGAAGAGCGGCGGCGCGAGCGATGCCGAATGCACCATCGCGGCAGGCAACGAGTTTGGAGTCTCGCTGCGGATGGGCGAGATCGAGACCTTGAAGCAGTCGGGTTCTTGCGGGGCCGGTATCCGCGTGCTGAAGGGGAAGCGTGCGGGATCGGCCTACACCTCGGATTTGACTGAGGAAGGGATCGGCAAGATGGTTCATTCGGCGCTCGAGATCGCCGATGTGACCAGCGAAGATCCGTATGCGGGCATGCCGGACGATCATGAACTGGGCAAGCTCGAGACGGACTTGCAACTGTTTTATCAGGACGTGATCGACCTCCCGACTGAGCGCAAGATCGAGATGGCGCGGCTTGCGGAACAGACCGCTCTGGCGTTCGATCCGCGGATTACGAATTCAGACGGCGCGTCTTTCGATTCGGGAGACGGCGTGCGCGTGTTCGCGAGTTCGCGCGGGTTCGTGGGCGGCTATGGGTATTCGAGTTGCTCGCTCTATACGGTTCCGGTGGCGAACTCGGGCGAGAACAAGATGGAGCGGGATTCGTGGTCCACGGTGGCGCGGACAGTGGTGAAGCTCGAGAGTCCCGAAGAGGTGGGGCGTAAGGCGGCCGAGCGTGTGTTACGGCGGCTCAACGCGCGCAAGATTCCGACGCAGAAGTGTCCAATCGTGTTGGACCGGCGCATGGCGCGCGGTTTTGCGGGACATCTATTCGACGCCTTGAACGGCAGCTCGATCTACCGCAAGAGTTCGTTTCTCGCGGGTAAGCTCGGCGAAAGGATCGCGGTGAGCGGGTTGACGCTCATCGACGATCCGACGATCCCCGGGTTGTTCGGGAGCTATCCCTTCGACGACGAAGGCGTGCCCGGCCGCCGAAAGGTGGCGATCGAGAATGGCGTATTGCAGTCGTACCTGCTCAACAGCTATACGGGCCGCAAGCTGGGCTTGGCCACGACCGGCAATGCCTCGCGGGGCTTGAGCGGCGCGGCGGGCGTGGGCCATGGCAATTTCTACATCGAAGCGGGCGCGACATCCGATCTCGACATCATTCGCGGCGTCAAGCAGGGCTTGTATGTGACGGAACTGATCGGTTCCGGCGTGAGCACGGTGACGGGCGACTACTCGCGCGGCGCGGCGGGATTGTGGATAGAGAACGGCGAACTGACCTTTCCGGTTTCGGAGGTCACCATCGCGGGCAATCTTCGCGATATGCTCATGAAGATCGAGGCGATTGGCTCGGATCTCGAATTCAGGGGTTCGGTGGCGTCGCCGACTTTGCTGATTGGGGAGATGACTGTCAGTGGCCAGTAGTAGCCGCACCAGACCTGCCGCAACCGCTCCCGCGGGGGGCGGATCGAACAACGCCATGCTCGTCGCCATCGTAATGGTGGCGGTGCTGGGTACCGCTGTGTTCTTGTGGGCGAGGTACGCTTCGGCGGAGGCGAACAAAGATCCGCTGCCCTTGACTCCAGAGGCCAAGGCGTACGTCCGCAACCTGAAGATCAGCGAACCGGAGATCAAGGCGCAGGAAAGCTACATGAAGCTTGCGGTGGTGGAAATCACCGGCAAGATCAAGAACGACGGCGACCGTCCGATTGACGTGGTGGAGATCTTCTGCAGCTTCTATGACGCTTATGGGCAGATCGTGCTGCGCGAGCGTGTGCCGATTGTCCGCCAGAAGATGGGCGGGTTGAAGCCGGGTGAAGAGAAGGCGTTCCGGCTGCCGTTCGACACGGTGCCGGAAAGTTGGAATCAGGCGATGCCGGGGCTGGTGATCGCAGGGATCCAGTTTCGATCAACTCCTTAAAGACAATCTCTTCGGTCCTCTCGGGACGAAAACGACGGCATTTCATCCCGGGGACGACAACTGGCCGCGTGTAGCCTCAGCCTATCATCGAGTTGACGGCACTTTGGGCCCTCATCCCGTTTGCTTGGCCGCGCTGGTTTGAAGAATCGGGTTGAGAGCAAACTTTCCCATATCGGTAGTAGCGTTAAGGCCCGGTCCTTTGAACAGCCAGCCATTGTAGACTGTGCAAGCTTTGACTGAGGTATTCTCAGCCGGTCTTTCTCGTGTTCGATGGTGGATCGTCTTCGCAGTCCTGATCAGCGCTCCCGCTAGAATTGCGAGCGATCCGCGCCGATGAGGTGGAACGGAACCAGCAGCTTGTCGAGGGACGGCGGCGGATGCCACTCTGCGCAACGCTATCGAAGATCTTCGCCGGGGCTTGCCGCACGCGGCGCCTGTCGCATTCGGCGACGGAGTTTCAATTTCGTAACGGAATCGTGGCGTTCCTTCCCGATCGTGTCGATTTAGGCGGCGCTGCGACGCCGCCCAATGGCTCGCCGCTTGGCCCTGGAGACCTGCGCTCGGCTGGTTGCGAGTCGCGATCTTCGGCCATGGGCCGAATGGCAGTCTGTCCGGTTCCGATTCGAGGCTGGGGAGACCGCTCAACCTATTGATGAGACTTAGGCGGTCTGGTATAGCTTGATTCCCTGCCTGCGGCAGAACTTGTTCGCATTTGCCACGACCATCGGCCAAAGCGAAGCGTCCGCGACATCTTTCGGTGAGATGACCATATACTCGACGTGGTCACGGAAGATGAACTCGCCGAAGTGATGCGCCTCGATCATGTAATAGGCACACTGCAGCCCCCCGGGATCTGGCAGGATCTGTCCTTCGTAGCAGGCTTTGAAGATGTCTTCCTGGAGTCTTGCGTCGCCGTTGCCGTACAGCAACGCGCCCAGGTTGTAATAGCCAAACTGAATTGCGCTGGCGTCCGCTGCAACTTTGATTACGCCACTTTCCTTCGTGCCATATGTGAACGTGTCTTGTGCATAGTAAAGACACGCAGGCTTCAGGCTGCTCTTGGCGACCATGTGGCTGTGGCCGTAGTAGGTCGTCGATCCGTGCGACCGGCGGCCATAGTTGAGGCCCAGGAAAACCTGCTTGGTGTCCGGGTTGAAGTGTTTGTTTTCAGCCAGAAATCCATCCTTCCGGTTCCCGGGAGTCAGCATTTGCACTGTGCCGGTGTCCATCTGCCTCTGAATGCGATCAGGGCTTTGCCGGCCGGGTAGCAGACCTCGCTGAGCCTGCCCTCCTTGGGTTTGTTGCCAGCTCTTGGGAAATGTGATCCCATTGTCAACTACCGCGCGAGCGTCTGCGGCATTTGCGCCTGAGTCTTTGAGCACCATCGTGCCGCCCACGACCGCTCGCTGATACATCTGTGTGTAGGTATCGTACGGGTTCTCGTTCGCAAACCAGGAGCCGCACCTGAAATTGATCGTCAGGTCCGCGGATTGCAAGTTCCGTTCGATCGCGCCGTAGATTCGCGCCAACTCCTTGGTGCTGATCTTCTGCTTCTTGTGCGGCGGTAACTTTTTCATGAGCATGTCCATGAGAACGTTGCACGCGGTCTGCATGCCGGGCTGGCGGCTGAGCTCGAGTTCCTCCGCCCGGGTTGCGAGGTACTGCTGCTGGACGAGATGTGCGGATGGATTCGATCGCCCCATCCAAGGGGTAGCTGGCGGCCGATGCGGAGCCGCGGGAAGCGGAGGCATCACAGGCGGCGGCACGAGAAGGGCCGCCGCCTTCATCGGGACATACGGCAGCACCACGGGGGCTTGGGGTGGTTGCGGCGCGGCGGGCATCCTGTGGGCGCCGAATAGAGGCTTATGTTCTGGCATTTGAGTTCGTCTCCCTTGGTTGGCGTTTTTCTTGCTCGCGGCGCCCTGTTTGGCAGCCGCTCAGTCTGATTAACCGGAACCACGTCCGGATCGCATCATGGGAGATGGATTTTTTTCGAGCGGGTCCTTGGCGGCATACCGAGCCGCGCCAGCAACGGAGGTGTCTTGCTACGGACTGCTAGGACTGATCAGCCTTCATCAGCGAGGAAACGATTGAATCGTCCAAGCGTAGAAGTTGTTTTGAATGGCACCAAAGGCCAGCGAACGCCCATCGGGCGAAGGCGCCAGGATGTGGATGTCCCGGCCTGGCTGATCCAGGAGCAGTCTCGTCTTGCCGTCGGAATCAGCCAAATCTCCCGCGTATTCGTGTCGGTAAACACGATCTGCGATCCATCGGGCGAGAGCGATGCGTCCCTGGCGTCGTCGCGGAGCTTCTCGAGCGTTGCGCCGATCACCGAGATCATCCAGACCGTCGGCTTCTCCAGAGCCACTGATCCGCTCGCCAGCAATTTGGTCCCATCCTGGGACCATTCCATTCACGCTCAACGGAAGCAGAACGTATCGGGTATCGGGACCAACTGCGTCTCGCCCGAGGCGATCAGCCTAAGATGCAACCCCTGAAGATCGAGTAAAGAAGATACTTTCCATCTGGAGAGACCGAAGTGCTCAGCACCGGATCCGAACCACCCTGCAAAGTACCCCAGCTGCAAGGACGGCCATGATGCCAAGCGCAGTGCTCACAAGAAGCCAGAACGACCTGCGGCGGGTGGGCTCTGGTGTGGAAATGCCTTCGAACCGTTGCGCGGTGGAAGCCTCGCCGTTTTCCGTGTCACGTTTCAAACGCTTCAAATCGTTCCGCAATTCGGATGCTTGCTGGTAGCGGGCTTCGCGGCCCTTGTAGAGAGTCTTGAGAATGATACGGTCCAGTTCCGGCGGAACTTGCGGATTGAACCAAGATGGCGACGTAGCTTCAGTGTGGAGGATCGCGCCGCAGATCTCGCCAGGGCCTGCCCCTTCGAACGGCATCCTTTATAGTGCGAAACCGCTCCCGAGGCGAAGCTCATACGCCGATCGAGAGCCTGTTTCAGGATCTCTGAGTGTTCTTCCAAAGCGGGCAAATTCAAAAAATCCGGCGAATTGTCGTACGCCTGCAACAGGCTCTGAACTTCTTGGATCACTTCCGTGTCGTCGCCGCCAAGGCTCGCGAGCTCGGCGTCCCGTTCGGCCTTAGGCAACAGCCGGAACAACTCGAAGATTTCATTGACGCGTTCTCGCCGTTCGGAATCCATGGGGTGTTGTAAGTTTTAGATCTACCAAGATAGCAATCCGGAGCGTGCTGCTTTGGTAATCTGGTTCGATAGAATTCCTGCCGCAAATCATGATAAAGCCGCCCACTAATGAGGACAATGCGGACAATCTCACCGTGCTGCTGAAGTCGTGGGCGAGCGGCGACCAAAGCGCGCTCGATCGGCTGATGCCACTGGCGTACAACGAATTGCACCACATTGCGCAACAGCGCTGGCGCGGGCAGCAGCCGGGCCACACCTTACAACCGACCGTGCTGATTCATGAAGCGTATCTGAAGCTCATGGGCCAAGGGCAACGGACATTTGAGAACCGCGTCCACTTCTTCGCTGTAATGTCGATAGCAATGCGGCAGGTGCTGGTCAACCACGCCGAGGCCAGCGTGGCTGCCAAGCGCGGGGGCGGCAGGATCAATGTCCCTCTCGAAGAGGCGGACGCCGCGGCGCTGCGCGAGGCCAAGGAAGTCCTCAACCTCCATGAAGCGCTAAAGCTCCTGGCCCAGGTGAATGAGCGACAAAGCCGCGTCGTGGAGTTGCGTTACTTCGGTGGCCTTAGCATCGAAGAGGCGGCCGAAGCTCTGGGAGTCTCCGCCGTCACGGTGACGCGCGATTGGCACGTCGCTCGGGCTTGGCTGGCGCGGGAACTCGGGGCTCCGCCGGCATAATTCGTAAAAATCTAAGCCTCCATGATGTGAATCGGACCCGGATCCGGTTAACCAGATTGAGCGCCCACGAAACCACTGGCGCAACGCAAACAAGGAGACTTCAGTTATGACATTGCGAATCAACGACACCGCGCCTGATTTCGAGGCCAACACTACAAAGGGCAGTATCCGCTTCCACGAGTTCATCGGCGACTCCTGGTGCGTGCTCTTCTCACACCCCAAGGACTTCACACCCGTCTGCACCACCGAACTCGGCTACATGGCTGGACTGCAGCCCGAATTCGAAGCGCGAAACTGCAAAATCGTCGGCCTCAGCGTTGACTCGGTCACCGATCACGACAAGTGGAAAGCCGACATCGAGAAAGCACAAGGCCACCCGGTGAGCTATCCCATGATCGGTGACTCCGACTTGAACGTGGCGAAACTCTACGGCATGCTTCCCGCCGACGCGGGCGATTCCTGCGCCGGACGGACCCCTGCTACTAACGCCACTGTCCGCACGGTATTCATGATTGGGCCGGACAAGAAGATCAAACTGATGCTGACCTATCCGATGAGCACGGGACGCAACTTCGACGAACTGCTCCGGGTTCTCGACTCGATGCAACTGACCGCCAAGCATGGCGTCGCGACACCGGTGAACTGGAAGCCGGGAGAAGACGTGGTCATCCCCGCTGCTCTGTCCAACGAAGACGCCACCACGAAGTATCCGAATGGATTCCGCACCGTACTGCCATACCTCCGCATGGTCGCGCAGCCGCACTAGCAGGTTGCGGATGCTTCAGGACCAGTAGTTCAGTAACTTCAATTGTGCCGGCGCTCTGCGTTTCGGACATACCTCGTAGGTCAAGATTATTCATGCGGCGCGGGCGAGTAGCGTAGCGGGCCTCCGAGTCGTTCGCGACATCCTACGGGTTTGTGGTTCAGCGAAACCCTGATGGATGCGGGCCATCTGGACAATCAGCCCCTCCACATCCCGGTCAATTCGCGGGCGACCTGGATACGAACGATGGTTGGATCCGTCGTGACCAGTCCGGTGACGTAAGCCAGCAGCCGGCCCAACTGAAGAGCTTTCATTCCGTTCGAATCTTTCAGGGTCCCATGTCCCCGATGGGTTTTCTGACTATGCGGGAACTAACTTTCAAGGTGGATTCGCCGTCAAAAGGGCGAAAAGGCCCCTTTGCCTGACAGCGCTGTTGCGCGCGGGAGTTTCAAAGCTGCCGGCTGAAACATTAAGCCTGACAGGTCGCTTCGCGTGCGAGAAGTGTACTCCCCCCGAGTTGCAAAAGGCGACTTTCGACCGAGCAATCCGGACTGTGCAAAGCAATGCATCGCTAAAGGGAGTGCCGCCGTTTTCATAAGCGAGGAAGGCCGGGGGATGGCAATGATTCAGCGCAGCCACTGAATGGGTGGTTTCGGCGGGGGCCGGCGGAGCGGTATTGGAAAAGGCTGCGCGGGCATTCAAGTGCCGATGCAGCGATGGATTCAGAGTCGCAACGGTGGTGAGGCGTTGGTTGGTTGTTATGTCCAGCGTGCCGTACGCGGCGATGAGTCATCCGACGGTTGCGTTGCGCAATAATACATCTCGATGTAGTTGAATCCGAGCAACACCATCGTTGTGAATCCCATCGTTCCCAAATCGTCAATGGCCCTCGGGCAGCCACAGGCAACCCGTCCATAACTGCCAACACCTGGGGCACCGCATGAGTAAACAAAACCAGCGGACTTTGGCGACGACGAGCCGCGGGAGCAGGGATCCGGCGTCATAAGGAACAGCGCCAGCGCCGCCCCGGCCATCGTGACCGCATCTGCAGGTAGTGTGCAATCCGGCGCGTCCCCTGGCGTTCTGCCTCACTTTCAAAACGCGCTGACGATCGCGAAGCGGCCGGCAGCGACATGCCCCGACCTCGAGTCCACGCCTATTATTCGCGGATTGACTCGGACTCTGTGCCCGTTAGCAGTTAGCGGGCCCAAAACGACAGGTCCAGCTTGAACGCCCGGCGTTCCAGCCCTGAGGCATGTTCACGGTACAGCCAAATTCCATTTCCGTGCATCTGAACGATTGCGTTCAGGGCCTCACGCACCGTGACATTCTGGAGCCTCACCGGCGCTCCGTCCGAGGCGGGGGTGTTCGATAGCGAGTTGCTTGGAGCCATATTGTCGAGGCCAAGCAGTCGCATTGCCTGGACCACTTCAGGAGCCGAGAGAACACTATGAACGGCTCCCAGCGGGTTTGTCACAGGATTCGGAAACTCGAGGCTCTCCACCCTCGATTCAAGAAACGTGCTGGTCCGGTCGTCTAAGAGATTCACGACATTCGCGCCCCAATCGAGCCTGAGATTGGGCATGGCTAAATGCATGTCATCCAAAACATCCAAAACTCTTCGGTTAGTGACAACACATACACTGCCCTCAGGAATCGAGTCGGAACCCCAGACCGCCATGCCGCCAGAGACAGCGGTTCCTCTCAGAACCCTGACAAACGCTGTGCTCAAGTCGTGGAACGCGCCGTTCGGCTCGGTTTGAATCGGCCGGGTGAGCGACGCCTCCAATTCGGCTGATCTGATAGACATCTTTGCTAACTCTGCCTCAAACGCCCTTTTGGGCGCGATAGACTGGGCCGCGACACAGCGCCCTGTATTGTCAAATCCCGCAGGCACGTCGATCGACGAACTTGCCGTAACCGTCACTGAACGATCCGCCACCGTCATTCCACGTTTTGCGGCGATAGAATACAGTCCTGCTGGAAGCATCCAGATGCTGCGGAGTTCAACTGTCTGATCAATCGCTTCTCTTGGTTCCAACCATCGATCTTGGACATTGGTGTTGAAGAGCTGTCCGGCCCGCATGGCAACGCCAAGATCGGTCCGTTGAGGTTCTCTTCCATCTGCCGATCGCAGATCCAGCCAATAGCCCGCCAAAGCGCCACGTTCGAGTAACAATACTCTTTGCGCGCTGAGATTCTTGAGGACGAGTCTGATGGTAGTCGGTCTCTCAGGAACGGCTGTAATCGCGAGGCTTACGGGATCGCTCCTGTCTTGCGACTGAGCACCGAGGGACGTAAGAGCGGAGAGACTCAGGATCATCCAAAGACTTCCGAAGCCTCCGCGGAATTGAAGGTTTGGCATGTTTCAAGCTCACTAATTTCTGCTTGCCGGTGTCTCAAAACTATTGACACGCGCCGTGGTGCCCGCTTTTCGCCGCACCAAGCCTTAAAGTCTTGACCTTCTCGTCAATTTCCTGTCGATACACTCGGAACCCGGGCCAATCCAGGATCCGCGTCCAGTCTGAGTCTTTCAAAGCCCCTTCAGGCTACAACATGCCATTCCCCGAAACCACTGCCAATTCGTGCAGGTGTCGGATTGTTGCGCATAGCCGAAATACGTTAGTACCCACTCAGCATCCCAATAATAACCACGAAAGCGCCCAGCACAAAATGTTGGCTCACTCCACCTTCGTATTCGCGCGCGCCGCCGTGGTCTTATCGACGAAAAACAGGCCGTCGTACCTTTGTGTCACCACTTGCTCGAAAATGGTCAAGTTGGGCCTGTCCTCCGAAAACCCCGACATGATGTTGCGAGTGGGGTGGCTCGCGCCGAGCCACTCAGCGACGGGGCCAGTCTCCGGCGCAGCCCGCAGGTCCAGCGCGAACAGCGGTATGCCGCTCGCGGCCAGCATAGCATCCAAGCTCCCGGCCGGCAGCGGTCCAACCGCGAAAGTCTGCACAGTCCCATTCATCGACCTTGCCCGGAACGAGCCCTGGTTGAAAGCGAAGCCAATTGTTACCAGCTTGTCTCCGTACATCTTCTGTAGCACCGCGCCCATGCTGTCACCTGGACCCGGCTGATTCGGGTAGAGAGGCCCTGTCATCACGTGAAAATTGTGCGCCGACAGGACGATCTTGGCGTCCTTCGATTGATCGAGAATCCACTTGACGTTGGCCGCCAGGCTCGCGTCGCGCATCGCCATCGATACTTGGGGCTTCATCAGGTTGGCTGCCCACTGCAGGCATTGAAGCACAACACGCGCGTTCTGGATCGCCCACTCGATGCCCGCGCGCGGACGGTGCGACTCCAAATGCGCCACGACTTTCTCCCACTCGACAGCAATTGTCGGATCCACGGCCCTCGGGTTCAACGCAAGCGCCATTTCCGAGGCGCGTGCCAAAGCGGGCATGTACTCCGCATCCGTCTTCGCCACGAAGTCACGAACGATCTCGATGCCGACGCGAGGATTCTGCATATCGAACCCCGTGAACTCCACGCGGCCCTTGCCCGATTTGTTGTACTCTCGCATCCACAGCAACGTGTCGAGCACTTCCTGCGTGTCCCACAACGTAAAGCGGACCCTTGAGGAGCTTAGCCGGATCGCCCTCTCCCTTGAGGACAAAATCGTTCAGGCGGTACGACTCGGGCAGGCTCCCTTCGATGGAAAAGATCGAAAAACCCATCTGCGTGACAAGGAACTCCAGCATACGGTGCTTAAGCTGGAAGAACTCCTGTGTGCCATGCGTGGCTTCGCCGAGCGCTACTATGCGCGCATCGCCAACGATCTTCTTAAGTGGGGCCATGTCGTCAAACCCGTGCCCTGCGACCGGCGTAGACAGCGGAATCGCGGCACGGCGGATCCACTCCGAGACGGCATCGGACGAGTTTGGTGTGATAGGGAGGCTGGGACGCTGGGCAAAGGCAAAAGCGGCTCCGGCCGATGACGCCAAGGCGGCTCGCCGAGAGAGTTTCATATATTTCCTCGTAATGTACTAGACGCAGGGTTTCGAAGAACTTGTGGCCACTCTCGAAAAACCACGCGGTGTTCGCCCCACCCGGCTGGAAACAGCCGCAGCCTTCAAGCCACCCCGCAAGTCTTTTGCATCACACGAAACACTTGGGCGGTACCCCGGCGAACGGAGCGTCCGGTGCGAGGGGTGCGACCCCGGCTTGACTTTCTCTCGCCAGATGCGCGGTTTGACGCTTCGCGGTCAAAGCATCCGGCTTCGGGAACAGACGGCCCGCTGACAACATCTCTCCCGCCCACAAATGGCCACCTGCTCTTCCCTACCCTTCTATGGACTCGCTTCGCTCGATCACTTTCTAGGGAGCACTCTGGCACGAATCTACCATCGCAATTGAGCCGCACCGAGACTCCGCCGCAAGCCGAAGTAAACTTAAACGTTGAACTAAACCGCTACGCGGTAATTTTCCCGTTAGAGAAGACCTCCTGGATGTAAACGGTTCGCGATTGCGACCGACGAGACATCCAGGAGGTAATCCAATGACCGCTCTGCGAAA
>JACXTT010005646.1_pt1 | contig 18104 bp, 17 predicted proteins | sample 9270951 | NCBI WGS metagenome assembly JACXTT01 (sample SAMN15532306, study PRJNA645909) | rock metagenome | isolation source: weathered quartz diorite | place: Puerto Rico | collected 2017-06-21 | reverse complement strand
AGACCGGCGGGTTGCGGTCGCTGTCCTCGTACGACGCGGCAAGGTCCTCACGCGCCATCCGGTCCATCTCGCCCAGGATCGTGCGCGCGGTCTCGCTGTCGATGGCCTCGAAGGCACCCTGGCCCAGGACCTCGTCGCGGTTCAGCACCTCGAAGAGGTTGAACTCGATGTCGCGCATGTTGCTCTTGTAGTGGCTCACAACCCACCCTTTTCAGTCATCCGATGTCGTGGCCGTCAGGTTTGCTACCGGCCAGTAACAACAAGTATGCGCCTCGATGGTTGACGGTGCAAGCAGAACGCCGCCACGTGTGACGAAGGGCCCAATTGGCTGCTGGGCAAGGGATTCGCTGCTCCTCAGCGGGCGCAGCGCCATTTAGGCTGGAGCCGTGCAGCACCTGTCCCTGACCGCGGCCGACGTGATGATCGCGAATCCGCCGACCGTCGGCCTGGACGAGTCCCTGGGGAGCGTCCGGCACGCCTTCGACGGGGCTGCCGGGGTGCACCACCTGATCGTCGTCGACGGTGCCGAAGCGGTCGGCGTGCTGTCCGAGCGCGACGTGCTGCGAGCGCTGAGCCCGCACCTGCGGACGCTGAGCGAGACCTCGCGCGACCTGGCGACGCTGTCCAAGCGGGTCCACCAGGTGATGACCCACCGGCCCCTGGTGGCCACCGCGGACACGCCGGTCGTCGAGCTGGTCGCGGCCTTCCGCGACCACGCGATCGGCTGCATCCCGATCCTCGACGCCGACCGGGCGCCGATCGGCCTGGTCACCGTCCGCGCGATGCTGTTCGCTGCCTACCCCGGCTGACCGGGTTCAGTCGCCGAGGCGCTCGGCCACCCACTCGATCAGCGGCCGGGTGGCGCGCCAGTCCTTCCGGATCGCGTCGACGAGCTCGGGCGTGTGGATCACCGGCTCGAACCCGTAGGAACGGCCCACGGTCAGCGACTTGTGCCGCAGCAGGTCGATCCGCGGGTGGTCGGCGTCGTACCCGCGCGGTGTCGTCTTCAGCGTGACGCCGCCGATCTCGAAGCCGCCCTTCCGCAGCTTGTCGAGGATCTTCTCCAGCTGCTTGCCGGTGGCCTCGGAGTCGATCGAGGTCCGGACCCGGGCCAGGTCGGTGCTGCTGGCCTCGTAGAAGCCGCCGCCGGTCCGCACGCCGCGGGCCGAGATCTCGACGTACCAGCCACAGGCCGGACCGGCTGCGACGAACGCGCCCTGGTTCGTCTTGTAGGGCGTCTTGTCCTTGGCGAACCGGACGTCGCGGAACGGACGGAACACCTTCGCCGTCCCGAACTCGGGGGCCAGGGCCTCGGCCAGCGCGGTCATCGGCGCCTTCACCGACTCGGTGTAGATCGCCTTGTGGGCCTCCCAGAACGACTTGGTGTTGTCCATCTCGAGGTCGTCGTAGAAGTCGAGGGCCGCTTCGGGGAAGCCTTGGAACGCAGACATGCCCCGAGGGTAGATGGTCCCTGCGTCAGTGGGCTTCCTCGACGGAGTGGGAGTCGGAGAGCGAGAGAGCCCCGGCACCGGCGACCAGCCCGACGACGACCGCCAGGACGGCGTACGTGATCCGTTCGCCGTGGAAGAACGACGCGACCAGGGCATCGCTCCAGGTCCCCACCGGCAGCTGGCTGGTGACGAGGGCCGCGATCAGCGTGCCGACGACGGCGGTGCCGATGCTGGTGCCGACCTCCTGGGCGGTGTCGTTGAGTGCCGCGCCGATCGAGGTGCGGTTGTTCGGCATCGCGTCGACGAGGGCGACGGCGCAGATCGTCATTACGGTGCGCAGGCCGACGGTCATCGCGACCATCGAGACCGCGATCGCGACGTACCCGTGGAAGACGCCCCACGACAGGCCGGCCAGGGCGCCGGCCATCAGGGCAGCGCCGACCAGGCACGCGATCCGATGGCCGAAGCTCTTCGCCAGCCACTCGGACAGCGGCGTCGCGACGATCATGGTCATGATGATCGGCAGGTTCGCCAGGCCGGCGCGCATCGGACTCCAGCCGTAGGCGAACTGGAAGTGCAGGATCAGCCCGAACATCACGCTGGCCATCGCGATCGAGGTCCCGACCTGGGCGATCGAGGCGCCGCGCACGGTGCCGTTGGCGAACAGCGTGAGGTCCAGCATCGGCGACGCGCTGCGCCGCTCGTGCCGCACGAACGCGAGCAGCGCGGCGATCGAGCCGAGGATCGAGGCGATCGTGATGGCGGAGAACCAACCGTGCTCGACCCCGCTCGTCGCGGCGTAGCAGGCGAGCCCGATGGTGGCGACGCTCAGAACGGCGCCGGGAAGATCGAGGACGTCGTCGGTCAGGTCCTCGGGCCGGTCGGTCGCGACGCCGAGCCGTACGCCGAGGAACGCGATCAGGGCGATCGGCGCGTTGACGACCAGGAGCCACTCCCACCGGACGTGGGCCAGGGCTGTGCCGCCGAGCAGCGGCCCCAGGACGAACCCGGCCATGCCGACGACGATCATGACGGTCATCGCGCGCATCTGCAGGGCCTTCTCGTCGAACAACCGGAAGACCAGCGAGTTGGTGATCGGCGCCATCATCGCGGCCGCGATGCCGAGGCCTGCACGCAGGGCGATCAGTTCACCGGCGGTCGTGACGGCGACGACGCACAGGCTCAGCAGGCCGAAGACAGCGAGCCCGACCAGCAGCACGCGGCGCCGGCCGAGGCGGTCGGCCAGCGAACCCGAGGTCAGCAGCAGGCCGCCGAAGGTCAGGGAGTAGGCGCCGGTGACCCACTGTAGGGCGGTCGTTCCGCTGCCGAGGTCGCGGCCGATGGTGGGCAGCGCGATCGAGAGCAAGGTGTTGTCGACCATCTCGACGAAGAAGGCCAGGCAGAGCGCGGCGAGTGGGATCCAGGCTGCGCGCAGTGACGGGTAGGTGCGCGACGGGGCGGGAGTGGTGGTGGTCATGGTGGACCTCCTTTCGTGGGACGCCCGGTTATCGAACGATGTTCTATACTATAGAACGCTGTTCGATAATCCCGCAAGCTGTGATTGGATGGGGACATGGCACGCACGCGAACACGCCCCGTCGGTGGTCCGCCACCCGGCCGGCAACGTGCCTCGCACTCGATGGACGCGGTCCTCACGGCCGCAGTGGCCCTGCTCGACGAAGCCGGCGAACCGGCGCTGACCTTCCGGGCGCTCGCAGCCCGGCTCAGCACCGGCGTCGGCAGCATCTACTGGTACGTCGCGAGCAAGGAGGAACTGCTCGACCGTGCCACCGACCACGTGATGGGCTCAGTCCTGACGGAGATCGACGCGCAGGCGGGCAGTGACGACCCGATCGACGACCTGCGCATGATGGCCGTGACGCTGTTCGACGCGATCGTGGTCCGTCCCTGGCTGGCCGCCTACTTCATGCGCAACACCAACGTGCAGGGCAACTCGCTGCGCCTCTTCGAGAAGCTCGGCCAGCAGACGCTTCGCCTCGAGCTCACCGCACGACAGCGGTTCCAGGCGGCCTCGACGATCGTGAGCATCGTCGTCGGGACGGCAGCCGACCTGGGGCAGGAGCCGCCCCAGGAGGTGATCGACGGCAGCGTCACCCGCGACGAGTACCTCGATCGGTTCGCCGAGACGTGGCGCGCGCTCGACAGTGCGGAATACCCGTTCGTGCACGAGATCATCGACGAGTTCGCCGGTCACGACGACAAGGACCAGTTCCTCGCGGGCCTCGATCTGACGTTGGCCGGCCTTCGGTTGCAGGCCGCGGCCAAGCCCCGGGGCTAGGGCTGCCGGTCCCGCCCGATCAGTCCGTAGACCCAGGAGTCGGACACGTTGCCGTTCACGACGCAGTCCTCGCGCAGAGTCCCTTCAAGCACGAAACCGAGCTTCTCGAGAACGCGGGCCGACGCCGCGTTGCGGGTGTCGGTCTCGGCCTGGACCCGGTTCAGGTCCAGGGTCGAGAACGCCCAGCGCAGCAGGGCGTCTCCTGCTTCCGTCGCGAAGCCCTGGCCCCAGGCCGGTTCTGCGAAGCAGTAGCCCAGCGCTGCGCTCCGGAAGTCCGGGTTCCACCGGGTCAGGCTGATCCAGCCGAGGAAGCCGCCCTCGGAAGCGTCGACGGCCAGGCGGACGCCGGTCCCATCGCTTGCCATCTGCTCGCACGTGGCGAGGAACTGCTCGGCGCGGGCGGGCTCGGTCCACGGTGGCGAGTCCCAGTAGCGCAGCACCAGTGCATCGCTGTGCAGGGCGAAGAGAGCCTCGGCGTCGGCCTCCGCGAAGGGACGCAGGCGCAGGCGTGCTGTCTGCAGGATCGGCGGCGACAACGACATGCCAGCCATCGTGCCTGTTCCGACCCGCCTAGGCCTGGTGAGTTCCCCCGGGCCAGCCGGCGCGCGGTGCCGGGGCCGCCGTACTGACGACGTGACCGGCCCACTCCCAGGTCGGATCGCCGAGGCCGGCCGCGCCGGGCCACCGGGCACCGACGGTGAAGAGCGTGCGGCCGTCCGGGCCGCCGAGCATGCAGGCGAAGGCACCCCGATCGAACTCGACCACCTCGAGCCGTTCGCCACCCTCGGCCACCCGGACGCACTGCTGGTGCGGGACGTCGGCGTACCAGGCGGCGCCCTCGGCATCGAGGCAGATGCCGTCCGGCGGATCCTCGCCGAGCGCGGCGAAGACCCGGCGGTTGCTCAACGAGCCGTCGCCGGCGATGTCGTACGCCGTCAGCTGCGACCGGTACGACTCGGCCACGACGAGCACGGTGTTGTCCGCGCTCACCGCCATCCCGTTCGGGAACGACAGGTCCTCGGCCACGATGCGGGCATCACCGTCCGGGGTCACCAGCACGACCTGACCAGGCGCGGTGTCGCCCGGAGGAGGACCGCTGGCGAAGTCGAAGTTGGGGGAGTTCACGTAGGCGTTGCCGCGCCCGTCGATCACGATGTCGTTCGACCCGAGAGGGGAGCAGGCGGACAGGTCGGCGTACGGGGTGAGGTTGCCGCCCGGGTCGGCTCGCAACAGTGCCAGCTCGGCGTTCGAGACCAGGATCGGGCTGCCGTCGACCAGGAAGTCGAAGCACAGCGGCAACGACTGGTGCCGGATCACGACCTCGGATCCACCGCCCTCGAGGACCACCCGGATCTCGCCGGCCGTCCAGTCGGCGAACCAGAGCTTGCCGTCGTGCCAGCGTGGGGATTCGACCAGGCCGAATCCCGTGGCGAGGGTGTCCATCCGGTGCCGGACCTAGACCTTCGCGCGCGAGCTCCAGCGACCCGGACCGGCCTTGGACTGGGCACGGACGGAGCACAGGTAGTGGCGACCGGGCTTGAGGCCCTTGACCACCAGGCTCGGGTAGGCGCCCGTCCCGAACAGGGTCGGGTGGCCCTTCGCCTGGCAGCGTCCCTGGTAGCCGCGGATCTTGGCACCGCGAGCCCGGGCAGCCCCGAAGGTGAGCTTCGCACGGGTCGCGGAGGTCCGCTTCGCCCGCTTGAGCACCGGAGCGGTCGGCGTGATCGCGCCGCGCTTGATCCGGATGGCCCGAGTGTGCGACGCCCCCGCGGCCATCCGGGCCGTGCCCGGCGGGAAGGTGACGCCGCTGATGTCGACGAACACGGCGCCGCCGAGCGGATCCTGGCTGAACGAGTACGTCGCCGGGAGTCCGTTGACGGTGCCGACCAGGCTGGAGGCGACCATCGTGCCCGGGTTCGGGATCTTGAAGTCCCTGATCAGCATGTCGTAGGGGATCCGGAACCGGGCCTGCGCGGTGGCCACGGTGGTGCCGTCGGTCTGGAGGCGTGAGTTGTTCCAGTCCGACTCGAGGTAGTCCCCGGTGCTTGAGGAGACCAGGAAGATTCCGTTGACCTTGTCCGCGCTCTGCGACCTGTCGAAGCCTTCAAAAGTGTGGTCGGTCTTGAGCTGGTGGATCTCGGCCTGGAACATCAGGCTCTGCGAGGTGGCCTTGTCCGGGCAGGAGATCGGGTTCGTGGTGTCGTCGCAGCCCTGGGTGAGAAGAACCGGGTGGCCGGTGTACGTGACGCGGTAGTCGCTGGCGCTCACGGTCTGCCGCTTGACCGTCGGACGCCCGGCGAAGCCCTCGGTCTCGTCCGGCTTGAGGGTGCCGAGGTCCATGTACACCGAGAACGTGTCGGACGTCGTCAGCTGGTTGGGGCCGGCGGCATCGGTGATCAGGAACTCGGTGTAGTTGAAGTCAGGTGTGTTTTGAGTCGTGATCATCTGGATCTGGTTCGGGTCCCCCTGGTGCATGGCGAGGCCGTTGCGGGTCGCCGAGATGACGCACGGCGCATGCACGGAGACGCTGCACCAGCGCTCGGTAAAGGGGGCGGCGGAACTCGGGGTCGCCGTGGCGACGATGGTGAGCCCGGCGGCGACCAGGCCGAGGATGGCGATCACTGCGGCCTTGCGGCGATTCCCGTTCATGTCCTACCCGTTTCTCCCGATAGCGGCGCCGGTAGGGCGCAGGCTCAGGCTACGACCGAACGCGCCGACGTGGGTGAATTCTGGGCGGTTCTACCCGGTCAGCGTGGTGTGCGGGTGCTCGGGGAGGATCAGCGGGCGGCGCGGTCGCCGGGAGAAATTGAAGTCGTCGAGCAGGTTGCCGGTGTGCGCCGTGTCCTCCCGCACCGTCGGGCGGCGGTCCGGTCGCCCGTCTGTCGCAGGGTCGAGGCGCTGGCCGTTCAGGAACAGGTCCTCGACCAGGCGGACGTTCGCGTCGAACGACATGTTGTGGTGGTCGATGTAGCCACGCTTGGCCCAGGGGCTGATCACCAGGCCGGGAACGCGCAGGCCGTAGCCGCTGGCGTCGATGCGCGGGGGCAGCACGTGGTCGTAGAACCCGCCCCAGTCGTCCCAGCTGATGAAGATCGCGGTGGAGGACCAGTCGGAGCTCTTCATCACCGCGTTGACCAGCTTGGTGACGTACGACTGCCCGTCGCTGACCCGGTTCGGCGGGTGCTCGCTGGTGGCGCCCGAGGGGATGATCCAGCTGACCGCAGGCAGCGTGCCCTTGCGCGCGTCCTGGAGGAACTTCTTGGTCGGTGCGATGTTGGCGAGCTGGTGGTCCTCGCGGACGGTGGTGAAGTCCGGCAGCGGGTTCCAGATCCCGGGCGTCTTGCCCTTCTGGCTCACCGGCTTGCAGGTGATCGCGTCCGCGTCCTCGCAGTCCGGTTCGGTTCCTGGCGACACGAAGTAGCCCCAGCTCACCCCGGCCTTGTGCAGCAGGTAGGTCAGGTCGGTCCAGGCGTAGGTCGGGTCCTTCGGGCTCGGCGGGTTCCGGGCCCCGTCGAGTCCGTTCGGCGGCACGACACTGAGGTTCTGGTCCTTCGTCGTGCACGACATCGGATCGATGGACGGGCAGTACGCCGACCACTCCGAGACCGAGTACAGGTGGTCGGGCAGGCTCCACGAGCTGACCGGTTCGAAGAGGTGGTCCTGCAGCACGAAGTGGTGCGCGTAGGCCCAGTAGTTCGGGATGTCCGACTGGGTGTGGTAGCCCATCACGTCGGTGCCGTTGGTATCCGCGCAGGCCGGGTCGTTCGGGTCGGCGCAGTTGAGGCGTGCCTTGCCGGCGACCTTGAGGAAACCGTCCATCGCGCCGTGGTTCACGTCCCCGAGGAACGAGTCGTGGCCGTGCGGCCCGCCACCGTTGACGTCCGCATGGTCGGCGTACGGGCCCTGGCAACCACCAGCCGGGGTCGGCAGGCAGACGCTTGCGCCGATCAGGCCGTCGGCGCCCGGGTAGGTCCCGAAGTAGGAGTCGAACGACCTGTTCTCCTGGAGGATGAAGACGACGTGCTTGATCTTCTTGCGCGCGGCACCGACCAGGGCAGCGTTCTGCGCCTTCGTCAGGATCGGCGCGCGCGTCGGCCAGGCGATCGCCGGGAAGTGCGCTCCGGGGACCGCGTCCGAGTAGCCGGTCATCGCGAGGGCGACCGGACCGCCCATGACGAACGCGATCGCGATCGCGACGATCAGGACGTGCGGCAAACGGTGCGCCAAGCGCATCTGCATGTCCTTTCGCTTCCGGGCGCGATCCGACTCGCAGCCGCTGGAGGGCCGACCCCCGGGTCAGGCGTGGAGCGGATGACGAGATTCGAACTCGCGACATCGACCTTGGGAAGGTCGCGCTCTACCAGCTGAGCTACATCCGCATGCCACCGAAGTACGGCGACGAGGAGAGATCGTAGCCGACATCGGCGCGCGACCGGGCGTCCACGGACCGAGGCGCCGTTCCGCTGCTTGCCGGGACTTGGCAGACTGTCCGCGACTCCGCCGCGGGGTCGCACGCATGTCCTCCCAGGAAGAGTCACTGATGCTGAGCTCGCTCACTTCGCGCCGGATGCTCCCGATCGCCCTCCTCGCCTCCGCAGCGCTCGTCGTCGCTGGCTGCGGAAGCGCCAAGAAGGCCGACACCGCGTCCAAGCCCTCGTCCACGCCCACCTCGACCGCAGCGGCCGACCCGTGCACCCTCAAGTCCGGCTCGGCCAGCGACGGCGTCAAGGTCTCCGGTGCCTTCGGCAAGTCGGTGACCGCCACGTTCAGCAAGCCGCTCAACGCCACCGGGGTCGAGCGCACGATCGTGACCACCGGCACCGGCAAGACGACGACCCAGGGCGAGAAGGTCGACACCGTGCTCTCGGCATTCGTCGGCTCCACCGGCAAGGCCCTCGGCACGACGCCCGTCTCGCTGACGGTCGACGACGCCAAGATGATCCCGGCGTTCAACGACGGCATCTCGTGCGTCCCGCTCGGCTCACGCGTGGTCGTCACGGTGCCTGCCAAGCAGATGTACGGCGCCAGCGGCAACCCGAGCCTCGGGATCACGGCCACCGACACTGTGGTGATCGTGACCGACGTGCTCGGCATCAACAAGCCGCTCGTGGCGGCGCCGTGGACCAAGAACGTCCCGAAGGTGACCTTCAACGCCCAGGGCGTTCCGAAGGTCGTCCTGCCCGGTGGCAAGCCGTCGACCGTCCTGGAGCTCAAGGTGCTGCGCAAGGGCACCGGCGCTGTCGTGGGGTCCGGTGATCAGGTCACGCTGAACTACCAGGGCACCAGCTGGGACACCGGCAAGATCTTCGACCAGAGCTACGGCAAGGCGCCGGCGACCTTCGGCACCGACCAGGTCGTGGCCGGGTTCGGCGCGGCGCTGGTCGGCCAGAAGGTCGGCACCCGGTTGATCGTCACGATTCCGCCGAAGTACGCGTACGGCGACAAGGGTTCCGGCCAGCAGCTGTCCGGCCAGACGCTCGTGTTCGTGATCGAGATCCAGAACACGGTCGCTGCCGCGAAGTGATCCCTGCCGAATGGCTCGACTCCTCACGGGGTCGGGCCATTCGTCGTTTCCGGCCTCAGCCGATGGCGATCTCCGGATGCAGCCCCGGGTCGAGCAGCGCCAGCGTGGTGCGCAGGAAGGTCCGAGGTGCTGACACGCAGCCGGCGGTGGCGCCGCGGCCGTTGACGTGCAGGAAGATGCCGGCGCCGCGGTAGCGGACCGGGTGGTCGTAGTTGAACCCGATCACCACGGCCATCCGGTACTGACGCGGGTACGACGCCAGGTGCTCCGAACCGTTCAGGTTCGAGGTGTTGAGCCAGTAGCGGAAGCCGCCGGCGCCGCGACTGCGGAACCTGTTGTAGAAGGCTGAGTGGTTGTCCTCGACCCAGTAGTCCTGCGCCGTGATCCGTCGGTACGGCATCGACCACGACGCGCGGCGCGGGACGGTGCCGAAGCTGAACAGCAGCGGGAAGGTGCCCATCGGGGTCGTCCCGGTGCCTTGCCGGCGCAGCGCTCCGACCACCAGGCCGCCGTACCCGATCCGTGCTGACGAGGACTGGTGCTCCTCGGTCCACCGACCGTCCGCGCCCAGCGACCAGAACGTGATCCGTGCGTGGGTTCCTGCGGTGCGATGGACGGTGATGACCTGCCGGGTACCGGTGCCGAGCTCAACGGGGACGCCGTCCAGGGTGATCGGCACGGGAACGGTCGTCGCGGAGGCGTTCGCGACGAGCAGCGTCACGGCGCAGAGCAGGACCACCAGCGCTGCACCGAGACGACCCGTCATGCGGCAATTGTCCCCCGCCCGGGCGCTGTCGAACGGATCTCCACAGCGCTGATTTTCAGGCCGGGCTGATCGGCTCCAGGCTCGGCCGCTTCGGGTCGATCGTGTCGCCGGACGAACGGCCGGTGAGGCGGCGGTGCACCCACGGGCCCAGGAAGTCGCGCGTCCACGCGGCGTTGGCCGTGACCTTCTCCTTGGTCGACATCGCCGGGACCGTGGGCCGGGGGAGCTGCTCGACGTCGTGCTTGACTCCGAGCGCCTCGAGCACCGCGAACGCGACGTACTGGTGCCCGTAGGAGTTCAGGTGCATCCGGTCGGTGTCGAACACCTCGGCGTGGTTGCCGTCCCGCATCCGCCACATGTCCACCAGCGTGGCGCCGTGCTTGTCGCTGATCTCGCGGGCCCACTCGTTGAAGATCGCCATCCGGCCGCGGACGGCGGCGTAGATCCCGGAGGCGCCGGGGTCGAAGATCGTGAACATCACCACGGTCGCCCCGCTGGCGGCGAGCCGACCGACGGCGTCGTCGTACGTCGCAGCCAGGTCGTCGAGATCGACCCGCGGCCGCAGCACGTCGTTGGCGCCGGCGTGGATCGTGACCAGGTCGGGCTCGAGGGCCACGGCCGGGCCGACCTGCTCGGCGACGATCGGCTTGAGCTTGCGCCCCCGGATCGCGAGGTTGGCGTAGCCGAAGTCCTCGCCCGCGTCGGCCGCGAGGACCTCGGCGACGCGGTCGGCCCATCCGCGCAGCCCGTTGGGGCGCGCCGGGTCGGGGTCGCCGACGCCTTCGGTGAACGAGTCGCCCAGGGCGACGTAACGGTGGAACGGCATGGAGCGAGACTAATCGGCGCGGTAGCGTGCACGCGTGCTGCTCTCAGACCGCGACATCCTGGCCGAGATCGAGGCCAAGCGGATCAGCGTCGAGCCCTACGACCCGGCGATGATCCAGCCCTCGAGCATCGACTTCCGCCTCGACCGTTTCTTCCGCGTCTTCGAGAACCACCGCTACCCGCACATCGACCCAGCCGTCGACCAGTCCGACCTCACCCGCGAGGTGGAGCCCGAGGGTGACGAGCCGTTCATCCTGCACCCGGGGGAGTTCGTGCTCGGGTCGACGCTCGAGGTCGTCTCGCTGCCCGACGACATCGCGGCCCGGGTGGAGGGCAAGTCCTCGCTCGGCCGGCTCGGGCTGCTCACCCATGCGACTGCCGGGTTCGTCGACCCGGGCTTCAGCGGCCACGTGACCCTGGAGCTCGCCAACGTCGCGACCCTGCCGATCAAGCTGTACCCGGGCATGAAGATCGGCCAGCTCTGCTTCTTCCGGTTGTCCTCGCCGGCCGAGCACCCCTACGGATCCGAGAAGTACGGGTCGCGGTACCAGGGTCAGCGAGGCCCGACGCCGTCGCGTTCCTACGCCAACTTCCACCGGACCCAGATCTGATCGAGGTCGGGTCAGAAGGTCCGGGAGCGCCAGCCGTCCCGGACTGGCCTGGTGGTGGGCACACGTTCGGTGGTGATCACGTTCGCCGGCTCGGTGTTCGCGAAGTTCTGCCACATCGGATTCTCCATGCCTCGGTGGGGTGGGTTCAGACCTGCTGAAGGTGCACGTCGCCGCTGACCGTGGTCGCGCGGAGCTCGACGTAGTCCTGGCCGTCAGCGGGCTTGCCGACGCTGGCCAGCGTGCTGCGGACCGATCCGGTGACGGTGCTGATGTCGGTCCACACCGGCGTACCGGTCGGGATGCCGACCCGGACGTCGCCGGAGACGTTCTTGGCCGTGACCTTGCCGCGGGGCGCGACGCCGATCGTCAGGTCACCGGATGCGGTCGTCAGGGAGACATCCGCTTCCGACCGCTTGACCTGGAGGTCGCCCGATCCGGTCTTGATGACCGTGGGCGAGTGCACCAGGCCGAGGACGACGTCGCCGGAGCCGGTCGAGATCCCGGTGGTGCCGCGGACGTCGCCCAGGTCGATGTCGCCCGACCCGCTCTTGATCCGAACGTCGGCACCGAGCTCGTAGGCCTTCACGTCGCCCGAGCCGCTCTCGATGATCACGGTCCCTTCGGCACGGTCGATGTCGATGTCGCCGGACCCCGTCTTCATCTTGACCACGCCGAGCGTCCCTTCGGTCGACGCGTCGGCGGAGCCCATCTTGGTGACCAGGCCGCTGCCCTGCGGCACGGTGACCTTGACCTGGTGGGAGTCACCCCGTCCGAAGAACCGCCCGTGCGGGGCGACGACGGACAGCTGCGAGCCGCTCATCGTGACCGAGAAGTCCTCGGCCTGCGGGCCGGTGATCTCCACCTCGGCGTCGCCGGTCTCGGTGGCGAGGGCCTTGAGGTGGCCGGCGCCGAGCTCGACGTACAGGGTGATCGGGTCGGGGGTGCTGAAGCTCTTCTTCATGGTGACGCTCCTCGTGGTGGTGGTCAGATCCAGCCGGTCGAGCGCTTCGACGTACGGCTCTTGCCGCTGCCGAAGCCCTCGAACGGGATGCTGGAGAGGTCGATGTCGATGTTGATCGAGTTGTCCCGGGTCGCTGCCCGGAGCACGTTGACGATCCAGGTGTTCAGCGAGCTGCCGTGCTTGGTGGCGAGCTCCTCGGCGCGGGTCTTGACGCTCTCCGGCAACCGCAGCGTGATCCGCGCGGTGGCGGCGTCGGTGTCGTCCTCGTCGTCGGCCGGACCGGCGCTCGCGGCGTCAGCCGGTGCGGCGGGGGCGGGGTGCTCGACGACGAACTCGAGCTCACGGCCGACGAGCCGTACATCCACCGATCCCGTGCGCATCTCGGTGGTGATCTCGGCGGCGGCCTGCGAGAGGGCCTCCATCAGCGCGAGCCGCATGCTCGGGTCCAGGGCCATGGTCAGCCGCTCGGCGGCCTCGCGGATCTGGTCGTTGCCGGCGGCGGCGCTCTGCGTCAGGTCCTGCCGCAGCCGCTCGACGTAAGGGGTGATGTCCATGTGCACCACGATGACATCATGATGATGTCATGTCAACATCTTGGTGATGTCAGTACGGTGCGGGGTCTCTCCCACTACAGTCCCGTCCATGCGAAGCGCCGTCCTTGTCGTGGCCCTTCTCGGCGCGGTGTCCGTGGCTGGCTGCGGGTCGTCCCACCCGGCTGCCGTGCCTCCGACGCCGACTCCGAGCGCGAGCACGACCCTGCTGGTCAGTGGCAGCGGCCCGGGTATCTGCCTGCCGGCGATGGTGGGCCAGGGCGACTTCGGTTACTGGAACGGCGAGCTCACGGCCGCGCAACCGCTCGAGCTCACGTCCGTGAAGCTCGACGCCGGGTCGGCCGTCCAGCTGCGGGGCGGCACCGGGGTCCGGGTGATCCGTCCGGTCACCGGCGGGTCAGGGCTCGCCCCGTGGCCGATGTCCGGCCCCGGGGTGTCGCTGGCCCACGAGGTGAGCTGGGCGAGCAGGTCGGGCCTGCTCGGCCTGCGGATGAAGGCCGGCGAGACCGTGCTGCCGATCCTGCACGTGCACGCCCAGCCGGGCGGTCAGCTCGACACCGTCGAGTTAGGCTACCGCACGACCGGGGGCCAGACCGGCACGGCCGTGCTCAGCGTCTACTTCAAGCTCAGCCGCGAGGCCTGCTGATCAGTTCGCCTGCAGCGACCCGCTCGGTGCCGTCCAGTGCCCGGCAGGGAGCCGCTGGACCCGTGCCGCCAGCGCCCGGTGCCGGCGGGCGAGCACCTTCGCGCTCAACGTCCGGGAGTGCGTGGTCGCCGCGGTTCCGGCGTACGCGGCACTGGCGCTGGTCGCAGGGCCGACCTCCGGGATCGTCAGCACCGAGGGGTACTGCGCCGAGTTGTGGACGGTGATCACCGTGAACGTGCCCGGCATCTGCGGAAGCGTCGGCGAGAGGTGCGGTACGTCGAAGGACTGGATGGCGATGCGCAACCGGTGGCCGGGCAGGATCTTCGCGCCCGTCGGGAAGATCTCGACGTCGACCGGAGCCACCCCGCCCTTCGGCAGGTTCACCTGGGCGGCCTTGGTGAACGGGTGGTACGGCTGGATCAGCTGGCCGTCGAGGTAACGCGACTTCGAGGTGATCAGCGCGCGGTCCGAGATCACCTGCCAGCCGCCGGTGAGCCGGGAGACGCTGCCGTCGGGGGCCTCGTCCTCGACAGCCACCGAGAGCATGCCGTCCCCGCTGGTGCTGGAGACGAAGAGATGTGCGTTGATCGGGCCCTGCAGGGTGATCGGACTCGTGACCGGGTCGGTCCGGTAGACGATCCCGGTCTTGTCGTTGTTCTTGTTGTTCGTGAAGCAGCGGTTCTTGCCCGGGAAGGAGCTCAGCAGACCGGCGGTCCACTGGTCGGTCGAGCGGGTGCACAGCCCGGACACCGGGATCGGGTAGATCTTCGAGGTGCCGTCGGTGACACCGCCGGTGGTCAGGCTGCCGTCAGCGCCTCCCGTCGTGCTCGAGCCGGAGAGCCGGTAGCTGACCGCGTGCCGGTCGCCGACCCACGACTGGGCCGTCTTCCAGGCTCCGGTGCCCTGCTCGTAGTAGGTGACCGGAGCGATGTCGCTGTTCAGCGTCGGGTCCGCGATCCCCTTCACGTAGTGGTCGAACCAGCGCAGCTTCAGCTCGTCGAGCGAGCCGAGACCGGCGTTCCCGACGTCGGTACCGGCAGAGGCCTGCAGGTGGTTCCACGGGCCGATGATCATCTTGGTGGGCACGCCGCGCTTCTGCAGGTTCTCGAACAGCAACGGGGTGCCGCGCTGGAACAGGTCGTACTCGCCGCTGATGAAGAACGTCGGGACTTTCACCTTGTCGACCACGTTGATCGGCGAGCGCTGGGCGTAGAACGGGCCGTCGTACGCCGGTTCGCCGCCGGTGATCGCCTTGAGCAGGAGCGGCACCGTGAAGTTGCCGGCGCCGATCAGGTGCTGGACCAGGTTGGCGATCGGGCTCAGGTCGGTCGGCGCGGTCGCCGGCGGGATCACGCCGGTGAAGGTGACCAGGCCGAGCCACAGCGGGATGAAGCCGACGTCGAGCTGGCCACCCGAGGCGACGACGTCGCGGTAGACGTCGGCGCCGGGGACCTGCGGGAAGATCGCCTTGAGACCGGCCGGCTGGCCGGCGGCGGCGAACATCTGCGCGATGCCCATGTACGACGGCCCGTCCATCGCCGTGCTGCCGTTGCTCCACGGCTGCGCGTGCGCCCAGGTCATCACCTCGGTGAAGTCGGTGTCCTCGCGGGTGCAGAACGCGCACCACTGGCCTCCGGACGTTCCGGTCCCCCGCGCGTCGACGGTGAGCTGGGCGTAGCCGCGCTCGACCAGGTAGTTCGGGTTGCCGCCGGCCAGGCCTCCGGCGTACTGCTGGACGCCCTTGTTGTACGCCGTGATGGTCGCGATCACCGGGAACCTCATGCCGGGGATGCGCTTGCCGCTGGCGTCTGCCGGGAGGATCAGGTCGCCGCGCAGGACCACGCCGTCGTCCATCCGGATCGGCAGGTTCGTCAGGGTGATCGTCTTGGAGTACTGCGCCGGTCGCGCCGTCCAGCCGCTGCGGATCGTCGGTCGTATGCCGGTCGTCGAGCTTGCCGAGACGCCGTGAGCCACGGCTGGACCGGCCGTTGCGCTGGCCACCGTTCCCCCGGTGAGCAGGAGCGTGGCTACCGCGGCGGCGGTCAGGGTGTGCAGGCGCATGAAAGTCGATCCTCCCGGTGTCGGGAGTTCAACGACCCCGCACAGGCTCGGGTTACACCTGTGCGGGATTCGTCTCACAGATCGAAGAGCGAGCCCGTCTCGTTGATGTTGACGTCGCTCTTGGGCTCGGCAGGCTTCTCGGCCGCGGGGGCCTCGGGCTCGGCTTCCGCGGCGGGTTCGGGGGTTTCGACCGCGGCCGGTTCGGGGGTTTCGACAGGCTCAACCACCGGGGCCGGGTCTGCGGTCGGAGCCCCTGCCGGTGCCGCGATGTCGAAGAGGGAACCTCCGCCGAGGTCGGCCTTCGGGGCTTCCGCGACCGGCTCAGCAGCCGGGGCGGGTGCAGCCGGTGCAGCCGGTGCAGCCGGAGCTTCGGTCGGGGTGACGTCGAAGAGCGAACCACCGGTCTCGGCGGGCTTCTCGGCGGGCTTGGCCGGTTCAGGAGCCGGGGTGTCGAACAGCGAGCCGCCCGACGCCGGAGCCGGGGCCGCCGGAGCCGGGGTGTCGAACAACGAGCCGCTTGCAGCCGGGGCTGCTGGAGCCGGGGTGTCGAAGAGCGAGCCACCCGAGGCCGGGGCCGCAGCCGGGGTGTCGAAGAGCGAACCGCCGGCAGATGGCGCGCTGGCTGCGGGCGTCTCGGCAGTCTCCACCGACGGAGCGGCCGGCTCGGCGGCCTTCGCCTTGGGCTCGGCGACCTTGACCTTCTTGCCCTCACCCTTGACCGAGGCCAGCAGCAGCTGCGCGACGTCGAGGACCTCGACGTTCTCGCCGGCGCGGCCGGCGTCCTGCTCGCTGGTCAGGCCGTCCTCGAGCATCGTGCGGCAGAACGGGCAGCCCACGGCGATCTGGTCGGCGCCGGTCGCGACTGCCTCGACGGTGCGGTTGACGTTGATCCGCTCGCCGATGGTCTCTTCCATCCACATCCGGGCGCCACCGGCACCGCAGCAGAAGGAGCGCTCGGAGTTGCGGGGCATCTCCTTGTACTCCGAGCCCGGGATGACCTCGAGCAGCTCGCGCGGCGGCGAGTAGACCTGGTTGTGCCGACCCAGGAAGCACGGGTCGTGGTAGGTGATCTGGCGCGTCGGGCCGGGAGCCGCGACCGGGGTCAGCTTCTTCTCGCGCACGAGGCGGTTGAGCAGCTGGGTGTGGTGCACGACCTCGAGCTCGATGCCGAACTCGGAGTACTCGTTCTTCAGGGTGTTGAAGCAGTGCGCGCAGGTCGAGACGACCTTCTTGACCTTGTGCTCCTTGAAGGTCTCGATGTTCTGCTGCGCGAGGGCCTGGAAGACGAACTCGTTGCCGGCACGGCGCGCGGAGTCACCGGTGCAGGTCTCGCCGTTGCCCAGCACCGCGAACGAGACGCCGGCCATGTCGAGCAGCTCGGCGACCGCGCGGGTGGTCTTCTTGGCGCGGTCCTCGTAGGCGCCGGCGCAGCCGACCCAGAACAGCCAGTCGACCTCGGTGAGGTCCTGGACGTCCTCGCCGACGACCTTGACGTCGAAGTCGAGACCCTGGGCCCACTCCATCCGGGCGTTCGGGTTCATGTTCCAGGGGTTGCCCTTGTTCTCCAGGCCCTTGAACAGTCCGTTGAGCTCGGCCGGGAAGTTCGCCTCGACCAGCACCTGGTAGCGGCGCATGTCGACGATGTGGTCGACGTGCTCGATGTCGACCGGGCACTGGTTCACGCAGGCACCGCAGTTCGTGCAGGACCAGAGCACGTCGTTGTCGATGACGGCGCCACCCTCGGGGTGCCAGGCGAACTCGCCGAGCGACTCGCCGACCAGGGGACGCTCCGCCTCGGTCAGGACGGCGGCGTCGAGGTGCTCGCGCTTGCCCTCGTCGGCCATCAGGTACGGAGCCTTCGTGAACGCGTGGTCACGCAGGTTCATGATCAGCATCTTCGGAGACAGCGGCTTCTCGGTGTTCCACGCCGGGCACTGGGACTGGCAGCGGCCGCACTCGGTGCAGCTGGCCATGTCGAGCAGGCCCTTCCAGCTGAAGTCCTCGATCGACCCGATGCCCAGGACGGTGTCCTCGTCGAGGTCGTCGACGTCCTCGAGGGTGATCACCTTGCCGTCGGCGATCATCGGCTTCACGGCACCGAGCGCGACCGGTCCGTCGGGGCGCTTGAACATCACGTTGATCGGCGCGATGAAGATGTGCAGGTGCTTGCTGTGCAGCACGTCGATGAGGAACACCAGCATGATGCCGATGTGCAGCAGCAGGCCGATGCCGATCAGGGTCTGGCTGTCCGGGAAGACCTTGCCGAGGCCGTACGACACGAACGCCCACTTGCCGTAGCCCTCGTGCGAGCCGACCGCCTGGGCGTGCGCCTGGACGGCGCCGCGGAAGAGGAACATCGTCCAGATGACGTTGAAGATCATGAACAGGACGAGGTAGGCGCCGCCGAGG
>JACXTT010005645.1_pt1 | contig 18105 bp, 9 predicted proteins | sample 9270951 | NCBI WGS metagenome assembly JACXTT01 (sample SAMN15532306, study PRJNA645909) | rock metagenome | isolation source: weathered quartz diorite | place: Puerto Rico | collected 2017-06-21 | reverse complement strand
TCGACGTATCGCCAACTGTCGTGGAAGGCGCGCCTCGGGAAGATCGCCTGGGCGCCGCTCAAGCTCTACGTCGAGTGGAGCGCGCGGCGGGTGCGGCCGGAATCGCTGGGCGACAGCTTCTGGATGAAGATCGAGACCGCGAAGTTGGCGCCTCGTGCGCCGGCCTCCAAGCGCGAGCACCGGAAGTCGTGAGCACCCTGCTGGGTGCCGGGCTCGCGGGAACCGCGCTCGGCCGAGCGCTCGCCGCGCCCGGCGAGCTGCTCCACGATCCCTCGGCTCGCTTCGTGAAGGACCATCTGCGGACCGCCGTCGCGGCCGTCTCGGCCGAGGGACGCCCGCTGTTCGTCAAGCGCTTCAAGCCGTACGCGTGGTACCGGCGCGTCGAATGGCAGGTGGTCGGGTCGCCGGCCCGCCGGTGTTGGCAGGCCTCGGCGGCGCTCGCGCAAGCGGGCTTCGCGGTACCCGCGGCGCTCGCTTGCGTCGAAACGCGCTCGTTCGGGCTTCCGGACGAGAGCTACTTCGTGAGCGCCGCGATCGAGGGTGCGGTGCCGAGCGGCCGCTGGTGGCTCGAAGGCGGGCACGCGCTACCGAGCCGGGCCCGTCGTACGGCGCTCCGTGCGCTCGCACGCGAGCTCGGGCGATTCCACGAGCGCGGCTTCTACACGAAGGACGCGAACGCCGACAATTTCCTGATCGCGAACGGGCCCGCCGGGCCGCGCTTCTACGTGATCGACCTGGAGAACGTACGCGCGATGGGCACGGTCGCGGAACGCCGCCGCCGGAAGAACCTCGTACAGCTCGGACGCCCGGTGCGGGGCCGCGTCGGCCTCCGTGATCGCCTCGCGTTCCTGCGCGCCTACTTCGGCGAGCCGCTGCGCACGCTCCGCACGGTGCTCCGCGAGCTCGCGGAGCTCGACGAGAAGAAAGAAGCCGAGTACCGCACGCGCCGCCGGAGTGGCCGGCCAGTGTAAGAGGCTCGGCCCCTGCAGCGTGTCGCGGCGCGGCGCCCACATCGCTTCTGGCGGGGTTGGGGCGGATCGCGTCAGCGGGGGTCAGATCGACACGCGCGCAGGGCAAAACGACCGCAGGCGTACTTGATGTACGCCGAGGATCGTTTTGACCGAGCACGTGGCAGGCGGACGCGGACATGCGCCGCGGCCGCCGCGGGGGTTCGGGGGGTATCGGAGGAGCGCAGCCCGCGTCCGCGGGCGAGCACCGAACGGGCCCCCCGAATCGATGGATGACCCCCGATCACGCGATCCGCGAATGGGGCGGGCTTCAGTCCACTTCCAGCGTGTCGATCGTGAGCTCGGTCGACGCGGAGCGGCAGCGCTCGGGCAGGATGCGGACGGAGAGCTCGACCGTGCTTCCCGCCCACGCGGAGAGATCCGTGGTCAGCGACTTCCGGGCCGTGCGGCGGAGCCATCCCGGCGAGAGCGAGACGGTGGCGAGCGGGTGCGGTCCCTTCGCATCGGTGATGCGCATCTCCACGACGGCCGCGCTCGTCGCGTGCGGCGGCAGCGCGAACGCGGTGTGGAGCCGGGCACCGGGGAGGATGGGGATCCGCTGCCGGAGCTCCGCGGGGCCGGTGACGACGAGCGGGCCGCTCAGGCGCCCGGGTAGGTTCCGCGCGCCGGGGATCGCCGGCGGACCGAACCCGCGAAGCGGCAGGCATTGTGGTCCGATCAGCAGCGACGAGTAGGCGACGGCGAACTCCCGCGACTCGGGCGGCGCGCCGGCGGGGCGGCCGAGCGCGGCGTGGCGGAACGTCATGCGGTTCCGTCCGTACTCGAGCGCGGACTTCGGGATCACGAAGCGATACTCGAGGAAGATCGTCTCGGGCTCGAGGGTCGCGACCTCGTGGCCGTTCACGAGCACGACGATCGTCTGCCGCGCCTCGGTCGGGAACGCGCGGAGCTTCACGAGCACCTGTTGGTCCTCGACCTGCAGCACGCGGAACCAGAGCGTGGACTCGCGTGCCGTCGCCCACACGAACGAGAGCTGATCGGCCGGGCTCGATTCCTCGACGGACCAGCCGGACAGCAGGTGCGGCCGGCCGCCGTCGCCGAACGAGATCTGCCGGGTCTCGAGATCGACCTGCAGCGCGCGGCGGCCGAGCAACTGGATGAGTCGTCCTGAGGCGGGCGCGGATTCGGCCGTCCGCCCGCACGGGGCGAGGAACAGCAGCACCGCGACGGTCAAGCCGAGCGGCCTGCCGAGCACGCGGCGACCCATGCGGGCGAGTTAGCGGAGCGATTCCCGCAAGTCAAAATTGCGTTTCCGGGGGATCGCCCGTATAGGCCGAGCGTGGGCGACGATCGGCGGTTCGCGCGGTGGGGCGCCTCCGCGCTGGTGCTGCTGCTGTCGCTCCTCGCCGCCGTCGTCTACACCCATCCGCTCGCCTTCCACCTCGACGACTCCGTGCCCTACGCCTACGGAGTGAGCCGCGAGCAGGGCGTGCAAGCGCTCGTGCCCGGCGATCCGCTCCAGTTCTACTACGCGCTCGCGCTGACCGACGACATGGTTCGCCACCGCGGTCCGTGGTTCCGAGATCCCTACCAATTCAGCGCGCCGGCGGCGCCGTCGCGGAAGAGCTACTTCTTCTTGCCGTTCTCGCTCTTGTTCGCGGCGCTCTCGCCGCTCGGTCGCGCCACGGCGTACGACCTGCTGGTGCTGGGCTCGTTCCCCGCGACCGCGCTGGCGGCCTTCTGGCTCGCGCGCCGCGCGGGGACGACCGATCTCGGCGCGCTCGTCACCACGGCCGCGATCACGCTGCTGCCGTACCGCGTGGCGAACGTCGCGGGCGGGCATCCGACCGGGATCACGTTCTTCCTGCTCCCGTTCGTGCTGCTCGGCCTCGAGGCCGCGTGGCAGTCGCGGAGCGCGCTCGCCGCGGCGGGCGCGGCCACGGCGCTCGTCTGCCTCGCCGTGAACGAGCCCCACTTCGTGTTCTTCTGCGCGTTCCTGATCCCGCTCTGGCTCGCCTCCGCGCTCTGGCGCCTGGAGCCGGCGCGGACGGTCGACGCGCGTCCCGCGTGGCCCTGGATCGTGGTTTCCGCAATCGGCCCGACCGTCGCCTGGTGCTTCCAGCAAGCGCGCCACCACGCCGTCGTCTGGACGCCGGCGATGGTGGTCGCGCTGTTCGTGGTGGCCACGGCGCTGCTGGCGCTCGCCTGGCGCGTCGGCGCGGAGATCCGCGCACGGGCCGGCGCTCGCGCAGAAGGCGCGCAGGCGCGCTCGTTCCTGCCGCTCTCGATCCTCGCGCTCTACCCCGTACAGACCGTCCTCGAGGTGCCGCACCTCGGTGCGGTGCTCGCGCTGGCGGCCGGCGTCGGCGTTGCGCTTGCGCAGCGGGCGCTGGCGCCTGCGCTGCTCGCGGTCGCGCGGCGCGCTCCCTACCGACCCGTGGCCACGCGTTTCGCCATCCTCTGGCCCGCCGCCGTCGGTCTCGTCGGCGCCGGAATCCTACTCCTCCAGTACAAGACCGCGTTCATCGATCCCGCCGGTCACTCCGGCGGCCGGTCGCTCCGCGAGATCACGCTGTTCGCGCCGCGGCTCGCCGATTTCGCCGACCGTGCCAACACCCGGCTCGGGCACGAGCTCTATCCGGGCGCCGTGGTGTGCGTGCTGGCCGCGGCCTCGCTCGGCAGCGGGGCGGGCCGATTCCTCGTGGCCGTCGCCGCGGTGGCCGCCGCACTCACGCTCGGCCCGAACGCGCCCGCCTGGCTGCCGCTCTATCCGGCGGCGTTCCACCTCGTCCCATTCTTCTCGATCATCCGTCAGTCGGCCAAGCTCTTCGCGATCGTCGCGCTCGCGCTCGGCGTCGCCGCGGGCCTCGGTGCCGATCGCCTGCGCACTCGCTTCGGCACGGCCGCGGTGCTCGTCGCGCTCGCGCTGCTGCTCGTCGACGCCACCAAGGTGCTGCCGTTCGGCATCACCAAGCTCCCGGCGTCGAACCGCGCCTACGCCGCGATCGCGGCGAGCGCCGGAGGCTCGAACCTGCTCGAGCTGCCGCTCTGGCCCGGCGACAGCGCGTTTTCCTCGATCTACCTGTACTGGGCGACCCGGACGCGGATCCCGATGGTCAACGGCTACAGCCCGACCGCGCCGCGCGCCTACGTCGAAACCGTCTATCGTCCGCTCGCCTCGATGAACCTCGGCGAGCTCACCGAAGAACAGGATCGCCGGCTCGACGAGCTCGGCGTCCGCTTCGTGACGCTCCACCGCGATACGTATCCGCCGCAGGTGAGCCTCTTCCCGTACCGCTTCGCGCTCGCCGCCATGCGGCGGAATCCGAATCTCAGGAGCGTGCTCGACGACGAAGGCGTGCATCTCTTCGAGCGTGTCTCCGGCGACTATCGGCCTTGGGACGAGACGGCGCCCTGGGCCCCGGCCGCGTTCTTCGAGGCCGAGAGTCTGAAGATCGGCGAGGGCGAGCGCACCGACGACGCCGATGCCTCCGGCGGCGCCTACGTGCACGGCAACGGGTCGGTCGTGCGGCCGGTCGTGTTCGGGCCGTATCGCACGCTGCCGCGCGGGCAGTACCGGGTGCGCTTCCGGGTACGTGGCACGGGGCGGGTCGAAGTGTCGACCGACGAAGGGCGTGCCCTGCTCGCATCCGCGGCCGTCGAGCGCGCGGAATGGACCGAGCTCGATCTCGCGCTCTCGACCGATCGGCCGCGCGTGATCGAGCTTCGTGGCTGGTCGCGCGAGGCGTCGTCGCTCGACCTCGATTGGGTGCAGGTGGCGAAGCGCGACGCCGTGGGTCCGGCGGATCCGGATCGCTACGAGGCCGAAGACCTGACCGCGCTCTACGGCGGAGACGGCGAATCCGCCGATGCGTCGGCGGGGGGGTACGCGGTCGTGGCGGCGGAGGTTCCAGGGCAGGTCGTGCGCGACGGCCCCTACCGCGAGCTCCCTCCCGGAGAAGCTCGCGTCACGCTGCGCTCGCGCGGCGGCGTCGTCGGTCTGCGCATGGAATCGGCCGACGGCCTGCGTCGGCTCGCGGAGTGGCGCGTGCCGGCTCATGCGGGCTGGCAGGAATTCCAGGCCCCGCTGGTGCTGGCGCGGCCGACGATCGTCTGCGCGCGCCTCGTCTCCGAGGGGCAGCCGGCGGACGTCGATTACGTCGAGATCGTGCCCGCGGCGAAGTGATTCACTCGCGCGCCGGCGCGAGCACCGACGCGCGAAGCATCGACCACGGGAACGTCTCGTGGCGGGGCTCGGCCGTGAGCTCGACATAGCGGGCGCTGCGCGCCGTCGGGAACAGGAACACGCGTCCCTCGAAGCTCTCGCCGAGGAGCCCCTCGTCGGACCAGAAGAGCCCCGCCGGCCGCGGAGTCAGCGCCTGCGGCTCGCTCCAGGTCTTGCCGTCGTTCGACGTGCGGGCGACGAGCCCGCGCGGGAACTGCGCGACGGCCTCGCCGTGGTCGATGCGGACGCCGATCAGCGATCCCTCGGCGCCGAGGTCCAGCACGGCGCGCTGTGCCTTCTCGTCGAACCTCGCCTTGACGACGCGCCGAGGGAAGTCGTCGGTGGAGAGCCGCGGACTGCCGAGCACGACCGACGACGCGCTTCGGTCCAGTAACTTCGCGACGGCCCCGATCGCCGGGTCGGATCCCGTCGCGATCGCGTCGTCGCGCGACACCACGATCGCGTCGCCGGGTCGAATCCGCGAAGCGTCTCGCGCCGACTCCAGGTGCAGGATGACGTTGCCCTGCCAGTGGCGGACGCCGTTCGGAGTGCGGGCGGCGAGCACGGGATCGGCGAGCACGCGCCCCTCGGTCGGTAGCGCGGGCAAGTCTGCCGACTCGTGAGCCGCGGGCGCCCGCACGTGCATCTCGGCGATGCTCCAGGCGTAGACGCCGTCGCGCCCGAGCTCGACGACGCGCACGTAGCGGGCCGCGACGGGCGCAAAGCGCGCGACGACCCACCCGTCGTTCGACGGCAACGGCCGGCCGCGGCCCCAGGAGCACGGGCCCCAGTACGGGTTCGCTTCCGTGGCCTTTGTCCAGTGCGTCCCGTCCGTGGAGACGTCGAGGCGGAGGCCGCGCGGTACGTCCGACGTGAAGCGCGGCCAGAGCACGACCTCGGCGATCTCGTGCTCCGCGCCGAGATCGACCTGGAACCACAGGCCCGGTCGTTGCGCCGCGAGGCTCGTCCAGCGCGTCGCCGCGTCGCGATCGAACGCGAGCGCCACGTCGAGCGGGTTCTGGCTCGCGCTGGCGGCGACGATCGGGATCTCGGCCCCTCCACGAGGCAGGGGGACGATGTCGGAATAGACGAGATAACCCTCGACGTTGCGCTTCGTGTAATGCGCGCCCGCGAGCGCGAGCGTCTGCTCGAAGGCCGCAGCGTTCGTCGGCTCGTGGAAGAGGAACGCGGGGCGGTCGGTGCCGTCCGCGGCGTCGAGGTAGGCGTGGCTGCGATCGTCGAACGGGTTTGCGAAGATCACGCGCTCGCGCGCGTCGAACGTGAAGCGCGCGCCGTCCCAATAGGAGTCGGCGTAGACGGCGCGGAGGTCGAGGCTTTCGAGCGTGTCGAAGAGCTTCCGCTCCGAGGCGCGCTCGGCGTGGTAGCGGGCGCGGTCTTCGGGCGCGAGCGCGTCGGCCTCACGGATCGTCGGCACGAGCTGCAGCACCACCAGCGCGATGCCGAGCGCGGCCGCGAGCCCCGGGGCGCTCTGCCCGACGCGAACGACGAGCAGGGCGGGCGCCACCGCGAGCACCGTGTAGAACGGGACGAGATAGCGCTGGGTGTCGGCCCCCGAGAACGGCGAGATCAGGTACACGGCGAAGAGCGTCGTCGTGAAGAGGAGAAGGAGACGGGCCGCCCGCCGTTCGGGAGCCGCGTCGGTACGCCACGCGCTGCGAAGCAACAGGCCCACCGCGCCCGCTTGGATCGCGGCGATCGACCAAGCGATGCCGCCGGGCCACGTCGACACGACGCCGCCGTCGAGGCGGATGCCGAGGACGATCGGCAGCCGGTAGACGATCGCGCGCACGAGCCGGGCGCGGAACGGGGGCGGCGGCGCGCCGACCACGAACAGCGTGTCGAAGCGCGTCAGCACCGACACGTACCAGAACGGCGCGCTCGCGAGCATGAACGCGCCGCCCGCCCAGGGGATCGCTTGCAGGACGAGGCGCGGCTTCTCGATCAGCCAGAAGGCGAGGATCGCGGTGCCGTAGATCACGGTGTTGAGGTGGGTCCAGAACGACAGGCCGAGCGCAGCGCCGGCGCCGATCAAGGCGCGGCGCTCGTCGGCGCTCGTCTCGGCGTCGACCGCCCGAAGCGCGAAGGAGCACGCGAGCGTCCCGAGTGCCAGCGTCTCGCTGTACGCGCCGCGGGCGACGACGGCGGTCCACACCAGATAGATCGGCGGGAAGCACGCGAACGCGAGGGCCCACAGTCCCGCGCGTTGGCCGGCGGCTTCGCGCGCCAAGCGGTACGCCGCGTAGGCGAAGAGCAGCGAGAAGAGCGTCGGCGAAAGGTCGAGTGCGAGCCGCGTCGGGCCGAGCAAGAGCATGATCGGCGCGGCGACGATCGACTCGATCGTCCCCATGTAGTGGTAGCCCCACTGGAACACCGGGAACTCGCCGCGCAGGATGTGCACGGCCATGAGGCCGAAGATCGCCTGGTCGGAATCCAGACCGGGGGTCAGCAGGTAGAGGAAGCGGAGCGCGAACCCCGCGAGCAGGAGCGCGACGACGGGCGCCGCGGAGCGAGACGGCATCGGTACTCTACGCCGCGGGCGTGGCCTCGACGAGCCAGCCGCCGCCACGTCCCTCGGCGCAGGGCGCCGAGTAGATCCCGTCGAGCAGTCGGGCGAGCACGGTCGCCAGCGGCCGCCGTATCGCCGGCGAGATCGTCCAGCGGCCGAGCGTGCGCTTCCAGATCATGGCCGGCACGGCGAGCGGGTAACCGAGATCGTTCGTCGCCATCACCACCGGTGGCAGATAGCTCTCGTGGGTCACCATGCGAAGACCGGCCGCGTCGAGCAGCCGCGCCCACTGGTCGATCGCCAGGCAGTGCGTGTTCTTCTGCAGCCGCACGTTCACGAGGTCCTCGTACCAGCGTGAGAAGCCGCGGAGTCCGACGGAGCGCGACCAGCGCGCGTGGAACAGCAGCGGACCGTAGAGCGGGCTCGGCACCGAGAACCAGAAGCGGCCATCGGGACGAAGCACGCGGCGGACCTCCGCGAGCGTGCCGGGGAGATCGCCGAGGTGCTCGAGCACAGAGTTGCTGATCACGCTCGCGAACGCGCCGGTGCGAAACGGCAGGTGCGCCGAATCGGCGGCGGCGAGCGCACGGTAGACGCCGCGCTTCTTCGAGATCGCGAGCTCGGAGCGGTTGCGGTCGATGCCCGTGCCGAGCGGCTGCGCGAAGGTGCGCTCCGCGAAGAGGCCATCGCCGCAGCCGAGGTCGAGCAGCGGCTCGGCGAGCGGCAGCGTCAGCATCCAACGCGACTCGACGGCGCGCTCGAGCGCGAGCGAGAGCGGTGCCGCCTGCAGGTAGCGCTCGAGGCAGTTCGGGGTGCTCATCGCGGAGCCTCGATGCGTAGTTGGCCGTCGGCGAGGACGATGTCGAAGAGCGTCTCGCGCTCGCGTCTCCGCCACCCGATGCCGAGATGCTCGCGCGCCACCGGATCCCAGACGCCCACGCGGAAGGCATGGCGGCCGTCGGGGGCGTCGGCGGGAAGCTCGAGCCGGCGGGTCTCCTTCACGGTCTCTCCGGGCTCCCAGGTCTCGGTCGTCGCCGGGGTGGCGATCACCGCATCGTCGGCGACGTGCGCGTCGCCGAGCGTGAGGCGGCTGGTCAGGGCATACGCGGTTCGCATCGCGCGGTGGGCTCGCCAGATGTACGTGATCTCGAACGACCGCGGCCCGAGGATCGCGGCATCGTAGCCGACGAGCTCCAGGCCGTCCTCGAACCGCCACCTTACCAGCGCTCGGGGAGTGAATCGACCGGCGCGCCGCCGCTCGATCTCGGCCAGAGCCGCGGCGTCTCCGTGCTCGCGACGCAGGTCCGCGAGCGCCCGAAGCCAGCGGTCCGTCTCGGGGTGCTCGGCGTCGGACATCTCGAAGCGGCGGGCCAGCACGTCGTCCGTGATCGGGTACTGCGGAGACCGCAGGCCTCGCTCGCCCTGCGCGACGCCGAGCACGCCGAGCTCTCCGATCGACCACCAGTGGTCGGGGGTGGGCTCGAGAAGCGTCAGGCGTAGGCTTCGGGCGCGCACGGGAGGGAACAGGATCGTCTGCGCCTCGTCGCGGACGATCGGAGCGCCGGCTTCGTCGAAGGACACCGGAAAGCTCCACGCCGCCTCGCGCACGAGGCGCCAGGCGACGCCGTCCGAGGAAGCCTCGACCTCGGCACGGCGAAACCCGTCGCGCCGAAGCCCGCCGAGCGCGAGATCGAGCCCGGCGACGTCCTGCTCGCTTCCGAGGTCGATGGTGAGCGCGGCGTGCGCGCGATCCGGCCGGACCGTCCAGTACGTGAGCGGGTCGCCGTCCACGAGGCGGTCGAGGTGCTGCCCATCCTCATCGGACGAGAGCCGCCAGCCGTCCCGTGGCAGCGGTGCGCGCGGGACACCGTCGTACTCGATCGGCCAGGCGACCGCATAGCCCGCGACCCTGCGCTCGTCGAAGCGCGCTGACAGCGTCGCGAGCGAATCGCGAGCCGACTCCGCGCCGGCGAGCGTGACGAGCGCCGGCCGGTTGCAGGCGAATTCGGCGGCCGGGTAGTAGCGATCCTCGTAGTCCTGGAGCACGACGCGCTCGGCGGTCACCCAGGTGACGACCGCGGCGTCGGAGTAAGGCGCGTAGCCGCAGCGTATGCCGGCTCGCTCGAGCTCGGCCGCCAGCGCATCGGCCGGGCCCGCCGTGTAGCGCCCGGACTGGCCGCGGAAGTCGCGCACCAGGTTCACGGTACCACTCGCGTAGAACGCCGCCACGACGAGTACGATCGCCAGGCCGAGACCGCGGCGCGCGTGCACCAGGGTCGCGAGGTCGATCGCGGCGAGCGGGATCGCCGCGCCCGCGAGCGGCAACAGGTAGCGCCCGATCTGGAACCGCCCGGGCAGGCCGGCGGCGTAGACGACGATCGTCGCCAACGCGGTGATCCAGAGAATCGGCGAGACGCCGGCGGCTCGCACGTCTCCGCGTGCCAGCGCCGCGAAGCGCCCGCGGCCGTGGACCAGCGAGGCCACGGCGCCCGTCGCCACGGCGATCGCGGCGAGCGGTCCGCCTGCCGGCCAGACACCGTGGAGATCGCGCAGGCCGAGCACGTTCGGCACTCCGAGCTCGACCAGCCAGCGCACGGTGTCGCCGAGTCGAGGGCGGTTCGCGACCCGGGTCAGCGCGAACGTCGCGAAGCCGCTCCGCACGTTCTCGATCCAGAACGGTGCGCTGCCGAGCGCGAACGCGATCGCCGCCGCGACGACCCACGGGCGGACGAGCACGCGCCGGCCGCCGGCGAGGAGCGCCGCGCCGGCTCCGACGTAGAAGGGGAGCACCAGCCAGTTCGTCCAGAACGCCAGGCCGGCGACGAGGCCGAGCACCGCGCCGTGGGCGAGGGCCGAGCGCTTCCCGAGCTCGTCTCCGGCGAGTCGAAGCGCCAGCCACACGATCGCGGCGCCGAGCGCGAGCGTCTCCGGATAACCGCCGCGCGCCGTCACCTGGTAGTACTGCACCTCCGACGGCGCGAGCGCGCAGAGCAGCAGTGCGAGCACGCAGGCGAGCACGCCTGCTTCGCGCGCGGCGATCGCGCTCGTCGCGAGCGTCCAGAGCAGCGTCCAAGGCAGCAGGCCGGCGGAGAGTGCGAGATCGTTCGCCCCGAGGATCGCGAGGAACGGCGCCACCACGAGCGATTCGATCGAGCCCATGTACGCCTGGCCCCAGTAGAACGGGTAGAAGTGCCCGCGCAGCGCGTGCAGCGCCATCAGCCCGACGACCGCGTTGTCGGCCAAGCCCTTGCCGACGGCCGCCGCGGCGACCCAGAGCCTGAGCCCCGCGACGAGCGCGAGGCCGAGCACGACCGCGCCCGCGATGCGCCCGCGGCTCAAGCGGGCTTCGAGGGGCGTCGTCCCGCGAGCCGGAGGACGGCGCGCGTGTACTGCACGAGCGTCCGCACGAACTTCGTCTTGCTCTCGCCGTGGACGCGCGCGGGGTAATAGACGGGGACCTCGAGCACCGTCGAGCCGCGCGCCAGCGATTCGACGAGCATGCGGATGAAGTAGTCGCCGTAGCCGCCGAAGATGTCGTCCAGGTCGAGCGCGAGCAGGGTCTCGCGGCGGGTCGCGAAGAAGCCGCTCAGGTGGTCCTGGAGCTTGGTGCCGAGCAGCACGCGGCAGAAGAAGTTGAACAGGAACGAGAGCCGGTAGCGGTTGTACTCCTCCATGCCGCCGCCGACGGTGAAGCGCGAGCCCGTCACCAGGTCGTAGTAGCGGAGGAAGTCGACCATCTGCGGGATCATCTCGGGCTGATGGTTGAAGTCCGTGTCCATCACGACGACGACTTCGCCCGTGGCCTCTTCGATGCCGCGCCGGATCGCCTTGGCGAGGCCGCGATCCTCTTTGCGCACGATCACGCGCACCGACGGGCCGGCCTCCGCGGCGATCCGCGCCGTGCCGTCCGGGCTGTCGTCGTCGACGACGAGGATCTCGAGCGCGCTCACGTCCTTCACCGCGCCCTGGATGGCCGCGATCAGCCGCGCGATGTTACCGCTCTCGTTGTAGGTCGGCAGCACCACCGACACGCGCGGCTTCCAGTCGAACGACGGGACCGCTCTAGGCGAGTAGGTCGGTGATCGCATCGCAGATCGTCCGCACTTCGCGCTCGCGGAGCAGCGGGCTCGACGGCAGGTTCATGCCGCGCGCGCCGAGGCGCTCCGCCACCGGATAGCGGCCGCGCGGCTCGCGATACGGCGGCAGGTCGGGGAGCGGGACGAAGAACGGCCGCGAGTCGATGCCGCGGGCGCGGAGCTCCGCGGCCAACCGCTCGCGCTTCAGGCGCGCCTCGGGTCGCAGCACCGCGCTGAACATCCAGTGCACGTTCTCGAGTCCGGGCACGTCCGGGGCGAGATCGAGCGGCAGTCCCGCGAGCCCCTTCCGGTACCACGCCGCGATCGCCCGCTTTCGCTTCAGGATCTCGTCGAAGCGGTCGAGCTGGGCGAGCCCGAGGGCCGCCTGCAGCGTCGTCATCCGGTAATTGAAGCCGATCTCCGGATGGTAGTACCGCCGCGCCTTTGACATCGCGTGATCGCGCAGCAGGCGCAGCCGACGGTCGACGCGCGCGCTCGAGGTCAGCACCATCCCGCCCTCGCCGGTCGTGACCATCTTGTTGCCGTAGAAGCTGAAGCACGAGATGTCGCCGAGCGAGCCGACCGGCTTCCCGTGCTCGCGGGCGCCGTGCGCCTCGGCGGCATCCTCGACGACGGCGACCTTGGTCTTGCGGCCGATGGCGCGCAGCGCGCGCATGTCGGCCGGCAGCCCGTAGAGGTGGACCGCGATGATCGCCTTGGTGCGCTCGGTGATCTTGATCGCGACGGCCTCGGGCGAGAGGTTCCAGGTATGGGGATCGGCGTCGACGAAGACGGGGGTCGCGCCGGCGTAGCGGACGGCGTTCGCCGTCGCCACGAACGTGAGCGCGGGCACGATCACTTCGTCGCCTGGGCCGATGCCGAGCGCGGCGAGCGCGAGGTGGAGCGCGGTCGTGCCGTTGCTGCACGCGACCGCGTGCGGGCGCTCGCAGAGCTGCGCGAAGCGCTCCTCGAACTCGCGGATCTCGGCGCCGATCGAGGAGATCCACCCGCTCTTCACGCAGCGGGTGACGCGCTCGAGCTCGGCCCGGCCGATCCACGGCTCGTAGACCGGGATGAACTTCTTCGCGGCTGCGGTCACGAGTGCCCCGGCTGGATCTCGACGTGGTCGCCGCGCACGTCGATCCGGAAGAGCTTCCGCGTGGTCTTGCCCCACAACCCGAACGGACCGGTACGGACGCGGCGGCGGGTCTGCGGCACCCAGACGCCGACGGTCGCCTGGTACGTCCCGTCCTTCAGCGTGGCGGGGATCGCGATCCGCTTCTCGAGTTTGACGATCTCTTCCGGCTTCCAGGTATAGGTCGCGCGCAGCGTGTCCGGTACCAAGTCGTCCTGCGCCTCGCCGCCCGCGCCGTGGATGCGGAGGCTCACCGCGTACTCGCTGTCCATGCGTCGCATCGCTTGCCAGTAATACGTGAGCGTCAACTCGCGGGGGCCCGAGGCTCGTCCGTCGTAGCCGACGAGCGTCAGATCGCGTCCGAAGCGCCAGCCGAGCGGGACCTGAGGGTTGAAGCGCTCCGCCTCGAGGCGCGCGATCTCGGCGAGCTTGGCGGAGTCCCCGAGGGAACGATACAGGCGGCGGAGCTCAACGAGGGGGGCATCGTTTCCAGGTTCGCGCGTGCTTTGCAAGCGCAGCCGCCGCTCGGCGAGCGCGGGATGACGCGGGTCTTCGTAAGCGGGCAGCCGGAGCGCCGCGTCCGCGGTTCCGGGCCCGAGCACCTCGAGCTCGCCGACCGACCAGTTGTACACGCCGTTGCTCTCCAGCCGGGTCATGCGCAGGAACCGGGACTCGATGGTCGGGAACAGCACGTACCAGCCGCCGGACTGCACGGTCGTCGCCTCGCCGTGCGGATCGAACTGGACCGGGAAGCCCCATTCGGCGTCCTTGACCGGCGTCCAGCTCGTACCGTCGCTCGATCGCTCGATGCGTAGACGGGACGCGCTGTCGTGGATGCGCTCGCCGAGGTCGAAGTAGACGCCGTTCACGGCCGTCGACCCCCCGAGGTCGAGGGTGATCGACGGCGCCTCGGTCGCGGCCGGCACTTCCCAGTACGTCCAGCGATCGCCGTCGAAGAGGCTCGCGGCGCCGCCCTGGTCGTGGCTCACCTGGACGTGGAAGCCGCTGCGCGGCAGCGGCGCACGGGCGATCCCGTCGTAGCGGATCTTCGAGTAGACGCGGTAGCCGCGGAGGCGGCTCGACTCGTAGGTGGCGTTCAGCGCGGCCAGGCTACCCTCGGCCGTGCCCTGGCCTTCGCGCAGGATGATCGCGGGATCGTGAAACGGGACTTCGTCGAGCGGATAGCGTGCGCCGGTGTAGTCGGTGAGCACGACGCGGTCGCGCGCGAGGTACGTCGCGATCGTGGCGTCGCCGTAGTCGGCGTAACCGAAGCGGATGCCGCGCGCGAGCAGGTGATCCGCGAGCTTGTCGACGGGCCCTTCCGTGCCGGGGCGGGTCGGATCCGCGGCCATGCCGCGCCCGAACTCGACGATCTGTGCGCCCTGGAAGACGAGCAGCACGCCACCGGCTACGGCCGCGAGCGCACGCGAGCGTGCCGCGAGCCAGCCGAGCGCCAGCGCCGTCAGCGCGACCGCCGAACTCGTGATCGGCAACAGGTACCGCGGCACGTGGAAGCGGCCCGGCAGGCTGACGGTGTAGACGCCGACCATCGCGACCATGAGCAGCAGCAGCGCGACCACCGGCTGCGTGTCGCGGATCCGCCCGCGGAGCAGGGCGAGCCACGAGCGCCACAGGCCGGCGACGAGCGCGAGCAGCGCCAGCGCGAGCGCGAAAGTCAGCGTCCGTCCGGGCCAGCCGAACGTCGGCTGCTCGTTCAGATCACGGAACCCGAACAGCACCGGGATCGCCTTGGTGATGGCGTAGCCGAATGCGATGTGCGAGCTTTCCGTTCCCTGACCGCCCTCGACGAAGCTGAAGGTCGGGAAGCCCTTCCGCACGTTCGTCACCCAGAACGGCAGGCTGCCGAGGAAGAACGCGGCGAGCGCGAGCCACGCGCGCGGGCGAAACGGCAGCCGCCAGTCGTTCAGGAAAAGGTAGAGCGCCGCCACCGCGAAGTACGGGAACACGAGCCAGTTCGTCCAGAACGCGAGGCCCGCGACGAAGCCGATCCAGACGAGATCGTCGCGCTCCGCGCGCGGACCCTGGCCGTCGTGGGTCACGCGCAGCGTGAGCCAGAGCAGCAGCGTGCCGAACGCGAGCGTCTCCGGATAGTCGCCGCGCGGCATGATCTGCTGGTACTGGACGTAGGGCGGGGCGAACGCGAGCACCCAACCGGACAGCGCGGCGGCCAGCGGCCCGCCGCAGCGGCGGACCAACGGGTAGAGCGCGGCCGCGAACAGCACGTACCAGGGAAGCAGTCCCATCGAGAGCGCGGGATCGCTCACCCCGAACAGCGCGAAGAACGGCGCCACGGCCAGGGACTCGATCGAGCCCATGTAATCCTGGCCCCAATAGAACGTGTAGAAGTGGCCCTTCAGCGCGTGCATCGCCATGAGCGCGATGATCGCGCTGTCGCTCCAGCTCTTGCCGTCGGCGGCGAACGCGAGCGCGATGCGGATCGCGACGCCGACCACGACGCTCGCCGCCCAAGCGACCAGGAACGGCCGATCCTCCGCCCAGGCGGCGCGGAGCGCGCTCACGGTGCCACTCGCAGGGTGAACGCGGGCGTCTCGCTGGCACCGAACCAGCCGCTCCGCATGCGCCGATGGCGGTGCGGATCCCAGACGCCGACGGTCGCGACGTAGTCGCCCGGCGGCGCGTCCTTCGGCACCTCGACCGTGAAGCGGTCGCGAATGGTCTCGCCGGGAATCCAGTCGCTCGTCGCCGGCGTGCCGCCCGCGATCGCGTGATCGGCGCGGAAGTGCCCCGGTCCGTCGATGTGCACGAACGCGCCGTAGTCGCCGCCGGGGGTCCGCTCGCAGCGCCAGAAGAGATCGAGCGGCACGCTCGCACCGGGCTTCACCTCGGCGGGCACGACGCCCGCGCCGCGGAGCGCGATGTCGCCGAAGCGCGCCTCCAGCGCGGTCGCGGGCTCGAAGCGCTGCTTGCGGATCGTCTCGAGCTTCGCGCGCTCCTCGTCGTTCGGCGCCGCGGCGATCGCGCGCTCGACGCAGAGCGAGGCGACCTCGTTCGTCACCGCGCACCCGGCGAACTGCTTCGCGGCCGCCTCGGTGAGGCCGAGACGCTCGAAGCGCACGCCGTCCCGCTCCAGCGCGTTGCCGGCGAGGAAGCCGTTCAGCCAGAGCGCGCGCCCGTAGCGATACGCGTAGTCGGGATGATCGGGATTCGCGCGGAGGGCACGCTGGTAGTCGGCCATCACTTCGCCCCAGTCCGTGGTGTCGGCGTCCGGAGCGTACTGGGCGTGGATCGTGTGGTAGTTGATGCCGATGAAGCCGCGCCGCTCGGCGAGGAGCGCGCGGCGGAACTCGAGCGCACCGGCGTCACTCTCGGAGACGTCGGCGGCGCGCACGAACGCCTCGGCCACCGACCAGTTCCAGAAGTCCGTCGGCGCGAGCAGTCGGATGCGCACCCAACGCGCCTCCGCGGGCTCGAAGTAGAAGGACGCTCGGCCGAGATCGTCGTGCTTCGGGTGACCGTTCCACCAGTACCAATTGACCGCCAGCAGACGGGCCCGCTCCGTCCAGATCTTCCCATCCAGCGAGGTCTCGACCAGCGCTGCGCCCGGTGTGTCGTGCGTGCGCACGCCGCTCAGCAGGTGCACTTCGTTCACGCGGTGAACGGCGCCGAGATCGATCGACAGCCAGTCGCCGAAGCGACCGCGGCGGTCGGTCGACCAGACCGTCAGCGGATCGCGATCCGCGACGTTGCCGGCGTTCGGCGACTGCACGCTGGCGTCGAGCTTCCAGTCCTTCGACGGCAAGTACCCGCCCGTCAGTGCCGGCGGCTGGAAGTCGTAGAAGATCACGTACGGATCGGCCTCGGCCTTGCGGTAGGTGCCGTGCAGCACGGGAAGCGAGCGCGCGACGTCCTCGGGCGAGGGGATCTTCAGGGTCTTGTGCGCGACGATCGCCGGCGAGGCGGCGTCGTCGACCGCATCGAGGTACGGCGCGTAGGGGATGCCGTAGTAGTCCGAGACGATGATGCGCTCGCGCGACGCGAGCGTCAGCGGCAGCGAGATCCGGTCGTGTGCGTAGGCGCGCGTGATGCCGAGCCGCTCGAGCGCGGCGACGCCCGTGCGCGCCCCCTTGTCGTGCATCGGCGCTCCCCACTGCGCGTACTGCCAGCGATCGTGGAGGCCCGGGATCACCAGCACGGCGAGCAGCGCGGCGGCGTATCCCCGTGAGCGTCGCGCGAGCGTCGCGATCAGCCCGCCGACCAGGATCGGCACCGGGAAGCACATCGGGATCAGGTAGCGGGAGAAGCCCGCGGTCACGCCCCAGCGGCTCTTCGAGTAGAGGATCGCCGTCAGCGTCATGAGCACGACGAGCAGGCACGATCCGGCGCGCAGCGCGCCGGGCTCGCGGCGGTGACGGACGAGCTCGATCACGGCGAAGCCGAACAGCAGGACGAAGATCGCCTGCCCGACGACCATCCAGGGCCCGGCGGTCTCGGGATGCGTCCAGAACTGCCCGTTCGCGGCGAGCAGGCTGCCGATCGATTCCCAGAAGCCCTGCACGGACTCCGTGACCGGCCGCGACGCGTAGTCGGGCGACACGAAGTTTCGCAGCACGATCCAGTGGAAGTCGGCGTTCCAGGCGAGGATCGGAGCGGCGCCGAGCGCGAAGCCGAGCGCCAGCCGCCAAGCGTCGCCGCGGAAGACGGCGACACGCTTCTCGACGAGAAATGCGAGGCCGACCGCGGCCGCGAAGCAGACCGAGAGCTGGTGGCACCACACGGCGGTGCCGAGCAGGATCCCGCAGGCCCAGGCCCAGCGCGCGTGGGCGTGCTCTGCGGAGAGGTGGCGGAGCGCGGCGGCCATGGCGAGCCCGCCGAGCGTCACGAACAGTGCGTAGGAATTGACGTCGTAGAACGGGAAGAACGCCGGGGCGAGCGCCAGGTAGACGAGCGCCGCGAGGCCGGCGGTGCGGCCCCAGAGCTGGCAGGCGAACGCGAAGACCGCCGCGGTGCCGAGCAGGTTCAGCGCGACGCTCACCCAGCTGTAGGTGAGGATCGGGTCCGAGAACCATGCGTAGAACGGAGCCAGCAGGTACGAGAAGACGGTGCCGTGGTACGGCTCGCTCCAGTTCATTACCGGCGTCCCGCCGCGCAGGGTCGCCAGCGCCCCGAGGCCCAACGGCGCCCGCCCGTAACTG
>JACXTT010005644.1_pt1 | contig 18106 bp, 10 predicted proteins | sample 9270951 | NCBI WGS metagenome assembly JACXTT01 (sample SAMN15532306, study PRJNA645909) | rock metagenome | isolation source: weathered quartz diorite | place: Puerto Rico | collected 2017-06-21 | reverse complement strand
GCGAAAAAGGGTGGGGCGGGGGCCTGTAAAGCAAAGCGCAAGGCGGGGGCGAACAACTTATTTTTCGACTGGATGCCGACGGTACGGTCGCTGTTGAAACTGGCGATCTTCACTTTGCCGGTGAAAATATCGAAGTTCATCATGCGGTCCGCCACTTCCACCGGCGGCGGGATGTACTCATAGCGAAGGCCCAGGTTCAATGTCAGCCGGCTGTTCACGCGAAAATCGTCCGCGATATAGGAGCCGATTTCCAGCACGCGATACCCGGCCCACACCAACTGGTGATCCTGGCTCATTGACGAGTACGCGCCCAGCAGGAACGTAGCCATGCCGTCGCCCGAGTTTCCGGCACTGTTGGGATCGCCGGTGAACGTCCTGGTAAAGCTAAAGGAACCGTTGCCCTGGTTGGCCTGGAAGTCGATAATCTGGCGCCGGATGAGATTCGTCCCGAACTTGATGGTGTGGCGTCCACGGAGGTAGGTAAAGTTCACCACCGGGTTAAAGGTATTCTCCAGCCGGATGGTCGGAATCGACGACGGGCCGCCCGTGCCGCTGTATCCGGCAGCCGTGAAGATCGGCACGCCGTGGCTCAAAGGAACCTGGTTCGAGTTTGGAACTCCGAGCAGCGTTCCCAGTCCGGGTTTGGTCGTATCGAGCGCCTCGGCCTGCGGGTAGAGGTTGCCCATGTCGAACCGGCTGAAACCCATGCGGATGTCCATGAGGAAGGACGGCGTGAAAATGTGGGTCGCGGCGACGAGAGCGTTTTTGTTATTGAAGTTGGCATCCCCTGGCGTGATGCTGCCGTTCCCGTTGTGGAGGTTGAGGGGAACCGACAGACCGGGAACGTTCCGGTAGCCGAATCCGGTGGGAGTCGCAACAAAAGCCTTTTGTGGAGAGTAACGCAGAAAGAGCGTGTCCTTCGCCGAGAGGTTCGCGTCCCCTCGGATGTTCCCGTAGTTGTAATTCTGCACCAGCGAGGGATTAGTGAACTGGTTGTTGGCCAGACCTGGCAGCACCGGGAGCGGGTAGGACTGGATCATGCGGGCCATCACAGGGTCCCAGCGGTTGGCCGGGATCATGTTATTCGGGAACGGCTGGCGGGTAAAGCGACTGGCTGTGGCCGGCGCGGCCACCACGGTGGCGGGATCGAAGATCGTCCGGGTTTCGCGGAAATCGCCGGTGCGCATCGCCGCCGTCGGGACGGTATTCACGAAGGTATTGGTGGCTTGCGCTTTCCGCAGACCCTCGTAATCGCCGAAGAAGAACAGCTTGTTGCGGATGATCGGCCCGCCGAGACTGCCTCCGAACTGGTTCTGGCGGAAGGGAGGTTTGGCGCTGGTGCTGGCCGCGTTGAAGAAGTTGCGGGCATCGAGATGGTCGTTGCGCAGGAACTCGAACGCGCTACCGTGAAATGCATTGGTGCCGCTCTTGGTGATCACGTTCACCGTCGCGCCGGAGTTCCGTCCCTGTTCGGCGCCGAACAGGTTGGTCTGCAGCTTGAACTCCTGAATGGACTCGACCGTCGGGCGAACCGTGATCAGCGCGTTGCGGCGGAAGTTATTGTCGGCGCCGTCGAGCAGATAGTTGTTCGACATCTCGCGGTTGCCGTTCACCATCAGCTCTGCGCCGCCGCGCGTATCGTCGGCGCGGGTGCCGCTGCCGATGGTGCCCTGCGGTCCGTAGCCGGATCCGATGACGCCGTTCGAGAGGATCGCCAGTTGGACGAAATTTCGCCCGTTCAGCGGGAGGTCGCTGACGGCCCTGGATTCAATCACCTGGCCGACGGCCGAGTTGCCGGCTTCCAGCAGCGGCGCGGCGGCCTTGACCTCCACGGTTTCGGTGACCGTGCCCACTTGCATCGTGAAATCGACCGTGGCCCGCTGGTTCACTTCCAGGCGCAGAGCCTCTCGCGTAAGCTGGCGGAATCCGGACTTCTTGACTGTCATGGTATAGATGCCCGGCTGGAGGATAGGAAACTGATAGAATCCGGAGTCGTCGCTGACGGCCTCGCGCTGCAGCGTCGTCTCGACGTTGGTGATGGTCACCGTAACGCCGCCGACACGGCCTCCGCTGTCGTCGGTAATGGTGCCGGCGACTCCGGCCGTGATCTGCGCGAACGCCTGCGGAATCCAGGCGAAAAACAGGAGTCCCACCCAAATGTTGCGTCGAACAGTCATGATTACCTCACACTTGGCTCGGCTGCCGCACTTTGAAGCTTTCGGCTCACTCCCAGGCCCAGGTCAGTATATCCCAGCCGGACTGATCTGACTCGCGCACCTATAGGACGCCCAAATCCTGGCGGACCCGCCGCACGCCCTCCACCAGCGACCGCAGCTTTCCGCGAGCCGCCCAGCGAGGCGTCTGGCTGAGGCCGCAGTCGGGCGCGAACGAAAGCTTTTCCGCGGGCGCAAACTCCAGACAGCGCCGCACCCGCGACGCGATCTCCTCCGGCGTCTCGATCGCGATGCTCTTCACATCCACGATTCCCACCGCCACCCGCATCCTGCGCGCGAATTCCCCGATCAGCTCCAGCTCGCCGAACTCGCGGCTGGCCATCTCGAGATGAACTTCATCGGCGCGCAATTCCAGAAACGCCGGGAGCATTGGCGCATAACGCCGGGGCGCCGCCGCGCGGGCCTTGTAATTACCGAAACAAAGATGCGTCGACAGCCGGCAGCGCCCGGCCACCGGCGCCACCGTCCGGTTGAAAATGTCCACCAGCCGCGCCGGATCCTCGCGGTACGCGTAGCAGCTCATGGAAGGCTCGTCGACGCAGATCTCCGGACAGCCCGCCGCCACCAGCGCCTCCAACTCGGCCTGCACGATCCCCAGCAGCGCTTCGGTCAGCGCGTAGCGGTCCGGGTAGCGCTCGTTTGGAACCAGCCGCCCGGCCAGCGTGTAAGGTCCCGGGACGCTTACTTTGAGCGCCTGCGAGCGCGGAGCCAAGCGCTGAAGCCGCCGCCATTCCGCTACAGAGCCCAGCCCGCCTGGAGCCTCCAGATCGCCCGTCACCCGGTGCTTCCCGCGCTGATCGTGCCCCGGCGGGCCGAAACGGCGCTTTGGCCGCGCCTCCATCTCGATGCCGCGAAGGAAGCCATAGAAGGACAGGTTGAAGTCCAGCCGAGTCTGCTCCCCGTCCGTGATGACGTCGAGCCCGGCCTCGGTCTGGTCGTGGATCGCTGCGGTCACCGCGTCGTCCAGCATCTCGGCCAGATCGTCCTCGCCGAATGCGTCCAGGTGCGCCGAGGCGAACTCCAGCCAGCCGGGGAACGGGTAGCTGCCGATTACGGTCGTGCGCAGCCGTTCGCTCATCGGCTGACGCTCCACCCGCCGTCCACCGCCAGCACCTGGCCAGTGATGTGCCGCGAATCTTCGCCAAGAAGAAACAGCGCCGCCCGCGCCACGTCTTCCGCCTCCAGCATCCCGCCGCTCAGTTGCTGCTTACGCCGGATAAACTCAAGTATCTCTTCATCCGACTGCGCGCGCGCGCTCATCGGCGTCCGGACCAGCGCCGGCGCGATCGCGTTGACGCGTATCTTCGACGGCGCGTAATAAGCCGCCATCGCCTGGCTCATCGAAATCACCGCTCCCTTGCTCGCAGCGTAAGCGTGCGACGCGAAATGCCCCGCCTCCGGCGAAAACGCCAGCACGCTCGCCATGTTCAGAATCGCCCCCGGCTTGCTCTCGCCCAGCCAGTAGCGCAGCGCCGCGCGGCACATCAGAAACATGCTTTTCACGTTGCTGTCCAGAGTAACCTGCCAGCCCTCGATGGAGCACTCGTGCAGCGGTCCGTCGCCGAACCGCCGGCCGCTGATGCCGGCAACATTGAACAAGCCGTCGACGCGGCCGAAGCGCTCGACGCAAGCGCGGACCACGGCGCCGGCAAAAGCCTCCACCCGCAGGTCGCCCGTCAGCCACGCCGAGCCCGGAATCCGCTCGCACAAGCTGCGTAAAGAGCTTTCCTGCAGGCCCGCGGCGAACACGCTGTAGCCGCGCTCGCCCGCCAGCAGCGCCGTCGCTTCGGCGATCCCCGTCGAACCGGTGATCAGCAACACCGGCCCTTCACTCATACAGATGCCGCAGGCTCTTGCGATACGCTTCGTAGAACCGCTCGAGCTGCTCGGCCGCGCCGGAATGGCCCACGAACTGGTGGCTCGGCAACAGCACCGGCCGGAATCCCCGGCTCAGCAGCCGTTCGGCCGTTTCGCAGCGCAGCATGTTGACGATCATGCCGCCGGTCACCGTCGACGCCGGCCCGGTCGGCCAATCCAATCCTTCCAGCTCCAGCACGCAATCTCCCGGCGGGCAGTGGTTGTCGATCAAGATGTCTGCGACATCCGCCAGTTTCTTGCCCGAAGAATGGGCCGGCTGCGACTGATCCGAGTGCCGCCGCGACAGCATCGCCATCACCGGCATCCCGCGCCGCTTCGCGCCCATCGCCATCTCCACCACTACCGGCCGGATGCCACTGGTCGAAATCACCAGAAACGCGTCATGTGGACCGAAATGAAATCCCTTGAGGATCTCCTCCGCGTAGCCTTCGTACTTCTCCAGGTACAGCGGCGGCCGCAGCCCGTTGGCGCCGAGGATCGACGCGTGATTCGACAACGCCAGCTCCACCAGCGCGAAGAAGCCCGCGTAGCAGCCCTGCCGCGGCGTCATCTCCTCGCACATCATACGGGAGTGCCCGTTGCCGAATAGAAAGACGAGCCCGCCCTGTGCGATCGATGAAGCGCACACCTCGGCCGCCCGCTCAATCGCCGGCAGCTCGTGCGTCCGGATCTCCTCCAAAAGGGCCGAAACTCGCTCGAAATAGCGAACCGCCGCGCTCATTGCAGTCTCCACAGGTAAATTTCGGACTAATCAGGAACGATCATGAACCACCAAATGGTGGCGCAGGCTTCAGCCTGCGGACGCCCGCCCCCCCACTACCCCATCCACTCCGGATGCCGCGCCGTCCCGTCGAACCGCGCCGAGGTCTTGAACAATTCGAACTTCCCGCTCAACGCCGCCTCGCGCGTCTTCGACACCAGGCCCGACACCTGCTGCTTCGTCAGCGGCTTGAACGTCCGCACCGCATCAAACGCCTGATCCAGGCGCTCCAGGCTGTCGCACCCGTTGATCACCACCGACGTCGGCAGGCTCAGGGCGTAGTGCAGGCATTCCAGCGCCGTCGCGATGCCATTCTGCGGAATCGTGCCGCTGGCCATCGGCTTCATCCCCAGCACGGCGATTCCCTGCTCCACCAGTGTCGGAACCACCTGGTGCGCGAAGCTGCGAAAGCTTGCGTCCAGAATGTTCAGCGGCATCTGCGCCGAATCGAAATGAAACTTGTTCTGCGCCGCCACTTCCAGCATCCGCAGGTGCACCGCCGGATCCTTGTGCCCGGTGAAGCCGATGTAGCGGATCTTCCCCGCCTGCTTGGCCTCCAGCAGCGCTTCCAGCGGACCGCCCGCCGCGAAGAACCGGTCCGGATCCTCCATGCGGATGTTCTCGTGATACTGCATCAGGTCGATCACGTCGGTCTGCAGCCGTTGCAGCGACTCATCGATCTGCTTGGCCGTCGACGCCTTGGTGCGTCCGTCGAACTTGGTCATCAGGAAGATCTTCTTGCGGTACCCGTCGCGCAACGCCTTGCCCATCCAGGTTTCGCACTTGCCGTCGGCGTAGTCCCAGCAGTTGTCCAGGAAATTGATGCCCCGGTCGATGGCCGTCCGGATGATGCGGACGCCGTCCTGCTCCTCCTTCGGCCGCCCGATGTGCGCCCCGCCCAGCCCGATCGCCGACACCCGCTCGCCGGTTTTCCCCAGCGTCCGGTAGATCATGTCGCCGGAGCGCGTCTGCGCTTGCAGCACGCCAGCCGACAACGTACCCAACAGCGCTTCCAGGAATTCACGCCGTTCCTGTCCCATTGCGTCCTCCTTCCTTAGAAGCGTAGCAGGCCGCAGTCGATTTCTCGCTCCATCAACATTTCTGAGGCAAGTGTTGCCAGGCGAAGTTGGGGCGCCGCTTACGCGCGGAGGTCGAGTCGGGCGGTGCTGTCGGCGAAGCGCTCGGTTTCAACGCCGACCGAGTTCAGCAGGTGGACAAAGAGGTTCGCGACGGGCGTCTTTGGCTCGGAGGCGACATGGCGCCCGCCGCGGATGCCGCCGGCGTGACCGGCGATCAGCAGCGGCAGGTCGGAATTTGAATGCGCGTTGCCATCGCTGAGGGCGCTTCCGTACAGGATCGCGGAGTGATCCAGCAGGCTGCCGTCGCCGTCGGGCGTGGCCTTCAGCCGCTCGACGAACCAGGCAAACAACTCCACGTGGAAGCAGTTGATCTTGGTCACCTTCTCGATGAAGTCCGGGTGGCCGCGGTGGTGCGTCAGCGGGTGATGCGGGTCGGGGACGCCGATTTCGGGATAGGTCCGCACGCTGCCTTCGCGGCCCAGCATCATGGTCGACACACGCGTCAAGTCTGCCTGAAACGCGATCACCTGAAGCTCGAACATCAGCTTCACGTACTCGGGATATTCAAATGGAATGCCGGAAGGTTTCTCGATCGGCGGCGTCAACTGATCCTTTTCAGCGGAGGCGATGCGCGCTTCCACTTCGCGGACGCCGGTGAGGTACTCGTCCATTTTGCGGCGGTCGGCGGGACCCAGTCCGGACATCAGCGCGCGGGTGTTGTCACGGGTCTGGTCCAAAATGCTCTTGCGATAGCCAGCGCGGCGGGCCCGGACTTCGGGAGACAGGCTGGGGTCGACCGAACCGAACAGCCGCTCGAACACCGAGCGCGGATTCACTTCGACCGGCAGCGGCGTTTCCGGATCCTTCCAGGAGAGGCTGTTAGTGTAAGCGCAACTGGAGCCGGTGTCGCAATTGCCCACCATGCGTGAATCTTCGCAGCCGATTTGGAGCGACGGGACGCGCGTCTCCGCCGCAAAGTGCTGGGATGCAATCTGGTCGAAGGTCAGCCCGGCGCGCACATCGGGGCCCGCGGTGTATTTGGGCGTTACTCCGGAGAGAAAGCTGCCCGTGGCCTTGGCATGGCCGCCGCCTTTGCCGACTTCGGCGGCGTGATTGGCCAGACCGGAGAGCAACACGACGTCCTCGCGGAACCTCTCGAGCGGCTTCAGAATGCGCGTGAAGGTAAAATCGGCGCCCGTCCCTGCCGGCTTCCAATCCTTCATCATGATGCCGTTTGGAACGTAGACCACGGCCACGCGCCGGGCTTGCTTGGCGATCTTGGCGGGTGCGGCCAGCGCGGGTCGCATGGCGTCCAGAAACGGGAGCGCAATGGCGGCGCCGGCTCCCTTGAGCAGCGTGCGGCGGTCGAGGTGCTTCCCGGTGAGGAACGTCATTTCGATCTTCCTTCCATATTAGCGCTCATGCGGGTGGCCTCGCGGGCGCGCCGTTCCTGGAACGGAAGGCTGTTCACGATTTCCAGCACCAATTGGGAGAAGCGGTACTCCCGCGCGGGCAGCTTCGCCGAGATTTCCGCGACGACGGGGCGGTCGTAGCGCTCCAGGCCGCGGCCGAGAGTGTAGGTGAGCAGCTTTTCCACCAGGCCGCGGACGTAGGCGTCGCGATCGGCTTTCAGCAGCGCTTTCAGTTCCGCCGGCGTGCGGAAGGAACGTCCGTCGGGAAGCAATCCGGCCGCGTCCACGGGAAATTTGCCGTCCTCGGTGCGCCACGCTCCGATGGCATCGAAATTTTCCAGGCCGAATCCGAGCGGGTCCAGCGGGGCGTGGCAGGACGCGCAGGCCGGATTCTTGCGGTGTTCCTCCATTTGCTGGCGCAGTGTGCCGGTCTGTCCGGCTTTGGCCTCGTCGAGCGGCGGGACGCCAGGCGGCGGCGCGGGCGGCGGGGCGTTGAGCAGATTCTCCAGAATCCATTTGCCGCGCAGAACCGGCGAGGTGCGCGTGGAATAAGAGGAAACGCTCAGCACGCTGGCGTGCGCCAGGACGCCGCCGCCTCGCGGCGTGCCGCTCACATCCACGCGCCGGAACTCGGGACCGCTGACGCCGGGGATGCCATAGAAGCGAGCCAGGCGCTCGTTGAGGAAGGTGTAGTTCGCGTCCAGCACTTCCAGCACGCTGCCATCGTTGCGGATAATATTGCCGAGGAACAGCTCGGTTTCGCGCCGCATGGCCAGGCGCAGAGCGTCGTCAAAAATGGGGAAACGTTCCTGATCCGGCCGGATGACGTCGATGTTCTTGAACTGGAGCCACTGGCCGGCGAAGTTTTCCACCAGCGCCGAAGACCGCGGATCGCGCAGCATGCGCTTTACCTGCGCGGTGAGCACGACGGGCTGTCGCAGCGCGCCCTGACCCGCCAGGCGCAGCAGTTGCTCATCGGGCGTGCTGCTCCACAAGAAATAAGAGAGGCGCGAAGCCAGCTCATACGGGGCGATCGGGGCGGAGGTGCGTCCGGGCGCAGCCGGCCGGTCGGTCTCGATCCGATAGAGAAAGGCCGGCGCCACCAGAACCGCTTGCAGCGCGGTAGCGATGCCTTCTTCGAAAGAGTCGCCCTGTTTGCGGGCGAGCGAAACCAGGGCCAGGAGCTGATCCACTTCCTGCGCGGTTGCCGGACGTCGATAGGCGCGGCCGGCGAAAGTGGTCAGGATGGGACGCGCGCAGGCCGCGGAATGACGGCCCGGCGCGTGGCCGCAAACGAAGATGCGGCGGAGGCTCTCGGCCGAAGGCGCGGTCACCTGGTTGAACGGTCCGCCGACATCGATGGACTCGTAGCGGTTGTCGACGCGCTTTTCCACGGCGTCGGTTTTGATGCGTGTGCCGTACTTGCGAAGCGTTTCGATGTCCTTCTCGCTCAACTTGCCGCGCGGGTTGATGAGGGGCTCAGGCGGACGCTTGGAGGGCTCGGGGCCGTTGTAGCTGGGCGGCAGGCCGTGGTAGGGGCGTAGATACGTCGCCTCCAGAAGGTGCTCGCCGGCGGTGACGCGGGTGCGGAATTCGACGACTTGGCCTTCCAGATCGGTGGCGTCGACTTCGAATTCGTGGGCCAACTTGCCGTCGATAAAGAAAGCCGGGTGCGCCGGTTCGGACTGGTTGGGGCGGTGGCCGTTCAGCACCAGGCGAAAGCTGTACTCCGCGTCGACGGGAAACCGATGGACGAAGTGCGCGGAGTGCAGCGTGCTCAGCCCGGTGAGGTCGTAGTTGAACAGGTCCTTGGGCAGGCTGGACTTGCCGCGCGAATCGTTAATTCGGACCGGGGCGGAGTAGTGAATCGCAGCCGGCTTGCGGCGCTCCGGTCCGAAAATGGCGGTGCGGACGACGCGTTCGGCGGCGTCGACGTAGTTTTCGAGCAGCGCGGGCGAGAGGTTGAGGGCGTCGCTGATATTGTCGAAGCCGTAGGCGGCGATGTCGGCCGGGAAGCTGTCGGCGGGACGAAGGTCGACGGCCAGCAGGTCGCGTACGGTGTTGTTGTATTCGGCGCGGTTCAGGCGGCGCGCGGTGACGCGTCCCGCGTCGGGTTTGACGGCGCGGTCCTGGCGCGCGAATTCGGCTTGAAGCCAGCGGGTGACGGACGTATTGTCGGCCGCGGGCGGCTGGGGAGCGCCGGGAGGCGGCATCCGGTTGGTCTTGATTTTCTCGACGACTTTTTCCCAGAGCTCGCGGTCCGCCTCGAAGGTTTTGGGCGCCTGGAGGGATTTCAAATCGACGTCACCGGACTTCACGGTGGCGTTGTGGCAGGTGACGCAGTTTTTCTGAAGGTAGGCGGAAACGTCGGTGGACTGCGCGGCGAGCGGAAGGGAGAGGAGGATCAGGATGGAGAGAGGTCGAGACATGAGTGCGTCGATTTTATGGGTGTTTTTATTGTATCCCGCACTTGACGAACGAGGGTAAGGGGTAGAAGATCAGGGGCATGCGGTTTTTCGTGAAATCAGTATGCGCTCTGGCATTGGCGACGGCCCTTTGCGGCGCCGATCCGAAAACGGCGAAGGGACTCGGCAACTACAACATCCCTTTGTGGGACGAAGGCAAGGTGCCGCAGGCAACCGGCAACGGGCCGCTGGATGCGCCGTTCATCACTGTGTTTCTCCCTCCCGAAGGCAAGCGCAACGGCGCCTCGGTGATCGTCGCGCCGGGCGGCGGCAACATCATGATGATGTACGGGAGCGAAGGGATGGAGATCGCCGAGCGCTTCAACGAATGGGGCGCCGCGGCGTTTGTGCTCACCTACCGGTTGACTCCTTATCCGGAAAGCGCGCGCGTGCTGGACGGGAATCGCGCCATCCAGCTCGTCCGCGCACGCGCCAATGAATGGGGACTGAACCCCGCCGGCATCGGCTTCGCGGGATTCTCGGCCGGATCCTCGCTCGGACGTGCCGTCGCGGCGGCGGCCAAGCCGGCCCACCCGGGCGCGGCCGATCCGCTGGATCGTGTCAGCTCGCGTCCGGATTACCTGGTGCTGGTCTACGGCCCCGGCCGGGCCTCGCCGGGAGAGCAACTAAAGGATTTTCCGCCGACGTTTCTGCTGGCGGCGGCAGCGGACAAAGGCGCGGCGAACGGCTCGGCGCAGCTTTTTCTCGACCTGAACAAAGCCGGAGCCGTGGCTGAGCTGCACCTCTATCAGAAGGGCCGGCACGGGTTCGGCGCGGCCTACGGGAGTCCGGAGTTTTCCGGGTGGATGCCGACGCTGCGGCACTTTTTACAGATCGGCGGATTTCTTCCGAAAGGCAATTGAACGATGCGCAAGGGTTGGTTCTGGTCGGTTGTTCTGATGGTGTGTCTGTTCCCGGCGGCGCAATCCCTGCGCCCGGCCGAGCCGGCTTCCGCCAATGACGGCTATGGCGATCTGGTGCTGGTGCCCGCCGGCGCGTTCAAGATGGGTGACAATTTCGGCGACGGCGAGTTGCGCGAGCGCCCTGTCCGCACGGTGGAGCTGGACGCCTTTTACATCGGCAAGTACGAGGTGACCAACGCCGAGTGGCGCAAGTTCCGCGACAGCGCGGATTACGACGACCCGAAGTTCTGGCCCGGAGGCCGGGTATTCCCCAAAAAGCTGGTTCCCTATTGGACCATGCCCGAAAATCACGGCGGCGGCACGCCGGGAAGCGACAACTATCCCGTCATCGGCGTGAACTGGGACGCAGCCACCGCCTATTGCAACTGGGTCAGCGCGAAAACCGGCAAGAAGTACCGTCTTCCCACAGAGGCGGAGTGGGAGAAAGCCGCGCGGGGAACCGGTCAGCGCCGCTATCCGTGGGGGAACTCCATCGACGCCTCCTACGCAAACTTCGTCGGGACCCAGAAATACGACACGGTGCGCGAAGTGGGCTTCTACGATGGAAGCCTGCGCGGGACGCTCCAGACGCACTCCAATGCGTCACCCTACGGGGCCTTCGACATGGCCGGCAACGTGATGGAGTGGTGCCAGGATTGGTACAGCCGGGAAGCTTATACGCTGCCCGGGCGAAAGAACCCGAAGGGCCCGACGGAAGGTGCGTACCGCGTGGTGCGCGGCGGTTCGTTCTTCATCGACCCGTTCGACTTGCGGTCTTATGCGAGGTCCGCGGTATGGCCCTCCGTGCAGTCGTACCGCATGCTGGGGTTGCGCCTGGCCCGCGAGTGACACGGCGTTCTCGCCGGTGTTCCCACGCCAGGAGCCAGCAGGCATACAATAGGGGATAACTCCATGATTCGAAAACTTCGACGGACGCCGTCCTGGATTTCGGTCCTCACCCTTGCGGCCGCCCCGCTTGGCGCCCAGAATTTCTACGAGCAAAGCGTGCGCCCGGTCTTGAAGACGAGCTGCCTGCCCTGCCATAACCAGGGGAACCGCACGAGCGGACTCACGCTAGATAGCCGAGCCGGCCTGATCGCCGGGGGCAATCGCGGCGCGGCGATCAAGCCGGGCGCGCCCGACGAGAGCCTGCTGATCCGCGCCGTGGAACAAACCGGCGACCTGAAAATGCCGCCCGCCGGCAAGCTGAAAGAAGAGCAGATCGCGATCCTCCGGCAGTGGATTCAGCAGAACGCTCCCTGGCCGGAAGATGCGGCGGCGAAGAAGCCGCGCGGGTGGGACCACTGGGCGTTTCAGGCCCCCAAGCGCGCTGACCCGCCGTCGGTGAAGGATGCGGCGTGGGTGCGGAATCCGATCGACAACTTCATTCTGGCCAAGCTCGAGAAGGAAGGCGTAAAGCCCTCGCCGGAAGCCGACCGCAACACGCTGCTGCGCCGGCTGAGCCTGGATCTGACCGGCCTTCCGCCGACGCCCAAGGAAGTCCAGGATTTCCTTGCCGACACCTCGCCGAACGCCTACGAAAAAGCAGTGGACCGCCTGCTCGCCTCTCCGCACTATGGCGAACGCTGGGGCCGCCACTGGCTCGACGTCGCGCGCTATGCCGATTCGGACGGCTACACAATCGACAGCCCGCGCCAGATCTGGAAATATCGCGACTGGGTGATCCGCGCGCTGAACGGCGACATGCCGTTCGACCGCTTCATCATCGAGCAGATTGCCGGCGACCTGCTGCCCAATCCGACCACCGATCAACTCATCGCCACCGGGTTTCACCGCAACACGCCCAGCAATTTCGAAGGCGGCATCGATTTCGAGCAATACCGCGTCGAGGCGGTGGCGGACCGCGTGGCGACAACTGGCGCGGCGTTTCTCGGCCTGACCATCGGGTGCGCGCGCTGCCACGACCACAAGTACGATCCGGTTTCGCAGCGCGAGTTCTATCAGCTATTCGCGTTCTTCAATAACAGCGACGAGATCACGTCGGAAGCGGAGCGGTACGATTTCAACCGGCCGGTGCTGGAGATTCCCACACAGGAAGAGCTGGCACGGGTGGCGGCGTTCAAATCGCAGTTCGCGATGCTGAGCCGCGAGCTGGCTACGTACGTCAAAGCGCTGTCCGCAAAGCCGGTAGCGGAAGGCGATCCGCCAAAGTATCAGGACCCCGGCCTGCAGGAGCGCGTCCAGAACCTGCGCGCGCTTCGCAAGCGCGAGCCGAGAATTACGACCTCGCTCATCATGCGCGAACTGCCCAAGCCGCGCGAAGCGTACATCCACCTCAACGGCGACTTCCTGCGGCATGGCGCTCCGGTGACTCCTGGTGTGCCGGCGGTGCTTTCGGCAAAGCCGGTAACCGGGACACGCCTGGATCTGGCGAAGTGGCTGGCCGACCCCGGCAACCCGCTTACGGCGCGCGTCACCGTAAATCGGATGTGGCAGTCCTATTTCGGCAAGGGCCTGGTGGACACCGAAAACGATTTCGGGCTGCTGGGATCGAAGCCGACGCATCCGGAACTGCTGGACTGGCTGGCGACCGAATTCACCGCGCGCGGCTGGAGCCAGAAGGCGATGCACAAGGAGATCGTGATGTCGGCCACCTACCGGCAGGCGTCGCGCTACCGTCCCGATCTCTCCGAAACCGACCCGTACAACCGGCTTCTGGCTCGGCAGACCAGGATGAGGCTGGAGGCCGAGATCCTGCGCGACGCGGCGCTGGTGTCGAGCGGATTGCTGACACCGGTAGTCGGCGGTCCCAGCGTCTACCCGCCGATCCCCGAGGGCGCCATGGCCGTGACACAGGTGAAACGCGAATGGCCCACCGCGAACGGTCCGGACCGCTATCGCCGCGGCTTGTACACATTCTTCTACCGCAGCATCCCGCATCCGTCGCTGGCGCTGTTCGACGCGCCCGACGCGACGGCGTCGTGCACGCGCCGAGTGCGGTCGAACAGCCCGTTGCAGGCGCTGACGCTGTTGAACGACGAGGCCTACATCGAGTTCTCGCGGGCCATGGCCAAGCGCGTCTGGAAAGAGGCTCCGGCCAACGAGCGGGAGCGATTGGACTATGTTTTCCTGCTGACGCTGGGACGCAAACCGAATCCGCAGGAGCGCGACCGTTTGTCGCGATTCCTATCGCTGCAGCGCGATGAGTACCGCTCCGATCCCACTTCGGCGAGCCTGCTGGTGGTCAAAGAGCAGGTGTTCGATTCCTCGCCGGGTGGCGCGCTGGTTGCCGAAGATACGTTGGACCCCAAGGCAATACCCGACCTTGCCGCCTGGACAGCGGCCTCGCGCGTGATGTTCAACCTTGACGATTTTCAGACGAGGGAATAGATATGACTGCGGAAGAACGGCTTCTCCAATTCGAAACGCGGCGGCACTTTTTCGGACGCTGCGGGGTCGGCGTCGGCCGGATCGCTTTGGCGTCCCTGCTTGGCGGCCGCGCCTTGGCCGAGCCCGCCGCGTCCACAAATCCCATCGCCCCCAAAGCGCCGCACTTCCCGCCGAAGGTCAAGAATGTTATCTACCTGTTCATGGCCGGCGCTCCCAGCCAGTTGGAGCTGTTCGACTACAAGCCGGAGCTGCAGAAGTACGACGGCAAGGCCGCGCCCGAGTCGTTGATGAAGGGCAAGCGCTTCGCCTTCATGGACACGTTCGTCAAGGAACCGCCCAAGCTGCTGGGCACGCGCCGGGAGTTCAAGCGCTACGGCAAGAGCGGCCTGTACTTCTCCGAGCTGCTGCCGAACATCGGCGGCGTGGCCGACGACATCGCCATGATCTCGGGCATCTCGACGGAGAATTTCAATCACGGCCCCGCCAAGTGTTTCATGAACACCGGATCGATCCGTTTCGGACGCCCGAGCATGGGCGCGTGGACGACGTACGGCATCGGCAGCGAGTCGGCCGACCTGCCGGGATTCGTGGTGCTGGAATCCGGCCCGCGCGGCCCGCGGGGGGGCGCGGCGCTGTGGTCCAGCGGATTCCTGCCCACCGCCTACCAGGGCATCCCATTCCGCTCCGGCGGCGATCCCATCCTCGATCTATCCAGCCCGAAAGGCGTGACGCCGCGGACCGAACAGCAGTCGATGGATGCCATCCGCGACCTGAACCTGGCCAAGCTGGCGGAAACCGGCGATCCCGAGATCACCACGCGCATCGCGGCCTACGAGATGGCGTACCGGATGCAGACCAGCGGTCCCGAGCTGATCGATTTCTCGAAGGAGAACCGGAAAACGCTGGATATGTACGGCGCGGAGCCCGGGAAAGCGACCTACGCCAACAACTGCCTGCTGGCCCGCCGGCTGGTGGAGCGCGGCGTTCGCTTCGTGCAGCTCTATCATTCCGACTGGGACCATCACGCCGACTTGAGCCAGCCGCTGGATCAGGTGACCCGCGAAATCGATCGTCCGACGGCCGCGCTGATCCGCGATTTGAAAGACCGGGGGCTGCTGGACCACACGCTGGTGGTCTGGGGCGGCGAGTTCGGGCGCACTCCGATGGGCGAGGTGCGCGAGAGCAACAAGGTCGGGCGCAACCACCACATCGACGCGTACACGATCTTCATGGCCGGCGGCGGGATCAAGCCGGGGCAAGTTGTGGGCGGCAGCGACGAGCTTGGCTTCGCCCCCGCCGGCGACCGCATCGAGGTCCACGACGTGCATGCGACGCTATTGCATTTGCTGGGCCTGGATCACACCAAGCTGACGTTCAAGTTCCAGGGCCGCGAGTTCCGCTTGACGGATGTCCGCGGCCAAGTGATCCCGAAGCTGCTGGCATAGCGCCGGCGCCCGGCTGTGCGCCAAAGACCCTCCCAACCGCGGGCTGGAAACGCATTTCTCTCGCAAGCCATGCCGCCAAGCGAGACGCCGCGACCGCCACGAACGAGGATAGGTTGAAAGAGACCCGTGGAGTCCGGCTAGCGCTGGTAATGGAAGTAACGACAATGCAAGACTCTACGCCCCGACGGTCGCGGCGGGCCCAATGTAGTACACTCCTATTATTCGCGCCCATCTCTACCCTCGCTTGATCCTGGTTCTCCTCGCGGGCGCCGCAAGCGCCCTCTCGGCCGAACCCGGCGAGTTCTTTGAAACGCGTGTCCGTCCGGTGCTCGCGCGGAATTGCTACGTCTGCCACACCTCCACTCACCTTGGCGGCCTGGAACTGAATTCGCGCCAGGCCATGCTCAAAGGCGGTAACTCCGGACCCGCGATCGTACCCGGCAAGCCGGATCAGAGCCTTCTGCTGCAGGCGGTGAGTTATACACACGCCAAGTTCAGGATGCCGCCCTCCGGACGCCTCCGTGAGGACGAGATCCGCGATCTCACCGAGTGGATCCAGCAGGGAGCGGTGTGGCCCGATACGCCTGCCCCAAAAAACGCCAAAGAACTTCGCATTACCGCCGATCACCGCGCTTTCTGGAGCTTCCGGCCCATTCACAAGCCCGCAGTGCCGGCGACCACCAACACCGGCTGGCCGAGAACCGCCATCGACCGGTTCGTGCTCGCCAAACTCGAAGAAAAGGGCTTGGAGCCGAACAGGCCCGCCGAAAAAAGAGCCCTCCTCCGGCGCGCCTATTTCGACCTGATCGGACTTCCTCCCACGCCGGAGCAAATCGACGCCTTCCTCCGCGACAACTCTCCGGATGCTTTTGCCAAAGTCGTCGATCAGCTCCTCGAATCACCTCACTACGGCGAGCGCTGGGGCCGCTACTGGCTGGACATCGCCCGCTACAGCGACGAGAAGCTCGCCTCCACGCGCGACGATCCCTACCCGAACGCCTTCCGGTACCGCGATTGGGTTGTGCGGGCGTTCAACGAGGACATGCCGTACGACCAGTTCGTGAAAGCGCAACTGGCGGCGGATCTGCTCCCCGCCGCAGACCGCGACAAGTATCTCCCCGGCCTGGGATTCTACGCCTTGAGTCCGGATTTCCAGGATGACCGCGTCGATGTGACCACGCGGGGGTTCATGGGGCTCACTGTAGCGTGCGCTGAGTGCCACGACCACAAGTACGATCCCATCCCCACCAAAGACTTCTACGCGCTGCAGGGCGTTTTCTCCAGCACCAAGCCGCGTGAGTATCCGCTGGCGCCGGCCGACGTTGTGGAGCGCTGGCAGAAGCAGAAGAGCCAGCTCGACGGCCTGGAGAAAGAGCTGAAGGATTTCCTGAAGCGGGAGACGGAGCAGGTTGGCGAAATCCTGGCCGGGCAGATTTCGCAATATCTGATGGCCGTGGCGCACCGGCAACTCGGGCGGCCGGAGGCCGGGAAGCTCGATCCGGTGGTGCTGGAGCGCTGGGTCAACTACCTGAAGGGGACGAAGGAGCACCCTTATTTAAGACGCTGGGACGAGCTGGTGCGCGGAAAAGCTGCCGACGAAGAGCTGCGAAAGGAAGCGGATGCGTTCCAGGCGTTCGCTCTCTCCGTGATTCGAGAGAAGCGGGAGCTGGATGCCAAAAAGGTCCCACTCGAAGCCACCAAAGCGATCCTGCGGAAGGACCTCTACTTCTCCACTCCGCGGCCCGATCTCCCGTACCGCCCTCCAGTCGGCGTGCTCTACTTCGGCGAGGTGAAGCAGTATCCGCAGATGGAACGCGAGGTGATCCGCTTCCTGGACGGCGACCGCCGCAAGCACGTCGACGATCTGATCGCCGAAATCGAGCGCCTGCAGGCGTCGCTCCCGCCGCAGTATCCCTATCTGAACGGCATCGCCGATTCCGAGAAGCCGTCCAACCTGAAGGTCGCGATCGGTGGCAATCCTGAAACACTCGGCGACGAAGTTCCGCGGCGCTTCCTCTCGATCCTGTCCGAAGGGGATCCGCAGCCGTTCTCCAAGGGCAGCGGACGGCTGGAACTTGCCGAAGCCATTGCCAGCCCGGCCAATCCGCTGACCGCGCGGGTGATGATGAACCGGGTCTGGCAGTATCATTTCGGCGAAGGACTGGTGCGCACGCCCGGCAACTTCGGCCAACTCGGCGAGCGGCCCACTCATCCCGAGCTGCTCGATTACCTGGCTTCGCGGCTCATCGAGAGCCGCTGGTCGCTGAAGACCATGCACCGCGAGATCATGCTGTCGTCGGTTTACCAGCTTTCGAGCACAGCGTCGGAGCGGCAGAAGGCTATCGATGGCGACAACCGCCTGCTCGCCCGCGCCAACCGGCGCCGCCTGGATGCCGAAGCCCTGCGTGACATGCTGCTGTTCGTCGCCGGACGGCTGGATGAGACCGTGGGAGGCCCGCCGGTCTGGCTCACCGAAAATTACGCCACGCAGAAGGGTCCCGACGGAGACGCCGACAAGTACAGCCAGGCGGCCGAATGGATCACGGGGCTCCGTGGCCGCCGCACGATCTACGGTTACGT
>JACXTT010005643.1_pt1 | contig 18108 bp, 11 predicted proteins | sample 9270951 | NCBI WGS metagenome assembly JACXTT01 (sample SAMN15532306, study PRJNA645909) | rock metagenome | isolation source: weathered quartz diorite | place: Puerto Rico | collected 2017-06-21 | reverse complement strand
ATGACAATGGCACAACGAATGCTCTGTCGACGTCTGCGGAGGGGGGGGACCTCCAATCGCCCGACGAAGTCAGTCGGGCAGCGTCTGGGCTAGCCGGTTTCGCAGGGTTCGGCCAGGGTACGAGCCCCGGTCTTGACGACAGCGCGCCGAGTTCTGCGACCGGCTAGCTTGGAGCTTCGAACCTGACGACGAGTTCCTGGGGTGGCACGGGTTCACGTCCGTTGGCGGATGAGCCTCTTGGCAGGCCCGGTGGTGCCTGTCACCCGCCAGGCCGTAACTCGGAGCGATCCCAGGTCACCAGGGCACCGGTCGCTTCGCCTATTGGCCAACACTGGGGGATGTCCCGGCTGATATGCGTAATCCACGGCCGGTGTCCCTCTTTGGTGACCGACCGGCCCCACGCTCATCACCCCACCCCGTTCCCACCGCATCCAAATTGCGATCTTGCGCCCCCTCGGGGGTGCGGCGTGATCGGCACACATGTCTCCACGCCGCACGGCGCACCGCCGGCTGGGTGAACTGGCGCTAGCCTGGAAACCCAGCAAGTTCCGGTAGATCGTAGAGTCGCGCGCCTTGCAGCGGCATGGCATGCGCGTTGCGCTTGAGTCCGCGGACGGTACCCATTCATCTCGATCCGCATGTACGGGAGGCGACGATGCGCACGCTCTGGACTCTCATGATAGGGGCTCTGCTGATCGCGGGCTGCAACGACGACCGGGTGGTGGCGCCGCGCCGCCCGCCGGCCGCTCCGCGTGGACTCCACAGCATCACCGGCGACCACGAGGTGTTCCTGAGCTGGCTCGCCAACACCGAGTCCGACGTCGCCTTCTACCGGATCTACTGGGGAGACTGCGCCGGCGGCTCGAACTGCCCTTACGACCCGATCGGCACCGTACCCGCGAGCAAGGATCCTTCGTTCGTGGCGACGGGGCTCGCGAACGGGCAAACGAAGTACTACGCAGTCTCGGCGGTGGACAACGACGGCCTCGAAAGCGAGCTGTCGTTCGACGTGGTGTTCGACACGCCGCGGCCCGAGGGCACCGGGGTCGTGCTCGCGAACTACCTGTCCGACTCGCTGCACGCGGGGCTCGAATTCTCGACGATGACCGTGCGTTCCTACACCAGCCTGACCATCGACATCTTCTACGGCACCTCGAACGGGCAGCCCTTGATGATCACCCCGTTCTCCGACACCGAGATCCAGGATGCCGGTTACGCCACCACGCTCGACGCGGTCGACTTCGCCCCCACGGCGGGTTGGTCGCCCACGGGCACGGTCGAGCTGATCGCCGGGCATTGCTACATCGTATGGACGCGCGACAATCACTACGCCAAGTTCCGGGTCACTTCGGTGACTTCTTCTCGCGTCGTCTTCGACTGGGCCTACCAAGTGGACCCAGGAAACCGCGAGCTGCGGGCGCGTCCCGCGGAACGCACGTCCACGCCGCGCGTGCGACGGGCGGCCGCTTGGAGCATCGTCCAGACGCCCGGCGGCGCTTGATCCCGGCCGGGAACGGGAGCACGATCAGGGCATACGGGGTAGACCGGTAGGCGCGGACGGCGGGGTGCTCCCCCTCGACGCCACGAGCCCGGTCCCCAAGGAGTACTTCGCCATGTCACGCACTCAGGCGCATCACCGAGGAGCCGCCGGGTTCGCTCTGCCACTGCTCGTGGCCGTGACGACGGCCCTCATCGCGGCTCCCGCCAGCGCGCAATCGCTGGGGGTCAAGGTATGGTCGGACCGCGGCGATGGCGGCGTCTACAACTCGGGCGATCCGATCGGCATCAGCGTGCGAACGAACCGCGACGCGTATCTGATCGTCTACGAGATCGACGCCGAGGGCGCCGTGCACGTGCTGTTTCCGTGGCAGGGCAACGACACCGGCGTCGAGGGCGGCACGACGCTGGATCTGCCCGAGGATCCGGGCGACCAGCTCGTGGTCGAGGGCCCCGTGGGCGAGGGCTACATCGTCGCGATCGCCGCGGACGAACCGTTCCGTCGGTTGCCCTGGTACCTGCGACCCCACGACGAACGAGCCGACGAGATGGGTTACACCGCCGACGATCATCCCGATGACGGTGTGACGCCCGACGGCAAGATCGTCGGCGATCCGTTCGTGGCCATGGAGCGCATCCGCCGTCAGGTGCTCGCCAACCCCTCCGACTCGCACTCCTTCGCCACCGCGTACACGTCCTACTACGTGCACCACCCGGTGCGCTACCCGCGTTACCTGTGCAACGACTGCCATCGACCCGGCTACTGGTCCTGGTGGGATGGCTTCGATCCCTATTATTCCCAGTGCAGCGTGTTCGAGTTCCGCGTCAACGCCAATTGGTGGTGGGGACCCACCTACTGGACGACGTACGTCCCCTACTACGCGTACGTCTATCGCACCGATTGTCCGCCGCGCTATCGGCCGCGAGGGCCCCATGGATGGTTCTCCTCCTGGGACGGCTGGCGTCGTTGGTCCGGCACGTGGGGCGGGCCGCTACGCCGCTACAAGTCGGCGCAGCCGGCGGGGTACATCGGACCGTCGCGTTGGGAACAGCTGCGGAACACGCGCGGGGCGAGCACGCCGCTGCCGCCGGGGTTCCTCGCCAGCGCCCACGAACGCCCGTCGTCCGGCGGCATTCCCGGCGCCGGCATTCGCCGCGAGCGCCGCGACGGCTGGGGGCATGGCTCGGGCTCGGCGAATGGAAACGGCCGCCCGTGGTTGAGGGATGGCGGGCAGCGGGGCGCAGGGCGCGAAGCGCCTGGAGAGCGGCGCTGGGTCTCGGGCGATCGCTCGGCCGGGCCGGGTGGCGGTGGTCGCAGCGAGCGCCGCTGGGGATCGGGCGACCGGTCCGGCGAGCGCAGCTCGGGTTCCGGTAATCCTGCCGGCGACCGTCGCTGGGGTTCGGGAGAGCGATCCGGCGAGGGCCGGTCCGGTGAGCGCCGATCGGGTGACCGGTCGAGCGAACGGCGGTGGGGCTCCGGCGACCGCAAGGCTCCGGATCCAGGCCCGAGTCGCGGCGGCTGGAACAATCGTGGATCGAGAGGCGACCGCAGCAACGACAGTGGACAGCAACAGCCGAATCCTCCGGGCCGCGAGGAACGGCCGCAGCCCGACGCGGGGCGTTGGAGCGCGCCGCCCGCGCCTGCGCCGCCGCCTCCACGCAGCGAGAATCGAGGCTGGCAGGGGGCGGGGCGGTCGGAGGGTTCGCGTCGGGTCGACGTCCCGAGGGCTCCCGATCCCAGTCCGAAGGCCGCGCCGATCCCGCGGCAGGAGCGACCCGAGCGACAGCAGCAGAACGATGACGGCTTGAAGTCGCGGCCGGATCGGGGATCACGCGGTTGAGAGGCGGCGCTCCGACCGGCTACTCTTACGACACACTCGCGCTTCGAAGCGGACCGCACCCGGCGGTCCGCTTCGCGTCTTTGAAGGGAGAACGTCGAATGCGTTTGGGGTGCAGCCTGGTCGTTGCGCTGAGCCTGTTCCTCGTCGCCACCCGCGCTCCGGCCGCACCGCCGGGGTTCGCGTTCCTCGAGGTTCCGACGGGGGCGCGTGCCGCGGCGCTGGGCGGCGCCTACGCGACGCTGGCCACGGGCGCCGAGGCCGCGTTCTGGAACCCCGCGAGCCTGACTTCGACGCACGGGCTCGAGATCGCGGGCAATCATTCCGAGCTGTTCGACAAGCTGCGCCACGATTCGTTCGTCGTCGGGGGGCACCTGTTCGGTGGCGGGCTGGCGGCCTCGGTCCGCGCGCTCTATTCGGAGCCCATCGACGAGCGCGACGAGCTCGGCAACCTGATCGGCAGCTTCGGCGCCCACGATCTCGAGTTCGGGCTCGGTTACGGCCACGAGCTGTCGCCCGGTCTCAGCTTGGGGGGATCGGCGTCGCTGATCCGCGAACGGATCTCGAGCCTCTCGGCCATGACCTATTCCGCCGGGTTCGGCGCCGCTTGGGAGCCGGTGACGCTCCCCGGCCTGAGGCTCGCACTGACTGGCCAGAACTTCGGTCCACCCGCCCACTACACGATCGACGGCACCCAAGGTGAACCCGTTTCGCTGCCCGCAGCGATCCAGAGCGGGGCCTCGTACCACCTGGGCCTCGGGTCGCGGCTGCATCTGGCGGGAGCGGTCGAGGCGCGCGCCGTGCGCGGGCGCAACGTGCTCGGGCTCGTGGGCGCCGAGCTCGGCGACGTCAGCGGGTCGGCGCTGCGCCTCGGCGTGCGAGTCAACGACACGTCCACCACGATGAGCTTCGGCGCGGGGTACGCGCTGCCGGGATTCTCGTTCGATTACGCGTTCGTCCCGCTGCGCGACGACCTCGGCGACCTCGGCGACTCGCACCGGTTCGGGTTCAGCGCCCGCTTCTGACCCTCGGAGTCAGCGAGCGGCGACGAGCGTCGCCGCCGGCTCGGGCCAAACGCAGAGCTGGAATTCACCCTGCTTCAGCTCGACGTAGGTGAAGCGCTCGAACCAGTCGCCCAGGAGAAAGAACACGCGGTCGCCTTCGCGGCGCTCGTACACGTGATGGAAGTGCCCGATCATGACGGCGTCGTACCCCTCCTGGAATCGGGGGGCCGCGACGTCGCGAAACAGCCGGTCGCCGTCCAGCGGCAGCCGGCCACGCGAGTTCCGAGACCAATGCGACGCCCACAGCGCGAACGGGATCCCGAGATCCGGATGCAACCAGCGATACAGCCCGACGCTCGCCCGGTTGCGCAGCAGGCGTTTGAGCAGCTTGTATCCGAGATCGCCGCCGATCAGTCCGTCGCCGTGGTGCAGCCAGATCCTGCGTTCCTGGAGTCGCACGGCGAGCGCACCGTCGGCGGTGCGAAGGCCCAGCTCGTCGGTCAGAAAGCGTCCCAGCCAGAAGTCGTGGTTGCCCGTCATCAACGTGATCTCGACTCCGGCCTCGCGAACCTCGGCGAGCGCGCGCAGCAGGGCGAAGTAGCGACGCGGGATCGCGGTGGCGTACTCGAACCAAAACTCGAACAGGTCGCCCACGATGTAGAGCGCAGAGGCGCGGCCCGGCAGCGATCGCAGGAAGTCCAGCAATCGCGCCTCCCGAGCGGCCTCCTGCTGCGGTGAATCGATGCCGAGATGCACGTCGGACATGAACACCGCGGAGAGGGCGAGCATGGAGTCGAGCATAATGGAATTCACCGGATGGTTGCAGTTCGGCCCCCAACCTGGCGCATCGCACGACCGTCCAAAACGTAGAGGATCGCGGGCACGCCCCGCGCGGCGCACCGCGGTCGTCTCGCGCCAGCGCGGCGCCGGGGCACAATTGACCGCAATGTGACAGACCGGCACCCGCCGTCGATAACCTCAATAGATTGACAGACGTCTTATCCCCGGAAGGCTCCCATGCGCGGGCGCCGGAAGGGAGAAGGGAAAGGAGAGGAGTCCCGAACATGCCGAATCCGTTCACCGATCCACGCCCTCGCGGCTACTTTGTGGGGGCCATCGTTCTCGTCGTCATCGGCGCCCTCATCGGCCTCGGGGTCAGCGCCAGCCTCGATGCGTCGCGGGCCAGGCTCGGCGCGGTCGATGCGGTCGTGGCGAGCACCGGTTCCAGCGCCCTCAACGGCGGCGCGGGCGAGAGCCCGTTCGTCGGCGTCGTCGACAAGGCGCTGCCGGCCGTGGTGTTCATCGACGTTCGCAAGAAAGTGTCCGCGGGCAGCTCCGACGACCCGCAGGAAGAGTGGTTCCGCCGCTTCTTCGGCGACAATGGCCGCCGTCCCCGCGTCCAGCCGAGCTCGGGCTCGGGCTTCATCATCGACGGTCAGGGTCACGTCCTCACGAACAATCACGTCGTTCGCGACGCCGATGACATCACAGTCACGCTCAACGACCGCCGCACCTTCAAGGCCAAGGTCGTGGGCAGCGATCCCGAGACCGACGTCGCGGTGATCCAGATTCGCGGCGACCACCTGCCGGTGCTGCCGCTCGGCGACTCCGATCAGCTCCGCGTCGGGGATTGGGCGATCGCGATCGGCAATCCGCTGGGTCAGCTGCGGGGCTCCGTGACGGTGGGCATCATCAGCGCGCAGGGGCGTACCGACCTCAACATCTGGGGCGGTACTCCGTCGTATCAGGACTTCATCCAGACCGACGCGTCGATCAACTTCGGCAACTCGGGAGGCCCGCTGTGCAACATTCACGGCGAGGCGATCGGCATCAACACAGCGATCAACACGAGCGGTCAGGGCATCGGGTTCGCGATCCCGATCAATCTCGTCAAGCACGTGGCCGACCAGCTCATGGCGTCGGGCAAGGTGCAACGGGCGTGGCTCGGCATTCAGCTCGCCGAGCTGACCCCGGAACTGGCCGAGGGCTTCGGCCTGAGCGAGCAGAAGGGCATCCTCGTGCAGGATGTGATCGCGGGCACGCCGGCCGAAAAGGCGGGCCTCAAGCGCAACGACGTGATCGTCGAGTACGACGGTCAGTCCGTCAGCGATTTGCCCAAGTTCCGCCTCAAGGTGGCCGATACCAAGATCGGCTCCCGCGTGCCGATCACGGTGCTGCGGGACGGCAAGCGGATCCCGCTCACGGTGACGTTGAGCGAGCGGCCACCGGACGCCGTGGCGCAGGTGCAGCCGTCGGTCGGCGAGTCGACCGCCCCGGCGGCGATCGCCGGTCTACGGGTGCGTGAGCTCGCCGCCGACGAGAAGGCGAACGCCAAGGTCCAGTCGGGCGTGGTCGTCACGGACGTCGCCGACGGCAGCGCGGCCGACGAGGCGGGCATCCAGCAGGGTGACATCATCGAGCAGGTGGGCGGCAAGACCGTGACGACGGCGGCCTCGCTGACGAGGATGCTGAAGGACGCGAAGGCGTCACGCAAGCACGCCGCGCTGCTCGTCTATCGCGATGGTCGTGCGCAGTTCGTTCCACTGAGTCTCGCGGAATAGCACATCGGGGGAGATCCGTCAGCCGTGCCTCGGGGGCGGCGGCGAACCGCCCCCGCTACGGAGGGCCGCATTTGGACATGCGCCAGCGGATCACCCGCAGCATCATCGGCCTGGCACTGGCGTGCGTCGCGTTCCCGCGAGCTGCCCACCCGGAGGGTGCGGCGGGCGCGGGAGCCGCGGCGGCCGGCTCGATCGGACTCACCGGCCTCAGGTCGTGGTCGGCGCCGACCAGCACGCGCATCGTGTTGGACTTTTCGGCGCCCGTGAGCCCGGTGGCCCCCGATTCGGGCTCGAGCCACCGCCTCACGATCACGCTGCCCGGCGAATCGATCGTGCGCTCCACGACCGTGCCCGCGCTGCTGCGCGTGGGCGATGGGGTCGTCGATTCGGTGATCGTCGACTCCGGTCCCGCCGGCGGTCGGCTCGAGTTCGCGTTCGCCGACACGACGCGGTTTCGCGTCTTCACGCTGCCGAGCGAGCCCGACAAACCGTTCCGGCTCGTCGTCGACGTCGTGAAGCGGGGGGGCGGAGCGGCGCAGGACGCCCGGTTCGCCGTCATCGCCGCCACGAAGCGGCAGCAGCGCGCGCTCGTCGTCGCGATCGATCCCGGTCACGGCGGCGACGACATGGGGGCGCGCGGGCCGCGCGGCGTGCTCGAGAAGAACGTCAATCTCGGCGTGGCGCGCGCGCTCGCCGCGGCGCTGAACGACATGCCCGGCATCAAGGCGGCGCTCACCCGCGACGGCGACTACTTCATCCCGCTGCGCGAGCGCTATCGCGCGGCCGAGCGCATGAAGGCGGACTTGTTCATCAGCATTCACGCGAATTCGTCCCGCCGCCGCGGCAGCGGCAGCGGCACCGAGGTCTATTTCCTGTCGCTGCGCGGCGCGAGCGACCAGGCGACGCAGGACCTGGCAGACACCGAAAACGCGGCCGACCTGATTGGCGGAGTGCCTGCCCGCGCCGAGGACGACCTCGTGAACCTGCTGTACGATGTGAAGCGCGCGTCGGCGCTCCAGCAGAGCCAGCTGCTCGCCGAGACGTTGCTGAATCACTTGGCGGCTAATCGGCGGCTGGAGCAGCGCGGCGTCAAGCAGGCGGCGTTCGCCGTGCTCAAGTCGGTGGAGTTCCCGTCGGTGCTCGTCGAGACCGCGTTCATCAACAACCCGGTCGAGGCGCGGCTGCTGCGGGACGTGGCGTTCCAGCGCCAACTCGGCAAGCAGCTCGCGACGGGCGTGCGGGCCTATTTCGAGCGCGCCGGGGTCGGATGGACGCCGGACACGACGGGCTCCCCGAGTCAAAAGACCGGGGCTGCGCGCTGACGCCGGGGCGACTAGGCGGTGTCTAAGAACCCAGGGCGAGGGTGCATCGCGCGGGGCTCGCGAGCAGGTGAAGGGCAGGACGCCCTTCGCCGTCCGCGAGCGGAGCGTCGGCGGCGCCAGGATGGCGTCGCCCAGCGGCCCCGCGCGATGCACCCTCGCCCTGGGTTCTTAGACACCGCCTAGTCGGAGCCGCTGTCGCCGCGACCGCCGACGCGCTGGATGCGGCCGTCGGGTGCGACGTCGAGCGAGCCCTTCGCACACCGCTCGACGATGTACTGCTCGAGCGCGTCGCGTACCAGCACGTTCGGATTCTGGCGATCGCGTCCGCCCGACAGCACGTCGTAATTGTCGCCGCCCGTGGCCATGAAGTCGTTCACCGCCACGCGGTAGACCTTGGTCGAATCGAGCGGAGCGCCGCCCGCGTCGGTCAGCGTGAGCACCCGGGCCATGGTCGGACGGCTCGAATCGAACGAATATCGAATCCCGCTCACCTGCGTCACCCGGTTGTACTTGAGCGCCTGCTCGAGCGCCTGCTTCACCTCACGACCCGTGAGCCCGAGCGTCAACAGCGTGTTGTCGAACGGCATCACCTCGTAGACGGCGCCGCGCGTGATGTCCCCCTCCTCGAGGTCCGCGCGCAGCCCGCCGCTGTTCTGGAGCGCGATGTCGGCGCCCGAGGCGGCTCGCATGGCGTCCGCCACCAGGTCGCCGACCGTGCCCTCGCCGCCACGGTTGCGACGCAGCGCGCGCGAGTTCTTGCCGAGCTTCTTCGCCGCGAGCGGTGCCACGGCGGCGTTCCAGCGCTCGACCCGAGCGGCCATCGACGAGTCCGGCGTCACCTCGTCGGCCCACGTGCGCACCAGGTCGAAGCGCGAGTCGATCACGCGGTTCGCGAGCGGATCGACCACTAGATCGCATACGCCGATCGCCTCGCCGTGGGCGCCGGCGATGATCACGGGCACGCCGGTGACCCGGTCGCAGACCAGGTTGTGGCTATGGCCCCCGAACCAAGCGGCCACGCCGGGCACGCCGCGCGCGAGCCGCGGCAGGTCGCCGCCCCTCGCCGCCCGCGTCGAGTCGGACTCCGCCGGGATGTGACCGACCCCGACCACGATGTCGGAGCGTCTCGACAACGACGGCACCAGCCGCGCGGCGGTCGCGGAGTCGTCGTCGAACGTCAGGTGCGCGACGTACTTCGCCAGCGTCACGGTCGGGGTGTAGCGATAGCACAGCCCGAGCACGCCGATGCGCACGCCGCGTCGGGACACCACCGTGTCCGCGCGAGCCCAGGACGGAATCCGGCGAGTCTTGCGCTCGCGCAGGTTGGCGCCGAGCGCCGAGAACATCATGCCGCGGACGCGGCGCGCGAGCGTGTCGGCGCTCCAGTCGAACTCGTGGTTGCCAATCGCCATCGCCGCGTAGTGCATGGCGTTCATCTGCTCGACGATCGGGCGGCCGAACTGAAGATTCGAGATCATCGTGCCCTGGAAGCAATCGCCGCCGTCGATCAGCACCGTGCCCGCCGGGTTCTCGGCCGTGAGCCTCGCCACCCATGCGGCCAGCACCGCCGAGCCCCCGAGCTGCCGACCGCTGCGGCGGTCCCTGCCGCCCCCGAGGATGAAGCCGTGGAAGTCGGTGGTCTCGAGGACGCGGATCTCCGGGTAGCGGAGGTTGGCGATCAGTCCCAGCACCGACGCGCGCGTCAACGTGTCACCGCGCACCTCGCGCACGCGGTGGAGCAGACCATCGCGGAACGCGGGGTCGTACACGGGTTGCAGCGAGTAGCCTGCGCTGCGGGCGGCGCGTTCGCACCAATCGAGCGCCGTCTTGAGCCGCACCGGCTCGAACGGTCCGATGCGCTCCGCCGTCGCGGCGTCTCCCAGCACCCGATGCTTGAGCAGGCCGTCCATCCACGGCGCCAGCGAGTCCGGCACGTCGGCGAACGCGCCCGAGGGCTTCGTCGTTCGCCACCCGAACGCGCGTGCCAGCCAGAACGCCAAGTCGCCGCGGCGCGCGGTTTGCGATGCGCCGAGCCCCGTCGCCTCGTCCCTCGACAGCATGCCCGCCGTGACGAGCCGCTCGATCAGCGGGCGCTCGGGCGAATCGAGGAAGTCGGGCCGGACCCGCCAGCCCGCCGTGGGCTCGACGTCGAGCGGCGAGTGGGCGCGGATGTAGTCGGCGATCAGCTGGTGCACCCGGCGCGGCGTGTGCCACACGCGTGGCGCGGTCGCCAGCCACGGGAATCCGCCGCCGCCGCCCAAGCGGTAGCTGTTGGCCACGACGGTGAGCGACTCTCGGTCCGCGACCGGAGCGCCGTGCCGGCGAAGGTTCACGATGCGATCGCCGGGAGGGCGCGTCACGTCCAGCTCGTACGTCACGCCTCGGGCGGCGTCGAAGTTCCAGCCCGGCGCACCCGGCGGAAACAACGAGCGGCCGGGTTTGAAGTCGTAGGGCTCGAGCAGCCTCGCAGAGTGCTCGAGCACGTCCTTGAGCTGCCGGCCCGTGAGCCGCACCGAGCCGAGCGTGTTGTCGTAGGGGTAGATCCTCAACACGTCGCGCAAAGTGACCGGGCCCGCGTCGATGAGCGCGTCCGGATCGAACAGGGCCGCCAGCGAGACGTCGGCGCCCGAGGCCTCGAGCTGTGCGCGGTGCACGAGCTCCCATACCGCGCCATCGGCGAGGCGGCCGCCGGGCGAATCCAGCGCGCGCGCGCTATGACCGACGGCCTGCGCCAGCGCACGCCGCGTCACGGCGTGCACCGGCGCCGCGAGGGCCGCGATCGCCGGCTCGTCGGGTGTGCTCGCCTGCACCGAAAGAAGAGTCGTGCCGCGGCGAACGATGCGCCACGGACCGGCGGCCGACGCGCGCGTCAGGGTGAGGTCGACCCGCCCGAGCAGCTCGCCGTTCTTGCCGGCCTGCGCGCACACCGCGTCACCGCGCACGAATGACGTTGCCACGTGCGTATGACCCAGGATCGCGACGTCGACGCCCGGCACCTGGGTGAGCAGCCGATAGCCCCAGTTCTCGTCGGGGTCCGCCCCGTGGTCCTCGGCGCTCGCGGCCGCAGCCGCAGCCACGCGTGCGGTGTCGCGCTCGAGCCCGGTGTGCGCCAGCACGACGACCACGTCGCAGTGCTCCTGCGCGCGCAGCCTCTCGACTTCGCGTCGCGCCGCATCGACCGGTGACGCGAAGCGCAGCCCGGCCACGTTCTCCCGATCGGTCATCTGCGGCACGGCCGGCGTGGTCAGGCCGACGACGCCGACGCGCACGCCGCTCAGGGTCTTGACGATCGAGGCGCCGAACGCCGGCGCGCCGCTCGCGGCGTCGACGACGTTGGCCGCGAGCCACGGGAAGGTCGCCTGCTTCCGCGCCCGCTCGAGCGCCGGGCGACCGAAGTCGAACTCGTGGTTGCCGACGGCCATGGCGTCGTAGCCGAGCTTCGACATCGCCGCCATCATCGGATCCGGACCGGCCGAATCGGCGAGCTGATGCACCGTCTCGATGCCTGCGCCCTCGATCGTGTCGCCGTTGTCGAGCAGCAGGACCGGGAGGCCCGTGGCTCGCGCCGAGTCGACCAGCGAGGCGATCTTCACGAGCCCGCGTGGCGCGGCACGGTCGGCGAGGTAGTCCCAGCCCGTGAGCGCACCATGGAGGTCCGTTGTGTGCAGGATGATGAGGTGCGTCTCCTCGGCGGTCGCGGGGCGGGCGAGCGCGAGCAGGAGCAGGGCACCAGCAAGGACATTGCGTGGCCGCATGCGAGGCGCGGACGCTATCACTCAGGCGAGAGTGCGGCAAGGATCAGCGCGTGATCGCCGACCCTGCCGCATGCCTCGCCGAGTGAGACCCCAACAGGTTCTCTGCGGCAACCCCTCCGACTGGCCGCAGAACGCAACTCGTGGCCCAAATGCCGGGGTCGTTCCCCGCAAATGAATCAGCGCGGCTCGCGTGGTGAGCACGCGGCCGCCTTGGCTCAGGCGAATGACGTAGACCCCTGTCGGCAACCTTCCATCTTCCGACTCGATCACGTGCCGCCCGGGGCCGAGGCCGCCGACCGCGCGCAGCGCCACCTGCCGCCCGGTCACGTCATAGATCGCCAACGACGCCGGCCGGGCGTCGGGCAGGCTGAACTCCACGTTGAACCTTCCCCATGCCGGGTTGGGCGTGGCGCCGCGCAGTGTGAACCCGATACCAGGCGTTTGGACGCCGGTCGCCCCCGGGATCGAGAACCTGCCGCTTGTTCCGAGCACCCCGGTCACCACGTCACCGGTCGCTTCCGGCGACTCCACGAGCACCACTGCGACGCGTGCTTGGTGGGTCGAGACCGCGGGCACCGTCCAGTCGTAACGGCCCGCATTGGGCAGATCGCGCGCCTGGAGGGTCCAACTCACGCCGTCATCGGCCGAATAGAGCATCGCCACGGACGCAACGCTCACGCCGGAGGGCGTCTCCCACAGCACCGAGGTCACCGACCCGGCCGCGATCGCGGCGCCCGCCGCCGGCGCGTTCACCACCGCGCGCTTCGCCCGAATCACATCGGTGCCGGAGAACGCCTGACCGTCGATACGCCCGGTGACCGTGACCGTCACCGCGGGGCCCTCGTGGACGGCCAGCTCCACCGCCGCCCGATCGAACTTCACCATCAAGTCGGAGATGCCGTTCCCGTCGTGATCGCCGATCGCCGTCGGAGCGGCGGGGTCCACCGGCACCACGCCGTTGAGCCTCACCGAGCCGACGTCGATTTGGTCGGCCGTGAGCGGTGCCGGTGGTTCCAAGTAGCACGTGATCCAGCGTCCGAGCGACTTGAGGTTCAGCGTGTTGGGGTCGAGGTCGACGACCATCGACACGGGCGGGCGTCCGATGTTGAGCAGCACGGTGACGTCACTGGATTGGGAGTTTGCTGCTACCAGGTCCGGCTTGGTGTCCCCGTTCAAGTCGCCGATCGCCACGAACCAGGGATTGAGCCCCGTGTTGTAGTCCGTCTTCTCCCCAAAGCTGCCATCACCGTGGCCAAGCAGCACCGAGATCGTGCTGGTGTAGTAGTTCGCCACCGCCAGGTCAGGCTTCCCGTCGCCATCGAGGTTGCCGATCGCCGCGGAGATGGCGCTATTCCCCGTCACGAAGTCGGTCTTTCCTCCGAAGGTCCCGTTGCCGTTCCCGAGCAGCACCGAGACCGTTCCCGCGTAGCCGGCGTTCGCTGTCACCAAGTCGAGCTTGCCATCGGCGTTGAGGTCGCCGATCGCCACGGATTGGGGATTAGGCCCCGTGTCGAGATCGGTCTTCGTCCCGAAGGTTCCGTCGCCGTTGCCCAGGAGCACCGAGACCGTGTTGCCGGAACGGTTCGCGGTGGTCAGGTCGAGCTTGCCGTCGCCATTCAGGTCGCCCATCGCGACTGAGTACGGCTGACCCCCGGTGCCATACGGCGCCCTCGCCCCGAAGCGCCCGTCGCCGTTGCCGAGCAGCACTGAGACCGTGCTGCTGTAGTAGTCCGCTGTCGCAACGTCGAGCTTGCCGTCCCCGTTCAGGTCGCCGACCGCCACGGCGACCGGGCCGTACCCACCCGCAAAGTCGGTCCGGCCCCTGAAGCTGCCGTCGCCATTGCCCAAAAGCACCGAGCCCGTGTTGGAGTTGGAATTCGCCACGACCAGGTCGGGGATGCCGTCGCCGTTCATGTCGCCGATCGCCACCGAGCTGGGCCAGCTTCCTGTCCTGAAGGGCGTGTTCGGACCGAAGCGCCCGTCACCGTCGCCGAGCAGCACCGAGACCGCATCGTCGTCGAGGCTCGCCGCAGCCAGGTCGGGCTTGCCGTCGCCGTTCAAGTCGCCGATCGCCACGGATCTAGGACTGTGCCCAGCGCCATATTCGGTTCTGGCACCGAAGCTCCCGTCGCCGTTGCCGAGCAGCACCGAGACCGCGTTGGAGCCGGGGGCCGCCACCGCTAGGTCGAGTTTGCCATCGGCGTTCAGATCACCGATCGCGACCGAGTATGGAGAGTTTCCGGCGGCGTAGTCAGCCTTCACCCCGAAGCTCCCGTCGCCGTTGCCGAGCAGCACCGAGGCCGCGTATGAGTTGAGGTCCGCCAACGCCAGGTCGGGCTTGCCGTCGGCGTTCAGGTCGCCGATCGCCACAGAGATGGGAAAGTTGCCCGTAACGAAGTCGGCCTTCAGCCCGAAACTCCCGTCGCCATGACCGAGCAGCACCGAGACGGTGTTGGAGTTGAGGTTCGCCACCGCCAGGTCGGGCCTGCCGTCGCCGTTCAGGTCGCCGATCGCCACGGAGTTGGGAGAGATTCCCGTGCCGTAGTCGGTCTTGGATCCGAAGCTCCCATCGCCGTTACCGAGCAGCACCGAGACCGTGCCGGGGCCACCGTACGAGTCGATGTTTGCCACCGCCAGGTCGAGCTTGCCGTCGGCGTTCAGGTCGCCGATTGCCACCGAGAAGGGACGGACCCCCGCCACGATGTCCGTCTTGACTCCGAACGTCCCGTCCCCGTTGCCGAGCAGCACTGAGACCGTGCCGGAGCGACCGTTCAAGTTGGGATTTGCCACCGCCAGGTCGGGCTTGCCGTCGGCGTTCACGTCACCGATCGCAACGGAGTAGGGCTGGATGCCCGCGTCATAATCGGTCTCGGTCCCGAAGCTGCCGTCGCCGTTGCCGATGAGCACGGAGACGGTGTTGGAGCCGTAGTCCGCCGTCACCAGGTCAAGCTTGCCGTCCGCGTTCAGGTCGTGGATGGCCACGGAGTAGGGCTGGCTGCCCGTGCCATAGTCGGTCCTGACTCCGAAGGTCCCGTCGCCGTTGCCGAGCAGCACCGAGACCGTGTTGGAGCCGACATTCGACGTTACGAGATCGGGCTTGCCGTCGGCGTTCAGGTCGCCGATCGCTACCGAGTAGGGATTGGGCGACGCATCGAACGAGAGAAACTGCGTCGCGAACAGCGGGGCGGCTACGGCCCGAGGGGCGACGGGCGTCAGAATGGCGAGCGCGAGGCACGCGGGTAGAAAAACATCTCGAGCAAGCATTGGGGCCTCCTCATTACGTGCGAGGGACCCGGTCGTGATCGTCGGAACGGGTGCGCTCTCGACTTGGCAGGAGGTACACCGATGAGATGTACCCGGTCGATTGGGGAATGTGCCCGTGCGGGTACCGTACCAAACCGCCCACGGGTGGCAAGCACATTGTTGCTCGGGGGGCCGCGGGCGCCCGAGGCGCCGCACGCCGCGACACCCTAGGTACATGCTCGGGTGGGGTTTGGAGGTCGCGCGCTCCTTGCTCGGCTCGACCGCTCGTCTCTATAGTCGCCGCGCTTCGGCGACCGTGCTCCCACTGCGAGGCCATCATGTCGATGGACGTCATTTGTCCCAGCTGCGGATTCCGGAATCCCCCGGGTCAGCAGAACTGTGACTCGTGCAATTATCCGCTCGGCTCGCTCGCCTCGCGCCCCGAGCACGGCGGCCCCTCCTCGGGCGAGACCCGCGGAGTGGCCGGCGCTCCGGCCTACGAAGCGCCGCGGCGCGAGCTGCGCCGCCCGCAACGCCGCGGCGCGCCGATGCAAGGGCAGTCGATGTGGCTTTGGCTGTTGTTCGGCACCGTCGCCGCCGCGGTGCTGATCTGGACCGCGATCGACGCCAATCGCAAACGCGCCGTCGAGAGTCGGGTCGAAGGTTCGAATCCGGCGCAGCAGACCCTGGCGGATGCCGCGCGGACGGCGCTCGCCGCCGATTCGACGAACGTTGAAGCACACTTGACGCTGGCGAACGTGCTGTACGACACCGGCAACTGGAGCGAGGCGATCGTGCATTACCGGACCGTGCTGCGGCGCGACCCGGCGCGTGTGCCGGCGATGGTCGACCTGGGGGTGTGCTACTACAACCTGGGGGAAACGAAGCGGGCCGAGGAGCTGTTCCAGCAGGCGGTGAAGCTCGATCCTCACCAGGCGGTCGCGCTCTTCAACCTCGGGATCGTGAACGAACGCCACGGGGACGTCGGGCCCGCGCTCCAGTATTACCGCCGCGCTCTCGACAGCGCCCCGACCGACGAGCTCAAGAGCGCGATCGAGGCCGCGATCCAGCGCACCTCGCCGCCGGCCGCCAAACCGCCGTCGAGCGGCTCCGCGCCGAGAACGAACACCCGGCCAGGCGGCAAGTAGCTCCACTCGCGGCGACGAGCCGCGTTTCGCTCACAATGTTCTCGGGGGTGGCGCCGAGCCGCCCGCGGGAGCCGGAGCCGTGCTCGTCGGCGGCAGCAGGGCCATGGCTTCGAGCGCACGCCTCGCATGAGGCGCCGATTCCATCGATCCACACGCGCGTTCGATGAATCGCACGAGATCGGCCGCGGTGTCGAGGTCCTCGAGCGGCTCGAGCATCGACACCCGCAGCCCTGCGGAGGCCGCGCGGTCACGCGTTTGCTCGAGCACCCGCGCCGTGCTCCACGCCACGTCCTCGAACAGCCGCACCTCCAGGTGGGTGAGGCCGATGAGATAGTAACCGCCGTCGCGAGTCGGCCCCAGCACCAGGTCCGCGCCCGCGAGCGCTTCGAATGCGCGCTTGAGTCGCGCGGCGTCCAGCTCCGGACAGTCGGCGCCAAGGATCAACGCGCGATCCGCGGGCGGCGCGAGCAGCTCCTCGAACGCCGTGGCGAGCCGCGCTCCGAGATCCGCGCCGCGCTGCATGCGGGCGCCGAATCCCGGGGCCGAGACCGGATCGGCGGATGGCTCGGCCCAGTAGATCCAGCGTTCGTCGGCCCCGGAGCCGCTGGCGGCCGCGAGCGCGTCCTCGAGGCAGGCCCCGTAGAGTGCGGCCGCCAGCGTCGCGGTGAGCCCGGGGGCGAGCCGCGTCTTGACGCGACCCGGCGCCGGGGGCCGAGCGAAGACGGCGATCCGCTGCGTCACCGGGACGCTCCGCCGCGACGGGTCATGGTCGGATCATTAGCACACTCGCGTTCCGCGCCGAACTCCGAGCGACCGGCCACCGCGAGCCGCGGTTCTCACGGCGCCTCGAAGGAGTATCATCGCGCTTCATGGCTCGACCCCGCTCGGGCCGCCGCTCTGGGTTTTCCGCCGGCACCACCGCCCGACGTCCTCGTCCCGGCAGGACCCGGATCACGAGGCGTGGCTCGCCACGCCGAGTCTCTCCCCTCGCGTCACAGGAGGCAGTCGATGAACTCGAACCGGGCCGTGCAGGTCACGCACTTTCTGCTTCGCGTCGTGTCGGGCCTGTTGTTCCTCCAGCACGGGGGCCAGAAGCTGTTCGCATGGTTCGGAGGATTCGGGGGGCAACCGGGCGCCACCGCGCCCTTGATGTCGCAGATGGGACTCGCGGGGGTGATCGAGTTCTTCGGCGGCTGCGCGATCCTCCTCGGGCTGCTGACTCGTCCGGCGGCGTTCATCGCGTCGGGCGAGATGGCGGTTGCCTACTGGACGGCTCACGCGCCCCACGGGGCGTGGCCAATCTTGAACCACGGCGAGACCGCGGTGATGAACTGCTTCGTGTTCCTGTTCCTGGCCGCATACGGCGGTGGCCCGTGGAGTGTCGATGCCGCGATCCGGGGCCGCGGCGGGCGCGGGAAGAGCTCGTCATGACGGCACGCGTCGTCCCGAGGACGGCGGGATTCACGCGGTTCGTGACGATCAGGCGACGCCCATTGACACGCTTTCGACCTCGTTCATAGATTCCCGCATCTAACGCCCGTCGGCGGGGGCGTCTCGCTCCCGCCGGACCCAGCCGTGTGGCACTCCACCGGCATCCTTTCACGAGCATCGAGTCCCGCATGTCCGACGTCCAGCACTTCGATCTGATCGTGGTCGGAACGGGTCCCGGCGGCTACGTCGCCGCGATCCGCGCCGCACAGCTCGGCCTCAAGGTCGCCGTCGTCGAGAAGGACGAGCTCG
>JACXTT010005642.1_pt1 | contig 18109 bp, 18 predicted proteins | sample 9270951 | NCBI WGS metagenome assembly JACXTT01 (sample SAMN15532306, study PRJNA645909) | rock metagenome | isolation source: weathered quartz diorite | place: Puerto Rico | collected 2017-06-21 | reverse complement strand
TTGTCCCCGTTTTTGGGGTTCTTTGGAACCCAGTGGGGGGCCATGGGGGTGTTTGCGGTTCTGTTCCCCGAGGGTTGGTTCATGTTGGCACGGCGGATTGTAATCCCGGGGTCAACGTTCGGCGCAGTCCGCGGGAAGGCCTAGAACGCCGGGGAACCACAATGATCGTTCACCTGCTCGACGGCACGTACGAACTGTTCCGCCACTTCTACGGCCTTCGCCGTCTGAAGAAAGGGGAGGATCCACCCTTCGGTGCCGTGACCGGCGTATTGCACTCGGTGCTGGAGATGATCGAGACGGGAGCAACTCACGTCGGCGTGGCGACTGACCACGTCATCGAGTCTTTCCGCAACGCTCTCTGGTCCGGGTACAAGACCGGGGAAGGCATCGAGGCCGCCCTCCTCGCGCAATTCCACCCCCTCGAAGAAGCCCTCACGGCGATGGGAGTAGCGGTATGGCCGATGATCGAACTCGAGGCCGACGACGCACTTGCCTCCGCGGCCCAGAGTGCCGGCGGAGAAAAAGGCGTCGACAAGGTGTGCATCTGGACACCCGACAAGGACCTGGCGCAGTGCGTCCGTGGCGACCGGGTCGTGCAGGTTGACCGCAGACGGCAGAGGATCTACGACGCGGAAGGCGTTCGCGCGAAGTTCGGGGTTGAACCCGCTCTGATTCCCGACTTTCTCGCCCTCGTCGGCGACCAAGCCGATGGGTACCCGGGCATCCCAAAGATCGGTCCGACCACGGCGGCGCGGTTGCTGAACCAATACGGCATCATCGAACACTTTCCGCCCGCCGCGCTGGGAAAAGACCAGCGCGACATGGCGCTTCTCTTCAAGGATCTGGCGACGCTCAGGACCGACGCCCATCTGTTCCGAAGTGTGGACACGCTACGGTGGCGCGGACCGGCTGATGCATTTGCGGCGTGCTCGGAGCGTCTCGGAGAGACTCGCCTGTTGGACCGCGCCCTCGAGGCATCCGTCATCGCGGCCGCTCCTTCCAGGGCTCGTCCGTCCGGCCGGCACGGGTGGATCGGGTCAATGAGAGTGGACTGACCGGTTGTCCACGATCCCGGCGAAACCCCACTGAAGAGCGGAAGGCCAGTTAACTGTTATCGCGGCACGGCACTCTTCATTCGTTGGCTCAGCTCCCGGAAGCGCTTTGCCGCAGACTCGTCTGAGGTAAGGGGCCTGATCGTCCAGTCTTGGAGGCCCCAAAACGGCAGGGTCATCAGGAGGTCGGCGAGCTCTTCGTTGGAGGCGGCATCGATAATCATGCAACCGCCCCGCCGGCCCGCGAAACTTCCACCGTGGATTCGGCCTTCGCGCTCCCACTTTGCCAGCATTTCCAGGCTCGGCACAATGATGGTGTCAAGCATCTGGGCAAGCTGCTGCGGGGGCACGTTTGGCCCGGCACCGGTGGGCTCTGCGATCACAAGAAAGCGCATTGCTGAACACCTCCCCGTTGAGTGAATAATCGTTTAATTGGAAAGTCCTCGCTCGAAGTTGGCGATCAATGCGGCCAGGGCTTCCGGCTGCTCATGTGTGGTGAGGTGGCCACCTGGCAAACGGGCGATCTGGAGGCCGAGCTTGCCCAGCCGTTCTTGGGCGAGGTCGACCTGCCGGTGTTCGAAGGGATCCTCGTAGCTGCCGCCGACAAGGAACGGGAAATGACCGCGATAAGCCTTGAAGAGGCGGCCGAAGTCGAGCCGGTCGCGTTGCGCCTTGTGATCGGCCGCGAAGCCAGCTGCTCGCGCGAGGTAGAACAGGCCATCGCGACGGTCCATGGCGTCGTAGAGCTCGCGGACCTCGCCCTCCGTGACCCGATAGCCCTTGGACCACATCACCCCTGCCACCCTCTTGAACATCGCGAAGGAGCGCCCGACCCATGGCGTTAACGGTCTCGGCAGTCGGCGCAAGACCGGCGTGGTGTACCACGGGTGGGAGTGCCCGTCCGTGAAGAGCCCGCCATTGAAGATGAGAACGCCCCGGATTTCCGGCACGCCCGCGGGTGCGCCCCGCTCGGAACGCTCAAGCCCGCGCCGCAGGTGTTCCAAGACGACAAGCGAGGAAAAGTCGAAGGCGGCGAGCGTCGTCGATCGTACACCCAAATCGCGCCAGATCGCTTCAACGAGATCGGTGCGTTCGGCGGTGGAATACGCGTAGTCCCTGGGCTTGTCGCTGTCACCCATGCCAACATACTCGACGAACAATTTTGGCATCTCGGCCGCGTTCGGCAAATGGGGGAGAAGCTTCCCCCACCCCAACGAGCCATCCGGATATCCCGGCAGGAAGGACACGGCGTGAGCGAGATCTCCTTCCCGCCTCAAGAACACGTGGAGGGGCGCATCTTCGGCAGCAACAATAGCGCGAGCTTTGGGGTCGTAGCCGACACGCTCACCACCAGCGAACCAAGCTTGAGCAGACAGCGTACCGCCGACTCTTTCGGCCGCGGCGGGTTGCGGGGCGGCCGGCAACCCGGTATTACGCGACGCGGGAGTGACCAGAATCCCAGGCTTCGTCATTAGAGTGTCCTCCTTGCGTTGTCGCGACAACTCGTTAGGCCAGAAAGTGAGCGCTTCACCTGCATGCTCGCTCTTCAAGCCGCGGCGTGGGTACCGAGCGGGCCGGCGTCGGCATTCCCAATGACCGGTTCCTGGCTGGGCCGCAGCAGCAGTAGGAAGAGCAGGACATGCGTGACAAACAAGGGCGGGACGACCGCGGTCGGAATAAAGAACGCGGCTCCGAGCCTCCCCACGTCTGTCAGAACTCGCGGCCCCTCGAGAAACGCGTAGACGAGGTCTGACGTGCCCCACACGTTGAACAGCCACACGGCCGCGACGGCCCATGATACGCGCTTCGAAAGGGCGGCCGTGGCGATGATGGCGAGGATCCCCGTGACAAAATCGCCATACGCCGCCGGGACCGCGAAGGCGGCGGGCAGCAACGGAGAGACGACGCCCGGGACCAAGACGCTGAGGCCGATAAAACGAAGAAACATATGAGGCGCCACCAACGACGCGAGCGCCTGATGCCGATCCATGCTCCGAAGCCGCGGCCAGAGGTAAAGCGTCGCAGCTACGCCGGAGCTCACGAAACTCATCACCACGCTGATTCCGAAGACCGCAGCCGGATTCATCGGTTTTTCCCCCTCCCTCTTTGAGGGCTAGGTATTGTTCTTCAACCGTACGCTAGATGATACTCTACTGTCATGACGCCATCGTATCTACCTGTGCCGGGTGGGGCCACGGGCACCTGGGGAGCCTAGACGCTGGACGGCAGAGGAGTCTTCTTCCCGGCCATGTGGCGGGCGGAGCACAGAGAGGGCGGACCCCCGACTCTGAGGCACGTGATCTTGCAACTACATGCTATCGATTCCCATACTGTGCTAAGCTCTCTACAATGACCAGGCGAAACTTCGATCAACACTGCCCGATTGCTGAGGCTCTGGACGTCGTGGGCGAGCGTTGGAGTCTCTTGATCGTACGGGAGCTGTTGCTGGGCCCGAAGCGCTACACGGACCTGCGCCGAGCGCTCCCGCGGATGTGGACCAACTTGCTCGCGGATCGCCTGCGGCACCTGAAGCGGGCCGGAGTGATCGAGCAGGTCGAGTTGCCGCCGCCGGCCGCGCGGACGGTCTACCAACTCACGGGACGGGGGCGAGGCCTGGAGCCGGTGGTGCTTGGCCTGGGCCGATGGGGGATCCCGCTACTCGCAAGCCGGAAGAAGGGAAAACCGCCGCTCAGCACGTCCGTCATCCTTGGGGTTCGGGCGTTCTTCCAGCCGGCCGCGGTTCGGGCTGAGGAGCGTTACGAACTCAGAATCGATGGACAGCCGTTCACCGCGACCACGCAGCGAGGGTTCCTGGACCTGCGTTCGGGCCGACCCGAAAACGCGGCCGCCACGCTCCATGCTGACGCTGTGGGCCTGCTGGAAGTCCGCCTCGGGCGGATCGACGTCGACGCGGCCATCAGGAAAGGCACGTTACGATTCGATGGTCCCGACGCGAACGTCCGGCGCCTCAGACGCGTTCTTGCCCTCTAGGTTGAGGCCCCTATAGTCACGAATACCTTGGCCGACAGCGCCAAAACCTCGCCGACCAAGGGGGGGCCGCCGTGGCCGAGTTGTCGGCGCAACTTGACCATCTTCAACTCCTGACCGAGGCACCGGAACGGTTTGTCGCGTTTTACGCCGAGGCCCTCGGCATGGCCCCGGAGCGGCTCGGCCGAGACCTCTGGTTGTGCGCGGCCCCGGAGCGGCGGGTGCTGATCGGGCGAGGCCCGTCACGGACGCTCCGCTTCAGCGCCTACCGATTGGAGTCCCCGTCCGGCCTAGCCGCAATGCGGGAGCGGTTCGAACAGCACCGCATTGCGCTGGGCGTCTCCCCGAGCCCGCTCTTCGGCGCGTCCGCCTTCTCGTTGACGGACCCCGACGGGAGCACCATAGTCTTCGGCCACGAGCCGTGGGCTCGCCCAGCGCCGGAGACGCGGCAGGGCCTCCGCGCGCGGCTCCAGCACGTGGCCGTCGCCAGCGACGATCCCGGGAGGTTGCTGCGCTTCTACACCGATCGCCTCGGGTTCATCCTGTCCGACAAGGTGCTCGAGGACGGTGCGCTCTCCGCCTGCTGGCTGCGTACGGACCGGGAGCATCACACGATGGCCGTGTTCCGAACCCGGCAGCCGGGTCGCGGGCTTGATCACTACTCGTACGAAGTCGCCGACTGGGGGTTGATCCGCGACTGGGCGGACGACTTCGCGGCCCGGGGCATCCCGCTTGCCTGGGGGCCGGGGCGTCACGGCCCGGGCAACAACCTCTTCATCATGATCCGCGATCCGGACGACAACCTCATTGAGTTCTCGGCGGAGCTGGAAGTTATTACGAACCATCGACCGGCCGGGACTTGGGCGCAGGAGGCGAGGACGTTTAATAGATGGGGGTCGGGCCCCCTCAGGATCTGACGGGAATGCCGCGGACGAGCCTCCAGTGAGCCGCCTCCCTCCTGGCGAGAACCGGCGATGCGGGGTCGTGATCGTCGGTGCCGGGCCGACCGGGCTCACCCTGGCCAATCTGCTCGGCGCCGAAGGGGTGCAGACACTGCTCGTCGAGCGCAATCCCTCGACTGTCGACGAGCCGCGGGCGGTGTCCATCGACGACGAGGCGCTCCGCACCATGCAGGCTGCGGGGCTCATCGAGGAAGTGCTCTCGACTATCGTGCCCGGCTACGGCTACCAATATCTCTCCCCGCGCGGGCACTGTTTTGCGAGCATTGATCCCGCTCAGGCGCCCTACGGCTACCCGCGCCGATCTGCGTTCCGGCAGCCTGTCCTCGAGCGGCTGCTTCACCAGGGGCTCGCACGATTTCCGAACGTCGAGACGTGGTTCGGGCACGCCCTCGAGACCGTCACCCAGGACGACCGTGGGGTAACCGTCTCGACGCGCGGGCGGGACGGCCGGGGCATTGAGGTCGAGTGTGACTACCTCGTGGGATGCGACGGCGCCAACAGCACGATAAGACGTGCGCTCGGTATTCCGCTGGAAGGATCGAGCTTCAACGAGCGCTGGCTGATCGTCGATCTCGAGCGGTCCGAAGTGGAGTCGCGGCATACGCTGGTGTTCTGCGATCCGGCCCGGCCCGGTATTGCCCTACCCGGGCCGGATCGCACCCGACGGTTCGAGTTCAAACTCTTCTCGCACGAGCGGGAGGAGGACGCACTGAGCCCGCAGGCGGTCCAGCACCTGCTCGCGGGGCACAGGGCCGATCCCCGAAGCGTCGTCAAGCGGACCGCGGTTTACCGGTTTCACGCGCGCGTTGCGGCACGCTGGATGGTTGGCCGCACGCTGCTCGCCGGCGATGCCGCTCACCTTACCCCCCCGTTCGCCGGGCAAGGCATGAACAGCGGCATCCGCGACGCGCACAACCTGGCGTGGAAGCTGGCGGCGGTGCTGCGGGGACGGCTCGGGCCCGGCTTGCTGGAGACGTATGCGGCCGAACGGCGTCCACATGTCTGGGAGATGATTCGGCTGGCGCTGCGGATGGGGCGGATCATGGCTCCCAGAAGCCGGCTGGAGGCCGCAGCGGTGGAGGGCACGCTACGGCTCCTCAGCGTATGCCCGCCGGTGCGCAACTACCTCGCGGAAATGCGCTGGCGGCCGACGCCGCGTTTCTCTTCGGGATTCCTCGTCCCCGACGGGCGGGGCAGCCGGCACACGCTCGTGGGTCGCCTCCTGCCTCAACCATGGGTGGTGAGGGCGGACACCGGGGCGGTGCGGCTCGATACGGTGCTCGGCAATCAGTTCGCCCTGCTCGCCCGGACCGGGCGTCCGGGTGAGGTCCTCAGCCGGGCTGCGCATCCGGTCTGGGATCGTCTGGGCGCGAAGCGGCTCGTCATCCTGCCCCCGGGATCGCAGGGCGAGGCAGTCTCCGGCCTCGAGACAGTCTGGGACCGGGACGGCGTCTTCGCGGCGGCCCTCGCGCGCTACCCAGACCATGTGTGGCTGCTGCGGCCCGACCACTACGTCGCGGCATGCCTGTCTGTCGCCGAATTCGGGCGAGAGGCTGAGACGATTGACGCACTCGTCGCGCGCACGTGGGAATTCCACCAGGGTGTGACCGCGCCATCCTCATCGCCCCCACGCGATCGAGCATCAGCTCCCGCATGGCATGATGATGCCTTTGAGTAAAAGGACGGGCCTCGGATGGCTCCCGCTCAGGCGCCCCTTCCACGACGTGTGCGCACCGCCGCGGGACACGCTCGTTCCGATCAACTGGATGCCCGCAGCGGCGTAGCCCTCGGACAGGCGGCCGGGCGCATCCCGCAAGCCTCGCGGGAGGCCAAGACGAGCGATCACCCGGGGGTCGTCGAGGATGCCGGCGTTGATCTGTACGGTGACCGTGCCCCGGGGCCTGCCGATGCGCGCGATCCGCGCCAACACAACGGGATCCGGTTGGATCACCGTTTTCAGGAGGCTCCCCCAGGGGAACTGGATATGGATCTCGTCCGCGAGCCGCCCCAATGGTCCGGGAAGATCCTCCACCCCCCGATAGAGGTACCAGGTGTTCCCGGTTCCGCCCCGCGCGGGCTTCCGTCCCGCGCGGAAGGAAATGCCGCGCATCTGCCGGGCATTCGCGTCGATGCCGATGCAAAGCCACGTGGGATGCCCGCGCGCCAGCCCATAGATCCACCGGCCATCGCCCGTGCCGAGGTCGACAATGACCCGATCAGCCCGGCTCGCTGCTCGCCGCAGCGCTTCCCCTTCGATTTGAACGATTTGCTTGCCTCGCACAACCGCAACGCAGTCCCGAGCCATGGTCCCGCCTCCCTGGAGTCGTCACGAGATCCAGGAAGGCAGGGAGGGGCGCGCTGAAGGAGATCAGGGCACGCCCGAAGGTGTGGGCAGACAGAACGAAAAACGAAACGCCGCTCCCGTGGGAAATGGGAACGGACGCCGGAAGAACTAGAAGATCTTAGCCGTCAGTGTCAGCCAAAAGGTTGCATCTCAGCAAGAGTATAACTCATCGGTCGGCCGTCCTCCAGCGGGTTGGAGGCGGCGAGCCGCCCGGCCTTACCGTTACGTCGCGCTCCGGGACCTCGCGCTCGCCAAAATATGCGCCGAGACGGCGCCCATGATGATCGTCCCCCCGACCCACGTGGTCGGTGATGGGACTTCGCGAAAGGCCAACCAGACCCAGAGGGGGCCGAGCGGGGATTCGAGGGCACCCATGAGCGCCGACTCGGTCGCCGTCACCAGCCGCGTGCCAAGCGTCAGCAACAGGAGGCCGAGCCCAAACTGCGTCGTTCCAAAGAGGACGAGATAGACGATATCCAGCGGCCCCGCCAACCCCGGACTTGCCACTGGCCAGACGACGGCAGGACACAAGAACGCCGACAGGCAGGCGGCGGGTAACATCGGCGTCGACCGGTGCTTTCTGATGATCAGCATCATGATCGCCATGCAGATCGTGACGCCGAAGGCCAGCAGGTCTCCGAACAGGTGGCCCTGCCTCACGGCGCCGCCGACCATCACGACCGCGCCGAACAGTGCCACGGTGCTCGCCAGCAATGTCGTCCAGCCTTCGCGTTCGCGAAGCCAGAGCCAGCCGAGCGCCGCCGTCATGAAGGGAGCGGTCGCCAGGATGATCATGACGTCCGCCACCGACGTGCGACGGAATGCATTGATGATCATGAACGTGGCGATGGTGGAGAGGCAGGCCGCAACCAGGCCCGGCGCGCCGATGGCGCGCACGGCGGCCAGGGTGCCGCGGCGGTGCTGCCACACGATGAAGCCGGCGATGAAGAGACCGGCGAATAGGCCGCGCCAGAACAAAATGGTCCACACATCCAGGTGGATCAAGCGGGTGAAGAAGCCGGCGGTGCTGTAGGCGATAGCCGAAGCCGCAGTCAGCATAATGCCCAGCCAATGCTGCGCTCGTTCCTCCGTGGGGGCGCTTGCGGTCCGGACTGCCATGGCGGCGGTGCTGTCCCTCAATGGTTCAACGGTTGACTGGAGGCAGTATATCATCTAGCATCATCACGCGGCCGAGCGTCTCTTTCTTTGATTGCGCCCCGGCAACGAGGGGATTTTCATGGCCGGTAGGCCCATGACGCTGGCGGAACATCTCGCGAGCCAGCGATCGTCTCTTTCGGTCGAAGACGGTCCAAACGTCAGCACCCTGGTCGGGTGCGTCGGGCGCGTCGCCGCCGTGATCGCCCAGGAACTGTCGCACGCGCCCCTCCGCGGTCGGCTCGGTTACGCGGGCGGAACCAATGTGACCGGCGATCAGGTGAGGAAGCTCGACGTGTGGGGCCACGAGACGATGCTCGACGCGCTCCGCGCCACCGGGGCGTGCGCGGCGTTGATCTCCGAGGAATCGCCCGAGCCCGTCGAGATGGCCGATCGCGGTGCGCACGCGCTCGTCGTGTGCGCCGATCCCGTCGACGGCTCGTCGAATCTGGATGTCAGTGGCGCGGTCGGCACTATCTTTTCCCTTCGCCCGTCGAACGGCCGAGCGCCCGCCGGCCCCGCCGCGCTCGGTCCCGGCACGGATCAGCTTGCCGCCGGTTACGTCGTGTACGGCCCGGCCACGACCCTCGTGTACTCGGTGGGACAGGGCGTTCACGGGTTTGCGCTGGACCCGGACACGCAGGAATTTCTGTTGACCCACCGGCACATCGTGATCCCCGCTCGAGGAAAAACCTACGGCATCAACGAGGGGAACGCCCACACGTGGCATCCCGGGCAGCGGGCCTTCGTCGAGCACCTGAAAACCCCCGACCGAGCACACGGACGGCCATACTCGCTTCGCTACTCGGGGTCGATGGTGGCCGACGCGCATCGCACGCTGCTGGAGGGTGGACTCTACATGTACCCGGCGGACTGGACAGACCCGGGGGAACCTCGGTCCAAGCTCCGCCTCCTCTACGAAGTGGCGCCGATCGGCTTCGTCATCGAGCAGGCCGGCGGCCGCGCCAGCACCGGGCTGGGGCGCGTGCTGGACGTGGTCGCGACCGAGTACCATCAGCGGACGGCCGTCGTCCTCGGCAGCCCCGACGACGTGGCGCTGGCCGAGGAGTGCTACCGCCGTTACCCCGCGCCCAAGCAAGGACGAGAATAGATTCGGGTCGAGATGGAAAGAATGATCTCCTGCCGGCGCAGCACGCGCAGGCAAAAAGGAGCGACCCCTCAATTGTCGAAGAGGCTGCCGATATCCGATGTCCGCCACGAGCGGTGCAAGGGGGGAATTCATGATGAGGGCACTTCAGAGCGGGAGGGCGCGGGTCAGCCGGCGCCAACTGATGGGACTGCTCGGCGGGGGTATGGGATACGCGGCGGTCGACCGTCTCCTGGGCCCCGAACGCGCGCAGGCGGCGGCGCTGGGTGGGACATTGCTGGTCGGGATGGGGCTGCTGATGAAGAGCATCGATCCCGGCCGCACGATCGAAGCGTCGGCGTACATGATCAATCACGCCATCTACGACTCCCTGGTGACCTTCGAGGGCGAAGACCTCAAGACGCCCAAGCCGCAACTGGCGACAAGCTGGAAAGCCTCAGCAGACGGCAAGACCTACACATTTACGCTGCGCCGCAACGTAAAATTCTCGAGTGGCAACCCCATGACGTCCGCGGACGTGAAGTGGTCTCTCGACCGAGTGATCAACCTCAAGGCGAACACGAAGTTTCTCATCGACGGGATCGACGAGGTCCTGGCCCCGGATCCGTCCACGGTGGTCCTGAGGCTGAGCCAATCGAAACCCTCCATCATCGCGATCCTTTCCAGCCCGAGTCTGTGTGTGCTCGACAGCAAGGCCGTGATGGCGAATGGCGGGGACGCCGGCCCGGAGGCCAAGGACAAGGATAAGGCCGAGCCGTATCTCAGCGCGCACTCCGCGGGCACCGGCGCCTACACCCTCGCCAGCTACATCCCCAACCAGGAGCTCACGCTGCTAAGAAACGCCGGTCACTGGCGCGGCGCGTCCAAATTCGGCCGTATCGTGATTCGGCACATTCCCGAACCGGCGACTCAGCAACTGCAGGTGGAGCGGGGCGACCTGGATCTGGCCACCGGGATCGGTCCGGACCAGGCGCAGGCGCTCAGCCATTCTTCCGGAGTCACGGTGAAGACCAGCCAGATCGCCAACACCTTCTACGTCCTCATGAACAACAACCCGCAGATCGGTGGTCCATTCGCCAATCCCAAGGTGCAGCAGGCGGTCCGCTATGCGCTGGACTACGCCGGAATCATGACGATCGCTGGGCAGGGGGCGCAGCGGCTGGCCAGCATCATCCCGAACGTCTTCCCCGGGTCGCTTGACCCGAAGACGGCGGTCAACACCGACCGCGAAAAGGCGAAGGCGTTGTTGAAGGAAGCCGGCGTCGGCGACGCTCGCGGCCGAATCACCTACTCCGCGGGCGCGAGCAGCTGGGGAGTGCAGTTGGATCTGCTCGTGCAGAAGATCCAGACCGATCTGAACGCCGTGGGGATGAAGATCGACCTGAACGGCCTCGCCCCGCTCACCGCGCTGCAGGAGTACCGCGACGGGAAAAACCAGATCGGGGTCTGGGGATGGACCGCGGACTGGCCAGACCCGAGTAACTTCCTGGTCTTTCTGCCCGGACTAACCGTGGGCAAGCGAGCGGGGTGGCCGGCGGATGCCAGTCCCGACGCCGCGGCGCTGGCGAAACTCGGCGGGCAGGCCGAGTCCGAGGTCGACACGGGCAGGCGGGTGCGGCTGTACGAACAAGTCGCGCGCCGGATTGCCACGATTGGACCGTATGCGCCGCTCTTCCAGCCCGCGGTCCCCTTTGCGTTTCGGTCGAACGTCCACGGCGCGACGTACAACAGTGTCTGGGAAGTGGACCTGTACCCGTTGAGCAAGTCGGGGTAAACGGCGTCGCCGTTGCCGGTAACGGCTAAGCTCGTCCCGTGAGCGTCTGGCGCTACGTCGGGCGGCGTGTGCTCCTGCTCGGCCCGATGTTTGTCGGCATCACCCTGCTCACGTTCATCCTGTCCCACGCCGTGCCGGCCGATCCGGTCACGGCCTATCTCGGGCCGCAAGCGTCCGCCGACCCGCAGGTCATCGCGGCCTTCCGGCATCAGTGGGGGCTGGATCGTCCCCTCCCTGAACAGTACCTGATCTACCTTTTGCACCTGGTCCGCGGCGACATGGGCGTCTCGATCTCGACGCGGCAGCCCGTGGTGGTGGACCTGAGACAGCATCTCCCAGCGACGATCGAACTGGCGCTCGGCGCGATGGTCGTGAGCCTCCTCGTAAGCATCCCGCTCGGGATGTTGTCGGCCGTCCGGCGCGACACCATCCTGGATCAGTTCGCCCGCGTCGCCTCATTGATCGGCGTCTCGACGCCGGTGTTCTGGCTTGGCCTCGTCGGGATCTTCCTCTTTTACTCGCGCCTGGGCTGGGCCCCGGCTCCCGGCCGGCTCAGCATGGACATCGCGCCGCCGCCAGCCGTGACCGGATTCGTCGCGGTCGACGCCCTGCTCGCCGGCCGCCTCGATGCCGCGCTCGATGCGCTCCAGCATCTCGCGCTGCCCGCGCTGGTGCTCTCATCGTACAGCGTCGGCGTGGTCACCCGGATGATGCGCGGCAGCATGCTCGAGGTGCTTGGCGAGGACTACGTCCGGACCGCCCACGCCAAGGGGTTGTCGGGCCGGGCGGTGGTCGTGGGGCACGCGGCACGAAACAGCCTGATCCCGGTGCTGACGGTCATCGGCCTGAGCTTCGGTGGACTGCTGTCGGGGGCGGTGGTGACGGAGACCGTCTTCGCCTGGCCGGGATTGGGCTCGTACGCGTTCCGCAGCGCCACGGCGCTGGACTTCCCGGCGATCATGGGCGTCGGCCTCGTCGTGGCGACCATTTACATCCTCGTCAATCTTGTCGTGGACGTGACCTACGCGTTTGTCGATCCTCGGATTCGCACGGGCTGAGCGACTTGACGACCGCAGCCACGGAGGTCGCGGCGCCACCTGTTCGGCCGAACCTTGTCGGGCTCCGGTTGCCCCGTCCGCTGGCTCGGTCTCCCCTGGCGCTGGCCGCCCTCGGGCTCGTCGCCGCCTGGGTGGCCGCGGCGTTCCTTGCACCGGTCCTGGCGCCGCAACTGCCGCTGGCGCAGGACATCGTCCACCGTCTCAGCCCGCCTGGCGGGGATCATTGGTTGGGCACCGATCCGCTCGGGCGTGATATTCTCAGCCGCATCCTGTACGGAGCGCGCCTGTCGATCCCGGTTGGCGTAGCCGCCGTGATCCTGGCCGGGGGGCTGGGCATTGCCATTGGGGGGGCGGCGGGATTTCTTGGCGGGGTGGTCGACGAAACGGTGATGCGCGTCACCGATCTCATGCTGGCCTTTCCGACCGTCATCCTGGCCATGGTGGTGACCGCGGCGCTGGGAGCCGGGATCCAGAACGCGGTCCTGGCGATCATGGTCGCCTGGTGGCCAACGTATGCCCGGCTCGAGCGCGGTCTCGTGCTGTCCATCCGGCGGCGGGAATTCGTCGAGGCCGCCCGAGCGCTCGGCGCGTCGCCCGTGCGGATCGCGCTTCGCCACGTGCTCCCGGGAACGATCTCGCCCATCGTCATCCTCGGCACGCTCGACGTCGGGCACGCCATCTTGACGTTTGCCTCGCTGAGCTTCCTCGGACTCGGACCGCCCCCGCAGATTCCCGAGTGGGGCTCGATGATCGCCGCGGGCAGGAACTACCTGAATCAGTGGTGGATCGCGACCTTTCCAGGACTCGCGATCTTGAGCCTCGTACTGGCGTTCAACGTGGTAGGCGACAGCCTTCGAGATCTGCTCGATCCCCGGCTGCGCAGGGTGAGATGAGAGTCCTGTTCTTCCTGGGTCTGAGATGCGTTCGCTTCGCGCTCGTGATGCGTTATCTTCCGCGCGCTCTCGAGGCCCTGCTCAGCAAGAGGGTCCCGCACCGGTGGATCCGCCGTCCCATCGTGTGGTGGCTGGTGCGCCGGCTGCTTCGATAGGCGGGGATCGCGGCAGGATGCGGGCAGGCGCAGCGGCCACGTCCGCACAGGCGAACCCAAGACTGTGGTTCGATCGTAACGCCGGAGCCCCACGCAGGACCAACACCCATGCGAGGGGGAGTGTCGGCCTCCTTCAGAAGTGCGTGAGTGCTCCGGCCACTACGGGTACTGCCCGTAAATGGCCTTCAGGCAGACGCCCGCACAACCGCCCGCGGCAGGAGCGCGCTCACGATGTACTGGCCGGCATCGACGATCTCGGCGATCTTCAAATCGACGCACAGGCTGGCGAGCACGTATGCCTCCTTGGAGGAGAGACCGTACGTCTCGGACACGTGCGTAATCATGGCCCGCACCGCCTCCTGCGCGGCCTTGTAGAGGTCCGGCCCGACTCCGGTGGTGCCGTACCACCCTCCCTGGTTGAGCCGCGGGACCAAGGGTCCCGGTGTGGTGAATTGCGGCGCGGGGATGCGGCGCCCCCGCTGGAGCGTGAACCGCAACGCGGCGTACATCGGGCACTCGATCCCGGTGACACACACCTCGCCATCGCCCTGCGCGGCATGGGCATCGCCGCAACTGAACAGCCCCCCTTCCACCTGCACGGGGAGATAGAGCGTGGTGCCGCGCGTCAACTGCCGGGTGTCCATGTTTCCACCGAATACTCCGGGCGGCATCACCGCCTGCTTGCTCGCCCCAGCCGGGCAAACGCCCATGGTGCCGAAGAAGGGCTCGATCGGGATCGCGATATCGTCCCGCAAATACGCGGCATCGCCATCGGTCAGGTCGAAGATCCTCAGGTAGGGCTCCTTGAAATCGTCGCTGAGTAACCCGAAGCCGGGGAGGATGGCCGTCCACCCCCATCCTTCGGTGCGAATGTCGGTAATCTCAACGGCCAGCGTGTCGCCGGGTTGCGCGCCCTTCACTTGGATCGGACCGGCGAGCGGATAGACACGCTCCCAGTTGAGCCCGGGAAGGACCGCGGCCGTCGACGCCGGCGTGATCTGATTGTCGCTCACGTCGCGCGTGCGCACGACGACCACATCGCCGCTGTCGATCTCCATCGCCGGCTCGTGCCGGACGTCCCAGGTATAATGGACCTGCTCCGGAGGAAAGTAGTGGGTTTTCGCCATCGTGGTCCCTCCCGTGGTGTCCGTCTGCGAACCGACCGACGCGTCCGTCCTTCCTCCTCCATGAACGGCATTCCTGTTGCACGACCGGGAGGCGATCGCGATTGCCGCGATTCGCCGGCCTGAGCCCGCAGGGGAAGGCGGCCCGGGCACGAAGACGACGGCATGCGCATCGGCGTCGTATTCCCTCAGACGGAAATCGGCACTGATCCCGCGGTGATTCGTGAGTACGCGCAGACGGCGGAGTCGCTCGGGTACGACCACATCTTAGCCTACGATCATGTCTTGGGCGCCAACACGGCGACCCGCCCGAACTGGCGCGGCCCTTACTCACTGGAGCACCTGTTCCACGAGCCTTTGGTGCTGTTCGGCCACCTCGCCGGCTGCACACGCCGGATTGAGCTGGTGACGGGAGTCATCATCCTCCCGCAGCGCCAAATAGCGCTTGTGGCCAAGCAGGCGGCGGAGGTCGACGTGTTGAGCGGAGGCCGTCTGCGGTTCGGCGTCGGGGTGGGATGGAACGACGTTGAGTACGAGGCTCTTGGGGCGGACTTCCATACGCGCGGTGCCCGCGAGACGGAACAGATCCAGGTGCTTCGGGCCCTGTGGACACAGCCATCCGTGACGTTTCACGGCCGCTGGCACCACATCCCGGACGCCGGGATCAACCCGCTGCCGGTGCAGCGCCCGATCCCGGTGTGGATCGGCGGTGAGTCGGACGTTGCCCTCCGGCGCGCCGCCCGTGTGGCCGACGGGTGGATGTCCAGTCGACCCGTCCAGGCCCCATCCGATCGGACCGCCGGGGCCAGCCGAGAGGAGCAGGTAACCCGGCTTCGCCAGCACCTGGCGAAAGAGGGCCGCGATCCGGCCACCCTTGGGATCGAGGGCCGGATTGCCTTTCGCCAGGACGGCCCGGAGGGCTGGCGCCACCAAGTCGACGAGTGGCGCCGGCTGGGCGCGACCCATGTCAGCGTCGACACGATGCGCCCCGGCTTGTCCGCCCGGGCCCACATCGAGGCCATCCGCCGCTTCCAAGAAGCGGCGGTCAGGTAAGCCTCAGTACCGGCCCTCTATACCTCGCTCGGCTCCGGGGCAGGGGTCAGGCGCGCAGCGTGGCGTCGGCGTGCTGGCGGAACCGCGGCATCACGCGCCTTGCCAGGAGCTCCATCGAACGCCGCCACAGCTTCGGCTGATCCCAGTCGTGCCCCGTCATCAGCAGCGTGCCGAAATGCCCGGCCTCATCGCGGAGCGCGACCAGCTGATCGAGGACACGATCCGGGTCGCCCGCGATGACCTGCGCGCGCTTGATCACATCGACCGTGGCCGCTTCGTCGGGCATCTCAGGGTCAGGCTTGATCATGAACAGGGCCTTGCGCGCCACGGTGAAATTGAACCGGAAGAAGCGATAGTAGTATGACAGCGCATTGTTCGGATCGGCGAGGTACTCCTCCGCCTCGCCGCTCGTCTCGGTCACGAGAATGCACCGTGCCACGCGCCAGACGCCGGGGTCGGGCCGGCGCCCGACCTGTTCGCATCCTTCCGCGTACCGTTCCCAATGGCCGCGCAGGTAGCGCTGGTTGAAGAAGTTGCCGGAGATCGGAATCCAGCCGCGCTCGCCGGCGATCTTGGCGCTCATGGAATTGGGAGTCACCAGCGAGAGCGCGATGGGCGGGTGGGGGACCTGGTACGGCCGCGGGACCCAACCCACCTTGTAGTCCGGCCAGATGCTGTCCTTCAGCGACACGTTCCAGAACCGTCCGGGAAGGTGGTAGGGCGGGTCCTTGGCCCACAACGCCAGCACCATGTCGATCGATTCGAGCAACATCTGCGCGCGCAACTCGGCCGGAGGGAGGCTGAACATCTCCATGTCGCTGACCAGCCCGCCGGGGCCGATGGCCATGATGAAGCGCCCTCGACAGAGATGATCGAACATGGCCGCCTCGGCCGCCACCGTGAGGGGGTGCGTCTGGGGCAGGTTGAGGACACCCGTGCCCAAGCGGATCCTGCGCGTGCCGTCGACAATGGTCGAGAGGAACATCAGGGGTGAGGTGATGCGCTCGCTCCAGGAGGCAAAGTGCTCGCCGACATAGACCTCCGAAAAATCGAGCTGGTCGGCGAGGATGATGGCGTCTCGATCCTCCTGGAGGATCGTGGTGTAGTCCCGGTCGGGGTGGTGGAACGGCATCGTGAACATCCCAAGATTGACGCTCACGGCGACCTCCTCGGTGCTGACCGGTCCGTGGGACGTTTGTGCGGGCCCGGGCCGACGACGTGGGAGTCGATGATCGGCGGGCAGCCTCGGCGCCCCGCGCGGTTGGCCATTCCCCCCGGGCTCGGACGCTACCTGCTCACCTGGGAAGAGAAAATGGCCACAGCACGAGGGCATTCGCCACCTGCCGCCCAGGCTGTACCAGGTACTTGCCGCTGCAGACCAGTCCGCTCGAGGCGTTGTCGTCGAGGTTCATGGCGTCGACGGCTCCCAGTTCCCTGATGGCAATCGCGGCCTCGGCCACGGTGGCGCGACCGATCACGGCGAGGATCACCTCACCCCCCGCCGTCAGCCCCACGACCGAGCGCGTTCCGCGCCACGAGACAATCTTGGGGTCGCGGAAGCCCTCCGCGATGGGGCTGGCGGCGATCGATCCGCGCTCGACCAGCCGAGGACCGGCCCCGAGGCTGAAGCGTGACTCGAACGGCGCGCCGTCCTGCATGGCCTGGTACCCGATGCGCTGGCCGACGCGAAACTTCCAGCCCAGGACCTCCACCTCTTTTCGTTGCATCGCGACGACAAATCCGTCACGCGGAATGGCGACGTCTTCCGCGTGGGCGATTCGGACGACGATCCTGTGCTCTGCCACGACCGCCAGTTCGGCGCGAAATCCCAGGGTAGGTCCCCGTTCTGGCGTAAAGATGTAGACGCTGCTGCCGCCGGGCGACGGCGTTTGATTCACATTGTACGCGTACCAGTTGTGAGGATAGGTGTCGCGGCCGTCGAGGCTGCCGTGAATCTCCAGGCGGTCGCGCACCATCCGTATCGTTCCGTCGGCGAGGACGTCCAGCCGGGTGCCGATCGCGCCCAGGTGGACGAGCCGTCCGCCGACAACGAGGGTGCCGTAGGGCTCACCCGTCTCACCCGGATAGGCGGCAAAGAAGGTGCCGTTGATCGCGCAGTGCGCCCCAGCCATGCGGGCGATATCCAGGAGGTAAGCGTTGGCCCCCACCCGGGTTCCGGCGAGCGCGACCCCAATTCGATAGCGAGATAGCGGGAGACGGACGACCGAGACGAGCACCGGCCCTGCCCCCGAGGTCAGGGGCCGCTCGCGCACCGCGTCAGCGGCTGCCGGCCACAGCAGGGAGACCGCGAGGGCGGTGGTGACGAGCCGCGCCGCGCGGGGGAGGCGGCCTGACCGACTGAACCACTTCCTCATCTGCCGTGACAATGCCCCAAGTCCAAGGTCCGCAGCCGCAGGCGTTACTCACAAGGAGATCGGACCCG
>JACXTT010005641.1_pt1 | contig 18112 bp, 16 predicted proteins | sample 9270951 | NCBI WGS metagenome assembly JACXTT01 (sample SAMN15532306, study PRJNA645909) | rock metagenome | isolation source: weathered quartz diorite | place: Puerto Rico | collected 2017-06-21 | reverse complement strand
TCCGGCAGATCCTTCTTGTACTTCCAGATGAGATCGCCGGTCTTGGCGTTGAGCGCGAAGACCTGCTGCTGGGGCGTCGTGACGAACATGATGCCGTTGTTCACCAGTGGCGGGGCCTGATGCCCCTCGTTCACGCCGGTGGAGAAGCTCCACACGGGCACGAGCTTCTTCACGTTCGCGGGCGTGATCTGGTCGAGCGGACTGTAGCCCCAGCCGCTGAAGTTGCCCCGGTACATGAGCCAGTTCTGCGGCTCCGGGTTGAGCAGACGCTGCTCGGTCACCGCGCTGTAGCTCATCGGGCTTTGCGCGGTGAGCATCGCCGGCTCGAGTGCTACGAGCAGCGCGAAACTCAGGATCACTAGCTTCTTCATCGACATCGTCCTCGTCTCCCTCGGGTTGGCGTGTCGACTGCGCTGTGCGACCTCGTCTCGACTCTGGTCAACCTCCCGTCTCGAAGCCCGGGCGCCCGATGAAGCCGCCGGCCACGATCGGCGCGCCCTCGACGACCTTCAGCGGCAGCGCCGGCAGCCGTCGCGGCGCCGGACCGTTCATGACACGCGCGCTTTCCTTGAGATCGAACTCCGAGAAGTGGCACGGGCACTTGATCGTGCTGGCCCCGGGCTGCCAGTCCCAGGTGTCGCAGCCCGTGTGCGTGCAGATCGCCGAGTAGGCGACGACGCCGTCCGCCGCGCGCGCGCGCGTATCGGTGTTGAGCTGGCTCGGATCGAGATGGACCAGCAGGATCTGGTTGAGCCGCGAATCGTCCCGGACGATCTGCGCCGCCGGATCCATCGGGTAGGCGGTGAGGGGCGGGCCCCCGGCCGGCAGGTCGGCGAGCGTGATGAGCTGTCCCTTGCGATCGCCGCGGGCGAACACGAAGCGATCGTTTGGCTGGGGCCGGGCTTTACGGCGATCGTCGCCCTGCGCGCCGACCATGCCGACCGGCCGCCAGGTGAGGCCCGCGACCATCGCCAGCTTCAACACGGTCCGGCGCGCGGGCGCTCGGTCAAACGCACTGCGTCGTTCGGGCGGCTCGCTCATCTCGGTTAGCCCGCTGCGGAAGAATCGGTCGGAGCCCCAGCGATGTCAAGGCACATCACGGCTTCGCCCTGGCGGGCGCGCCCATCAGCCGGACCCACCCGCGCTCGGCCTGCTCGACGACGCGAGGCACGTCCTCGTCGAGAAGAAGTCCGGCCCGGAGCAGCGTATCGGCGTGACGCCGGACGAGCTCGATGTAGCGCGGATGGTCGCCGTAGCGCTCGGCTACGCTCACGCGCGGGTCGCGCCAGCGCTCGCGCTCCGCCGCGTCGCGGGCGAACGGAATGAAGGTGCCGTAGAAATCCACGAGCTCGCCGGGATTGGCCGCGCTGCCGCGCAGGCTCCACGGCGTGTACGTCGCCAGCGGCGCCAGGAGCTCGAGCGAGCGGATACCGGCCAGCTCGTTTCCGTCGGCGTCCACTTGCGGGACACGTACCGGGAACGGTTTGCCGAGCCGCGGCGGCTCGAGCGTGATGATCCCCTCCGACCATCGTGGCCCGTAGTCGACGCGATACGCCTCCTGCGCGACCCGCGGCCACGACACGCCCGGAATCAGCGGCGCGCGCACGCGATCCACGGTGACCAGCGTGCCGTCCGCGAGCCGGGGGTAGGCGCTCGGCGGCGGCTCGCGTCCATCGCGCACCCAGTCGACCAGTCGGGTCAGCAGCGACCGCAGCGCCGGATGAAAGTCGAGCGGGCTGCCGCGATAGGACGCGACCGAGCTCGAACGGTCGGACATCGCCGGCGGATCCACCACGAAGTGCTGCGCGCCGGCGAGATGATAGATGCGCTCGTTGGCCGACGGCTCGAGGTCGGCGTCGGCCGTGGGGGTGACGTGGAGCAGTGCGGCGGCGCGTCCCCAGTATTCGTAGCCGGTGTTGGTGAAGAAGATCTTCGGCAGATGCGCCTCGTGCGCGAAGAGGCCGTCGGTGACGCTCGTCTCCGGATCGCGCTGGCTCCGGCCGGCGAACGGAAAGAGGTCGGTCGGATAGAAGAACGCGGAGAACCGATGCGCGTCGCGCGAGGGCTGCGCGAACCGATGGTTGAAGCTGCCGCGGCCGGCGCCGGCCGTGTGAACGAAGAGGCCGTCGAAGACCGCGCGCCGCGCCTCGTCGGTGTTGAAGCCTTGATAGACGAAGTGGCGCAGGAACCGGCCGGTCTGAGAGATGCCGAGCCCGATGCCCCGCCGCACCGGAAAGAGACTGGATTCGTCGTACTTGGCGTACGACATCACGTCTCGCACCGCGGCCAGGCCGATGCCGACGACGACCGGATCCCGCGCGCGATAGACCAGCTCGTAGATCTTGCCGGGCTCGAAGCCGCCCGCCCGCGCGATCCGCGTGTCGCCGTCGACGAAGCGCCACTGATCGCGGGGCACGACGCGACGGGGCGCGAGACGGCCGTCGCGCTCGGTCAGCACGTTGTCGCGATGCTCCGGGTCGGCGACCGGATACGGGCGGTGGCCGCGATGACCGAGCTGCAGCGAGACCGTTCGCTCGTCTACCGTCCAGTCGGAGCGCACGAGACCCTCGATCGGCCGGCCGCCGTCGGCCGCGACGGGCGCGTCGAGACGCAAGACGCCGTCGCGCCGCGGCACGTCGAACTGCCAGCCCACCCAGATGAGCGTGAGCCCCAGCCGCAACGGGAGCGCGTCGCCGAGCTCGGCCTCGCTCGCGGGGTCCGCGCGCCAGACGGCGCGCGCGAAGTAGGGCAGCGCTGCCTTGCCGCCGCGATTGGACACCTCGAGCAGCGCGACCGCGCGCTCGCGCGGCATCGACTTGGGGCGCAGGACCATGAAATTCGCCGACGCCGTGACACGCCCGCTCGCGTCCTTCGGGGCCCCCGCGAGGTCGACGATCGCGGCGTTGGCGGCGTTCGCCGGGTCGAGCGCGAGCTCCACGACGCCGGCGAGCTTCTCGTAGCTTCCCGCGGCCCCGAAGGGCCGACCGCCCAGGACGTCCTCGCGTGACTGGACCACGACGCGGCTGACGCTCGCGGTCGCGGGCGCCGCGTGTGTCGCGGACAGGAGCGCGAGTCCCACCAGCGCGGTCCGGACACAACGCCCCGTCATGACCGTCGGAGTATACGCCGAGCACCCGTGAAGGTGTCTTGACCCTCCGGGGCCGCGCGTCTACCCTCGACGCGAACGTCACCTCGACGGGGAGGACAGCGATGCGTCCACCGCGCCACGAACGCCGCCCCCACGACCCGCGCCAAACCGCCGGTAACGGGCTCCTCGACCGCAGAGCCTTCTGACGGACAGTGCCGGGGCCCTCGCGGCCGGCGCCTTCATGGCCTTTGCGCCGAGCGACGCGGTCGCCGCCGGCCCGCCGGAGACTCCGGCCGAGATGAAAGTTGCCGGCGCGGCACTGAGCCCGTACGGGTCGCCGGCCACGTACGAGCGCGAGGTGACGCGGACGCTCATTCGCTCGCAGCCGGGCACGACCGGCGCCGGTGCTTCGCGCACGCCGCTGGAGGCGCTCGAGGGCATGATCACGCCGAGCGGGCTGCACTTCGAGCGCCATCACAACGGCGTGCCCGCCATCGACCCGGCGCGGCATCAGCTGCTGATCCACGGGATGGTCTCGCGGCCGCTCATCTTCACGATGGCGGCGCTCGCGCGCTATCCGATGGTGTCGCGCATCCACTTCCTGGAGTGCGCGGGCAACAGCGGGGCGATGTACGGCGCGACGCCGCCCGCGCTCACGTGCGGCCAGACGCACGGCCTGGTGTCCTGCAGCGAGTGGACGGGCGTACCGCTGCGGCTATTGCTCGCCGAGGCTGGCGCCGACTCCCGCGCCGACTGGATCCTCGCCGAGGGCGCCGACGCGGCGGCGATGAGCCGGAGTGTGCCGATGGCGAAGGCGATGGACGACGCGATGCTCGCGCTCTACCAGAACGGCGAGCGTCTGCGCCCGGAGAACGGCTATCCGGTGCGGCTGTTCCTGCCCGGCTACGAGGGCAACATGAGCGTGAAGTGGCTGCGGCGGATCAAGGTGACGGATACGCCGACGATGACCAAGGACGAGACGTCGAAGTACACCGATCTGCAGACCGACGGCACGTCACTCTTGTTCACGTATCCGATGGAAGTGAAATCGGTCATCACGCGCCCGGCGCCCGGGCTGCGCATGACCGGCCCGGGGCTCTACGAGGTGTCGGGGATCGCGTGGTCCGGGCGCGGAACGATTCGCAAGGTCGAGGTCTCCGCGGACGGTGGACAGACCTGGGCCGAGGCGGCGCTGTCGGCGCCGGTGCTCGCGCGCGCGCTCACGCGCTTTCGGATCCCCTGGAAGTGGAACGGCGCACCGAGCGTGCTCAAGAGCCGCGCGACGGACGACGCCGGCGGCGTCCAGCCCACGCGCGACGAGCTGATCGCGCGCCACGGCACCAACGTGGCCTACCACTACCATGCGATCCAGGCCTGGCGCGTCCAGGGCGACGGCGAGGTCAAGAATGTCTACGCGTGAGGCGCTCGTTCTCCTGGCGCTGGCGCTCGCCTGCAGCGGCTGCGCGGGCGCGGCCGCGACGGCGCCCGAGACGCCGAATCTCGGTCGCGCGGCGACCGCCGCCGAGGTCTCCGGCTGGGACATCAGCATCGCCCCCGACGGGCGCGGGCTGCCGCCCGGCAGCGGAACGCCGGCGGAAGGCGCGCTCGTCTACGTCCAGAAGTGCCAGGCCTGCCACGGCGAGAAAGGTGTGAACGGCCCAAACGACCGGCTCGTCGGCGGGCAGGGGACTCTCGCGAGCAAGACGCCGGTGCGCACGATCGGCAGCTACTGGCCGTACGCGACGACCGTGTTCGACTACGTGCGCCGGGCGATGCCGTTCGCGCAGCCGCACTCGCTGAGCGACGGCGAGGTCTACGCGGTCACCGCGTATCTGCTGAACCTCAACGGCATCATCGGGGAGCAGGACGTGATGAACGCGGAGACGTTGCCCAGGGTGAAGATGCCCAATCGCGACAGCTTCGCTCCAGTCTTTCCCTGGAAGCCGAAGACGCCGTGAACGGCTAGCGCGGCGCGAGCACGAGCCGCAGAGCCGCCTCGAGCTCGCGGCGCGTCGTCACGCCCTCGAACCGGGCGCGGACGACGCCGCTTCCATCGACCACGAAGATCCACGGCTCCGAGCGAAGGCTCCATTCCTCCACGGTCGGCGTGAACTTCTGCATCGCGCCGGTCTCCCAGATCTCCTCGTGGACGAATGCGACGCGATCGCCGTACGCCGGGATCAACGTCCGCACGACGTCCACGACCGGACCGCACACCCGGCTCGTGCAGTACCGGGGCGTCGCGAACACGATCACCTGCGTCTTGCCCTGCGCGATCGCGTCCGCGATTCGCGTCTGGTGGAGCCGCGGGTCGGGCGGATCGCTCGAATCGATCTGCTTCAAGTCGTCGACGTCGCCGGCGATGCGGTTGCGACTGCGGGGCGCCGGCGTGCCGACCATCGGCATCAGCGAAGCTTCCAGAACGCCGACGCTCAGCCGCGCCGACTCGACGGCGCCGCCGCCAGTCTGCGAGAGGACCTCGAGACCCCAGGTGCCCGAGCGCGGAAACGTCACCTGAGCGACGTAGATTCCCTGCACGTCCGTCGCCTCGCCGTGGACGTGGCGCGATCCGTCGGGGTGGATGTGGATCCGCTTGCCCGCTTCGATGACTTCCAGCCGCTGGTAGCGCGCGGGCGCTTCGGCGACCAGGCGCGCCTCCTCGCCCTCGAGGGCGTAGAGACGCACGGCGGCCCGCGTGTCGGTCAGGAGCTTTCCGTCCTTCAGGAGACCGAAGGCGAGCCGGTTCTGTCCGATCAGGAGCTCCGACGTCGTGAGCAGGACGTGCAGCCCGTCGCCGCTCGGCAGCGCGGGCTGCGCCGCCGGCCGGTCGCGCCGGGCATCGCACAGGAGCAGGAGCCCCAGCGCGACCACACCGGCGACGACCGACCGGCGCACGTTCTTCTCCGAGGCGCGCGTTACTCGACGATGACCTGGCCGTACTGCCAGGGGTGCGGCAGACAGATGTAGTAGAAGTTGCCGGGCTGCGCGAAGGTGATCGCCTTCGACTGGCCCTTGATCAGCACGCCCGTGTCGAACTTACCGCGGTCCATCGACGTCGCCGAGTGCGGCAAATCGCCGACGTTGGTGAAGGTCACCGTGCTGCCGGCCTTGATGCGGATGCGAGCGGGCGCGAAGCTGTACTCGACGTTATTGGCGCCGGCCCTGACCGTATCGACGCCGGCGAGGATCGGCCCCGTCGGCCCGGCGACGGTTTGCGGCGCAGGCGGTGGCCACAGCGGACCGAGCTGCCCCTTCAGCGAGAACGCCCACACCGCGTCGCCGTAGGCGCTGCCTTGAAGCTGGTTGCCGCCGGTCGCGATCGCGACGTACTGCTCGCCGTCGACCTCGTAGAATATGGGCGGCGCGTCGGCGCCGAACCCGGTCTGGAATCGCCAGAGCTCCTTACCGCTCTTGGCGTCGAGCGCCAGGAAGTTGCCGTCGGGCTCGCCGCGGAAGACCAGACCGCCCGCGGTGACCGACGAGCCGCCTCCGCCGCCGATCCGGTACGGCGTCTTGTGCTGCCAGGCGATCGTGTTGGTCTTGCTGTCGATCGCGGTGAACGTGCCGTTCATCGGCGAACCGATCGGCGCGGCCTGGCTCCCGCCGGTGTAACGCTGCCCGAGGATGTACTTGTCGCCGAAGCGCGTGAACGCGCTCGTGCGCACGGTTCCCGGCACGTAGAAGTAGCCGGTGTCGCGGCTGTACGGCACCGGCGACCAGTTCGTGCCGCCGATCCCGGACGGCTGCATCAGCACCGGCGTCTCCCAGAACGTGTCGAAGATGCAGCCGGCTTTCTCGTAGCCCGGCAAGAGCTCGGCGCACTGCGGGACCGTCGCGTCGCCGCGCGGAATCGGCTGGGTCTTGGCCGTCTTTTGGCGCGGGTCCTGCGGCACCGGCTTCTCGTCGATCCCGATCAGCGGCTTGCCGTCGGTCCGGTCCAGGATGTAAACCCAGCCGGTGCGGCCCGCCTCGGCGATTCCCTTGCGGGGCTTGCCATCGATCACGGTGTCGAAGAGCACCACCGGGCTCGCCGCGTCGTAGTCCCAGATGTCGTGATGCACCTGCTGGAAGTGCCAGACGTACTCGCCCGTCTTCGCCTTGACCGCCATCATCGAGGCGCAGTAGAGATTGTCGCCCTCGCGCATCGAGCCATCGTAGTCCGGCCCGCAGTTGCCGGTGACGAAGTAGACGAGCCCGAGGTCCGGATCGAGCGCCGGTGTGTTCCAGATCGTGGCGCCGCCGCGCATCGAGTGATCGGTGCCGGGCGGCCAGGTCTCGCTCCCGCGCTCGCCCGGCGCGGGCAGGGTGTAGGAGCGCCAGAGGATCGCGCCGCTCTTGGCGTCGAGCGCGGTCAGCCGGCCGCGCACGCCGAACTCGCCGCCCGCGATGCCGCTGTAGACGATGCCGTCGTAGTAGAGCGGCGCGCTCGTGATCGTGTAACCGTTCTCCCACTTCTCGAGCGCGGTCTTCCACTTGACCTCGCCGGTCTTCATGTCGAGCGCGACGAAGTTGGCGTCGAGCTGACCGAAGAAGAGCAGCCCCTCGCCCATGGCGAGGCCGCGATTGACCCAGCCGCAGCAGACGGTCGAGATCCGCTGATCGATGCCGGACCAGTACTCCCAGAGGATCACGCCCGTCTTCGCGTTGAGCGCGAAGACGTCGTCGTTGCCCGTGACGACGTACATGATGCCGTCCTTCACGAGCGGCGAGGCCTCGAAGGAATACTTGCCGGCGGCGCCGGAGCCCTTGAGCCGGGTCATCCAGGCGCCCTTGAGCTGACCGACGTTCGTGGTGTCGATCTGCTTCAAGGTGGAGTAGCGCTGGTTGGTCAGGTCGCCGCCGTTCGTCACCCAGTCCTTGCCGGCCGGGCTGCGGATCAAGCGGTCGATCTCGGGATCGGCCGCCCGGGCCGCGTGAGCCATCAGGAGCAGGAGGCTGGAGATCGTGAGCACCGCGACCACGTGCTGGCGCAGACGTCGCATGTTGCTCTCCTCACACCGCGGGCGGTTGTGAGCCACGCTTCGTCCCGTTGCGGGGCCCCCGGCGGAGTCGCGCCGCCGCGCGCTCGGACCCGGCGGGGAGCGGCCGAGAGATAACGCCGCGCCCGGAGGATGTCAAGCACGCCGACTCCGCGGCGCTCGACGGTCGCGGTGGGTCTTGACACCGGACCGCCGGCCCCGCCATGCTCGGTGCCGTTGATCGCCTGCAGCGCGCCTGAGCCCGAGAGGAGAACGGCAATGAAAACGTTCGCGGCACTGCTCGTGATTGCAGCCCTCGCGCTCGCCGGCCTGGTCGGGCCGGTCGCCGCGCAGACCGGGGCGGTGTGGGGCGTGTACGGCGGCGACACCGCCAACACGCGTTACAGCACGCTGAACCAGGTCAACGCGTCGAACGTCGGGCGGCTCAAGGTCGCCTGGGCGCTGCAGCTCGGCTCGCTCAGGTCGCAGGAGTCGACGCCGATCGTCGTCGGCGACCTCCTGTACGTGACGTCGTCGCACGGCCCGAAGAACGTGTTCGCGGTCGACGCGCGGACCGGCGAGGTCAAGTGGCGCTACTCGCCAGAGGTGCCGGCCGGCATCGAGCAGTACGCCTGCTGCGACGTCAACAATCGCGGCGTCGCCCACGCGAAGGGCAAGATCTTCGTCGGCCGGCTCGACGGCAACCTGGTCGCGCTCGACGCCAAGACCGGCAAGGAGCTGTGGAAGAGTCAGGTCATCGACCACACCGGCGGCTCGGTCATCACCTCGCCGCCCACGATCGTGAAGAACCTCGTGATCACCGGCTTCGGCGGCGGCGAGTACGGCGTGCGCGGCTACATCTCCGCGTTCGACCAGGACACGGGGCGCGAAGTGTGGCGGCTCTACACGGTGCCGTCCGCCGGCGAGCCGGGCAACGACACCTGGAAGGGCGACTCGTGGAAGTTCGGAGGCGGCGTCGCCTGGCACATCGGCTCGTACGATCCGAGCCTGAATCTCCTCTACTACGGCACCAGCAATCCGGCCCCCTGGGGCGCGGCGGTCCGCGGCAACGACAGCAGCAACATCGGGCAGTACACCAACCTCTACACGGCCAGCACCCTCGCGATCAACCCCGATACCGGGAAGATCGTGTGGCACTACCAGACCACGCCGCACGACGCGTGGGACTACGACGGCGTCAACGAGCTGGTGCTGGCCGACATCGACGTCGCCGGGCAGAAGACGCCGGTGGCGCTGAAGGCCGACCGCAACGGCTTCTTCTATGTCCTCGACCGCCGCAACGGCAAGCTCATCTCGGCCCAGAAATTCGTCGATCTCAACTGGGCGCAGTCGATCGACATGACCACCGGCCGGCCGGTGGAGAACGCCGACAAGCGGCCGCGCTTCGGCTTCAGAGCCAAGGACATCTGCCCCAACCTCATCGGCGGGAAGAACTGGATGCCGATGAGCTATAGCCTCCAGACCGGCCTCGTCTACATGCCGACGATGAATCTGTGCATGGACATGGAAGGGATGCAGCCGCAGTACAAGCGCGGCGGCTTCTACCTGGCGGCCGATTTCGATCTGGGCAAGGCCGGGCCGGGCGGGCATCTCGGCGAGGTCATGGCCTGGGATCCCGTGAAGCAGCAGAAGGTCTGGGGCAACAAGGACGATCTCCTCTTCATCGGCGGCATGCTCAGCACCGCTGGCGGGCTCGTCTTCCACGGCGACCTCAAGGGCTGGTTCAAGGCGCTCGACGCCAAGAGCGGAAAGGCGCTGTGGCAGTTCCAGACCGGCTCGGGCATCAGCGCGGCGCCAATGACGTACGAGCTCGGCGGCAAGCAGTACGTCGCGGTGGTCTCGGGCCGGACATTTGCGATTCCCGCGTTCTTCGGGCCCATCGGCGAGAAGATGGTCGCGGCCAGCGCCGAGGGCGGCACGCTCTTCGTGTTCGAGCTGCCCAGCCCATGAGCTGGCGAGGGCGTTGGACCGCGTGAGACAACGGGCGGCCGCGAGCGAGCCGTCGGCTCCGGCCGCCCCCGTCGCTCGAGCGGGTGAAGGGCGTCGCATCGTCGTCGGTCTCATCGCCGCGCTGACACTCTGGGCCGTCGTCCCGGGCTCCGTCCTCGCGCTCGACACCCTGCGTGTGTGCGCGGATCCCGACAACCTGCCGTTCAGCCGCGCGGACGGCGCCGAGCGCGGGCTCTACGTGGACCTGGCCGAGCTGGTGGCCGTCAAGCTCGCGGTTCGTACGGAGTACTCGTGGTTTCCGTCCAACTACGGGCGGCGAGCCGTCCGCGGCACGCTCCTGGCCGAACGCTGCGACGCCTACTTCGGTCTGCCCGATGATCCGGAGTTCATGGGGCGCAATGTGATTCGCACGCGGCCGTTTCTCGACGTCGGCTACGTGGTGATCGGAGCTCGGCCGCTCCAGCTCTCATCGCTCGACGACCTCAAGGGGCGCCGCGTGGCGGTGCAGTTCGGGACGACGCCGCAGCTCCTGCTCGCCGTCCGTCCCGGTTTCACGGCGGTGACGTTCAGGCTGGCCGAGGAGGCGATGGAAGGGCTCGCGCGCGGCGAGGCTGACGTCGCGTTTCTCTGGGGGCCGATCGCGGGCTACGTCAACCATCGCCGGCTTGCCGGCGCGTACGCGATGGTCCCGATCGCCGGCGAAGGCCTGCAATGGCAAGCGGCCGTCGGCGTGAGAAAGGGACAGGATGCGCTCAAGGCCGATCTCGATCGCGCGCTCGAGCAGCTCAAGCCCGAGATCGAGGCGCTGGCGGACAAGTACGGCTTTCCGCGGGGACGACCGGTCAATATCGACGGTCGGAGCGGGATGCTGCGTCCGCGCGCGCCCGGCGCGGGGGTGGTCCGACTCGCGCAGCTCGAAGAGGGCACGGCCCGTGCGACGCCTCCCGCCACTGGTCCCCAGGCGCTGGGTGAGAGCCTCGTTCGTCTGGGGCGCAGCGTGTTCAACCAGCACTGCTCGCACTGTCATGCGCCCAACGCCATGAGCCCGGAGCCCACGCGCGACCTGCGCCGGCTGACCGTGCGCTACGGCGCCAGGATGCGCGAGACGGCATACGCGACGATCACGGGCGGGCGCGTCGACAAGGGCATGCCGGCGTGGAAGGATCTGCTGGGCGAAGAGGCGATCCAGAACGTCATCGGGTTCCTGGAGTCCGTTCAGCGCGCGCCGTAGGACCGCGCCGCGCCCTCGACTGGAGGGCGCGGAGCAGAGGAGGCTTCTCGACCATGCGTCAATCGCGTCTGGCCGTTCTGATCCTGCTTGCCGGCTCGCTCGCGCTCGGATCGGCGCGAGCCGGCGCCGAGCCGCGCGTGTTCGTCACCAACGAGAAGTCCGATGACGTGACCGTGATCGATCCGGCGGCCCGTACCGTCGTCGGGACGATCAAGGTCGGCAAGCGGCCCCGTGGCGTCGTGGCCAGCCCGGACGGCCGCCGCGTCTACGTGACCAACAGCAACTCGGACAGCTTGAGTGTGATCGACACCAAGACGCTCGAGGTCGTGAACACCGTTCCGGCGGGTATCGATCCCGAAGGACTCACCTTCAACCGGGCCGGCACGGCGCTCTACGTGGTCAACGAGAACGAGCTCTCGGTGACGATGTTGGACGTCGCCTCACTGACGGTGAAGAAGAAGATCACCGTCGGCAAGGAGCCGGAGACCGCGGTCGCCTCGCCGGACGGACGCTGGATCGCCGTCTCCAACGAGACCTCCGACGATGTCCACGTGATCGCGACGGCCAGCGACACGGTGGTGAAGACGATCTCGGTGCCGAAGAATCCGCGCGGGATGCGCTTCTCGGCCGACTCGCGCCAGCTCTTCGTCGCCAGCGAGCAGGCCCACACCGTCTCGATCATCGACATGGGCGAGATGCGCGTGGTCAAGTCCGCGCCCACCGGCGGCAGCCGACCGGTCGACATCACCGTGACGCCCGACGGCTCGCGGCTCTACGTCTCGCACGGTCAATCGGGTGACGTGCGCGTGCTGGACAGCGCGTCCTTGAACGTGGTCACGGTGATCCCCACCGGCCCGCGCACCTGGTGGACGGCGCTCAGCGCGGACGCGCGATTCCTCTACGCGACCGTCGGCCGAGCCAATGAGCTGGCGGTCATCGACACGCGCTCGAACACCGTGGTCGCGCGCATTCCGTGCGGCACGTTGCCCTGGGGCGTGACGATCGCCGACACGCCCTGACCCGGCTGAGCTGTTCGAACGGTTACATCAGGAGACGGAGCCAGCGCCGGCCGCTGCGCGCGAGGATGAAGCCGTCGAGCCCCCACGTGCGGCCCGCGCGCGCGAGCAGGAACACGATCATCGACGTGACCAGCATGACGTGGAAGCCCTGCTGGCCGAAGCTCATCCACTGGTTCGCGAGGCCGTAGTTCAGGCTGAGGAAGAGCCCGACCAGGGCGGTGAGTCCCGTGAGGAAGCCCAGAATGAGCCCGATCCCCACCGCGACCTCGCCGAACGTCTGAAGCGTGGCGAAGACGCTGCTGTGGGGCAGCACCGTGCGTTCGAGAAATTCCTTGTACCACTCGACGGGGTTGCCCGCGGCGAACTCGGCGACGCGCTTGGGGTGGAACGCGACGAAGCGCGGAGACACCGTCGGATAGGGGATCACGTCCCAGAGATACGCCAGGGTGAGCTTGGTCCACACCGCTTTCACGAACCAGGCGCCGACGACCACCCGCAGCAGGGCGATCCAGAGATCGGGTCGGATCACGCTGCGGGGTGCTCCAGCGTGCAGGTGAGCAGCACCATGAAGCCGGATGCTAGAGGACCACGCGAGCATGGTCAAGCACTCCGCGCGCACGTTCGCGTCCCGCTCGTCAACTTCGTCATCGCCGTACTCGCGACCTCCGCCGCGATGGCGGCCGAGCCGCCGCCACTGGCTCTCGATCCCGGCTTTCGTGTGGAGCTCGTCGCCGAGGGCCTGGGCGCGCCGCGCATGCTCGCGTTCGATGCGTCTGGAACGCTCCTGGTGTCGATTCCGAGTCAGGGGCGCATCGTCGCCGTTCCCGCGGCTCGACGATCGGAACCACTCCGCTCGCCCGTGACCGTCGCCGAGGGACTGCGGCTGCCTCACGGCCTCGTCGTTCGCGACGGATTCCTGTGGGTCGCCGAAACCGGGCGCGTGCTCCGGTTCCGCTACGATGTCGCCACGCGCCGCGCGGCCGAGCCCGTCGTGATCGTTCCCGATCTGCCGGCGGGCGTCCACCACTGGACACGATCGATCGCGTTCGGTCCGGACGGGCGGCTCTACGTCGCGATCGGCTCCTCGTGCGACGTATGCCGCGAGGCGGACCGGCGCCGCGCGGCGATCGTCAGCTTCGCGCCGGACGGATCGAGCGAGCGCCTCGTCGCGACCGGCCTGCGAAATCCCGTCGGGCTCGCGTTCGACCCGACCACCCGTGGGTTGTGGACGACGGTCAACGAACGGGACTGGCGCAACGGCCGCGCACCGCCAGATTTTCTGACCCTCGTGCGCGACGGCGCCAGCTACGGCTGGCCCGATTGCTACGCTCGGAGCGGCGTACTCGCGCCGGATCCCGAATTTCGAGGCACCGGCGACTGCCGAGGCTTCACGCGGCCCTCGATCGAGCTTCCATCGCACGCGGCGCCGCTCGGGCTGACCTTCTATACGGGCGCGCAGTTTCCGGCGGCGTATCGCCGGAACCTCTTCGTCGCCCTGCACGGCTCGCGGCCCGAGCTGCCGGCCACCGGCTACAAGATCGTGCGGGTCGTCATGGCGGCGAACCGTCATCCCAGAGTCGAAGACTTCGCCACACGCTGGCGTGTGGGCGATCGGGTCTGGGGACGCCCGGTCGACGTGCTCGTGGGCCGCGATGGCGCGCTCTACGTTTCGGACGATCACGGCGGGCGAGTGCTGCGGATCATGTTCGCGCGGTGATGCGGTCTGGGGCAAGGGCGCCGCGGCTCCGGGTTCGTGCGCCGCCCGTGCTAGTGTCCAGCGCGATGCTCCCGCGACATCGTGCGTTCGTGGTGCTCACGCTGGTCGCGCTCCTGGCCGTCGGCCTGGCGAGCTGCAGCGTGACAGCAAAGACGGCGTCGTCGGTGCCCGCGCGCGGCGAATGGCCGACTCACGGTGGAACTAACGCGAACGCGCGCTACTCGCCGCTCGATCAGATCACGCGCGCCAACGTGCACCAGCTCCGCGTCGCCTGGCGCTGGACCTCTCCGGACGAGGAGCTGATGGCGCGCGAGCCGCAGATCCGGACGTGGGTGAACCAGGCGACCCCGCTGATGATCGGCGGCGTGCTCTACGTCAGCACCTCCGCGAGCCAGGTGGCGGCGATCGACGCGGTCAGCGGCCGGACGCTCTGGGTGCACGATCCCCGGATCTGGGTGCACGGCAGGCCGACGAATTTCGGGTTCGTGCATCGGGGGGTGGCCTACTGGACCGACGGCCGTGACGCGCGGATCCTGATCGGCACCGGGAACGCGTACCTCATCGCGCTCGACGCGCGGACCGGCGCGCCGATCTCGAGCTTCGGTGTGGAAGGACGCGTCGATCTCACCGAGGGGCTCGGGCGCGCCGTTGAGCGCCGGTGGTATTCGGTGACGTCACCGCCGCTGATCATCGGCGATCTGGTGATCGTCGGCTCGTCCATCGAGGCGCAGCCGCTGCGTCCCGACATGCCGCCGGGCCACGTCCGCGCCTTCGACGTCCGCACCGGCGCCCAGCGATGGATCTTCCACTCCATCCCTCAGGGCGATGAGCTCGGGAGCGGGACGTGGGCGAACGAGTCGTGGCGCACGTTCGGTGGCGTGAACGTGTGGACGATCATGAGCGCCGACGACGCGCTCGGGTACGTCTATCTGCCGTTCAGCCCGGCCTCGAACGATTACTACGGCGGCGAGCGGCACGGCGACAATCTGTTCGCCGACAGCCTCGTCTGCCTGGAGGCGGCCACCGGACGGCGAGTGTGGCACTTCCAGATGGTGCGCCACGGGCTCTGGGACTACGACATTCCCGCGGCGCCGAACCTGGTCGACATCACGATCGGACGACGACGAGTGCGCGCCGTCGCTCAGGTGACCAAGCAGGGCTTCGTCTACGTGTTCGACCGCGAGACCGGCACACCGCTGTGGCCCATCGACGATCGCCTGGTGCCGCAGTCGACGGTGCCTGGCGAGAAGACCGCCCCGCGACAGCCGTTCCCGACCAGGCCGGCGCCCTTCGACCGTCAGGACGCGAGCCCGGCTGACGTCATCGACTTCACGCCCGAGCTTCGCGAGCAGGCGCTGGCGATTCTCGCGCAATACGATCACGGTCCGCTGTTCACGCCGCCGAGCGAGCTAGGCACGGTGCTGCTTCCCGGCGCGGGCGGCGGCGCCAGCTGGGCGGGCGCCGCGTTCGATCCCGAGACGGGCCGTCTCTTCATCCCGTCGGCCACCGCGCCCAACACCGTGACCCTGAGCCCGGCGGCCGCCGGCTCGATCAAGGACCGCTACGTCGGACGTCTACAAGGACTCAGAGGACCTCAGGGGCTCCCGCTCTTCAAGCCGCCGTTCGGACGGCTCACCGCGATCGATCTCGCCAGCGCCGAGCACGCGTGGACGGTACCGGTCGGCGAAGGACCGCGGCGCCATCCGCTGCTCGAGCCGCTCGGGCTCGGACGGCTTGGATGGGATCGCCGGAGCTTTCCGCTCGCGACTCGCACCTTGCTGTTCGTCGCGCAGATGGGCCCCGCCGGAGGCACGCAGCGCGCCGGCGAGGGCCCGGGGCTCGAGGTGTTCGACAAGACGAGCGGAACGCTGATCGCGAGGATCGACTTGCCCGAGCCCGCGACCGGCGCGTTGATGACGTACCTGGCGGGAGGAAAACAGTACGTCGTCGTCCCGGTCGGCGGCCGCGGACGCCCCGCGGAATTGATCGCGCTGAGCCTGCCGTGACCCGCGTCGTTACCTAGTCGAGATCGCGACGCTCAGGGACGGACGGCGGGCGCCTCGAACGTCATCCCGCGCGCGCGCCACATCAAGAACAGCTCGAGGTCGACGAGCTCGGGCGCGCCGAAGTCGTAGGGTTCGGCGCGGATCCCGGTGAGACAGCCGCGCAGCCGTCGCTCGAGCGAGCCGAGGCTCTGCCACTCCAGACGGTAGAGGGGATAGCCGTTGGGATGCGCCTGCGGCACAACGTTGCCGGCGAGCCGCCGTCCCCAGTTGTCGTCGTGACACTGGCTGCAGGAGAGATTGAGCTGGCCCTGGCGCCGCGAGAACGTCGCGCGTCCAGCGTCGATGAACGGCTGCGTGCGGTCGTCGGCGGTGATCTCGATCGGCAGCCCGCGCGACTGCCGCGCGACGTACGCCGTCAGCGCCAGGAGCTCACGGCTCTCGTAGGCGAGCGGCGGCGCCTTCTGGCGCTCGACACGGCAGACGTTGATCCGCTGCTCGAGCGTGATAGGCCTGCGCCGCGCGGCGTCGAATGCCGGATGACGCGCGGCCACGCCCTTCATGCTCTGGCGCGCGTCGCCGTGACACTCGGCGCACGCGCGGCCCGCGTCGCCCGCCTTCCGATTCCAGAGCGCCTCGCCGTCGAGCACCCAGAGCATGCCCGGATTCGCGGTGTCGTCGTCCTGCATGGCGCGCGTCTCGCGGCTCATGAGGTCGTAGCCGGAGCGGCGCTCGGCGCGCGGGATCTCGCCGGCCGACGCGGAGGCGGCGAGCGCGATCACGCACAGCGCGGCGCGGAAGCCCCGCACTACTCGACGGTGATGGCGACCGACTCCGTCACGGAGAAGCCGCGGTCGCCGGTCCACTGGAAGGCGAGCGTGCCGCTCTCGACGGCGACGGTCGAGAACACGATGAACGGGTTGGCCGCGATCGCGGGATGGAGCTCGGCGCGGAAGACCTCGGCGCCGTTGTAGGTGCACACGAAGAGCCGGATGATGTCACGCGGCACCACCGTGCCGACCTGGGTGCGGCGGTAGCCGGTCTCCATCGGATGCGAGATCAGGGTCTTGATCTCGATGACCTCACCGCGCTTGGCCCGCGCCGGCGCGTTGATGAGGGCGCTGGCCACGGCTAGGCCTCCTCGAGGCAGGCCGCGAGCGTCACCACGACGTTCGCGCTGGCGGACCAGAACGAGCCGTCGCTCAGCTCGCAGATCGCCGTCACCGTCTGCGTATCGGCCAGACGGATGCGCGTGGACACGCTCGCCCGCCCGGCGCGCGAGCCGAAGCGGAAGCTCGCGACGTCGGGCAGCGGATTCTTCTCGTTGAAGAGATGCAGCGCCTTCACGTGATCGGCCGCGGTCATCGGGCTCTCGACCTTGACCGTGATCGGCACCGTGTTGCCGTTCTCGACCAGGGGCGGCAGCTCGAGCTTGACCCGCCCCGGGGTCACGCGCGCCTGGCCGACCACCTTGCGGATGGCCTCCTCCATGCTCGCCGGAGTCGCGCGCGCCGGCTCGACCGCGATCATCGACGCGAGCCCGAGCCCGGCGGCGGCGCCGCCGGCGGCCAGCAAGAATTCGCGACGCGACGTCGTGCCGCTCATTCAGTCCCTCAACGTCATCAAGAAGGCCACCACGTCCTCGATCTGCTCCGCGCTCAGGATCGGCTTGTCCCGCCAGGCCGGCGCCACCCGCGTCAGCCCTTCGGTTCGATGATACGCCGGCATGATCGTGGCCGGGTTGATTCGGCTAGAGTCGACGATCCGCAGGCGCAACTGGGCCTCGGAGCTGCGCTTGCCCGCGCCGGCGAGATCGGGCGCGAGATTGCCCTGGAAGCGCTCCTCCGGGAACGGCCCGCTGTGACACAGCAGGCACAGGCCGGTCTGGCGATTAGTGACGATGGCCCGGCCACGCGCAGGGTCGCCCTTGGCGCCGGTGAGCGACTCCGGCATCGCATCCTCTCCACGCGCCACGCCCACCAGGCAGCAGACCGCGACGATCGCGGCCGGCAGGAACCTCACCCGAAAACCTCGCCGGTGATCGTGCGAAACCACGCGTCGGCCAGGACAGCCTCGGCCGCGCGCGTCGCGCGCGGAGCGTCCGAGGGGCTGACGCCGCCGGCGC